>Ga0307378_10001787_pt1 | contig 34113 bp, 30 predicted proteins | sample UN1MG_FD_202238 | JGI IMG/M metagenome (GOLD analysis project Ga0307378, IMG submission 202238) | Soil microbial communities from Risofladan, Vaasa, Finland - UN-1 | ecosystem: Environmental > Terrestrial > Soil > Coastal area > Acid sulfate soil | place: Finland: Risofladan, Vaasa | collected... | reverse complement strand
CGTCGAAGGGAACGCCAAGAAGGATCAAATTGCCGGGAGGCCGGCTTGAGAATTTAACAAAAACATCGCGTTTGGCGTTCTTGGCGTCTTGGCGTTTTTCTTATACTTTTATTTTGGACACCACTGATTCAGGACAAGAAAATAATCTTATCCTCTACATCCTAAACATCCTTGTTAACCTCTTCTGAACATTGCTGGAGTTGCGGCTCAAGTCCTCTCCTGGTCCGGCGCCGGTCTTATCGCGGCAGCCGCTCCAGGTAGCGCAGGCCGAAGAAAAAAATAATGCCCGTGGGCGCGGCCAAGAGCAACGCGAAAAGCGCCGAAAGAATCCGGTACCAGCCGTCGTCGTCCAGGACCTGATCACCGCCCGCAACATACCACGTGAAGAGAAGGTAAAGAACGCCGGCGAAGATTATTATGAGCGACGCCTGGCCCAAGCGCCTGCCCCAGCTCCGCCCCAGGTAGATGCCCAGCGATGCAATGAACAGCAAAAACCCCGTGACCGCCTGGCCGGTCGCGAGAAGCATGAAGGCTTGTTCCGACAGAGCAATCCGGAATTGCGTTTCCGGAGAGACCGAGTTCATTTTCAGGGCCGCGGCCGTCACCAGAAAACCCAGGCACGCCACGGCCAGCGCGGCCTTCCTCGGGTCCGCCTGCTCGTGGCGGAGCATTTTGAAAATCCTCGGAAACTTCATTTTACCACCAGCTAAAATCATGACTGATAAGGCAGTGGGCAAGATAAATACTCAGCGCTTAACGGTACAGCATAACGGGGCGTGGCTTTACAGCGGGCCTCCAGGATCCACAGCGTGCAAGCGTACTCATCTACCTGCCAAGTATAGTACATCATTGGCACGGTTTTTTCAATAACGCAAGAAATCGCATTGATTTCTGCCATGGTAATGCTACAACAGGGGGTGGAGCCGATACTCCTGTCGGCCCAGATGGAGGGGACAAGAGCGTCCCCTCCACCAACGTCAACCATGACTTCTTAATGGGAGTGAAAAATGGTGGACATCAAGATGGGTGGGCCCGACACTCTTGTCGGGCGGCGTCGTCATTCCAAGAGGCGCGCGGAACAGGGGTATTCCGGCCACTCCCGCTTTTCACCTCTTGTTGTTGGAATCCTCGATCAGCCGGCACTCGCCTTCGCATTCCGCGTCCGACGTCTCCACCTGCAGCGTGGTGTGGGTGATGCCGAAGCGCGTTTTAAGCAGGTCCTTGGCCTTGCTCATGCACTCCTGCCAGTGGTTCTGGTCGCAGCAGCAGGAAGAAAGGCTGAGGTGCGCCGAGAGCACCGGGACCCCCGAGGTGATGGTCCAGATGTGCAGGTCGTGGACTTCCTCGATGTGCTCCATGCCCTCCAGCGCCGCCTTCACTTCCTCGTACTTGATGTTCTCGGGCGTGGCCTCCAGCAGGATGTTCAGCGTGCCCTTGAGCAGACCCCACGTGCTCCATAAGATCAGAACGCCGATCACCGCGCTGGCGATCGGGTCTATCGGGTACCAGCCCGTGGCCCAGATCACCGCGCCCGCGATGATCGCGCCCACCGAACCCAGCGCGTCCGCCACCATGTGCATGAACGCGCCCTGCACGTTAACGTTCGACTCCCGCCCGCCCGCCAGAACGTACGCGCTCCCCAAATTGGCGAGCAGACCTAAAAACGCGATCACCAGCATCAGCGGGCCGTCAACCGCCTGCGGCTGGCCCAGACGGAGCCACGCCTCCCGCAAAATCAGGCCCACGATCAGAACCAGCGTGGCCCCGTTGACGAACGCTCCCAGCACCTCCGCCCGCAGCAGTCCGAACGTACGCTCCGGAGTGGCCGGACGCATCGCCAGACGCGCCACGATCAGCGCCAGCATGAGCGCCGCAACGTCCGTCAGCATGTGACCCGCGTCAGCCAACAGAGCCAGCGAATGAGTAATGATCCCGCCCGCGACCTCCACGATCAGGAACACCAGGTTGATCACCAGCGCCCACCGGAGCCGGACCCGCGACGCCGACCGCAGCTCATGGCCGTGATCGTGATGCCCGCGCCCATGACCATGGCCGCCGTGGCCATGATCATGAGCATCGTGCTCATCATGCTCGTGACCGTGTTCCTCGTGATGCTGTTCCGGTTCAGACATTCAATATCACCGCCGGCCCTTCCTCCCGCAAAATCCCGGGAAGCTGTTCCACGAACGGCCGGATCTCGTCCCGCACCCGCGCCCAACCCTCCGCCATCTGGCTCCGGCACGAGTTGCCCGTGCATAAAAAAAGTATTCTCACCCGCCTCTTCATGTTGAGCGGTCTTCGTGCTATGGATTATAAATACGCAATCCCCGCACCGCAAGAAATCAGCGGACTAAAGGAGGACCCATGAAAAACGAGCTGACCCGGCTGCTCGGCATCGAGCACCCCGTAATCCTCGGCGGCATGTTGCAGATCGGCGGCGCGCGCCTGGCCGCCGCGGTCTCCAACGCCGGCGGCCTCGGCACCATCGGCCAGAGGCCGGCACTCCAGGCCTGGCACGATGAGATCAAAAAAACCAAGTCGCTCACCGACAAGCCCTTTGCCGTGAACCTGCCCATGCACGCGGCCGAGCTCGATAAGCGCATCGAGATCATTCTCAAGGAGGGCGTCAAGATCGTGGTCACCGCCGCCGGCAACCCCAAGCCGGTGATGCCGGCGCTTAAAGACGCCGGGATCGTGGTCATGCACGTGGTCGCTTCCGTGGACCAGGCCAAAAAGGTCGAGGCCGCCGGCGTTCACGCCATCGTGGCCGAGGGCGGAGAGAGCGGAGGAATGGTGGCGCGCGACCGCGTCTCAACCATCGTCCTGGTCCCCATGGTGGTGGACGCCGTCAAGGTCCCGGTCGTCGCCGCCGGCGGCATCGCCGACGCCCGCGGCCTGGTGGCCGCCCTTGCCCTCGGCGCGCAGGGCGTGCAGCTCGGCACCCGCTTCATCGCCGCCGACGAGTGCGAGGCCCCGGAGGTATGGAAACAGGGCATCATCCGCGCCCGGGAGACCGATACCATGGTCGTGCCCCGCGGCAAGGCCCAGGGCCGCGTGCTCAAGGAGGACGCCGCCCCCGGACAGCTCATGGCCGGACAGATCGCCGGAATGATCACCAGGACCGAACCCGCCGCTTCCATCATCGCCCGCATCATGGCGGAAGCGGCGCCCACGCTCAAGAGGATAGAGGAGCAGATGAGGGCGTGAAAAAAGGCGAGAATCTCGCACAGAGGCACAGAGACACGGAGTTAAAAAATATTTTTCTCAGTGTTCTCTGTACCTCTGTGTCTCTGTGCGAGATTTTACTCTCGATAGGTAGTCAAGCTTTCCTTGCTTGTCCGCGCCCGAAAAAAATCGCGCCGGCAATAACGCAGAACCATGACACCACGCTCGCGAACAGCCCCATCCGGAACGACGCCGGCCTGAAAACCATCCGTACCACGCTCACCCCGTCCGGAACCGGCACCGCGCGGAAATTGTAATCCGCCCTCAATATCGGCGCCTCCCGGCCCCGCACATAAGCCCGCCAGCCCGCGTAGTACTGGTCGGAAACGAACAACAGCCCGGGACCCGCGCTGTCAACCCTGTAAACCTCCTCCCCCGGCCGCCGCGACTCCAGCGCCGCCGTGTCCTTCCGACCCGGCGCCACAACGACGGCCCTCAGCTCATCCACTATCCCGCCGCTGTCCCGCTCCAGGAACACCTTGCGCGACAGCTCATAGCGGTTCTCCCGGCCGAGACGCTCGAGAAGCTCCTCTCCGTCATCCACGACCTCGGCCCGATGCGCCACGAACGCGCGAGGCAGGGCATCGTTATTTTCATAGATGAACAGGCCGCGGCCAAGGCCCGCCCGCAGCCGGATCGGGCTGGATTCGTTCACGATCGCCGCGGGCCTCCATAAAAACACCAGGTCGGGACGGTCGGCCGGGCCCTTCGTGATGAGCGACAGCTCGATGGTCTTGCCCGCGAAACCGGACAGATCAATGACCCTTCTTGGAGGCGCCCCGCCCCCACTCCCCGCATTCAGGGGACGGCTCACGCCTTGCTCACGGAACAGCACCCGCGACGTGTCGCCGGCAACGGCCTCCACTTCCGCCGACCAGCTTGCGCCCCCCCGAGAAACGTCCGCGTGCCGGGCCTCAACCGCCGCCGCCAGCGCGTCGCCCGCCTGGATATAAATCTTGTACCGGTAAAGCTCATTGGCCGCCGCGGCTATCGCCATGGCGTCAAGCCCGGTCTCGAGGTCCACGCTGGCTTCCAGCTTCGCGGCCTCCCCTTTGAGCACCGTCCTCCGGTGGAACTCGGGGGGCGAGAGGTAGAGGAAGAAGGGCGAGCTGAATTTCAGCGGCAGGCCCCGGTCAATGATCCACCGCAACGAGATGAGATCGAGCACCGGCATGCTCCTCGCTTCAATGAAGCGGCCGTCGCGGAGGTCCGAGTTGATGCCGAGCTGGTCCAGCCTTCCCTCCTGGTACCGGACCGCCCGCGAATCCATGAGCGCCAGGAACTCCGCGTAGCGCCGCGGCGGCACCGTGATCCAACCGTCGGCCTCGTCCATGCCCAGCGCCAGACCCGCGTGGTAGAGCAGCTCCGGGTCGCTGAGACCCTGGTCGCTCACAAAGATGTACCGCGAATGCGAGGCCCGGATCTTGCCGGCAACGCCCGCCAGGTCCCGGCTGTAATCGAAATCGGAAGGAGCGTTTTTAGGAAGGTACTTGAAAGCGAGACTGTAAATGTCCAACGACCCGATCAAGATAAAAACCGCCGCCGCGCCCCTCCCCGCCAGGACCGGCCGGCAGCGGACCAGAGCGATCAGCGCGGCCAGGCCCGCGGCCAACATGCCGAGCGTGAAAGCGGGACAGGACAGAAGCTCGAACCCCACCGCGCCCAGCGCCACCATGGCCGCCGCCGCGATCAGCGCGCCCACGGCCCATCGTCCCGCCTCGCGACCGCTGTGCGCCATCAACTTTTGAAGTCCCTGCCCGGCCAGGATCACCAGAAAGAGCTGGCCCATGAAATACGCGTGCTCCGGCGTGCCGAACCGGCCCAGCACCGGCAGCAGCGCCTGGAAGCGGTCAATCAGCCCAATGCTCCCCAGCGACCACGCCATCACCGCGATCACCAAGAGCCCCAGAAACCGCGAGCCCCGCTCCGCCCGCGCGATGAACGCAAGACCGGCCAGGCTGATGGTCATGACCCCCAGGTAGAAGTTCGGCGCCTTGACCACCACGCCCGCAAAACCCTGGGCCCCTGTCACCGGCAGCAGTGCCGCCCAGATCAATGACCAGGGAAGATGCCGCTGGCTGAAGTAAGAAAACGTGACCCCCTGGTTCCTGACAAAAACATGCGACAGCTCCGCGAGCGGAAGTAACTGCACCAGCGCCAGGCACGCCGCCAGCGATAACGACGCCGCGACCGCTGAAAGCCTCGCCGGCGCCGCCTTGCTCCGCCACATGACCAGCCCCAGGAAGGGCGCCGAGAACAGGAGCGCATACGACGTTGACTCAACGTCTCCCCCCAAAACCTGCAGGCCCAGGAACACGGCCGCCGCCCAGAGGTGCGCCATGCGCCCGCGCTGGACCAGGCTGACCAGGCTCGCCAGGAACCACGGGACCCACGCATTCGAGCAGGTCGCCGGAAGGAAATGGATGAAATAAAAAGGCTTGCCCGTGAAAACGTAACTGAAAGCCGCGAACCACGCCGCCGCCGGCCCCAGCTTGAGACGCCGGCACAGCGCGTAAACCCCGGACCCCGCGATGCACAAATGCAGCGGATAAAAAAAGTTCACCGCCCGGGCGTAATCACCAAGCAATAACCAGCCCGGCGGATAAAAAACACCAGTGTGCGAAAACGCCGCGAACGGAAAACCCGCGAAAACCTCCGGCGCCCACAACGGCGGCATCCCCTGCGAAAGCGCGCGCCGCATGAAAATCTTGAACGGTATCCACTGGAAGCCAACGTCATGCGTGAGCGGCGCCGATAGCGCGGTGAGGCCCGCCGCCGCCCGCCACAAAAAAGGCGCCCAGATCAGCGCGAACAAGCAAGCGAGCGCCCCGGCCTCCATATAAAGCCTCCGCCTGCCCCCGCTGTCCGCATCTACTCCCACGGCTTAATTATAACCGCGCCCATCGCGCCGGCCAAGCCGCCCGCGTTTCCGCGCGATTTGAACCGCTGGGCCCCGGCCCGTGTCCAAACTTTTGAGGTCTTGATCCGGGCATGATAATTTAGCTTCCATGAGCGGCCCGGCCATGGAGTTGCCCACTTGCAAATTTGCGTGATCATCCCTAACTACAACGGCGAGGCCCTGCTCGGCCCGTGCCTGGATTCTATTCTGGCCCAGTCGCGCCCGCCCGGACAGGTGATCGTCGTGGACAACGGCAGCACCGACCGCTCGCGCGAGCTCGTCCGCGCCCACCCGCTCGCTCCCGTCCTGATCGAGCTCGACCGCAATCTGGGCTTTGCCGCGGCCGTGAACCAGGGCATTGCAAAAGCCGAGGTTGATGCCGTGGCGCTGCTCAATAATGACGCGGTAGCTGACGCGGACTGGCTCCGGGCCGGCGCCGAGGCCATGGAGAGGTATCCTGAAGTCTCCATGTTCGCGTCGCTGATGCTGGATTTTCACGGCCGCGCCCGGGTGGACTCGGCCGGCGATCTGTATTTGCGCGACGGCCGGCCTCGGCCGCGCGGACAAGGCCGGCCCGCCGACCAGTTCACCGCGCCCGCCGAGGTCTTCTCCGCCTGCGCCGGCGCCGCCTTTTACCGCAAGGCCCTGCTCGACGAGCTGGGCGGCTTCGAGCAGAGCTTCTTCGCCTACCTCGAAGACGTTGACCTCGGCTTCCGCGCCCGCGCCCGCGGCCACCGCTGCGTCTTCGTCCCCGACGCGCGCGTGTACCACCGCGGCGCGGCCACCGGCCTTGCCGACCGGCCCGGCAAAAAACCAGTGGATTCCAGCGAGCGCGTCTTCCTGATCGCCCGGAACCGCCTGCGCGTCATCGCCCGCAACTGGCCCGCTTCCCTGGTCCTCCGTTTCTCGCCCTGGCTCGTCCTGGGCCTTTTCAGGAGCGCCGCCTATCATCTGTTCGTCTCGCGGCAGGGAGGGGCCTTTTTCAAGGGCATTGTTCATGGAGTGAAGGCATTTGCCGGGGACCGCTCTTCGGCGCCCGCCGCCGGGCCGGAGTTTGATGACATCGTGCGCTTGATGCGGGAGGGATCGAGGCCATGGCCGCGCTGATTTCCGTGATCATCCCGGCGCGCGATTCCGAGGCCGTGATCGCTCCCTGCCTGGAATCGCTCCTGGCCCAGACGCGCAAACCGGATGAGATCATCGTCGTGGATGACGCCTCCACCGACCGCACCGCGCAAAAGGTGAGAACGGACTATCCCGCCGTGCGCCTCGTCACTCTTGATATGAGCCTGGGCTTCGCCGGCGCCTGCATCGCGGGCCTTGCCGCGTCCACCGGCCAATGGATCGCGCTCGTGAACTCCGACGTCGAGGCGCACCCGTCATGGCTCGATGAGTTGATGGTTGCGGCCGGGCAGGGGCCGCGCGTCGGCATGATCGCGTCCCGCGTGCTCCTGGCCGACCCGCCCGGAGCGGTTGACTCGCTGGGACTCATGATCAAGCGCAGCGGCATGGCGCTTTTGAGGGGCCACGGCGAGCCCGACCGGCCCGATGACTCGCTGCCCCGCTTCGAGGAGGTCTTCGGCCCCGCCGGCTCCGCCGCGCTCTATAAAAAGGAGATGCTCGACGACGCCGGCTTCTTCGCGCCGGATTTCGCGAACTACTACGAGGACGTGGACCTGGCATTCCGCGCCCGCTGGAAGGGATGGACCTGCATCCTGGCGAACCGCGCCCGCGCCGTCCATCGCCACTCCTACACCATGGACCGCATCAACATCAACAAGCGCTACTTCCTGCAAAGGAACCGCCTCCGCGTCATCCTCCGCAACTGGCCCCTCGCCTGGATCATGCTCGACTCGCCCCTCGTCGCGGCCTATGACCTTGCCTCCATCGCCCTGGCTTTGGGCGAGGGCAACGTCAGGGGCCCGATCCAGGCTCGGCTCGACCTGTTGAGGTCGCTCTCCCGCGACCTCGCGGCCCGGCGCGGGATCATGCGGCCGGGCCGGTTCCCGGCTGAACCGCTCCAGCGCTGGCTCACAACCGACCACGCGCCGGCCCCGGAGCCGGCTCCCGGCCGGGAAGGAGCAGGGCCATGACCACGCGCAACCGCCTCTCCCTGCTCGCCATCATCCTGTTCCTCTTCTGCCTGGGATCGCTCGTGCTGCTCCCCGTGCCCTTCACCCGCGACCAGGGCATTTACGCCTACAACGCCTGGCGCTGGCTCGACGGCGGCATGTTCTACCGCGACAGCTTCGGCCACAAAGGGCCGCTCCTCTATCTGATCTACGCCGCGGCGCTCAAGCTTTCGAGCGGCGCCATGTGGGGACCGAACCTGGCTGACATTCTCGCCCGCGCCGCCGCCATCATCTTTGTTTACGCCGCCGGCCGGCAACTGCTTTCCGGCCGCGCCGCCCTGCTCGCGGCCCTGTTCACCGCGCTGCCGCTCTTCGGCGTGTTCAACTCCTGCTGGTGGAACGCTCAGGCCGAGACCTTTATGCTCCCGCTCATGGCCTGCTCCGCCTGGCTTGTCGCCTGGAACCGGGAGCGGCTCCGGCTGCCCCTCATTCTGGCCGCCGGCTTGATCGCGGCCCAGGCCGTGGCCATCAAGCCCACCGCCGCGGCCCATGCCCTCTTTCTTTTCTGCTGGCTTCTCGTCCCGGGGCCGCGGGAAACGGAGGGCGGCCGCTGGAAAGCGCCGGCGGCATTCGCGGCGGGCGGACTGATCGGCATCAGCGGATGGCTCGTCTATCTTGCGGCCCGGGGAGCGCTGGGGCCGATGTGGGAGTTCCTGATCGTCTTTAATTCATTCCACGCCGAGTCGCGCGTCCTCGGTACGGAGCTGTGGAGCCTGGCACAGCGCGGCTTCTGGCCCATCTTCAATCTCCTCCCGGTACTTGCCCTGTTCCTGCTGTTTCGCCGACAAGGGGAGGGCCGCCGCGCGGCCGCCTTTACGCTCGGATGGTTCGCGGCCAGCGTCCTCCAGATCGGGCTCCAGTTCAAGTTCTTTCTCTATCACTGGCTCGTGCTCATCCCGCCCATGGCCCTGGCCGCCGGCGCGGGATTGGACACCATCAGCGGCGCGGCGTCCCGCTGGTTCGGCCGATGGACCGGACGCGCCATCCTGGCCATCGTCGCGGCCTGGTTCATTTTCGTGTTCGGCCGATGCTGGATCCTGGTGGAGGAGAGCTACCAGACCCGCGAGTACCTGCTCCACCGCATCACCCTGGCCCAGTATTACGCCCGCTTCAATGCCGGAGACGCCTTCGGCAAGGGCGATTTCAACATGCTCGCCTCCGCCGCCGCCGCGGATTACGTCCGGAAAAACACGCCACCCGAGGCCCGCGTCCTCGTCTTCGGCTACGAGCCCATCGTCAACGTGCTCTCGGCAAGGCCCGCGCCCGGACGCTTCGAGATTGATTATCCCCTCACCTTCACGCCCCCCTCCGCCCGCGCCCGGCGATACCGCGACCAGTGGCGCGCCCAGTTCATGGCCGACCTCCATAAAACCCCGCCCGCGCTCGTCATCCTGTTGGACAACGACATAAACTCACTCGAACTAAAAACCTCCATCGAGCAGGCCCAGGAGTTCACCGAGTTCCGGAAATGGCTGAACCTGAATTACAAGGAAGGCGCGGTCATCGAGGACTTCCATTTTTATAGCAAAAAGTAAGGAGATGGAAAGGAAGATTTACCGTCAAGCCAAGACCGCCAAGAATAAAAAATAAAAATCTCTTCTCTTTCTTTCTTGGCGGTCTTGGCGTCTTGGCGGTCAATCTTCGCTTGAGACCTCCGGCGCCGCGACGATGCCGGCCACCAGCTTGTAGCAGCAGTCGTCCTTGAACGGCCGGCCCAGGCTTACCGTGAACATCAGCCTGCCGTCCGCGATCCCGCCTATCCGTCCCCCGCTTTTCTTGATGCGCTCTTCCCAGATTATGTCGGTCACGGAGAGGTCGTACCTTGCGCCTTTTAGATTGAACTTGACGCGGGCCTGCTTGCGGTCGTTCACGTACCACTCCTGGACGGCTTGCGGGACGATCAATTCAAGAGAGCGCTTGCGGGAAGAGCGGCAGATGCGGTCGCGGGGCACGCGGTCGTCGCGGCTCCCGAACAGGTAAGGTCCGGCCGAGAGGGCGAAGGAAAGGACGCTGAGCATGGCCGGCGGCGCCGGGCGCTTGAGCAGTTGCCAGGGCTGGCCCGAGATGGCCCAGTTTTCCGGCTGCAGCGGGTCGGGCGCGGGCCGGCTGCACTCGATGGAGATAAGATCGAGCAGCCTGGGCTCGGAGCCGTCATCGAGCCGGTAGTGCTCGCGTTGCAGCGGGCCGCCGTCGGCCGTCACCGGCCTGATCCAGCCCTGCCCGTCGGCGCGCAGCCCCGCGATGCAGCGGCCGCCGTGCTTGCGGGAGTGCGCCAGGCATATCATGAAAAAGCGCGGCATGTTATCGGACCTGGTTTTAAAGGTGGATTATTTTCACCCCGCCCCACTTTTCGGCCAGGTATTCGGCGGCAATGCGGCGGTGGCACTTGTCGGGCTCGGCCTCGCTGCAGAGCAGCGCCGCGGGCACGGAGAAGAGCTTCCGGTCAATCGTTGATTCGACCCGCCGCTCTTTGAGGAGCTTTGTAAACATGCGCTCGTAATCTTCCCACTTGATCTTCTTGCCCTTGTAGCCTTTGAGAATTTCCTCGGTCGGCGCCAGCAGCGGCTCGTGCGCGTACTCCGCGCCCAGGATTTGCTTCAGGAAATAAGCCAGGTCGTCGCGCTTGGTGAACGCCGCGAGCTGCGAGGTGTTGTGCAACCGGATGTCAACCACCCGCCGGATCCCCGCCTTTTTCAGCGCTTCGAAAAATTCTTCGGCGCTTTTTTTCGTGAAGCCGATCGTGTGGATTTCCATTCTTGGCCCTCCTCCTTCGGGAACAGCGTCATCTGCCGGTCCCTCTCCGCTTCCTCGCGCTTGAGCTCGTCTTCGCACGTGACCACGCCATCGCCCAAAATGTGCCGCACCTCCACGCCGCTGTCGGAAAGCACGCGGCCGACCAGCAGCCGCCGGTGGCAGCACCTCGGGTCATCCTCGCCGCACATGATCGCGGTCCGGACTTGCTTGATCTTCTCCATCAGCGCGGCGATCCCATCTCGGAACGCGCGCGACCCCGCGATCTTGCCGTAATCCACGTGGCCGGACCGGTCGTAAAACTCTTCCCCCTCCGGCATTCCTCCCAGCGCTTGCCCCATGAACAGATAATCAATCCCCCGCTCCGGGAGGACAAGCTCCAGCTCGCGCCGGTTGAAGTGCGGCGTGTATTTGGAATAAGGCTGCGACCGCACGTCCACCACCAGCTTGATCCCGTGCGCGTCGAGCAGCTCCACGAACCTCGCGAGCCCGTGGTTCGAGTGGCCCACGGTGAAGATCACCAGGCCTTTTTCCGATGCTTGCCTCTTCATATTGAAAAGAATTTATCACGCGCGCCGCGCCACTTCAAGGAGCGCGGCCGGGAGATGTAACGGAAGCGGCTCCGCCGCCGCGGGATCGCCGGCCGCAAGAGGGTGCCAAAGCGCGGCGAGGCCTGATGGGCCCCGCGCCTTCAGGGCTTGGTATAGTGGAGCTGGTCAACGGGCAGGCCCTGCTCGTCGTAGGCGAAGAAATCCATCGAGTCCTCCGTAACGTCAACCCGGATGAAGCCGTAGCCTACGTGATATGTCACATCGTAGGGGTTCAGCACGGTATCGGGCGCCCAGTCGCGCAAGTCGCCTCCGCCGCTCCCGCAGGTGATATAAACAATCCCGTTGACGTCGCTTCTCTCATAGACATGAATATGCCCGCTGAAGACCGCGTCCACGCCATTTTGCGCGAACACGGGGACCAGATAATCGCCGTCGTGGGAATAGACATGGGGGAAGCCGGTGACCGGCGGGTAATGCAGGAAGACGACGGTGAACTTTCGGCCGGGGTCCTGGCCCGCCGCGGCGAGGTCGGCCACCAGCCAGTCGTACTCCGGATACCCCGGACTGAGGGGCAGGTTGACATTCAGGGAAATGAAATGACAGGGTCCGTAATCAAATGAATAAGCATGGCCCCGGACTTCGGGAGGCGCCTGGTCCAGCGAATCGGCGGGGAAGTAGCGCGCGAAGGAATCGTCGAAGCCGGGGGCATCGTGGTTTCCGGGCGCGGGAAAGATGGGGACATTTTTCAAAAGCGGGGCCTCGATGCTGAAAAAATCGAGCCAATCTTCGGATACGCTGCGCTGGATCAGGTCGCCCGCGTGCAGCAGGAACCGGATCGGCTGCCCGCGCATCCGTTCGATCAAAGCGGCGTGAGCATCGTGGCCTTTCTGGGTGTCGCTGAGCACTCCGAAGGAGAAGGAAGCAAGGTCGCGGCCGGCGGTGAAGAAAGGCTCGGGCAGGGTCGGCGCATCCACGGCGATGATCCGGTAATAATATTTATTGTCCGGTTCCAGGCCGGAGATTTCCACGCGGTGGAAGAAGGAATCAAAATAAAGCGGGCTCACCCAGTCCCAGCCGTACATATGATTGCGCTCAACCTCGCCTCCGGCCACATGATCGCATAAGGGGGTCGGACCGTATGCCACGAAGCTTCTCGACTCGTGGTCGGTCTCCCACGAGACGGTAATGGAATCTTCCCTCGCCCGCGCCAGGAAGGGGCGGATTCGGAAGCCGGCCTCCCGGTCGCTCGGCGACGGCGGGATTGCCAGCACCGTCCCCGCGACCGTGAAAGGCTCGGCCGTGGCAAGTTGAAATACCACGGCTACGGTCCACTGGGAAGGCTGCCCGAACGCTTCCATGGCCCGGCGAGTCGAGAAGAAGCCGCCGTACGAATAATACGGAGCGTCGCCGGCCTCGGGATCGAGGCCGTCGTAATCAATTACGTTCACTCCCGGATCGGACACCGCATCAATCTCCGCGCGGACATCGAGCAGGTCGAGCGGTACCTGGGTCCCCTCCAGCGTGAGGCCGACGTAGACAGTGTCTCCTTGGAAAAGAAACGGCGTTGGAGAATAAAGCGATGCCGCGAGCCCGATCGAGTAAGCGTCCAGCACGTCCACGGAGGAAAGGGCGACCGTCTGGATAGCGGGATCAATTTGCAGGGAGAAGCCCATCACCGCCACGGGTCCGGCGGGCGGACCATATTCTGGCGGCACGAAATAGAACGGATCGGGCGAGATGACCTCGTATCCCGAGGCCCGGATATGGATCCGCCCGGTTTCCCGGCCGGAGCAGGCCAGGGCTTTCCATCCTCCGGGCGCGGACCGCATGTCGCGCACGCTCCCGATATTGGCGGTGAGGTCCGGCGCCGGGGCCAGCCGGGACGGCGCATGGCCTTCGCGCTGGATTGAGAGGCTGATGCAGGAGAGGTTGTCGGCCTGGACGTAGGAGGGCGAGCCGCTGACGTACAGCGCGGGCAGGTCCGTTTCCGCCGCCCGGCAGCCGGAGAGGATGATGATCAGTGCGGCCAGGGCCGCTCTCCGAAGGCGGATGCTCATTGAGTTGATATTAATCGGCGGCCGCGCCTATTGCAAGGACGCGGCAATAAGTCGTTCCAGCCCTAGGCGCTCCTCGCCTGGCCCGCTCCGGGCTGGGCCTTGACGCCTCCCATCATCTCCGGGAACGCGCGGTGGAGCAGGTCGTCGAGGTATTCGAGGGGGAAGGGCTTGATCAGGAAATACTTGGCGCCCAGCGTCTTGGCCTCCTCCAGGATCTCGTCGCGGGGATAGGCGGACATGAAGATGACGGGGACGTTCTTGGTGCCCTCGTTGTTTTTGAGGGCCTTGAGCAGGGTCACGCCGTCGAGCTTGGGCATGCGGATGTCCGAGATGAGCAGGTCCGGGACCATGTACATGGAGAGGAGCAGGACCTCGAAGCCGTTGGCCAGGGTCTTGACCTCGAATCCCAGCTTGGAGAGGTACCGCTGCAGGCTGTAACGGATGGTCTGGTCGTCGTCCACCACAAAGATCATTTTTTTCGCTTCCATGGCTTTTTACCTCGCGTCTTTGGTTGTCGCGGGACCGGCGGGCCCCCGCGCGCTTGTTTGCTCCGTCCCCGCCGCCGCCAATTGGTGCGGACCGGGGGCGTCGAACACGGCCATCGCCTCGTCCAGTTCCGGGGCGTTTCCCTTGTAGAATGTGACGGGAGCGTCGAGGAAAGCCTCGATCTCCCGCCTGGCCTCGTCGTTGAAAGGGTCGGCGATGACCACGTGCCATGTTCCGTCTTCACGGAACAGGGGCAGGCACTGGAATTTCCGGGCCAGCGCCGCGGGGAATTGCCGGACGATCTCCGGATCGAGCATCTGGGCGTCGAGGTGGACGAAGGGGACGTCGAGGAAGCTGGCAAAAGCCCAGTCCATGTCGGCGTCGCTGATGGCGCCGGATGCCAGGAGCGCGTCGCGAATCGAGCCGCGCTCGTCATTCATCCGCGCCCGGGCCTTTTCGAATTCCGGCTCGCTCACCCATCCCGGCTCGACCAGGATGGCGCGCATCATTTGCTCGGAGTTGACATGGTCCTTTCTGCGCAGCCGCGAGCGGAGCGCCGCCTTGGCCACGGTCCGGGCGAGCCGCCGGATGTCGTCAAAAGGCTTCAGGATCACGTCCACCGCCCCGAGCCGCCGGGTCTGCTCGATCATGATGTTGTCGGAATAGGCGGTCATGATCACGACCTCGGTCTTGGGCCACATCTCGCGCATGACCCGCATCAGGTCGAGTCCGCTCATGCCCGGCATTTTAAGGTCCAGCAGGGCGACGTGGAAGGCCTGGTTCTGGAGCTTGACCAGCGCTTCGGTTCCGCCGTCCGCGGTGTGAACCTCGAACCCGGCCTTGGACAGCGCCCGCTCGCACGCCATCCGCACGATGCCGGCGTCGTCCACGATCAGCACGATGTTTTTATCTTCATGTCCTTGTTTGCTCATTTTGCCAACCTCTCTTCCCGAGGCGGCGCTGGAGGGAGGAGCACCCGGAAGAGCGCGCCCTGGCCGGGCACGCTTTCCACCTCGATCCTGCCGCCGTGGTCCTTGACTATGCCGTAGGTGACGGCCAGGCCGAGGCCGGTGCCTTCACCCTCCGGCTTGGTGGTGAAAAAGGGATCGAAAATTTTCGCCTTGATCTCATCGGGTATCCCTGTTCCGTGGTCCTCGACCTCCAGGTCCAGGCCTCCGTCCTGGCGGGCCCGGCCCCGCACCGCGATCTTGCCGTTCTTTCCCATGGCCTGCGCCGCGTTCATCATCAGGTTCATCAGCACCTGCTGGAGCTGGCCCGGGTGCGCCCATATCAGGGGAAGGTCGTCGTCGTATTCCTCCTCCACCTCGATGTTCTGTTCGCGCAGGCGGTAGCCGATCAGGGTCTTTACCTTGTCCACGACCGCCGGCGGATACACCTCCTCCCGCCGGCGGTCGTCGCTCTGCCGCGAGAACGAGAGCAGTCCCGACACGATCTCCTTGCACTGGTTGGCCGCGCCCTCGATCTGGCGCAGGTCGTTCACGATCGAGCCGTCCTTGCCCTCCATCAGCATGACCTGGCACAGCGCGAGGATCCCGGCCAGCGGGTTGTTGATCTCGTGGGCCACGCCCCCGGCGAGCAGGCCGACCGACGCCATCTTCTCCGACTGCAGCATCCTGGCCTGGGCCTCCTTTAACGCCCTGGTTCTCTCCTCGACCTTCAGCTCCAGATCGTGGTTTAACTCCCACAACTCCTGGTTCTGCTCCTCGATCCGGGCCTGCAAGCGGCGGTTATAGTCCTTGAGCGCCCAGTTGCGCAGCCCCTCCTTCACCGTCACCTTCAGGTCCTCGTCGTTCCACGGCTTGGCCAGGAACCGGTAAATCTCCACCGTGTTGATGGCGTCCTCCGCGGTGCGCAGGTCGGAGTAGCCGGTGAGCATGACGCGCACCGCGTCGGGCCAGTTCTTTTTCGCCCGGGTCAGGAACTCGATGCCGCTCATTCCGGGCATGCGCTGGTCCGACACGATCAGGTGCACGGGATGGGAGGCCAGGACCTCAAGGCCCTTTTCTCCCGACTCCGCGCTCACGATCGAGTACCCCTCGCTCCGGAGCACCCGCTTCAGGCTCCTGAGCACGTTGACCTCGTCATCCACCAGGAGCACCGTGAGGTCCTTGAATTCGCACGGAGCTATGTCCGTGGCCGCGTCTTTTTTCAATGGTTGCGCCGCGCCGTTCATGACGCCTCCTTCATCATCCCCGGCCCGCTGACCGGGAGACGGATTATGAAAGTGGTGCCCTTGCCCACTTCGCTGTTCACCTTGATCTCGCCGCCGTGCTTCTGCACGATGCGGTAGCAGATGGCGAGGCCGAGGCCCGTTCCCTTGCCCACCTCCTTGGTGGTGAAGAAGGGGTCGAAGATGCGGGAGAGGTTTTCCGCGGCGATGCCGACACCGCTGTCCGAGATTTCCACGCAGACCGAACCGTCCTCGGCGTAGGTCCTGATGGTGATGTGGCCCTGGCCGTTGATGGCCTGCGCCGCGTTGACCAGCATGTTCATGAACACCTGGTTCAGCTCCTGGGGAAAGCCCTTGACCTGCGGGATCTCGCCGAACTCCTTTTCCACGGTGGCCTTGTACTTCAATTCGTTCCACACGATGTTGAGCGTGCTGGAGAGGCCATCGTGTAAATCGAACCATTGCGGAGTGCCGGATTGCGGGTGGGAGAACTCGCGCAGGTCAGCCACGATGGTCTTCACCCGCTTGGCCCCCTCCTTGCTCTCGTCAACGATGTTCTTGAACTCGTCGAGCAGCTCCGCCGGCTTGAGCTTTTCCTCGAGCTCCCTGATCTCTTCCATCCTGGCCCCGACCTCCTCGTCCGCATGGCCCTCCAGCGCCCGGAAGTTCCTGGAGTAGGCCTGATAAAGGGCCAGCAGGTCCTCACGGTATTCGCCGAGCACGTTCAGATTGGACGCGATGTATCCCATCGGGTTGTTGATCTCGTGGGCCACGCCCGCGGCGAGCTGGCCGATGGAGGCCATCTTTTCCGCTTGCAGGAGCTGCATGGTGGCGTTCTCGATCTCCTGGTTCTTGGCCATGAGCTCCTTGTTCTTGACCCGGATCACGTCGAGCAGTTTCTGGCGGGCGATGCCCATGGCCAGCTCGTTGGCCACGCGCTCGATCACCGCCTGGCGCTGCTCCGAGAAGTCCTTGTACTCTTTGGCCAAGAGCTGGATCACGCCTTCCAGCCGTCCCTCCACCACGAGCGGCATCGAGATCATGGACTTGAGTCCGAGGGTGGACAGGCGGTTGCGCACCGGGGCGGTGAGCTTGAGGTCGTAGAGGTCCGGCACCACGATATTTTTCTTGAATAAGGCCATGCGGCTGGCCACGCCGCCCTTTGACGACCAGTCCGCGGCCTGGACCGCGGCCACCGTGAGGTCCTTTTCCGAGAGGCCCTGCGCCGCCGCCAGCTTGAGCTCGTTTTGCTCCTGGTCCTGGATGAACAGGGAGCCGGCCGGCACGTCGAGGATGGCGCAGATCCCGGACAGCGCGGTCCGCGCCAGGGTGTCCAGGTCCGGGGCCTCCTTGATTGACTGGGAGATGGAGAGCAGCAGGTTCTTCTCGAACTCCTCCCTCTTGCGCGCCGTGATGTCGCGGAAGATGCTCTGCCAGCCCGCGGGCTCGCCGTGGATGAGCATCGGGATCGAGCGGACCTCAACGTCTATGGCATCTCCGTCCCGCCGGACCAGCTCCATCTCGAACTGGCGGGGGTGTCGGTCCGTGAGCATCCGCCCCGCCAGCTCCCGGATGCGCTGCCGCTCCGCCTTTGGAATGATCCCGGCCTCGAACATCGGCGTGCCCGCCAGCGACTCCCCCGGGTCGAGCCCGACCAGCATGGCCATCTGCCGGTTGGACTCGACGATGTTGAACTCGAGGTCCACGATCAGGATCGCGTCCGCGGCGTTGCTGATGTAGTTCTTGTATTTCGCCTCCGATTCCTCCAGGGCCCGCGTCTTCTCGGCGACTTCAAGCTCCAGCTCCTTCTTCTCCTGGACGTCCACCGCCGCGTGCGACACCGCCACCGTCCGTCCGTCCGCGTCCCGGATCGGGCTCAGGGTGACGTAGTTCCACCGCTCCCGGCCCTCCCGGTCAATATAGAGCCGCTCCATGGACTGCCGCTCGTCCGCGCCGAACGCCTCCGGCGCCTTGCACCCCGCGCAGGCGGCCGTGTCCCAGCGGAAGGCCTCGTAGCATTTCCGGCCCAGGATGCGCCCATATAATTTCAGCGCGTGCCGGTTGGCGTAGGTCACCGTGAAGTCCTGGTCCACGGACACCACCGCGACCCCCGACCCCTGCAGCATGGCCTCGGCGTTCTCGGCCTCCCGCTTGAACGAACGGCCGTGCGCCATGGCGGCGCGGACCATCATCAGGCCCGCGGCCAGCACCAGGACCGAGTACCCGGCCGCCGCCAGCATGGCCGGCCCCGCCGCCCCCACGGCCAGGGCCCAGGCCGGCGGGACCAGGGCGAGCGCGGCGGCCGCGGCATAGGAAAAATACTTGGTCCGGGTCATGGCGTAGGAGGCTTCCCAGCGCACCGGGCTGTTGGGGAGCGAGGCCAGGAGCCCGAATTCCTCTTCCGGGACGTCCCGGGTGAGGAGCACGCGGGCCGGTCCCGCCAGCCTCTGGAAAATCCTCGTCCCCGGAAGGGCGCGCCTCCGCCACTTCACCTCGTACTCGCAGCAGTCCGCGCCGAACACCGAGCCCTGGGCCTCCACCGGACCCTCGCCCGGCCACGGGCCCAGGTCCCTCTCCTCTTGACCTTGCTCCGAGACCAGCAGCCGCCGGTCCTGGTCAAACCGGTAAATCCTGCCCTTGATCTCGCCCGCCTGGTCAATCGGGACCAGGCACGAACTTTCCTTGACCTCCGCCGGCCCCGCCCCGCCGGCCTCGATCAGGCCCGCGATCAGCCCCGCGAACAGAAGGCAATGGTCGCGGGTATGGAAGCCGTCGCCCGGACGCCGCACGGAAACCAGGACGCCGCTCCCGCTCGGTGTAACCTGGGCCGAATGGTTCAGATCAATCAGTTTAAGGAGGCGCGGAAAGTGGCTAAGCAAGTCCGGGACCGCGTTCCCGAACCGGAACATCCGGCCGAGCGCCCCGTCCTTCCGCAGCGCCACCCGCCGGCCCACGCTCCTCATAAGGTCCGGGTCGTTGCCCAGCCGCCGCGCGCGGTCCGCGATCAGCACGAATTCCTCGTTCGTGATCCAACCGGCGGGGTCCATCAGACGTTCGGTGTCCTGCTCCGACACCTCGAGCAAGGGGGATGGGTCTATCCCCCGCTCCCGGAGCAGACCAAAAAGTGCGCGGACCACCCGCGCGCTGACCTCAGCCTTCATACAATCCCCCGCTCTTGCTGATCGGGAACTCCAGCACCAGCTGCAAATTGTTCCCGAACTCCGTCATGAACGTGAGCTTCCCGTTCTGCTTGACCAGCGCCCCCCCGATGGCGTCCAGCTCCTTGCCGTCCCTCCTGGTATTGAAAATCTTGTGCAGGCACTCGACGATCTGCTCCGCGCTGAGCGGGTGCTTGGTCTCGGTGAGCTCCATCTTGATGGTGTTGCCCGCGTACCCGACCCGGAAGTTCACCAGGTTGTCCGGATGGCCCGACTCGCCCAGAAATTGCTTGAGCGCCCCCATCTCGTCCATGACCCGGCTCTGTTCCATGGCCCGGCCCACCAGGTCCCGGAGCACCGCGTTGTCCCATGGCTTCTTGATGAACCGGTAAACCTCGCCCTCGTTGATCGCCTGGATCAGGTCCGCCACCTCCGAGAACCCGCTCAAAATTATCCGCACCACGTGCGGCCAGCGCTCCTTGACCCGCCCTAAAAGCTCCGTCCCCGTCATCCCCGGCATCCGCTGGTCCGTGATCAGAACCCGAACCGGCTCGCGCTCCATGATCTTAAGCGCCTCCGCCCCGGACAGCGCCGTCACCAGCCGCAACGGCTGGTTCCGAAATGCGCGCTCCAAAGAGCTCAGCACGTATTTCTCATCGTCAACGCACAACAACACGTCTTCTGGTCTGGTATCTTCCGGCATTTTCTTATCCTCTCCCGGCTTGCGACTCACTCGTCAATGATGATCGTGCCGTCCTTGTCCCGCTTCACCTTGCTGATCCCCGGATACTTCGATTCCAGCCGCGACTTGTACTCCTCCTGGTTCTTCACATCCTCCACAAACGCCCGCGAGCCGTGCTGCAGCTTCGAGACCTCCAAAGCCTTGGCCACGATCCGCCGAAGCTCGTCATCGTCCCAAGGCTTCTGCAGAAAACGGAACAGCTTCCCGCTGTTGATCCCCGCGATCGCAACCTCAACGTCCGCATGACCCGTGAGCAGGATCCGGATTACGTCAGGGTGACGCTTCCTGACCTCCACCAGGAAATCCATCCCCTTCATCTCCGGCATCAGATGGTCCGAGATCACCACGTCAACCCGCTCCGTCTTCAACAGCGTGAGCGCCTCCCGCGCCCCGCTGCACTTCAGGATGGCGTAATCACCGGCGCGATGAAGAGAACGCTCCAGCGCCCGGAGCACGTTGTCCTCGTCATCCACCAGAAGGATCGTCCCCTGTTTCGCAGTCCCGTCGTCTTTCATGTCCTGACCTCTTTGTCCGATTGATCCGTGTTTTTTCTCAAGCCGCCAAACCGGCGGCCAATTCCCTTATTGTTATCAATCAAGATTTATGCCGCATTCCCAATAAAAAACCATCACGCGTAACCATCTGATTAATATGGTTTTCCATCGCCGGAACCCGCCGCTGACAAAAGATCATGCTTTTCTCTTTTCCGATTTCCGGCAATCAGAGAAAAACAGTGCGGGAACGATAAATATTATTGTTTGTCAAGAGGTTACAAAGATGACGGGGCCGTTTTTGCGGAACTTCCTTTTGCAATCTTGCAAAAACCGGAAATCCTGAAAAATCGGGCCGGAAAAGAACATGAGCAAGGCCGGAGAGGCGCCTGGATTTTTCTGTTGCATTAATTGCTGACCGAAATATTTCCCCGAAGGGGAATGATGTGAGTAGCCGGGCGGTGAAACCCCCGGAAAGGCGTGAGGCGTGATGCCGACCCTGAAGGGGTCGGACCCGGCGGCCGCCTTTGGTCCAACCCCTTCAGGGTTGCCACTCAGGTGGGCGTGGTTCCGTAGGTTGCACCTACGGCTACTCACGTTTCCACCCCTGGCGGGGTTCAGGAAGCCAGGCGCGAAGAGGTTTATTCATTGCTTGACGAGTCCAAGTCCAGTTTAAGAAGGATCTTGGGCAATACCGCAATTATTATTTTGGACAAGAGTCTGTTGCATTCTCAAAGCGGAGGAGTTTAAAATATTTGGCAACGCGATTCATTTTCATCTTGCCGGGACCTGCATCGCCGATGACCGCAAGACCCAAGCCGTAACCGAACAGGGAGGTAATGATAATGAGCGGGAAGCAAGGCAGCTGGGCGGACCTTTATTTGAAGGAGGACTGGTGGGCCATCTGGCTGGCGCTGGGCATCATCCTGGTTGCTCTCATTCTGTTTTTCGCGGGATCGTCGTTAAAGCCCATCGCGGTGAGCCCGCCGACTTGGGACAAGTTCTCCGCGGTGGGCGCGCACTTCGCGGAGAAATGGCCGTGGTACCTGGCCCAGCTCGCCATGTGGCTCGTCATCTTCACCGTGAGCGTCCGCGTGATGGGCCATAAGGTCAACGAATACATCCCCGGCTTCCTCATCCTCTTCGCCCTCACCGTGCTCATCCTGATCTTCTCGTCCTGGAAATGGGCCAAGGGCTATAACCTGGAGGCGCCGCTGGTGGCGCTGATCCTGGGCCTGGTCGCCGGGAACCTGATCAAGCTCCCCCAGTGGCTCGACACCTCGCTCCGCACCGAGTATTACATCAAGACCGGCATCATCCTGCTCGGCGCCACGCTCCCCTTCACCCTGATCATCAAGGCCGGGCCCGTGGCCTTTGTCCAGGCCACCATCGTCTCCCTGTCCACCTTTTTCGCCATCTTCCTCATCGCCACCCGCGTGTTCAAGCTCGATCCGCGCTTCGGCGCGGTCATGGGCGCGGGCGGATCGGTCTGCGGTGTCTCCGCGTCCATCGCCGTGGGCGGCGCCGTGAACGCGGAAAAGGAGCACATCTCCATCAGCATCTCGCTGGTCACCATCTTCGCCATCATCATGATCTTCCTGCTCCCCATCATCTCGAAAGCGCTCAAGCTCGACGCCGGAGTGGCCGGGGCCTGGATCGGCAACTCCGAGTTCGCCGACGCCGCCGGGTTCGCCGCGGCCCAGGCCATCGGCGACGAGAAGGCCATCCGCGCCTTCACCCTGATGAAGGTGATCGGCCGCGACATCTGGATCGGCATCTGGTCGTTCGCGCTGGCCATCATCGCCGTGGTCTACTGGGAGAAAAAGGACCGCGCCGACGCGAAAGTCTCGGCCATGGAAATCTGGTGGCGCTTCCCCAAGTTCGTGCTCGGCTTCTTCGTCGCGTCCATCGTCATCTCCGTGGTCTCGCTGGGCTATCTTGAAGGTTCCGCTTACGAGAACATGGAAAAGCTCCTGATCGGGCCCATCAAGACGCTCCGCACCTGGACCTTCATCTTCACCTTCCTCTGCATCGGCTTCACCACCCGCTTCAAAGAGCTCGCCAGGTTCGGCTGGCCCCCGCTCGCGGCCTTCACCGCCGGCGTCATCATCAACGTGCCGCTCGGGTTCATCCTCTCCAACTACGTGTTCGTGAAGTACTGGACGGAAACGATCAAGTAAAAGGTCGGCGGGCCGGTCCTTAAATAATATTAACCTTGGGGGTTAATATTAACTTGACTAAAGCTTTCTGCAGAGTTAAGATAAGTGATGATCATCCGTTATCAGACCGCTAAACTGCTTAAGGGTTGTAATGACAAGGCGCTGGCTGTCCGGCGGTGGGGGCCGGAATGCGGGACGTTGATAATGCTCAGGTTGGCGCAGATCAAGGCTGCGGACAATCTTGCCATGCTGAGAATGATCCCTCAAATGAGGTGCCATGAGTTGAAAGGCGACCGGAAGGGGCGGATTTCCGTGGATGTGATGCATCCTTTGCGGCTGATTTCGGTCCCTTGTCAAAACCCCGTGCCCCGGAAACCAGACGGCGGGCTAGATTGGAACAAGGTCACGGAACTGATGGTGACCGCAGTGGAGGATACCCATGATTGACGAAGGGCCCGATCAATTGAAGCCGAATTATGTTGCCCCTCCTGGAGACACGCTTCTGGAGACAATCCAATATATCGGTCTGTCGCAGGCCGAGCTCGCGCGGCGCATGGGGAGGCCAACGAAAACCGTAAACGAGATCATCAAGGGAAAGGCCGCGATCACCTCGGAAACCGCCCTCCAACTTGAAAGCGTGCTCGGCATTCCCGCCAGCTTCTGGAATAATCTCGAAAAAAGCTACCGTGAATTTCTGGCCCGGGAGCAGGAACGGGAGCGGATGCAACGCCACGTCGAATGGGTGAAGAACTTCCCCGTCCGCGCGATGATCAAGCTGGGATGGATCAAGCCGGCGACCGGCAAAATTGAGCGTCTCCAGGAGGTGTTGAAATTTTATGGCGCGGCTTCCCCGGAGGCTTGGCGTAACATCGGGGGCGGCTTCCAGGTTTCCTTCCGCCGCTCCCGGGCCTTGGCCGGCGATCATTTCGCTTTGTCCGCCTGGCTTCGCCGGGGAGAAATATTGGCCCAATCCCGGGAGTGCGCCCCTTTTGAAAAGGTGAAATTCCAAGAGGCGTTGGCCCTGGCCCGATTCCTGACCACCACGGAGCCGCCGGAATTCCTCTCCGAACTCGACAAACTCTGCGCCGGCTCGGGGGTGGTCCTGTTATTCGTGCCGGAACTGCCCGGCTCCCGCGTCTGCGGAGCGACCCGCTGGCTGTCACCCCGAAAGGCCATGATTCAGCTCAGCAATCGGTACAAGACCAATGACCACATGTGGTTCACATTTTTTCATGAAGCCGCCCATCTGCTCCTTCATGGGAAACGCGACGTATTCGTGGACGAGGAAAACATGCCCGACGACCGGAAGGAAAAAGAAGCCGATGCTGACGCGAGAAACCGCTTGATCCCGGAGTCAGCCTATCAAGCATTCATCAGCAAGGGAACGTTTAGCAGGGACGGCATCCGCCGTTTTGCCAAAGAGCAGGGGATTGCGCCGGGCATAGTGGTCGGAAGACTTCAGCATGATGGCGAGTTAAGCTGGAGAGATTGTAACGACCTGAAAGAACGGTTCGAGTTAGTTTAATTAATTACAGTATCCGCCTCATGTCCTTCTGGTCGCGGATGGTTCCGATGGAGAGGTCGTGGACGAGGTTGCCGGAGAAGAGGACGGTGACGGGGGTGAGTTCCTTGCGGGCGCGGGGCTCGGGTTCGGGCTGGGCAGTGCCCCACGGGTCGTCTTCCGTTCCGGCGTCGGCGTCGGCCTCCGCTCCGGGGCGGGCCGAGGGCAGGTAATAGATCCAGGCCTCGTATTCGAGGAACACGGTCCGCTCGTGGGGCTGGCCCAGGATGCTCATCACGTCCTGGCGCACCGAACTCCCGGGCTTCAAGCTGGCCAGACGCGGGTCCACCGCGCTCATGGCCTCCGCCCGCCGGGCCGCGGCCTGGGCCGGCTTGGCGCCACGTTCCCGGGCCAGCTCCCGGTTCAGGCCCTGCTGGAATTTTTCCCGCCGCCGGACCCGTGGATCGCGGTCGCGTCTGATCCGCCGGGCCGTGTCCAGGAACACCAGCGCCGAAATCAGCAACCCGGCATGGGGAAGATAGCTGTTCCGGGTCCGCCGCCAGGCCTGTTCCGCCTGCAGGGCCTGCCATTGCTCAACAACGCTTTCCGACTGGTCCATCAGCTCCCGCGCCGTGGCGTGTTGCGACAGCGACCGGTCCGGGAGCTTGCCGGGCAGTCCATCATAGTGGCCCTGGATCTGGGCCAGCTCCGCCCCCACCGAGGCGATCCGCGCATCAAGCTCCTGGTCCGTGAGGTCCCGGTTCGGCCGCGCATAGAGAAAGGTGATCGCGCCGAGAAGCTCCCGGTGAAAGACCACCGCCAGCACGACCGCGGCCGCGGCCAGGAAAATGTATAAAAATATGCGCTTCATCCGGCACGCTCCCGGCCTCCGGATAAAAGGAGGGGGCTAGGGCTTATTAATCTCGCGCAGGAGCTTGCGCAACTGCTCCTGGTCCTCAGGGCTGACCTCCGGCTCGGGAGGGAGAGGGGGCGGGGTCTTGACATCGGTCGCGGGTACGCTGCCCGCGGGCGGGGTCGCTTCGGGCTTGACGTCATTGTGAGGCTTGCTTTGCGCCTTGGAATCATTGCCGCCCTTATCGGGATTTTTTGCCTGGGGGACCGAACGGCCCTTCCAGGCCGAGGACAACTCGTCAATGCGGTCAACCATGACCGAAATCTTTTGCAGGCCGATCTCCCGGGCCTTGGACTTTGACTGGCCCCCGAAGAGCCACCAGCCCGCCAGGATGAACCCTCCGATGATGACCGCCGCCGCGATCCACCGGCCGATGTGACTCTCTTCACAAACCGCTTGCCGCTTGATCCGCTTCTGCATCTTCAGCCTCCGCTTGGTCCCGATTCAGCAACCGCTTCCAGAACATTCCTATTTATAATTTTAACACATAATCGGCCGCCGGCCCAAAAGACCCCTCCCTTCGGGCCGGCGCGGGCCCGGCCCGGAGGGCGGTGCTTTTTTATGCCGCTTTGCAGGAGCCCTTCTTCACCTCCGCGAAGGCCGGGGCGAACCCCTACCGTTGCCCGGCCGCCTCTGATCAGGCCGTCGTCAAGAAGAGGCTGACGTTTCAGCGCCGCCCGGGAGTAGCGGCCCCATCCCGGCGGGCGATGGCTTTACCCCGCGTCGCAGTCCGAAGGGCACGGATCGCAGCAGCCGTCGTAATTAATGTCGCAACAGTAGCCGTAATGGTCAACGTCAATGATGATGTCAACACCGCAGCGGTCCAGGTCAATGTCCACGTCAACTCCCGCTTCCACGTCAACATCAATCCCCGCGTGCACGCCCACGCTCACTCCGACCCCGTCGTGCCCGTCATCAACGTCCACCGCGCACCCCATCGTGGCGCCCGCCGACAATGCCAGCAGCATAATCATGACCGCCGCTTTAAAGACTTTCCCTTTCATGTCAATTTCCTCCTTACTTGCAATTTTTTAACAAAAGCTGTTCCGTCAGGGAGCGGCATAAATACAACACCCGAGCACAAGGATGTATCAAAAAAAGCACTGTCAGGGCCGCGGGAAAGGGCATGGAAACGAAAAATTCCTGAGGATTTTCCGAATTGATGAAAATAAGCGGCGTAATCCGCCGGCCCGGTATCGGATTTTGCGCGCGGCATTATGATCTTGAAAAGCAAGATTGATGCCAAAAAGGCCGGCGGCCGGACCGGGCCGGAATGGCTCCGGGCATTTATTTCCTGTAAGAAAATGAATAACAAGGATACCAAGGATATAAAGGATAAATTCCGGATTCTTTCTTATCCTGTTAATCCTTATTATCCTTGTTGTCTATTCTTATGATGGTTATGAAACTGACTCCAGCCTTTTAAAATGGGAGCAATCAGATCGTCCACCACCCCGCCCGGCGCGCCATGATCTCGAGCGCGATGAGAGCCGCCATCAGCGCCATCGCCGCCCCGTCCCGCGCCCCGGCCTCATACTCCCGGAAGCTGCCGCGCTTATGACCCAGCCCGAACCCCTTGGATTCCAGCGCGATGGCGAGCTGGTCCGCGCGGCGCAGCGCGGCCGCGAACACCGGCGCCAGCAGCGGCACGTAGCTCTTAAGCCGCTTGACCACCCCTCCGGCCTCCGTGTCCAGGCCCCGCGAGCGTTGCGCCTCCAATATGGTCCCCACCGTGTCCGCGAACATCGGCGCCAGCCTAAAGGAGAGCGACAGCGCGAAGCTCACGGAAAACGGGAGCCCCAGCCGGGTGAGGCCGTAGGTGAATTCCTCGACCCGGGTCGCGGCCAGAAAGATCAGCCCGCAGAAGATCATGAGGTCGAGCCGAAGGCCCATGCCCGCGCCGTAAATCATCCCTTCATAAGTGACGGTAAGCGGCCCGAGCGCGAAGACCGCGTTCTTGCCGGAGTAGGCCGCGCTCCAGATCAGGAAGCTGGCGGCGGCGACCAGGACCAGGAGCCAGATGACTCGCCGGAGCCCCCCGAACACGCCGGTGCGCGCGGCGGCGAGGCCATAGATCAGGGCCAGCGCAAGGAGCGGCAGCGGGTGCTCGATCATGAGCGCCGAGACAAAGGCGAGCAGGAGCAGCAGAATCCGGGTCACCGGGTGCAGCCGGTGGAAGAAGCTCGAGCGGTCCGCGTAAAATCCGGAGGACATCAGGTCCCTCCCCGGTCGAGCGCGGCCAGGAACTGGGCCGACGTGAGCGTGTCCGCGCCCATGGCGCGGCCCAGCGCCAGGATCGCGGGCATCTTGAGCCCGGCGCGGGAAAGCAGCGCCTCGTCGGAGAGGATGCGCCGGCCGGGGCCGTCACCGATTACCGCGGCGTCGCTCATCACCACGATCCGCCGCGCGTACTCGGCCGCCGTCCCGATCGCGTGCGTGATCACGATCACCGTCCGGCCCTCATTATTCAGCGCCTTGAGCAGCTCCATCACCGCCCGCTGCGCCGGGTAGTCAAGACCCGTGGTCGGCTCGTCCAGGATGATCACCTCCGGCTCCGCCGCCAGCACGCCCGCCAGCGCCACCCGCTGCCGCTCGCCCTTGGTCAGCAAAAACGGGTCCCGGTCCTCTCTCCCCGCAAGGCCCACCTGCGCGAGCGCCCGTGTTACCCGCTCCTTCACGCCCGCCTCCGGCAGGCCGTGGTTGCGCGGCGCGAACGCGACCTCGTCAAACACCCGGCCCGCGAATATCTGGTGGTCCGGGTCCTGGAACACGAACCCCACCCGTTGGCCCAGCGCCGCCGCCTTCAGCGCCCGCGTGTCCTGCCCCTCGATCAGCACCGCGCCCGCGGTAGGCTTCAGCAGTCCGTTAATGTGCTTCACCAGCGTGGTCTTGCCCGAGCCGTTCCGGCCGAGCACCGCCACGAACTCGCCGGCCCGGATGGTGAGGTCCACCCCGCTAAGCGACTCCACCCCGCCCGGATACGTGTGGCCCAGACCCTCGATCCGGATCAGCTCGCGGCCCTCTTGCGCGGCGGCCGCATCCGCCCGCACGAGCTCATCCGCCGCTCCCGGCCGGATGCCGATACCATTGCTTTTCAAGAGCGCCGCGGCCTCATCCACCGTGCCCGGCCTTTCAACCAGTCCGAGCTCGCCCGCCACAACTGCCAGGTCCGGCGGCCTCACGCCAAAGGAGGAGAGCAGCCCGGGGTCCCACAGGACCTCGCCCGCCGCGCAATCGAACATTTTCTTGCCGGCGGCGAGTCCCACGATCCGGTCCGCGCCGGCCAACAGGTCCATCTCGTGCTCGGCCAAGAGCGCGGTCAGGCCCCCGCCGCAGAGTGATTTAAGTAACGACGCGATCTCCTCGCGGCCCTCGGGGTCCAGGTCAGTGGTGGGCTCGTCAAGGCAGAGCACGCGCGGATGGAGCGACAGCACCGTGGCGATGGCCAGCCGCTGCTTCTGCCCGCCGGAGAGCGTGGCCGGGTCGCGCCGCCGGAGATGCTCCATGCCCACGGCCCGGAGCGACTGCGTCACCCGCCGCCGGATCTCATCTCCGCCAAGCCCCAGGTTCTCCGGCCCGAACGCCGCGTCCAGCTCCGCCGCGCTCGAAAAAAGCTGGCTCTCGAAATCCTGCAACACCATGCCCACGGTCCCGCAGAGCTCCGCGACCCGCTTGCCCGCAATCTCCTCGCCGAACAGCGCGACCTTGCCCGCGAACTCGCCCCGGTAGCTCGCCGGAACCAGCCGGTTCACGCACTTGAGTAGCGTTGACTTGCCCGCGCCCGTAAGCCCCACCACCGCCACCCGCTCGCCTGCATCCGCATGCACACCGACCCCCGCCAGCGCGTCCGCATCAGCGCCGCGATACCGGAACCGGACCTCCTGTAATTCCACCGCCCGCATGATCGTACTTTTTCATTATCTTTCCTAAACGCGCGGCGATGCAACCCGCAAGCCTTTTGATCTGATTTACCCGCAATGCTAAAATCGCCGCAGAACGTAAGGACTGATCACGCGGGGGTATTAATGATTGACGCCAGGACAACGGTATGCTGCATCATCGGGGATCCGGTGGAGCACTCGCTTTCTCCGGCCATGCACAACGCGGCTTATGAGGCGCTCGGGCTGAACTGGGTGTACGTGGCGTTTCCGGTGAAGCTCCTTCCCTCGGCCGTGGCGGGGGTGCGCGCGCTCGGCATCCGGGGCGTGTCCGTGACCATCCCGCACAAGGTCGCGGTGATCCCGCTCCTCGACAAGCTCGACCCCGTGGCCGAGTGGATCGGCTCGGTCAACACCATCGTCAACAACGATGGCGAGCTCACCGGCATGAACACCGACGGCGCCGGCGCCATGAAGGCGCTTGGCGACGCCGGCGTCGAGCTCAAGGGCAAGCGCGTGCTCATCCTGGGCTCCGGCGGCGCTGCCCGCGCCATCGCCATAACCCTCGCGGCGCGGGCCCGCATCAAGGCGATTGATCTTCTCGGCGTGATCGAGGACGAGCTCAAGAGCCTCCACGCCGACGTCAGGGCCAGAACCGGGATTCCCGCCGAATGGGCCATGATGGGACCGGACAGCCTCAAGGCCGCCATTAAACGCGCCGACCTGGTCATCCACTGCACCCCCGTGGGCATGCACCCCAAGGAAGGCGAGACCGTGGTCCCGGCCGAGATGTGGCGGAGCGAGCTTGCCGTCATGGACATCGTCTATAACCCGCGCGAGACGCTCCTGCTCCAGGAGGCCCGCGCCGCCGGCTGCAAGATCGTCTACGGCTTCGAGATGCTCCTCGATCAGGGCATCCTCCAATTCGAGGCCTGGACCGGAAGCAAAGCGCCGGAGGAAGTGATGAGGAAAGCGCTGACTGACTGGATGGCCGAAAGATGATCGCCAAGACGCCAAGACCGGCGAAAAATTTTAATACTAAATGATCTTGGCGCCTTGGCGTTAAATTCCGCTGAAAGGAACTGACCATGGCTGATTACGTGTTGGCGATTGACGAGGGCACGACCGGGGTGCGGTGTTTGGTGCTGGACCGGAAGGGCGGCGTGCGCGGGAAGGCTTATATGGAGTTCAAGCAGATTTTCCCGCGGCCGGGCTGGGTGGAGCACGACCCGCGGGAGATCTGGCGGGTGACGCTCAAGGTGATGGGCGTGGCGCTCAAGGCGGCGAAGGCCAAGGCCGCGGAGGTCGCGGCCGTGGGCATCACCAACCAGCGCGAGACCACGGTGGTATGGGACAAAAAGACCGGCGACCCGGTCCACAACGCCATCGTCTGGCAGTGCCGCCGCACCGCGCCCATGTGCGACGAGCTGAAGAAGGTGAAGGGACTTACCAGGAAGGTGGGCGATAAGACCGGGCTCGTCATTGACGCGTATTTTTCCGCGACCAAGATCAAGTGGATCCTCGATAACGTGCAGAGCGCCCGGCGCCGCGCCCGCGCCGGCGAGCTCTGCTTCGGCACCATTGACTCCTGGCTGGTGTACAAGCTGACCGGCGGAAAATCACACCTCACCGATTTCTCCAACGCCTCCCGCACCATGATCTTTAACCTTGAGAAGCTCGACTGGGACGACGAGCTTTTGCACACGCTCGACATTCCGCGCGACATGCTGCCGGAGCCTCGCCGCAGCGCCGGCGATTTCGGGCGCACCGACTGCGAGGTCCTGGGCCGGGGCGTGCCCATCGCCGGGATCGCCGGCGACCAGCAGGCCGCGCTCTTCGGGCAGGGCTGCTTCGAGCCGGGCATGACCAAGAACACCTACGGCACCGGCTGCTTCTGCCTGATCTTCACCGGCAACAAGCTGATGCGCTCGAAGAGCGGGCTCGTGACCACCATCGCCTGCGGCCCGGACGGCGGGCCCGGCTATGCGCTGGAAGGGTCCATCTTCATCGCCGGGGCCGCCGTGCAGTGGCTGCGCGACGAGCTCAAGATCATCGCCACGGCGAAGGAGACGGAGGCGTTGGCGCGCTCGGTGAAGGACAACGCGGGCGTTTACCTGGTGCCGGCGTTCGTGGGGCTGGGAGCTCCGTACTGGGACCAGGACGCGCGGGGCGCGCTCTTGGGCCTCACCCGCGGCGCGGGACGGGCGCACCTGGCGCGGGCCGCGCTGGAGGCCATCGCCTACCAGACGCGCGACATGGTGGAGGCCATGAAGAAGGACCTATCCTCCGCGCGGAGCAGGTTCAAGGTGGGCGAGCTCCGGGTGGACGGCGGCGCGTGCGCGAACGATTTCCTGATGCAGTTCCAGGCGGACGTGCTGGGCCTTACAGTGGACCGGCCGGCCATGGTCGAGACCACGGCGCTGGGCGCGGCCTACCTTGCGGGCCTGGCCATCGGCATGTGGCCGGACGCCCAGGCCGTGGCCAAACTGCGCGTAACCGACGCCCGGTTCAAGCCCAAAATGAAGCCCGACCACCGCGAAGCGCTCTACCAGGGCTGGAAGAAAGCCGTGGCCCGCGTCCTGACCCACTGAGGGGCAGGCACGGGGGCCTGCCCCTACTGCCAGGTGAACCAGGATATTTTCTGAGCAGTTCCACATAGATCCCGGCAACTTGATGAGTTCTCATGATTGCCACGCAATCCAAGCTTCCGCGGTTGCATTTTCGCGGATGGTGTTATACATTATCCTGGCACGGGCGCATAACTCAGCGGGAGAGTGCCATCCTCACACGGTGGAAGTCGCAGGTTCAAATCCTGCTGCGCCCACCATCAGGGACCAAGGGGGGCCGTATCGGCCCCTTTTTTTGGTCCTCACGGCGCGTTCTGATTGGAACTGATGTGGCTTTGTGTTATACCTAAAAAGGCCCGGGCTCAAACGCGATGAACAATAGCGAGATTTATTATTACCTCCGGAGCCGGATCCCGCGGGACCACGAGGCGCTGCTCGGGATGGTTGACGCCATGCGGGCCCAGGCCGGGCTCGACCGGGTGTACGCCGCCGGCGTGGTCACGCTTTCCAGCTTCTGCGTGCGCGACTGCATCTATTGCGGTTTCCGGGCGGACCAGGCGGAGCCGGGGCGGTTTCGGCTCAGTCGGAGCCAGATCATCGCGGCGACCGAACATGCGGCGAAGGCCGGCATCCGGTGCTTGATCCTGCGCTCGGGCGTTGATCCCGGGTTCCCCGACGATTCCGTGTCGGAGCTGGTGCGCGATTTGAGGTCCCGCTTCGGGTTCCACATCGCCGTTTCCATGGGCGAGCGCGAGCTGCCGGTGTACCGGAAGTGGATGGAGGCGGGCGCGGAGTTTTATTGGCTTCGGCACGAGACCTGCGACCCCCACCTCTACCGGCGCATCCGGCCTTCCATGTACTGGGTTGACCGCATCCGCAGCCTGGACGCGCTCAAGCAGTCGGGGTTCCGCGTCGGGACCGGGATCCTGGTCGGCATGCCCAATCAGAGCTGCGAGAGCCTGGTGGAGGACATCATGCTTTTCGCGGAGCCGCACGTGGCCGGCATCGTGATCGAGCCGTACCAGCCGCCCCACGATTCCCCCGGCTACCACCTAATCCAGAAGCCGGAAAACATGATCGTCGAGCCCGACCTGGCCACCATGCAAAAAGTCATCGCCGCCACCAGGATCTCCAAGCCGAACTCCATGATCCCCATCACCAACGCCCACGCCCGGCTCTATAACGCCCTCGAAAACAACCACCTCTTCCGCGCCGGGGCCAACGGCGTCATCTTCGACTTCACGCCCCCCGAACACGCCATGCCCGAGCACGCCGCCCCCTTCAGCGGAGTCCCCGCCGCCCCCGACGCCATCCCCCGCGCCCGAAACCAACTCAAGGAAATGGGGTTGGAAATGATTTTCTCGCCGCCCGAGTGCTTTGTCTCACCGGCCTGACGAGAAGGCTTGAGGCTTGAGGCTTGGGGCTTGAGGCTTGAGGGAGAAGACCGCCATTCCTCAACCCTCACGCCCCAAGCCCCAAGCCTTCTTTGACCCTTCCCGGTTATCAAGGCACAATATGCATTCAAGAGATCGCGGGCGGATGAACGATAAGCAGGCCAGGGAAACAAAGATAGTAGGAGTCGCGGCGGTCATTATGGCGGGCGGGCGGGGCCGGCGCATGGGCCGGGAGAAGTGCTTGATCGAGTTCGGCGGTAAAACGCTCCTCGCCTGGATGGTGGAGGGCGCGCAACGGGTGTTCGAGCGCGTCATCATCTCCGGCCCGGCCGGGCTGGCGCGTCCGGGCGTGCCGGCATTCCCGGATGAGCGGCCCGGAGCGGGCCCGCTGGCCGGGATCATGGCCGGGCTCAAAGCCGCGGGCACGCCCTGGATCATGGCGCTGCCCTGCGACTCGCCGTTCGTGCCCGAGCTCTTCCTGCGCGGCATGGCCTCGCTGGCCTCGGGCCACGACGTGGTGGTGCCCCGGCGGGGCGAGTGGTTCGAGCCGTTGCACGCGCTTTACTCGGTCCGCTGCCTGCCGTACGTCGAGCGGCTGATAGGACAGGGCGAGCGCCGGATCATCACCCTGTATGACCTGGTCAAGACCCGCGAGGTCGGGCCCGAGCTCGTGAGCCGGTGGGACCCCCACGACCTCGCCTTCTTCAACATCAACACCCCCGCCGACCTTGCCCGGGCCCAGGCGATCCTGGCCGGTTCCCGGAGCTGATCCCTGGAACTGGTTTCATAACCAGAACAACCATCTCAGACCACTCTTGTCCAAAATAGGCCGTAAGAAAACCGCCAAGACGCCAAGAGCGCCAAGGATCGCCAAGTAAAACCTGATGTTTCTTGGCGGCCCGGCAAAGAACAGCTCCGGAACGTCGGCTCCAACCGGCTTGGCGAACCGGCCGACGGGAGCGCCAAGCAAGAAACATTCGCGCCCAAGCCCTCTTAAAATCGTGTTAAAAAATAATCC
>Ga0307378_10001786_pt1 | contig 34129 bp, 47 predicted proteins | sample UN1MG_FD_202238 | JGI IMG/M metagenome (GOLD analysis project Ga0307378, IMG submission 202238) | Soil microbial communities from Risofladan, Vaasa, Finland - UN-1 | ecosystem: Environmental > Terrestrial > Soil > Coastal area > Acid sulfate soil | place: Finland: Risofladan, Vaasa | collected... | reverse complement strand
TGATCGTCACGGTGGCAGAGGGCGTCACCTTGAGCGTGAAGCCGTAGGCAGTGCCAGTGGCAGGCGGGTTGCTGAACACATAGGTCGGGTTAGATGCGGGGGCGTCCGAGAACACGTTGCCCGTGGACAGGTCTAGGGTGCTTGAGGTGATGTCACCGACTGTTTCACCAGCAGGCGATGGCTCAAAGAAACCCTTGGTGTAGTCGATGACAATGCTCATTAGGCCGCGATGCTCCCTGCCATATCTTCCTGCGTCATCACCCAAGCGTAGCACTTGTCGAGGAATGTAGCACCAGCAGCAGCCTCTACGTCAGCCAAGTCAGCATGATAGCGGCGGAAGTCTACATCACGAGTATCATCGTCAGGTGTAGCTGTAGCATAGCCAGCGACATCAATCATCACGGTGAACTTGGGGCCACCCTCACGCATACGGGAGACAGCCGCAGTCACGATGCGGAAGTAAGCACCAGCAAACGGGGTGCCATACTGGCTGTTGGTCAGGTCGAGTTGAATAGCCATCAGTATGTAACCTCGCTCGTGTGGATGGTGGCGACCCACCGAATGTTTGTAGCGGCTGCGCCTGTGACTTCGATCTTCAAGCCACCGTTGGTCGTGTCTGCGCTGAGAGCCATGCCCCAAGCGGGTGTGTTGTCCAAGACAGTCGTGGCGCTGTTGACCAGCACAGTCGTGCCTGCCGAGCCTTCCCTGCGGATCAGACCTTCGATCTTCCACGCTGCCGATGCAGTGCCTGCCGAGGCTTGCTGACGGGCCACGATGGTGCCGTGGAAGGCATAGGCAGAGTTGTTGGGGAGGATGATTTGGTTGGTGGTGCCACGTGTAGTGTCTGGCCCGTTAGTCACCATTGCCTCTGGCGTAGCATCCGTAGTGTCAGACCGCAAAACATAAATAGACGTTTGGCTGTCACCCTGACTGCTAATCCACTCACCGCTAAAAGCGAACTGACCTTCAATAGTCGTCTTGGCCCGGCGACCCAGTGCAGCAGAATACTTGGCACTGGCGTTAGTAGAATTGCCTATAGCAATCGCCCCGTAGCCAGAAGCAGAAGCGAACCCGCCAAGGCAATACGCATAAGTGCCAGTTGCTGAAGCATTCTTGCCTAATGCAACGGAATAAGCACCGCTTGCAATACAGTCATTCCCTACCGTTACGGCAGCTAGAGAACTTGATTTATTGTCCTCACCAATGGCAACGGCACCGTTTGAAATAGCCCCATAAGAAGAGGTGCTGTCCCTGCCGATCACAGCAGCAAAGCAATTGGCCGCAGAAGCAAGAGAGCCACTCCCAAGCGCAACAGCATTATTACCCGTTGCAATTGGCGCAGTAGGGCTAGACGGGTTCTCAGCATACAGTTCTAGGGCGGAGCCACCACCACCCGCAGCAATCCAGTCATAGTCCGACCCAGTCCACGACAGAACCTCACCAGTGGTGGCTGTGCCTGTGTTAAGGTGCGTGTCCACCAGAGGCTCGACGTTGGCTGCATCAGTTACGTCAGCGTTAGCCTCAATTCCAGAAAGTTTACTTGCCTCTGCTGCTGTATACCCTTGGTATCCAGTATCATAAGACACAGCAAGAGTGCCGGATGTAGTGATTGGCGAACCAGTGACAGTAAAGCCAGTAGGAACTGTGGCGGCAACGGAAGTAACACTACCAGACCCCTCCCCGTCTGCGCCACGAAGATCACCCGTGACAAAGCCCAGTCCATCGTCAGATGTAAATGTAACAATACCCGTCGAGGCATTGTAACTACCACCAGTCCAGCCAATACCATCAGTGCCGTTAGTGCCGTTAGTGCCATCAGTGCCATCAGTGCCGTTAGTGCCGTCTGGGCCTGTAGCTCCTGTGGCCCCAGTAGCTCCTGTGGCCCCTGCGGGAATGCCAAAGTCAAAAGTAACAGTTCCATCAAGGGCGGTAGCAGCGGCTGTGGCAGGGGTGCCAGAGGCCAAGGTGGTAACAGTTCCGATAGCCGCATCAGTTACAATGTCAACGGCCTCGACAGCGCCAGTCGAGGCGTCGAAGGCAAGAACCTTACCCTTGCGGTCATTGATGTCAGACAGAGACAGGCTTGGCGCAACCTCATAGTCAGGAATCTGAATGGCGCGGCTGGCCTTGTCATCAACGTCAGCAATGAGGGCAATGATCGTGTCGAGTTGCTCGTTCAGCGCAGCGCGATTGATGTCAGAGCCAGCGTTGAAGTCAGTCGTGCGCTCAATGGGAATGTCACGGGTAATGACAACTTGGCTTCCACCAGTGGCACCAGTGACTTGCTGCACTTCACCCGGATCAGCTTCAACAAAGATGATCGAACCAGTCGATCCTTCGCCGCCAGTGACAGTGTAGTCAGAACCCTCGGCCTTGAGGACGCCATCAACGTAGACGTTTAGATCGCCAGTGTCAAAGAACTCAAACGGAACTGAGAAGGTCGTCTGAGTGACGCCCTGCGCTACCGCATACTCAATGCGTGGTGAGTTGTCTGCCGCGTTAATGGTCATGCTATGCCCTTTGTTTCGTCTATGAATTGCATAGAAGAGGCAGTGAACTCAACGCACAAAAGCACTAGGACAAACTACAATCCCCAAGCTCTAGTCATTGCGTTCATCTGATCTTTCCAGAACCATAGCCGAGCATATGGAAGGTTCCTAAATATTTGCTTTGCGCCTTCGCCCCGATTATCCCCAAGCATTAGCTCATAAGCGCCAGCCCCAAGGTCGAATCCAATAGACGGACCAGCACCCAAAATCCCAACAGCGCCTCTGACCTTATCTGGCACAACGGGAAACTTTGGATTGATAACGCCACCGGAAATATTAGGCCCGCCAAGGGCAAGAGATGTATGCAGTCCAGTATAGAACAATCCGCTGTATATAGAGAGAATGCCACTTGCATCAAAAGCTCTGGCAAACCTATCAGTGTAGCTCATTTCTTCCCAAGCAAACTCTGGGGTTCTTAGCTTTGTAGACATATAGCCAAACGAAAGAGCCATTGATGTTGCAAATAGTTGGTTCTTTAGTTGACCGTGACCAAACGCAGCAATCGTCTTGTTCGCATTTGCTAGGGCAAAGTTGTAGAACTGGAATGGTAGTCCAAGAAACTGACTTTGGATAATGCTGTATCCCTTGTGCATTGGGTCTTCTTCGAAACCGAATTGCTTTCCAATCTTATGCGGAACACGGAAGCGACCGGACACAGCCATTGGTTTATCCGCTGGAGTTGCGGACATGACAGTGTTGAGGATGGAATTGCCAAGAGCAGTCCTGAATGTATCAACAGTTTCTTGCGTAATCTTGCTGGCCTTCTTGAGCCTATTCCAAGCCGCTTTGTCCAAAGCATTTTCTTGAGCAACAGATAGTGCGCCCTTTGCTCCCAATTTGATTTCTGCAGCCGCTCTAAGCATTCTAAAGTTTGCCCAATCCTTCGGTGTAACGAAGGCATCCTTTGGGAAAACAGTTCTGCCCTGAATCATTTGAGTTTGGTGGAACCAAGGCTTTGCATCAAACTCTGTGCTTTCGATATACTCCCGATCAAACCTAAAAGTTTTCTTTCTAATGTCGATAGCAACAGGTTGATATACGCCATTGGAAATTACACCAACACGGGTTGATCCATAAATATCAATCTCAACAACTTTGAGGCCAATAGCATCAAAGTCTGGTATAGAGATGTGACCCTCCCAGTGTGTAGTGTTCGGTATATACAAGCCATTTTGAGTTTTAATCCAAGGAGATTTGGCAATCTTTTCCATCTGGTCTACGGAAATTCCGTAGCGCAACATCTTGGTTAGGTCTTGCTTTGTCGCCTTGCCCTCGGTGTATTTTATAGCGGTGTCAATAATTTCGTGACCAGTGACAATACCATCCAATACCTTGAGAGCTTGGGTCATTGGAGTTAGTCCGTTTAGAACATAAAACCCGCTAGTAGCTGTATCCCAAATAGTTTGCGTCGAGGGATCATTCATCAAGTCTTCCGTAAGCCTTAAGCCCACAGAGTTATGGAAATAATCAAGAGCTTCACCGGATAGTCTGGCGTCCTTCATGAGCATCGGCCTCATGTTTTTATCCACCAGAAGGTTGATAGCTTTAGACATATTGCCAAGATCATGCTCCGCAACAATCCTAGCGGTATCAGGAAATGCAGACAGCCAAGCCGAACCCATGTAGTTGAGTTCAGCAAGTTTTCTCAAACCAAAAGCAATCTTGTTATCCCATCGATCCGGTTCCTTCATGATAATGCCAGCAATAGAATCATATAGATGCAGAAAGTCTGACATAATCCTGTTGGCTTCGCCTTCTTTAACGCCAGCAAGAGCAAGCTCTTCACGAAGCTCACGATCAACCTTCTGAATGCTGCGGCCACCGAATGCTTTATTAAACTCTACTGTCGGAGAGATGCGAGAAGAGTATGCCCGCATAATGTTAATGGGGTCTTTAATGATGTAGTCCCAAACCTTTTCGGTTTCGATGTCAATCCTTCCGTTGAAGTGTTTCTTGCGGCTGGTTCCGGCAACAACAGAAACAAGATCATCTTCCTCCAAGATGGCTGCAACAGTATCCTTTGCTCTTTTATTTATAGAGACAGGATCGGCCGGAAGAATTTCCTTAACCCACTTCCCATCTTTGAGGTCCCATACTTCTGGATTGGCGCGGTAATGGTCCTCAAAGATTTGAACAACCTCTGCCATATTCTTCTTTATTCTTGCCTTGTCATAAAACCGAGGAGTCCAATTCTCAGTTAAAGTAGGCGGGGCATTAAGGGCCATACCCAAGTCTCTTTCGATGCCACCCCTATCTGAATTGAGGCGACCAAGCTCGCCTGCGATACGCTGATACTCAGGATCACCCGCTGCGTTCTTACCCAAAGCAAGACGTATAGACTTGGCCTCGTCTTCAAGGTTAAAGATTGCGGACTCAATACTTTCGAGTTGTTTCTTCAATCGACCAGTAAGGCCAATCAGGCCCAGATCGTATAGCTCTCGCTCTGCGCCCTTAAAGAAATCATCAATAACCTTGGCCGCTTTAGCCTCTGAGGCTGAGAAGGGAAGTTTCTTAACTCGCTTTTCGTTTACCCTCCGCATAAAACCTTCAAAAGAATTATCATAATCAAATGCTTTCCTTGCAGTATTCATAAGATCAATGTCAAGGAAACGTGTATCCTTTACGCCATATTCTTCTCTATATATTTGATGAAGGTTGTCGTAGGACGCAGCAACTTGACCCCTACGCATCTGCGCTCTTGAATGAACGGATTGAGTAGAAGGCACACCAAGAACAGCGCTGTAGGCATGGTTCAGTGCGCTGTCGCCAGCAAGTCTGATAGTATACTCTTTTACTTTTGCTGGCGTTTGGGGGGATTGAATAATTCTTTTGAACGGCGTGGTGAGGGTCTGATAAAGGGGGCTATCTATAAACGCATTGATAGCAAAGTCTAAAGCGTTTTTCTTATTGTATCCACCAGCCTCAAGCGCCCTGAGAGCTAACTCTTTTTCTATTGAATTGATATATGTTGTTTTAACTTCAATCCGATCGATAGAAGCTAACTTTGCAGACGCACCAGAAGATCGTCTTAGCTGATCTATTTGGTTGTAAGCCTTTGTTCGATCAAGCCGTAATTGATTCTCACTGACATTGCCAAGTATTCTGGTTTGCTGTCGATTAAGAGTAGTGAGGTCTTCCGGAGTAAGAGTCCGGAACAATTCCATCCTCTGAGTAAACTCAAGTGTTCCTGCCAAGTTTTCTTCAAAAGCGGTCAACGCTCTAGCTCTACGAGAAATGGGAATGCTCGCAACGCCACCAAGCGCACCACCGAACAATGTAGCAGAAGCAACATTCATCGCGCTTTCTTTGGCGGTCTGTAGCGGATCGAAAGGTTGAATCATGGCAAGCTCAGTGCCAGCCTGCAACACGCCCACGCCCACCCCAACGCGAGCGGCAGAGCGGAGAGCGCCAACAGTAGGACCACCCAAAGGCAATGCAACCAAATTTATTGGATCAAACAGGCCCGCAAAGAACTGAGCCGAAAGCGAAGAGCTTGCAAGAACCTGTCTACGTTTAGCAGACTCATCAATCCCGCGCTTCAAATCGACCATGTGTTCGGGACTTACCGCACGAGTTAAGTGAACTGCGTATTGCTCGTAGCCCTCCATGTCGGCCATAGGGTTGTAATCCCTCTGGCGAACATTGCCATAGATTATCCTATTGCGAACAAACTCATAGGCAGGATCGTATGTGTAACCAATCGTTGCACCAACGGTTTCAGAAAACTCTGGCCTCTCAATCGGCCCGCGCCTGACCCCAGAAAAGTTGCCAAGAACAAACTGGCTACGATCAATTGGCATTTACTCACCTTCCGTGAAGTTCGTTTATCTTTTGGATTTCTCCAAGAAGATTTTGAATTTCGTTATAACGTGGAGTTCCCTGCGGGGTAGTTGCCAAAGCTGTTTCAAGTTTGGTTTTATATCTATCCAAAGAACCAATGCCACCAGAGATCAAGCCTCCTTGGGTCGATCTATCGCCCACACCAAGAGTTTCGATTTGGCTGGAGAATGTATTACCAAAAGTGCTGATTGAGTCAGACAATGCCTGATCTGAACGAGAACGACCACCAAAGAAAGCGCCAAAGCCTTTGACAGTTCTTTCGATAATATTCTGATCTTGTTGAGTTACTGGCGCACTCAACCTTTCTTCTGCTTCTTCCATGTTGGCAGCAATGGCAGCTTTTTCAGCAGCAACTTTTAATCCAGAGAAAGCTGACCCCCTTGTTGAAACATAGACAGGCTCAACGATAAGTTCCGGCTCATTCCGTCCGCCAGATCGCGCTATTGCGGGAATAGGCACACCGCTAGTAACATCAAGGACTTCATAAACAACGCCGCCATCCGAGGAAACATTTGAGGCTGGGCGAAGAACCCACCTGTCGTGACCAACAGTTTGAGCAACATACTGCTCAAATAAAGCAGCTTGCTCTTCACCTCCAAGTGTTTTCACAAGACCAAATTCTGTCTTAGCCCATCGACGACCTTCTTGTAGAACCAATCCAGTTGGGCGAGATTGGATTTTCGTTGGCACACCTATTGGAGAAAGAATAAAACTAATAGAAGTAGAAGTGCTAAGATCAGACATTTCAAAATCAGCAGGCCAAATGCCGCCATCCCAAACGCGGGGATCATAAGACAAGTCTGCATTGATATACATATCAATGCCTTCGGCCCAAGTTTTTAGATCAAGGGATTGTCCAGTATTTTGCTTGGCAACAGCATCCATATAAAACCTGTCGCGTATATACTGCATGGTTCTGTCATTCAGTCCATGCTCGTAGAAACGATAGGCAAGGAAATCATTGACACTGCTGTATTCTTCCCCATCAACACTGGGTGGATTTTTCTGGTAATAGCTGTTTACCTTCTCAACCACTTCCGGAGTTCTAACTTGCCTAAATTGTTCTGCGTGGAACAGCATACCTTGTTGAGTTGTTGCGCCACTTGACTCAAGGAATTGTTGCAAGCTGTCCATGTAAGCTACAGCACTAGGGTCTATGGCGGTAGCAGCCCTAGATTGAATTAGCTGGCCCCTGCTCTCAATAAAGCCAAGCTTAGAATACGCGCTAAGAAGCTCAAGTTGACGCTCAATCGGTTGATTCTGAATTGTATTAAGAGAGTTTATCAGACCAGTGGGAGGCGCATTGCGAGCAACATTAAGTTCCGTTGGGCTAATACGACCACCAATCAATCTGTCGGTAAAGCCGGGTCCAAGAGCCTGCTCCGCAATCATCTGGTGTTCTGCGCTTTCCGGATTGCCAAAGCCATTAAGAATTCTGTCAACTGTTAGCTGGTATTCAAACTGAGCTTCAATAGCATTGGCTTGATCTATAAGATCGCGAGAAATGCGATTGAGGTTACTGGAGTATGAGTCCGTATCGGCACTGCCATACGTTCTGGCCTGCTTGATTTGATCTAGCCTTGGATCATCCTTAAGAATTTCTAGCGACTTTTCATCACCCCCAAGTGCATACATGAGGGTCATAAACTCTCCGCGATTGTCAGCTGTAGTCAGTATGCTCCGCACATAAACTTCAGCAGTAACGTCTTCGATTCTATTTTTTAGGCCAATAAGGAAGGCATTATCCTCCCTCCCTCCAAGAATAGATTCAAGATCATTGATGGCCGACTGTCTGAAAGCCTCAACCTCTTCAATAGAAGAAGCATTGAAGATTTCCGCCCTAACTCCTTGAACAATAATTCGAGCTTGGTTTTCATTTAGGGCTTCTTTTTGCGCGGCAGCAATGTTGTCAATTTGTTCTTGTTCTCCCAAAAGATTTTTGGAGACACCAAGCTTATCAAGAAGAGCGGATTCAAAATCTTTTAGTCCAGTAACGCCATCTACTGCTTCCATTTGAGAAAGCAATGTGCGCGATGCCTCACTTAAATCCTCCCTGCCTCGACCACCCATTTGAATAACGGTCTGTAGCTTTAAGGCTTCTTCTACGCCATCAATTCCGGACGGCAATGAGAGTGTGTAAGCATTAACAGAAGTGGCAATAGCTTCAGAGTAATTTCTTTGTGCGGCGTTATACTTTGCTTGATATTCAGCACTATCTCGCTGCCAAGCGCCAACTCCTTTAGTGCTAATAGCTCTCCAGTTTTGGGCTGTTTCAGTCAGCATTCCAATCGAGGATGGGGGGTCAGTAAAGTAACCATTAGGATCAAGTCCAAAATCCATCGGACGAGTTGTGATACGAGACACAGCAGCCATATTCTCAAACTGAATGCGATTTGTTCTCTCAACGATTAAGTTGTTGAACGTGTCGAGAAGCGGGCCTGTAATTTCGGACCAGTCACTATAGTTAGAACTGAACGGGGCAAGTGCCTGCTGAAGCTCTGGAATGGTAATTCGTGAATAACCACTGTTAGTGCTAATGGCTGCACGATTTAACACAAGCTCTTCTGCGGTATATAGTCCGCTATTAACTGCTTGATTCAAAATATATTCAGCATCGCCTTGAGCTAGTGCGATTCTATATGCTTCACGAATCCTCTTGTCGGAAGAACTATCCGAAAGTCCGGCAGCAGCACCCAAAGACAAAGCGGTTTCAGGAAACATTTCTGCCGCTTGTTGTGCGCCAACTTGAACGGCAGCGGCTTGAACCTGAGAAATTACATCAAGGTTATTGTCATTCATCGCAGATACTTGCTGCGCCCTAGCCCTAGCCCTCTCATTCTCTTTGAGATTAAGGTAGGTCATCTCTGTGTAATCAGTGCCGACACCAGAGATATACTCGCCATACATACCGCCAGCATTTTCTTTTAGCTGGTTGACGTAATCATCCATTGCCTGCTTATAAAGCTCGGAACCATTCGGACTGTTTTGGAACTGAGAGGCAAGCTCTGCTGCCCTCAATTTAATGTCAGACTCAATCTCTTGATTGAACCGCTGATTGATTACATTCTGATACGCTTCGGCTGCAATAGTGCCAAAAGGTTTTGGTAGCGTGTGTGCAACAGGTTTTTGCGTAATGGGATCAAAGGTAACAACCTTCTCAGCTTCAACGGACAGAGCCGCTTCTTTGCCAGCCTTCTCGGCTTGGACCGCAGCCCGCGTGAACATAATGTCAGAGAATGTTTCGCCAGCTTGAGCCATCGCCTGCCCAATAAGTTGACCACCAGTATCGGCCCTTACGACTCGAACTGGGCTTATACCAAACTGACGTTGCTCACGAATAACTGCCATTATTAGCCGCCCTTTGTTGTATAGTAATTGCTGACACCGCTAAGAAGCGTAGTAGATGCACCAATGCGGGCAGCGGTCATAGCAGCTTTCCCTCTAGCTCTCTCAGAAGAAACTGCGACTGTATCCGCCTGTTGCTGTAGATAGCCTTGCGTCTGGATTGCCTTAATGTCTTTTCCAAGAGTTTCCTTCTGGGCTTTCATAAAAGCCTCGACGGACTTATCGGCGCGGCCAGCGCCAATAGAAAACTGTGCAATATTTGCGGACATATTCTGTTGATAGTCCGCAATCCTGCGGTTCATATTCTGCTTGGCTACCGCTGCATTCATCGTCTTCTCAGCTTCAAGAGCCTTGGCGTTTATGCGCGACTCTTCTCCGGCTGCTTGACCAGCTTTAATTTGACCAGCCGCTGAAACGGCAGAACCAGCAAGTCCAGCTACCGCAGCGACAGTCGCCGCAGTTCCGGCGGCTGCACTGCCACCACCAAGCAAAAGGGCAAGTAATTGAAGCATCAGACTACTAGCTCCGAGATTATGCCGTTGATATGAATCGGCAGAGGTTCATTCTGAGTAATAGTAACTTGAGGATCGCGGCCATATCCATTGAGCCGGAACTCTTTCTTACCATTAAATTCTGCGGTTGTAACCAAGGGTCTGCCATTGACGCTGGCAGATCGTGTATCCCTAAAGTCAACGATAGCAGCCGAGATGCCACGAACCGATCCGGTGAACGGGCCATTAGGTCCATTGCCATCAACGGGATTGGTTGTCAGGTTCACGGTAAACGGGACGCCAACGAACACATGAGTGTATCCAGTATAACCGGACACATCCACAGATGCGGTTCCGCCATTGCTCACTACAGTCATAGAGCTAAGATAGTCGATGGTGCTTCCGTTCTGGCCCAGAACAGAAACAGTATCAGCGACTGCATAGGCTGCGCTAACGTCTGCATACCCGCTAGAGATTGCTGAGTAGACATAGTTGTCAAGGCCAACCCTGTCCCCAAACTCTACGAAATATATCGTGCCATTCAGATAGATGTTTGCAAAGAGACGGTCTTGAATACCGACTGCATCTAGGAAGTATCCATTGGCGATAGTCATTCGAACCCAAGAGGCGCGGCGCTCTGCACGGGCAGAGTTGAACAGAGAGATAATGCCATCGCTGTTTACGACAGCGGCATAGGACTCTGCACTCTCAAGGCCAGCGTTTACAACGGCCAGACCGATTGGTGAGTTTATCAGGTGCGGCGCAATAGTAGATACCGCTGTTGATGTATAGGCGTCCTCACCATCAGTATAGAGATATTCCCGAACAACCTTGCCGCCAGCCTGAACAAACAATGTTGCGCCATCAAAGGGATGTGGAGCAACAAAATTACACCCATAAGGAGTTTGCTTCCTGATCTGGACGTTGACCGGAGTGATTGCCTGATTGAGATAGGTCGGAACATAAAGCTCCGAAGAGTCAGTAAATACCTGTAGGTCTCGGTTGGATACCAAGTATCTGATTGCGTTGATGTCGCCAGTGGCAGCTACTAGGTTGATCGAATCATCGTCGGCGGCAGTTCCAACATCAAAGTTGAAATACTTGCCAATCTTAGAAAACCAAAGAGCATCAGGCTCTTGGATCGTTCCGCCAAATACTAGGCGATTCTCATGGAACACAACTGCGGTTGGGTATCCACGCTTTGCTGAGAAGGACTGCTCGTCCCAGTTTCTAGTCGGTGCATGGCAAACAACCTTAATATAGCCGCCACCATCCTCAGATGTATTGGCCGTTGAGCCTGCCGTAATGGTATAAGTGTTTTCGTCTATAATGCTGCCAACGGTTCTTGCCCCGTTGATCTGAGCAGCATTAAGACCACCAACGGCAGAAGCATCTTCTATTGTGATTGCCTCGCCACCAGAGAAACCATGACCCAAGTGAGTAACCTCAACTGTCGCAGAGCCATCAATAGTTCTGAGAGGGTTAAGGATTGTGAGCCTTCTCTTGAGTTCATCAACAACAGTTCCAGTCGCCTGAGTGCTAGACTGAACGCTAGTTATTTCAACCTCTGCATAATCATATCTTACGACAACGCCAACATGAAGCGAGTCAAGATAGTCGCCGCCAGTCTGTGTTCCAGTGGTATCCCAGTATGCGCTACTTGTAGTCAGTGTAATTGAGCTAGTAGTCGCAGAAGGGTCTAGCGTCATCTCCGTATTCTGGAATGTGCTATACGGTTGATAGATAACGTTGTTGTCTGCACGGGCATCAAAGGAATACGGAGTTACCTCAAAGGCATCCAGCGCAGTCCGCACCAGCATACGCGGCATAAAGAGCGGATGGCAGATAAACATAACATCGCCAGACTGAGCGAATGTATATTCGTGCAGGTAGTTATGGGTGAACGGAAGAGCGTTAGAGCTAGTATCTAGAGTGATTGTCTCTACCAAATGGACGCCAACGCCAAGACCTAGAGCGCCAGTATCATCCAAGAAGAAGCAACGAACCTTACCATTCTCAATGGAGATTATATACTGTTCGTCGTCCGAGAACGTAAAGTGAATAAGGCGAGACTGCTTAACGTAGTTCGCACTGTATGTAATATCGGAATATGTATAGATGTGTTCGGTTCCGACTCTGGACCGCAATCCACCATCGCTCTGAACCATCAGGTTCTCAACTCGTTGAGCCGATGCAGCATAAACCGGACTATCAGTCCGCATGATTGCCGTATCGCTTACCTCACCGAAGTTAAAGCTGTTCTGTGGGACACGGACCTTCTGCATCAGCTACGCCTTTGTGCAATGAACCTCGACGTATGTAGCTTGCGCGTAGTCTGCTGTTGAGAGTCAAGTCTACGGGCCTGCATCATCAAGATGTTTGCCTTTTGCTCCATCAGATTAGCTAGACCCTGATCGCGGGCTACGGCCACAGCGAGAACCGCTGCCATCTGAAACTCAACGGCGATTGTAAAGAACGCGGGCCAGTCAGCCTCGTCAGCCCTGTAGATGTAGTCAGAAATTACAGAGTCGGTCGATGCTGCGTTGCAGTATGCCTTGTTTCCATAGGTGTCATACTGGATTGGGAAATCATTAACCGTGATTGCGCTCAACATGAGAATGCCAGCCGGAAGCTGATACGCTGCATCGAAGCGGCCAGTAGGCGCAGAAACCAGTCGGTTAAGAACAGACTGATTGGTTGCAAAGCGCCAGCGAGTATTCGTCAATGCTGCGCGAGCAACATCTTCATACATTGCATCACACACATCCGACTCTACAGTTCCATCAGTGAAGGATGTAATGGGAGAGCCGCCCATCAGAATTGATGCGCGGGAGCATACTTTGATCGGAGTGTTTGCTGCTGTCATGTAAGTTCGGGGGGCCGAAGCCCCCCGCTCCTTTTCTTAGTCGCTGTCGGTGCTGGTGATCGCCACGCCATCGACAACATCAACAGTCCCGGAGGAGTTGGCGTTGACATAGGTGTGGCTCACGACCGGAGTGCCAGCCGTCGAAGTCACAGCAATGATAACGTCGTTGACGCTCATCATAGCCGAGGCATCGTTGAAGTAGCCAGCAGTGTTGACGGTGGCGATGGCGTCCGTGGTGGCGTAGTGCCACAGCGAAACACCAGAAGCGCCAGCGAGGCGGGTCAGACCAGAAGCAGAAAAAGCCATGATTCAATCCTTCCCTTAGTTGTTGTCGAGGACTTCGTAGACACCGTTGCTATCAATAACAACAGCGCCCATCGACATCATCGAAGTTGCAAGGTGCGAAACTTTTTCCGCAACGTAGTTAATCTCAGTCGAAACATCAGCATTCACGCCGAGGCCAACAGCCGAGGTGTGGTAGGCAAAGTTCTTGCCGCCAGCAACAGCCGAGGTCGAGTAAATCTTGAAGCCGAGAAACTCTTTCATGGTCATGCCGCCAGCGAACGGGAGGTTCTGCGGGCCAACATAATCCGACGAAGCAAACTCGGTGATGTTGAAGAGATCGGCAAAGCCAGCGGGCGACATGGCGAGGTAACGCTGTCCGTCTTCCGGAATGTCGGCAGTGCCAAAGGTTTGGAACAGGGTGAGAAGATCAGCCTTTACCAGAGCGCCGGAAGTGTCAGCGATCTGAGTGCCGTTAGCACCAGCGTCCATAGCGGTGGTCAGAAGCTCGTCGGTTTTGCGGCCAAGGGCAGCAGCAGCCGACTGAGCAACGGCCTGACGCTCGTTGATGTTGATCTTCAGTTCATCCAGTTTGTCGATGTATTCGGCAGCATAGTAGTCAGCCATGGTAACTTCGGCGTAGGTGTGCGCCAGTTCCATTGCGGTTACGTTGCCGTTACGCGATTTGGTCGAAGCGGCACCAGTGCCGATCTTCTGGAATCGAGCAGTCGAACCCGTCACGTTGCTAGTGCGGACAGTGTTCCGGATTTTGGAACCCATACGCTGATAGGCAAGGTGAACCTCGGTTTCAAACTGCTTGATGAAGGCTTGGTCAATCGTATTAGCCATTTCAAGAGTCCTTTGTTGAGGTTAAAGCTGTGACGGGTATCCATTCTGGCACTTCGGCGAGGGTGTCCTTGCGGGCCTCTCAGTGCATAGCGGGCCGTAGTGTGTCATCGTAAACACTTTTTGAGTTTGGATTACAACGCACAAAATCAATATACTGATGTCCTGCGTATTCGTAAACACCCACAGGCTCAAAGCCTAGCCATACAGCCCACTGAACCATTGCTTGATGTTTGGTAAGAATAGTCATCGTCAGTGCATCATGGCCCTTCTCAAAGAAATGCAGGAGCATCTTTGAGCCACGAGCCATCATAGTAAAGTTTTTTTTCAGCTTAGAAGAGAACATCGCAAACATTTGCGGAAGCTCTGCATCCTCTCCATACCAAAGCCCACCCACAAAAAGAATATCGCCCGAATCCAGTCGGGCGATATAGCAGTCTGAGGATTCAACCATATCCAGAAGAGCTTCATGCGGACTGTCAAATCCAAGTATGAAAATCTCTTCTAGGTTTTCCTTCGATAGAATACTGGCAACATCGTCAATGTGGGCGACAGTAAACGGGGTAAGATAGCACTTACCCCGCCGAAGAACCTCAACCTCGTGCATAGATTTTGCGGAAACCTTCATCGATTTGCCGGATGTAGTCACGATCTTGAGAACCGTTTTTCCAGTATCGCTCATCCTTCATCATCTCCCTTAGAGATTGCTCGCTGATACCGGATGCAGAGTTAGCTGATTCGGCAACGCTTACATCTTTCATCGAATCCATAATATGCTCAAGGGCGACGATGCCTTCGCTAGTCTCACAAAGCCGATCAAGGGCTGGCATGACTTCGCTTGGGAAGAACTTGTTGGCAAACAAAGAAACAGCTTGAATGCGCTGGCTTGCATTCTCACCAAGTTTCTTAACCTCTGAGTCAAGGTCTGGTCCGCTCTGACCAATAGCTTCCATATACATCTGGATGCCTTGCTGAAACTCTTCCTGACTGTATCCGTTCTCAAAGGAATGCTCAGACCACCACTGCAAGAGCTTGCTGTCTACGCCAGCTTCTTCATCAACAGTTTCCGGAAGCTGATACTCGCCAGCCGAGGCGGGACGATCCTTGAACGCCTCCGTCTGCAACTCTTCCACGATCTTGCTGCGAAGGTCTTCTTCCTTGCCGCCGAGCTTGGACTCAAGCTCCTTGTAGGCTTTGGCTAGGTCTTCACCGCTCTTGTATTTTTCTGGTAGCCACTCTGGCCGATCAGATACAGGCGCAGCCTCCTGCTGCGGCTCTGTAGTTTCCGGAGCCTCAGTGGCCTCCGCTGCTTGCATCAAACTTTCACTCATTGCTTGCTCCTGTGTCCGTGGGCAATTCGTTGTTCAATCAGGGCAACGAAGTATCGCTGCCCCTCCAAGTGTCGCAGTTCTTCCGTAGAAACATTAGGGCCGTTTACCATCTCAATGGTCATCGACCTAAAATACTTCAGGACTTCTTTGCCTGTTGGTGCGCTGAATATCTCAGCCACCATCATGCTGATCTGGCGGTCAAGCTCTTTAGTTCGCTGTATTCCGTCGATCCCAATGTTAACCTTGGGGCGTTCCAACCTGTTGACTCATTTGTTGCTGCGCCATCTGCTGCGCTATTGCAGCTATTTGTTTACGCTGATCTTCATCACGAATCAAGCTCTCAGGCACACCAAACTTCTTAGCAAGGTGAATAGCTGTGCGCTCGCCATCAATAAGCATCTGCAACATCTCCGGTCCAAAGACGCCACCGACCAGTTCCAAGAAGCGAGCAACGCTTGAAATGTCCTGATTGGCTTGGGCTTGGGCAAGTGGAGATACAGAGCGAATCTTGACTTCGCGGCCATTGACTGTCGGGATTTCAATCCGGCCTTGCTTCTTCAGAATATAGATCACGCGCTGAAGAACGGGCTGGACAAGCTCTGCCTGCAAGCGGCCAAATGCGGAACCGATGCGGCGAGAAAGGTCGGCCATGCGCTCGGCAACTTCGGTGGCAGTTGCAGGTGTCCGGTTCGGATCGCCAAGCATATCGTTGTAAAGCGCCCGCTTGATGTTCAGTCGCATATCGTTGAGGACAAGTTGGGCAACATCGAAGCGACCAGCGGCATTGATCGGCTGCAAACCGGAGCTACCCATAGCCTTGGGAATGATGGTCCCCGGAACGAGTTGGATAGTATCTGGGTTAATGACCCCATCATCTTCCATCTGGTAGATGCCAGAGATTTGCATCTGAGCATTTTCCAGAATGAGTTCGATGGTCAGGTTAGTCGTCTTGATGGCAGACAAGGCATTGAGAAGCGGGCCACGCCCATAGACTTCGCCAGCACACTTAGACCAGCGGAAGCAGACAAATGGGTTGGAGCCTAGCCCACGCATCTTCTGCTCATACAGGATAGTCTCAGTGGACATACAGATAGCGTAGTGTGTATACGCCTCTTCGTTCTTGACGGAGTAGTCTCGGCAAACAACTTCAAGGACCGTGGTGGTCCCTTCGCCGTTCATCTGGCGCTTTACCTTCTCGTCAAACTTGCCCTTGGGATAAAGGATTTCCAGATCAGAATACCTGATCTTCTTCCGCTCGCGGAACACATGGTCGATGCGGTCGTCAGGACCAACATCAAGAACCACATGAGGCAGGGGGATTGCCGAGAAGTTGACTGGGTTGATCGCGTCACCCTCTTCAACGGCAAGCACACCAGTGCCTACCGCTAGGTCCATGAACGACTCATGCACCTCTTGGCTGAAGTTGGAGTTCTGGAGAATCTCGAAGACGTATTCAGTTACTTCATCAAGCTCGTTGTCAATGGCTTCACGCTGTTCCGGAGGAACCTCGCTACCAGCCATAAGGTCGGCCCAACGTGCAAAGTTGGGAACAAGGCCAGACTGAAGACGGCTTGCAAACTCTTGAACACCAACAACGGCAGTCTCGTCAAAGATTCTGTCGTCGCGCCGTTGACCATGCTCTTCGTAATAGAACGACTCGCGCTGCGGCAGAGCATACTCATAGCACTCCTCGAACAAAGGAACCCAGTTTTCGCGGAACGCCTTTGCTTTGGTGTATCGCTTAAGATACTTCTTTGCAGCTTGATCCATTCTTTAACCCCACATACGAGATAGGGTATTGGCGGTCCGTCCAAACCTATCAAGATAGCCAGCACCGCCAGCGCCAGAGTTAAGCAAAGAGCGACGACCAGTTCCGCCACGCCGCCCAAGTTTAATTTGCTCTTGGGTTAGTGGAGCTTCTGCTTGGATGTCCGCAGTCTTTTGCTCGCGGGTCGCAGCAATCTCTTCTTGCTTAACTTCCTCGGCAGCAACCTGTTGCTGATCTACAGCCTGCTCTTGTTGAGTTGGAGCAGAAGCTTTCTTCTTAAGACACATGACAATCTCCTGACATTTCTAAATTCAAAAGCATAGAAAAGAAGCACGGGCAATGCACAAATTACATTCTAGCCCATAGCCCCTGTCTACGCTGCGGCTTCTTACTCTTTGCAAACACATCGAAGTCGCGCTTGGCAACTACGACATTAGCTGGTTTTTGATTATTCATCAACGCCCTACCCTCTCCAGCACCAAGCAGAAGGTATTGCAAGCTGTCGTGAACGTGGCTGAACATATTTTTATCGGGCTTATCGGCGTATCTCTCGCCCGACACTTCCATGCGTTTGTAGGAGTATCCGCCCTCAAAGCCTTTGATAAGCTGAGAACAGCGCCGATCTACGATAAACGCTGGCTTGCCTTCGACCATCTTGGTCAGTTGGGAGGAGACTGCCTCTAGTCGAAGGTCAACCGAGTTGGAGTGCGTAGGAAAGGCTCGCAGTCCTGCGCCTCGGAGTATTTGAAAAGGAGTAGATTCATCTGTCTGTGCGCGGAAGTCGCCAGCCGGATCACCAAAGATGTGGACCTCAGAGCAGGCCGCAAAGCGCGAAGCCAGCTCATTGCGAAGCACTTCAGCGAAACGAACAATGCCCATGTCAATGGCAACGATTTCAGATTGGATCAACCAGCGGCCACGCACCTTCTGACCAATCGTCGCTGCCGGAGTTAGCCCAAAGTCCACGCCAACGTAGACAGGCAGGCCCGCTGCAATCGGGACTTCTTCCTTGGCAATGTGGACCTCTGGGGCAAACATCGGATACACTGGCTTCCCGTCCTGAATGTGGCCTAGACGATTCATCACATATACGTCTATCCATGATTTAGTCTTACCCTGAATAAGATTAGGATAGTAGCTATCCATCATGTTCTTGGCGTTCTCAGCCTTCTTGTTTGGCTGATATTTCTCAATCTCACCCTGCTCGTTCTTTACTTCAACCATCCCAGAGGGCTGGGTAAAGAAACGCCAGTTGTCTGGCTTAACCAGCATCTTAGCTTGCTCACGCGGTATATGATCTGGGATTGGAACCTCACCAGACATAATGGGCCACCAATGATCTTCCTCAGGCGCGTTGGTATCGGCAATAACGCCAGTCCAAGTAGGACCGCCATCACGCATAGAAGGGTAGCGCCCAACGCGCATCGTGCAGGCATCGATAATACTCTTAGGAATTTCTCGCGCCTCGTTAATCCAGATTCCTGTAAGTTCGAGGGACAGAAGTTTCTTAACGTCTTCAGGCCGGTCAAGAGCCAAGAATATAACCTCAAGGTCTAAGTCCCCCTTCTTAATGTGGTGGGTATAAGGAACCGACCAAGTAAACTTACCCCAGTCGTTCTCAGGAAACCAGTCAAGCCAAGTCTTGATAGTGGTCGTTCTAAGCTGCGGGTTGGTGTTCCGGATGATAGTCCACCTACTCTTGCGGATACCATCGTCGCCCTTGTTCTGACCAAGCGCCCTGCGGAACACTTCGATGCAGCACCCCACAGACTTGCCAGAACCTACCGGACCACGAATGCCACGAAAGAAGGTGTTATCCTTCATAAAGGTTTTCAGGACTTCGCCGTCCGGTTTGTATTTGAAGTCCACCATTAGCGCAGACCCTTATCGACCCCGAACCTAATGATCCGCTCGACAATCTCAGGGCCAATGTTTTCGATAAGGCGATCACATTCCTTATCAGTTACCGCAGGGTGGTTAGGCCCAAACTTCTTAACCACCTCTGCGAAGTGGACCTTGCGAACTATCCCACGCAATAGCCCAAGCTCTTCTGGCTTTAGCGTAGAAAGAAAGCTCACGGTCGTGCCTTTGGTCGCAGGCTAGTTAGGGGCGCAGAAGGACGGGCGCGGGGGCGGGGGCTTTTAGTCGGGGCAGCAGAACGTCCGGTGCTGCTCATGTCATAAGCCTCCCTGCGGGACGCCCTGTTAGCACGTTGAAGTGCGCGGCCTGCGGCTCTCATGTTGCTATTCGAGGGTCTTCCAGTTCCTTTAGGCATATCTGATCCTTACCATTTAACTTTGTCAGCCCAATAGGCTGCGCTCATTTTACCCTTGGCAATGTTCTTGGCGTGACGCGCCTTAAAGGCTCGACGCTTTGCTTTCATTGCCTCGGATTCATTCGCCTTCGGTGCGCCAGCAGTCGTCGCGCTCTCGTCACCAAACTTGATATACTTATACTCACCACCAGAGTGAGCCATCACATGATGTGACTTGGAGGTGCTATCTCTCAGTCCCTGCGGCTTGTTAATGCCACGAAGACCAGCACGAACCATCTTGCTTTTAACCCCCGGCGGTATTGCCATTGGTCGCACCCTTGATAGCTTTCTTCGCACGAGCAGTCGCTTCACTGTCTGGTTTCGGCGCTTTCTCGGCATTCTCACTGAGCTTATACATCCTCGCCTCCTGATACACGAACCTTTTTACGCCCAAAATATTTTCAGGGGCAACGCACTAATTGATGAACCTTGGTGGGAAAAAATACGAGTGGTGGTCCTATAGCGGACCAGAGGCCCTCGGTTTTCCCCCACCCCCCTTCGTATAGCAAGACCCAATCCGGCGCAGCCACCACACCACCCTATCACCCAGCCCCACACCCGCTGCCACGGCTCCGCCCGCTCTTCAACAACAATCCTCTCGTAGCTCGTAGGGCGGCTCTTGCTGCTGCCTTTGTCTAAGCTCGACTGGGGGCTGCGCGGATTGTTGTTGCAGATCGTTCGGTGCCGAGGCCTGCGGGGGTCTATAGTTCAAACAACTATGCCAAGTAAATGCTGAGAATAGAAGAAAGGGCAGAATCCAGAACGCACCTATACTTCAGGATAGGTTCACCTATACCAACCAGAGATGCTAACGTTTCTATGGGGCAATCCGCCCGCCAACGCTGTGACAAGGAGAACCATCATGGCACGCACCAAGACCGACACCAAAGCACTTGAGCAGACCGAAGCCCACACCCCGCGCATCAGCGGGACCGCCGGGGCCTATGCCGACATCCAGAAGGACGCGGTAGAGGCCTACATGGTCCTAGCCTACGCATTCGGCCCGTCCGAGTATCGCCGCAAGGGACTGATGGGCTATGGCTTCTGCCGTCAGTCAGACTACGAAGCCAGCAGCAGCAAGACGCGCCTAGACCGCGTGGAGGCAGAGCTAGTCCTTCTGGAAGAGAACCCCAGCGCAGACCCGACCCGCCTTGCCTACAAGCGGCGCGACCGCAACGAGGCAGAGGAGAACTACTACGCCGCGCTGGCCATGCGGGACGCCTCTCGCCTGGCATTCGAGGCAGTGACCGGATCGAAGTATAACCCCGGCGACTTCGAGAAGCAGACACCGACCGCCCGCATCGCCACCCCCGCCGACCGACTGGCCATGCTGAAGCGGCGCAGCGCCTAACACCAAGGAGGGGGGGGGCAACCCCTCCCTCGACCTCAACATCCGGCGCAGGGGTGATAGTGGTTTTGCGCGGGGCGTGATCCCGTTGTTCAGGCTGGCTGAAAAAAAAGTCTTATGTTGTTGGTTAAAAAAACCTATGACAAGTCTATGCTGACCCTGATGTCACCAGCTACCTGCACTTGGCTTCGGTCGATTGGCTTGAACCCTGCCCGATCTAGTATGTCCTTCGCTGCCTCTAGCTGGACATACTCACTCTTAGCACCTGAGGCCAAGTGCAATACCTTCGCTGCCGCTACCGTAGCGTTGAGTCCGAGTGTCTCTGTCACCCGCTGCATCATGTATACCTGCACGTGCGGAAGCCTGATCGTCTTGCTGGCAGTGACTCTACCGCTCTCGCCCGCTGCGTATCCAGCAGCCTCAGCGGCCCTAGCCAGTGGTTCACCCGTTGCTACAAGATGATCAACCAACGCCATCTGTTTTGCAGTCAACTTCTGTTGTCCAATGGTCTTCATATGCGCCTCCAGAAGCCCCCCTCTCCCTCTCTCCCCCCATTTACCACGCTTATCATGGCCCCTGTCAAGTAACGTAATGTTACAGTCCGAAAGAAACTGTGTCCGCTATGCCAGTCGATGCGCCCAGTCAAGGCTTCCCTTCGGCGCTTCGCGGCCTTGACTTTGCGCATCGTCTGTCATTTGCGGGATCACATAATAAAGGAGAAACTATGAACAACATCAAGCAAAGAATCTTATTCGCTATCTCAGACCTGTGCCTGATTTCTCTGGGCTTCCTGCTTTCTGCCCTAGTCTTAGCGAACCTAGATAAAATACTATCTTTACTTCTTCAACCAATCGCTGCATACTCGCAGCACTAACAAGGAGAACACCATGCAATACCAATACACGCACGCTGACGAGGTTAATGTTTCAATAGGCATGACGCCTAACGACATGACCCGCCTCATAAAAATCCTAGAAGATTATACTGGCGATGAATGCAAATGGTTTGCTTCGAATACCGCAAATATCTTGCGCGAAGCTATGCAAAAGACTGCAACAGCTATGATTATTCAAGGCGAATACATAAAGGAGAACACCAATGTTTGACGCACTCAATACTGACTGGTCTTTCCCAGTCGAAATGCAGCCCATCTATGACAGGCTGAACCAACCGATCCAAGGCAATCAGGCTGTGGTTCGCACCGATACCAATGAGGTTCTCGGTGTGCATGGCTCGCGCTATCAAGTCGTAACTCACGACACGGTAGTGAACAGCATCACCGATGCAGTCAAAGCTGCAAACATCAGCGCAGACTGGACACTAAAAACCTATACCGCAGAAGGTGGTCGCAAGTTTCGAGGTGAGATTCTGTTTAACGATCTGACTGTTGAGCCAGTAGTCGGAGACTTCGTTAAGTTTCGCATCTCGTTCTTCAACAGCTACGATGGAAGCTGGTCCTTCCAGCAGTCAGCCGATGGCCTTCGCCTTTTCTGTCTGAACGGATGCACTCACGCAATCGCAACAGCCCGATCCAAATTAAAACACACTCAGTCGATCAGTGTCGATGGCAGTGCAGACAAGATGGCGCTCGGTATGCAAACCTTCATTGAGCAGCGTGATGTATGGCGTGACTGGATGAACGTGCAAGTCAGCGACGAGATGGCTGAGTTGTTCTTCAAGACCACGCTTGCCAAAGCACCAAGCTACCAGAAGCTGGTCGAGAAAACCAACGACAAGCAGTTGGAAAGATTGCTTGGCATCTGGCACGACGAGCGCAGCCAGTTGGGCAGCAACAAGTGGGCCTTGTATAACTGCATGACCTACTGGGCATCGCATACCTACGACCTCAAGAACCCAGAGGTAGCCCGCCGCAACCGTGAGGATGCAATCACTAACGCAATGAAATCAAAGCATTGGGAGATGCAATGACACGCAAAGACTATGAACTAATCTGCGACAAGTTGGCTCCGCTGTTCCACTATCCGACAGCAATAGCAGAAGCCGCAGACATCTTAGCAACAACCAACCCACGCTTCGACCGCGATAAGTTTATCCGTCGAGCCACAGAGAAATGGGAAGAACGCTATGCACAAAACGCGCCACGAGTGGACGACTACATTCCTTATTAAGCATGACGACCCTGACGTTTACGTCATCAGGGATTGTCCAGAGTGCGGAGGATCAGGCGAACTTGAGTATGAGAAAACAAAGTATCGTCTCGACGGAGATGTAGACTATGAAGACATCGTTGAAGCCTGCTGGAACTGTGACGGACACGGCACTGTAGAGATCAGGCAAGACGATCTTCTTGACGACGACGAGTAGCTGCGTTAATGCAGTGGTATGAAATCATACCTCGTCAGTCTTAAACAAATAGCAGAGGCGCACAACGTGCCTCTGCTTCGAGCCTTCCAAGCTGCTGGCTTGCCAACATCAACCTACTATCGGACGATCAACGGGGTGACTGAGCTTCGGCATGACACTGCCGACAGGGTAAAAAAATCCATTGACGAACTTTACAAGATTCAACAAGCCAATCAAGATACCTAAAGACTATGAGCTTCTAGTTTCTGAGTTGACTACCGCTCGAACTAGCATGAACATTAGTCAGGAATCTTTGGCCTATAAAATCGGATGCACTAACTCGTTGATCCACAAGTGGGAAACACACAAGCGGTTGCCATCTGGTTTCATGTTGATCTGTTGGTTGGACGCACTTGGCTACGAAATCGAAGTTAAAAAAAGAGACAGCGAAATGTGACTCTTGCAACTTTGTTGTGAGAAACTTCGTTGCCATACTGAAACACGATCATGCACGAACCAATAACAAGCATTGGTTTATCTGCACTGATTGTTATGAGGCCGACCTATGGCAAACAAGAATAAGCTCAAAGGAAGCTACCATGAAAAGTGGTTCGTGGACTGGCTCCAAAAGCTCGGCATCAAAGCGAAACGCCAGCCCCTCTCAGGAAGTTTGGGAGGAGAATATAGCGGCGACATCAAGCTCGAACTCTTCGGACTTGAACTGGTAGCCGAGGTTAAGTATCGGGATGCCAGCAATTTCCCAAGCCCCTTTTCTGTCTTAGAAAACAGGGACTTGGCACTATACAAAAGACGGAGGGGAACTCCGCAAACCTTAGTCATAATCAGCGGCGAGACATTCGCCAAACTTATGGAGAACAGCAATGGAAAAGAACCTACTAAATAAATTCAACGACTGGCATAGGGACAACCCGCAAGTATACGAGTTGTTCAAGCAATTTGCTTTTGAAGCAATCAGACGAGGTCACAAGCGCCTGTCTGCATGGCTTGTCGTTGGCCGCATTCGATGGGAAACTTCCATCATTACACACGGCGATGATTATAAAGTCAGCAATGATTTCATCGCTCTGTATGCCCGAAAGTTTATGGCAGACTACCCCCAACACGAAGGCTTCTTTGCAACCAAGGAAATGAAGAGAGCCTAATGTCCTTCGCTCACATGGCGTGGGCATGGAGCAACAGCATTGGCGATCCACTTGCCAAGCTGTTGCTTCTATCCCTAGCTGACCGCGCCGATAAAGAGACAGGTCAGTGCTGGCCGAGCCTTGGTCGCTTGGCACAAGACACAGAGATGAGCAGCGCAACCGTTGCTCGTAAGCTCAGATACCTAGAAGAACGTCAGCTAATCCATAGAACGCAGCGCAATGCGACCTCTACTTTATACACTCTACCCTATCTCACAGAGAGACAGGGGGTGTCTCACACAGAGACAGGGGGGTGTCTCACAGTGAGAGACAAACCTATAAGTAATAATCTATCAGAGAATAATATATACTTCGAAGACTTCTGGTCGAAGTATCCAAGGAAGACTGGCAAGGGTCAGGCTCGCAAGGCATTCGACTCTGCTATGAAGAAGGCGACCCTCGCTGAACTGATGGATGGACTGGATAAGTTTGTCTCTTCTTCGCAGGGAACTGAGACTCGGTTCATTGCCCATGCTTCGACATGGCTGAACGGAGAGCGTTGGCTAGATGAATATGAAGCGGGGTGGCAAGATGTCCTCAATGACCTATGAACAAAGAATGTCTGAACTCAAACTCTGGTTCAGCAAGGAGATCGCAACGCGGTTCACAATGCCGACAGGCATTGACCCCAAGCTATCCATCACGGACACGCTCGACGCAGTAAACAATAACCTACCTCTGAACATAACGCAGGCGCAGATGCAGCACCTCGTCGCCTCCATAGCGAAAGAGGTGGTGCAATCTGCGCGGACCAGAACCCTACCCCAACCCAAGGACTTTATAACCGCCGCCGCAAATGCCTCTAGGAGCTACAGAGAGGAGCCTACAGGGGCCGTCTCTACCTTCAACGACTCTGGGCAGCTACGAAGAATAGAGCGGCTTATACGGGACAGAAAAGCGGTGCCGGAAAGCTGGCTTAAAGGTGAGCGCAGAAAGGAACTGCTTGCCGAGACCTCGGTAACGCTCAGTGATCTTGCCGCATACGACAAGACAATGGCTGAATGGATCACCGAGGAGGATGATTTCCTGAATGAGTCGCAACCGATTCAGGAAGAGTATTGACTCTGCTGCGAATAAGCAGTAGCGTCCTGATGTGGAGGAGAACACATGGAACGTAAAGGATTCATCGGAGGTTCCGACTGCGTGAAGATTATGCAGGGGAACTGGCTAGAACTTTGGCAGGTAAAGACTGGCAGGCTGGAGCCTGACGATCTGTCAGATAACGTGGCTGTTCAGCTTGGCATCTGGACTGAGAACTTTAACCTGAGATGGTTCGAGCGTCAGCATGGTGCTGTAATCAAGAACCACCAGATGCAATTCGAGAAGCAGATCGGATCGGTTCCCGTCAAGGGAACTATAGATGGAAGGTGGGGTGGAGCTATTGTTGAAGCCAAGCACACCAACAACTTCAATACTATGGACACTCTGATCCAATACTATATGCCGCAGCTTCAGCTATACTGTCACCTAGCTGGCAGCGATGGCGCACACCTGTCTGCAATCTTCGGCAATAACAAATGGGACTCTGCCTATGTCGGCTACAATGAAGAGTATTTCAATTCAATGTGGGCAGTGGTGTCTGACTTCTGGGGTTACGTTATACGCGATGAAGAGCCGATTGCTATTGGTCCCATACAGATTGAAATGGACAAGATCGAGGTGGACCAAATGGTCTGCCGTGACGCCGGAACAGACAACGAGTTTATCGACGCGGCCAACCGTTACGTCGAGAACCAAGATCAGGCTCGTCTATTCGAGATAGCAAAGACAGACCTAAAGAACATGGTCGCAGATAATGAGAGAGAAGTCTACTGCGACCTGATTACAATCAAGCGCGACAAGCGTGGATCGCTTCGCATCACACCAAGGAGAACATGATGACTGACGCAATCAAAGACCTAATCAAAGCCCAGAAGCAGACCGCACCTCTGGTTAAGAACGCAGTGAACCCGCACTTCCGCAACAAGTATGCTGATCTTGGCGCTGTCCTTGAGGCTTCGCTTGACGCATTCCATGCCAACAACTTCGCAATGATCCAGCACAATGGAGCGGACGAGCATGGACAATACGTTGCCACCTCTCTGGTTCACACCAGTGGCGAGCGGTTCGAGTCCAAAGTTTATCTGGTTCTATCCAAGAACGATATGCAAGGACTCGGCAGTGCAATCACCTATGCTCGCAGGTATGGGCTTCTCTCGCTGGCAGGACTGGCAGCAGAAGACGACGATGGTAACGCAGCCGTGAAGAGCGGGCCTGCACCAGTTACTAAGTTTGTCAAGGACGCAGGATTCTAATTCGTGGCGTGGGGTTTCATCGGTCCCTTATTGAGCCTGACGGGGTGGCGGGTTGCCACGAATCCACCCCACTAACTTTAACACAGGAGCCAGAAGCATGGCAGATTACGACGACACCGACAAAGGCGCAGCCTTCCGCCCCTTTGATTCGCAGCAAATGATCCTTCAGGGAAAGATCAATGACGCTGGCAAGGAAATGAAATCAGTTTTTGTCAGGGATAAAACCCGTGATGGCAAGACTATCATTGAGGTCTACGAGAAAGTCGGTGTCCTCTTTGAGAATGAGAAGAACGGCAACGAGAGTGCGCCAGACTACACAGGTTCTCTTGGAAGCCTTCGTCGGCTGGCAGCATGGCGTCGAATGAAAGAAGACAAGCCATACATGACCTTTGCCGTATCCGACAAGCGTGAAGGCGCAAGGACTTCGGGGTTGCCTGACGACTCTATCCCGTTCTAGGATAAGTCGTTCTCCTAGTGCAGCACCGCCTGCTGCACAACTAGGCGGGGGTCTGTTTCTCTCCTTTCCAGACTCCCGCCGCTTTTTTCTAGGAACATCAGATGCACAGAGAGGATATGTATCGCCAGCTTTTGGAGGGCGATGCACCAAAATGTAATGCGCGTATGCGTAAGGTAATGGACACTGACCCAACCTTTCACACAATGAACAGAAGCAAATCGACTGGCAAATTGGGTGGCAAACCCAAAATGCAAGAAGCTGCAAAGACTATGCTTCTTGATTCTGTTGACAAGCACATGGTCGGTGATCTTATAATTGAAGCCGCCGCCAGCATAGTCGGAAAATCCAGAGATGACTTCACGGCTCACAACCAAAGCCAAGAATTCTTGATGCCGAGGATGTGTGCTATGTGGATTATGAAAAATGTTGTCGGCCTTAACTACGTTCAAACCGGAGCCTTCTTCCACAGGAATGACAGCACGGCGAGCAGTGCAGTTAAGCGAGTAAGCGACCAGCTTGAAAAGCAACCGCTCATCAAGATGGTCATAGAGCAAATCCTAATTAAGTCAGGAGTCGAACAATGGATGAAGCATCCAATCTCGCACGTCTTCAAAAAAGACTAACAGATTCAATGGCTAAGGTGTCATTGCTTGAGCGTCAAGTCTCCAACCTTCAAAGCAAAAACGCAAAGCAAAAGACTGACATCGCTCGGATGACCAAGACCATTGACGCCCTAATGTATGAAAAAAACAAACTAGCAGACACTGTTCAGTGGATGCGCGGAGAAAAGAATGCGTAGAGATGACTTCTTAGACATGGCTGCTGAACTTATTAACGGAGAGCGGCAGGCAAACTATGGAGAAGCTACAGTAAACTTCTCAAGGCTGGCGCTAAGAATCAGCCAACACATCAACAAGAACATATCCTCATGGCAAGCTGCGCTTATCTTAGTTGAGCTAAAGATGGCCCGACTAGCCAACGGATACCATGAGGATTCAATCGCAGATGCCATTGGCTATCTCGCCTTGGCTGGAGAACTATGGGAAATCGAACATGAACTCGAAAGAAAAATTTCTGCTGTCATCAAGGCCGATATTTCAGGAAGCTAATGCGCTGGTCAGCTCTGCCTCTGATCTGTCTGGCATGGAGCCGCATGAGATATGGAAGGACAGACAAGCTCCGCAGTTTAGGGGCAGAGCCATCGTCATGTGGATTCTGTATTACAATAAGAACTACTCGCTATTGCAGATAGGCTCTGTGTTTAATAGGGACCACACCTCTGTCATGAATGCAATACGACGAGTGAACGGCTGGAGACTAAACAATATTAACTTCGTCAGGATGTGCGAGGTAATAGAGGAGAAAGCCTATGACTACCTATCTTACGATACTGACGGTTTGCCTTCATGGCGAGTGCGTGAGCCTAGCGATGAAGAGCTATCAGGGGTGCGTTGATGGTATGCGGATAGCATACGCAGAACTGTATGATCCCAGTATCTACATTGCCTGTGACAAAACCAATATCCTTACCGCAACTATCAGACCGAGGAGTAGACCATGACCGAGGAAATCAAGAGCAGGCTCAACTGGCTATATGCTGTGGAGGGCACTGAAAAGGAACGTGCCGCTTTGCTTGCCATCTATGACCTTGCTTCTGCGTGGGCATTAGAATGAGCGAACTGGAGCAACCCAACAGGAAGATGATCGACACACTGGTAGAGCGCCTGCTGGCGTGGGAGAGAGTATTCCCTTGCGACGAAAGCAAACCGGAGGGAAGCCTATATGTCGAGGCTGCTGACCGCATCAAGGAGCTTGAGGCAAAGCTATTAAAGTATGAAGGCGCATCCGTTAATAGCGAAGACCCCCAGATAAAGAATAACCGCGCGACAAACCCAAAAAGATAGACCGGAGAGTATGATGAAACGAATTGATCTGAGATACCCACTGGTCGTTCTGTCGTTCTATGCGCCGGGAGTAATCGCTCTGATCGGGGCATGGATGCTTGGCTACAGCACCGAGGAAGCACGACGGTATATTGCGTTCTTCGGTGGACTTGGTGGCTTAGTGTTTGCAAGAGCTGTTTCCATAGGACTGTTCGTTGATGGCAAGCCGATCTGGTGGGAGTTTCGTAAATGAGTAAAGCACCAGAACGTATTTGGATCGACTTCAAGTGGCAACCGATTGAGACTGCGCCGAGGAGTAGACACTGCCTCACGCTATTGGATCAATAGCCCTCAACACCATGCCATCTTCTGCGTCAAATGTAATTGACTGCAAGGCTCGCCTAGCACCGTAACCCATTGACGCAGCGTAGGCGTCAGGCGGGGCAAAGGCGCGAAGGCTTTCCCATCTCAGCGGCCCTATGTCCTTGGCCTGATCGTGATGCACATGGCCTGTCAACATATACCTATGAGATGTGCTAGACCAGAACGGGCAGACATCGGAGATATACAGCGCAGCTTGTTGCGGTTTGATCCTGTCGCCGTGGTGGGCAAAGATAGAAACCTTGCCCCACTGGTGCATAAACAAATCGCGTGGCGTCTTCTCAATCTCTATCCGGTCATGCCCTCTGTATCTCTGACAGAGAGCAAAGGTTAGAACCAGATGCGAGTGTTCGTCATGGTTCCCGCGCAGAACCCTGACCTTTAGGTTCTTATGTTTCTTTGCCAGTATCTCAATGATTGTAATCACAATCTCAATGCCAGTATCCAGCACACGCCAGTGCCTACCATCGACATCTAGCTTGTGCTTCGATGCGGGTGTCTCAGCTTTGTTGTCGTCAGAGTGAAAAAAATCACCGCCGATAATTAGTATCGCAGTGTTGCTGCTTGGCGTTAGCACATCAATCTTGGAGAAGGCTTTGAGCAACTGGTCCTTGGCTATGTCAGTGTCATAGTCTGTTGATCCAGTCTCTTTGCCCCAAGCCCTCATGCCATAGTGAACGTCCATAAGAGGATACACTGTGCAAAGATTGTCTGCCGTTTGCTTGGGTGGCTGGATCGGATCGGCAACTTGTATCTTAGAAAAAGAAGATTCAATGAGGTCGATCAGTGTCTCTGTCGGCAGCGGTTGCGCCTGCCAGTAGGTTGATCTGCGAGAGCCAGTATCGGGATCAACCTCAACGATCCACCCGCTCTTCGCTTCCGCATAGTTTAACTCAGCAGAGAGAGCAGACTTTCGAGCGCCCTCAGACAAGTAAAGACCAGAGGCTTCCGCTACTCTGAGTCTAGACCTGAATGTATTGACGTTTAGTCCTAGTGAGTTTGCGGCTTCGGATAGTTTAGAAAAACTTTGCCTTGCTTCTACGGCTTCAAGAAGAAGCTCCTCCGAAAGTGGTGGTGTTGGCATCTCCACAATCCATTGATTCGAGTCCGCGCTTCCTGATCTCGTCAGTCATTACTTCAAGAGCGACAGATAACTCCATGCAAAGAGAGGACATTCCGAGATATGCCCTTACGAATTGTTTCATTTCTCGCTCACCAATAGTCCACCTGTCAACAGGTATTCCGCGCTTTGCTCTGCGGCAGACTTTATCTGCGGCTTCAAAGTCGTCCCGCATTGCTTCGATGTCTACTTCGGAAATCATTGGTCACCACACGCTGCGTCTATTTGGGCAATGAGCTTAGTGCCGCTAAGAATAACGCTATCACTAGCGCCATCAAGTATAGAATTAGCAAGTTCCGATCTGGACCCCTTTGTGCCATCACATATCGCCGCCTGATTGACGCTTACGCAGCCAGTCAAGAGCATCAGTGGCATCGCTAGGAATGGCGGCATCATCAATCCTGCGGCGCGTCTCAACATATTCGTTAAGCTCTTCTGTAGCTTGATCATTGCCCTTGTCGCTCCTGCCCTTAAAGTAAGCCCAAGTCAAAGCAACAATAACCGCACCAGCGGCAGCAAGCCAAGTGCGAAGTTTGGAGCTTAACGCCAGCCAGAGGCCCATGCCCTCACCCTCTCACGAATAATGAACAGCGCGGCCAAGCCGATCACGCCAGCAATGACCATCGCCACAATCTGCGCGGTTCCGTCGAGCGCAGCAAATGCGCCAATGCCAGCGGTCCCCGCGCTGACAATCTGCACGGCACTGGCTTGCACAGTCTTGCTCTGCGAAACATTATTGCGCGGAGCGGGGGCTGGCGCGTAATCTTTCCATGCTGCAACGCGGAAACACGGGCAAGCCTTGGCGGCATAGTCGTTGTGTCCGCTGATCTTTTTGATCGCAGGGAAGTCTCGCCGCAGTGCGTCAATCAAATTCCGCAGCGCAGCATTCTGGGCGTCAGTGAAGTGCTGAGAAAAGGTGTCGTCAGCCGAGCCACCCTTGCCACCGACGAGAGACACACCAACGGTCCCAGTGTTGTGACCCTTAACGTGAGCGCCAACCTGATCGACGGGTCGGCCCGCAACCACAGTGCCATCGCGGGTGATGACGTAGTGATAGCCGATGTCCTTCCAGAAGTTATCCTCAACGTGCCAGCGTTTGATCTCGGCAACTTGCTGCTGCGGCGTAAGCGTTGCGCCCCACGATGAGGGCGTGTCGGTGCAGTGAATAATGATCTCGTTGATCGGTCTCATTTGCGTAATGCCTCTTCGATGCCGTCGAGCTTGGTGAAGAGGCGCTTAAAATTTTCGCGCACCTCCTTGAACTCTCGGTCGTGCGCCTCTTTGGTGGCCGCAGCCTGCGCCTTCAACACCTCAATGTCGGTGTGGTGCGACTGCTGGCGCGTGAACAGCATCCACACAAAACCGCCGACCGGCAGTATGATATACTTGAGAATCATGTCGAGGGCGTCCATGCAGTCTACTCCGGCAGAAATGAAGCTAATGGGGAGAAGCCGAGCATCGTTTACTCCGTAGGGTATGGGTAGCGGGCGCGGATTTCTTCCACCTTAGCAGACCACTCCTCCATTGTCGCCTCTCCGCGTTGGGCTTGGAAAAACAAGGGGTCGGCTTCTTGGGTGTAGGCGCTTGCGCGTTGCTGGCGGATGCTTTCAAGCTGGTCCGCTTTGCGCTGTTCGACTTCCTCTGGCGTGGCTTCCGAGGTTTCCCATACCTGCGTCCAGATTTCTCCGACTAAGGCTGGTGTGCCCTCGGTCATGTTCTGGGTGATGGTGTCATACTCAGGGCGATCCGTGCGCGTGACAGGGAACAAGTCATAAGACGAAAGCAGTTCGTCAGTCGGGTTCTTGGGGAACGAGACTTGAGGATTGTCTTTCCGAAGCTGGCCGATTGAGTAGGGGTATGTCTCGGCAGTTCCGTTGGGGGCGTAGATGTGCATAGCTATAAGCCTCTTCTATTTTTAAGTTAAATAAAATGTTGTTCCAATTATCGCGGAAGATGTTCTGTCTGCAATAGTGTCAGTGATTGTTACTGTTTGAGCTGTGCCGGAAATCAAGGATAGTATAGCCGCCCCAGAAGTATACTCACTGGACGCCTGATCTATTACAAAATTGAAGCCAGAAAAGCCAAAACCGCTATTATCTGTAAGCGTAGGCGTCGGACTTCCATTTCTTACGACCATGCCAACAAACGCCACATCTCCAACGTCAACATCAAGTGTAATGGTCGTGGACGCTGCTGCGAGGGGGCCTTGGGAAAAAGTGCTTCTTGGTGTGAGATTTCTAGTTCCCAAAACTACAACCGAATAAATTGCGACAAAAGAAGAGGTGGCCCCGCTTCCTGTAAAAGTAAACGCTACTTGACCTGAGGTGCCTGTGGGCACTTCCGCAAATGCCAAGGCTATAAAATTGTTAAGATTTGTTGCTTTTGCCTGCACAGCCATACTGGCAGCTTGACCGCCTATTGTAATCGAGCCGGATGTTATGGTTTGATCTCCACTAGTGCCTCCTTGGGTGAAAGAAATTACAGCAAGCAAATACCTGCGCTTTCCTGCTGCTGGCGCTGCGCCAAAAGATACAGTGGCAGAAGTAAATGGCGATGTTGGGTTGTTGGTCGTATTCACATTTCCTGTGTAGGTCACGCTTTCAATGATGTCTGATGGGGCCGAGGCCGAGGCCAACCTATGCCACAGCATTACGCATCCCCCACTCTTGCACCATAGATCGTCGTGCCGACCTTCCAGAGCGCAATAACTGTATCACCAGAGGTGTTCAGCGTAGGGGCAGAACCACCATCTGTTTTCCACACGACAGCAAGAGTTGTCCAAGTGATCGTAAAGGCAGAGCCATCGTCAACCAGCAGTGTGATCGACTGACCAGCCGCCCATGTCCCAGCAGTAGGGGTAGAGTTGCCAGAAAGCGTCCACGTGTGAATAGACCCGTTGGTAGGCGACAAGGCTGGGGTTGCACCAGTGACGGCAAAGACTTCTTCGGTGTAGCCGTCGTTTAGGATAGCACCTGTCACCGTCAGAGAGCCGCTAGTAGAGGCTATTTCATTCGTCTGGTGGTTGACGCTGATTGCCATTAGACCGCGATGCTCCCTGCCATATCTTCTTGCGCCATGACCCAAGCATAGCACTTGTCGAGGAAGTTGCCCCCAGCCTGTGCCTCAACCTCAGTCAGATCGGCATGGTAGCGGCGGAAGTCCACCTCACGGGTGTCATCACCGGGCGTGGCAGTGGCATAGCCAGCGACATCAATCATCACGGTGAACTTGGGGCCACCCTCACGCATACGGTAGATGCTCGCAGTCACGATGCGGAAGTAAGCGCCGGCAAAGGGTGTTCCGTATTGACTGTCAGTCAGGTCGAGTTGAATAGCCATTAGTATGTAACCTCCGAGGTGTTGATGGTGGCAACCCACCGAATGTTCGTAGCGGCAGCACCAGTGACTTCGATCTTCAAGCCACCGTTGGTAGTGTCTGCGCTGAGAGCCATGCCCCAAGCGGGTGTGTTGTCCAAGACAGTCGTGGCGCTGTTGACCAGCACAGTCGT
>Ga0307378_10001785_pt1 | contig 34136 bp, 38 predicted proteins | sample UN1MG_FD_202238 | JGI IMG/M metagenome (GOLD analysis project Ga0307378, IMG submission 202238) | Soil microbial communities from Risofladan, Vaasa, Finland - UN-1 | ecosystem: Environmental > Terrestrial > Soil > Coastal area > Acid sulfate soil | place: Finland: Risofladan, Vaasa | collected... | reverse complement strand
AAGTCCCGGGCGTAGATCTTGGCCTCCTCCATGGTAGGCACCTTCGTCCCCGCTCCCATGGGAATGTCGATTACCAGGAAGTTCGCCCCGACCGCCTTCTTCTTGGACATGACCGAAGCCAGCAGCTGCGCGTGCGGATCTATGCCCAAGGGGTACTCGGCCTTGATGATGAGATCGTCCGCCGGAGCTAGGTTCAACGAACCACCCCATGCGAACACCCCGCCGACCTTCTCGGTAATGGTCTTCAATTGCACTGGCGTAAGCGCCACGTTGGCGAACACCTCGACGATGTCCGATGTCCCAGCGGCGCTGCTGATGGCACGTGAGGATGTCTTGGGGATCTTGCAGCCTGCGGCGGCGACTATGGGGACGACGAGCAAGGTGATCTTGTTCCCCGGGCAACCACCTACGCTGTGGAAATCGTACACCGGGCCGTCGTCGAAGCTGATGGTCTCCCCGGTGGCCACCATCGCTTTCGTCAGATCGGCCGTCTCACGTAGGTTCATCCCCCGGATGTACAAGGCGGTGACGTACGCCGAGAGCTCGATGTTGGATAGCGTCCGGGAGGAAATGTCGGTGATGAGGGTGGTTATCTCCTCGGTGCTCAGTTCCGCACCGTCCATCTTCTTGCGTATGTATTCCACGGACTCGGGCTTACTGGAAGCAATTACATCCACCGTCTCCTTGTCCTCGGCACCGATGGTATGGAAGGTCGAGCCTAGGAGTCCGATCTCCCCTTTCTTCACCACGGTGTCGCTGGTGGTGACGATGGCCACGGTGGTCTTTCCCTCATGACCCACCTTGACCCGGTCCCTCTCTCGTAATCCCAGCTCGGCACAATCGAAGTCGTGCATCACGACGGATATCTCCCCGGTGTCCACGTCCACGTATTTCGCCTTAAGCTTCATGCTAATCCCCACTTCTTCAGTGCCTCGGCCAGTTCTACGTGGTCCTTGGCGTAAACGTCCAACGGGATGTCCACGGCCGCAGCGTCTACGGCCTGGGCCATGGCTCGGGCGCCTCCACGCACTCCTCGGGGGTGACCGGACACACCGCCGCCAGCCTGGATCTGCAGGTCCATTCCCGCCATCTCCACCAGCTTCTTGATCATGCCCGGTTGCACTCCACCGGACGCCACCGGCATCACTCTCTTGTAAGGCAGGTCCTTGGTCAGGCAGATGTCCTTGTTGGCCAGGTCCTCTTGGGCCCCGCCCTTCATCTTGCCGACGCCGAAGGTCCCGACATGCAAGGCATCACCCCCCACCATCCTGGCCAGGGTGGCGAACACGTTCATGTTTATGCCGTGCTCCGGATTCCTGGTCATGGCCCCGTGCATGGTGCGGTGCACATGTATGGGTAATTTGATGGAAGGGTCCTCGGCCAGCACCTGTATGGCGCCGAAACCGCAGGTCAGCACGTCCACCATTAGTTGGCTGGCACCCAGTTCCTGTGCCCTTTCAGCCACCTCTAGGATCTGATGTCCGTTGGTGCTGATGTTGATGGCGTGTATCATGACGTGACCGCTATCGCTCCTCACCCGGTCCAACGCTTCCGCGATGGCCACGACCCGGTCCTCCAGGGGACAGAACTTCTGGTTGCTCAGGGTCTCGTCGTCCTTCCCGTTGGTGAGGCCGCCCATGCCCGCTTCATAGACGTAATCGGCGGTCTCTTTCGGTGTCAGTCCGATCTTCGGTTTCACTATGGTACCCACCAATGGCTTGGTCGGGCGTTTGAGTATTGAGCGCAGGCCGTCCACTCCGAACTTCGGCCCTTTGAACTCTTTTAACATGCATTTCGGGAAGATGACATCCTCCAATCGTACTCCCTGCAGGGCATCCAGGCCGAACAGGTTGCCCGCAATGATGCTCAATATCTGCGGTACACCTCCGATGTCCAGGCTGAAATCCTCGACCGGGAAGGCGATGGAAGTGACGTTGCCGTCTATGGCGATGACCTTGCCGCTGCGTTTCAGGAAGTTATCCTCGTTCAGGGTCGATAGCTTGGTCCAGGTACCGGTGGACTGTTCGGTGGCGATGGCCGCTGCCGCCGTCGTCATCTTAAGGTCGGTCTTGACCTTGTATTTGCAGATCACGTGCGAGTCAAAATCGATGGCTTCGTTCAAATGTAAGTATCTTTCTTCGTATTCCATATGATCAATCCTCGTAGAAGATGAACTCCTGTCCCAGTTCCTTGATTATTACCTGATAGGCAGCATAGGGTGGGATGACCCCGATCTCGGTCACGATCGAGTCGATGTATTCCGGCGGAGTGGCGTCGAAGACCGGGTTGAACACTCTGACCTGAGGCGGGACCTCTCCCTCCTTCACCACTTCGGTGGCGTCCCGCTCCTCGATCTTTACCAATTCTCCGTAAATGGTCCTAGGGGAGAACTTGAACGTCTCCGCGCATACGGTGAACGGGACGCGCGCCTCATGGGCCGCCAATGCCACCTGCGACGTCCCTATCTTGTTGATGACCGCCCCGTTGGAGGCGATGGTGTCTGCCCCGACCAACACCAGGTCGATGTCCTTCATGACATAGCGAACGGCGGAATCGATGATGATGGTGACCGGTATACCTAACTTCGCCAGGTCGTTGGCGGTGAGCACCCCCTGTCTCCACGGTCGAGACTCTGTGGCGTAGACCTCGAAGCGCTTGCCCTGGGCCCAGGCCTCCGCCATGACGGCGATGGCCGCTTTGCTGTTACAGTGTGTGAGGACCTTATCGCCTTCCCTGATGCGGTTGGCCCCCAGTTTGCCGATGGTCTTCAGAGCGTTCTTGGAGCGCCGTATGAACCGATCGGCGTTCTCCCCCACCTTGGTCCGATACTCCTCGGCCGTGATCAATTTGGAGGTGTCCTTGAAGACGTACTGCACTCCGTTCCAAAGGGATATGGCCGTCGGTCGAGAGGCCAATAGCGCATCCCTTCCCTTCTCCAATCGGGAACGCATCCCCTGCAGGTCCTGACCTGGATATGAATCAACATCCTCCTTCAGGGCCTGGGCCGCCCGTCGGGCGATCTCCGCCGCCCCGCGAATCTCCATGGTGCGGATACGCTCCGCGATATCCTCGGCCGACATCACGTAAGTATCAACCATTCTCCCAGATATAAGTTCGGTGCCCAGCATCACAGGCCCAGACGTTTTCGCAAACCGTCCCAGGATAGAGCGTTCAATACCAGTTCCTTAGGTACCCATCCCCGGCGGGCGGTGGCCACGCCGAAAAGCATGTAATCAAGCTGTCTCACATTGTGGGCGTCGGTGTCGATGCTCAAGGTGACCCCTCTCTGCGTGGCCATGGCGCAATAGATATCGTTCAGGTCCAGCCTCTCAGGGAAGGAGTTGACCTCCATCGCGACGCCGTTGTCCTTGGCCGCCTGGAGCACCGCCTCCATATCGAACTGGTACCCTTCCCTCTCTCCTATGATCCGACCAGTTGGATGGGCCAGTATGCGCACGTGCTCGTTCGAGATGGCCGTCAACAGCCTCTCGGTCATCTCTTCCGGGGACATCTTGAACCGGCTGTGCACCGCAGCCACTACAATGTCCAGTTCCTCCAGGACCTCTGGTGGATAGTCCAAGCCTCCTTTTTCGTCGATCTCCACTTCCGCCCCGGCCATCAGGTGAATGTCAGGATACCTTTCCCCTGTTTCCCGCACCAAACGGATGTTCTCCTGCAACCGCTCCACGCTGAGCCCGTTCCCCACCTTCAATGATCGACTATGGTCGGTGAACGCCAGGTACTCATACCCTTTTCCCAGGGCGGCCTCGGTCATGGCCTCCATGCTGTCCACTCCATCACTGGCCTCGGTATGAGTGTGCAGATCGCCCCGGATATCCGAAAGCTCCAGTATGTGCGGTATCCGTCCTTTACGCGATAGGTCGATCTCTCCCCGGTCCTCCCTCATCTCCGGAGGTATCCACTGCATGTCCAGGACGGAATATACGCCCTCTTCGGTCTCTCCGGCCACCTTCTCTCCGCTCTCCTTGTGATATACGCCGTACTCGTTGATCTTGTATCCGAGATCGATGGCCAAAGAGCGCAGCGTCACATTATGCTCCTTGGAACCGGTGAAATACTGTAAGGCCGCCCCATAGCTGGACGGTTCCACGACCCTCATGTCCACCTGCACTCCGTCCACTAGGCGTATGGAGGTCTTAGTGGGTCCTCTCAAAAGCACCTCCTCTGTCTGAGGGTAGGAGATGAACGTATCCATCGCCCGCTGCGGATCATCGCTCCCCACCAATATGTCGATGTCGCCGATGGTCTCCTTCATTCGACGCAGGCTGCCGCCCAGGCTCACCAGTGGGAATCCGTGGGAACGTATGTGCTCCTCCAACGCCTTTCCTCGAGGATAGGCGTAGCCCAGGAGCGTTCGTCCTTGTCCGGACTCTAGGAACCTGATGCCTTTCAAGATGTTCTCCTCGGTCCTCTCCCCAAAACCTTTCAGCCGCCTGATCCGGTGCTGCTCCGCTGCTAGTCTGAGGTCTTGCAGGTTTGTCACCTTCAGGTCCTTGTACAAGCGTCCCGCGGTCTTCGGTCCAACGTCGGGCACCCGCATCACCTGCAGCAGTCCGGCAGGGAACTCGTTCCTCAGGTCCTTCAAATATTGTAATTCCCCGGTCCGAACGATCTCCACGACCTTGTCGTGGATGGCCTTGCCTATCCCAGGGACCTGGGCCAGATGGCCGCGTATATAGAGGTCTTTCACATCCGCGGTCAGGGATTCTATCTCCCGGGCAGCCCTCCTGTACGCCCGGACCTGGAAGAAGGAGTCCTCCTTCAATTCAAGAAGGTCGGCCACCTCGTCCAGTATGGCCGCGACCTTGACATTGAGCTCCACTTACTTCCTCAATCCTCCCGGCGACATACCCAGCGGCACTCCTGGTCGCCGGCGGTCATCTTGTGGGTCTGACACCACTCGAACTCCGGATTGATGACCTCGCAGAAGCCGTCGACGAACTGACCGAAGATGGTGCACAATTCAGGGGATTGGTCTGAAAAGGGGCATTCCTTGGCGACCTTGATGACCGATGACGGGGTCTTCTCCACGATCTCACCGCGCACGCCCAAGGCTCCTTCCCAAAGGTCGATGAGGGAGGAGATGGCGATGCCGTCCCTCTCCACTATCTCATGTTCTTCCAAGGCACTCGCGCCCGCCTTTTTCCCCCCCAGACGCATTAGCGGCCCCATCAGTTCCAGGGTCCTCTCCGAACCATAGCTGGAAACCATCTCGCTCACGGCCGAACCTAGGAACTGATGTAGGATCTTCTTCATTGGTTCGGAATTGTTGCTCAATACCACGGCCTTTATCACGGTGCACCACCAGATGGTGATGGCTTCCTTGGCCATGTTCTCCATCTCCTCCCTGGTCAACATCACGTCCTTGTTCGTCATGATCGAGTCCTCAACGGGGCCTCACCCTTGCCCCGGGTACTCTATCATCCTCACTACTTACAATTTTTTCCCCGTTGGCCGATGTTCTTAAATGGCTATGTCACGCATAATAATCCCTGATGTCCATGGGCGAGGATAATCCTTATCATAACGCTGTCAGGCACGTAGAGAAGGTGGGTGCCATGTTGGAGTTGGATTCCCAGGTGATCGACCGTCTGAAGGTACCCAAGAGGACACTGGAATGCAATTTCCCGATCAGGATGGACGATGGCAGCGTACGCAATTTCACAGGATACCGCGTACAGCACAACTCGGTCCGTGGTCCTTTCAAAGGGGGGATACGTTACCATCCCGGGGTCACGCTGGACGAGGTCAAAGCTCTGTCCATATGGATGACCTGGAAATGCGCCGTGGTCGGGGTGCCGTTCGGCGGAGCCAAAGGGGGGGTGATCTGCGACCCCAAGGCATTAAGCCTGGGAGAGCTGGAGCGCCTAACGAGACGGTTCACCTCAGAGATCGTTCCCATCATCGGCCCTGACGTGGACATTCCGGCCCCGGACATAGGGACCAACGCTCAGGTCATGGCCTGGATCATGGACACTTACTGGGCTTTGACCGGGGACTGCTCGTTGGCTGTCGTCACCGGGAAACCGTTGGAGATCGGAGGCTCTCTGGTGCGGGAAGAGGCCACTTCCCGAGGCATCATGGACGTGATCTCCGCCGCGTTCCAGGAACGCAGAATGGACATCAATGGAGCTAGGGTGGCGATCCAGGGCTTCGGTAACGTGGGTTATAACGCGGCTCGTCTGTTATATCAGGAGATGGGCTGCAAGATCATTGCCCTGAGCGATTCCAGTGGTGGGATATCCTCCCCTGATGGGCTCGACCCTCTGAAGGTTTATGATCACAAGCGGCGCACTGGCTCGGTCCAAGGGTTCGAGGGCGCCCAGGACATCAGCAACGAGGAACTGCTTGAAATGGACTGCGAGCTGCTGGTGCCCGCGGCATTGGAGGACGCCATCACCTCCCGGATCGCTGAGAACGTAAAGGCGAGAATGGTTGTGGAAGGGGCCAATGGACCGACCACCCCGGAAGCGGACGAAATATTGTTCCAGCGGAACATACCATTACTGCCGGATATATTGGCCAACGCCGGCGGGGTAACCGTGAGCTATTTCGAATGGACCCAGGGCCTGCAGAGGCTGTTCTGGACAAAGGAAGAGGTACGCTCCCAATTGAAGGAAAAAATGACCGTGGCATATGAACGGGTGTCCGCCATGGCAGAAAAGGAGAAGGTGAACATGCGAACCGCGGCCAACCTGCTAGCCTTGCACGATGTGGTCAAGGCCATGGATATCAGAGGATTGTTTCCTTGATAATTAATAACGAAACATAATATATGATCAAAAACAAAATAAAATTAAAGGAACGTGATCACAATGGACGATGAGCACATAATATACATCGGCAAAAAACCGACAATGAACTACGTGCTAGCGGTGGTGTACCAGCTCAACAGCGGGATCCCCAATGTGACCGTCAAGGCCCGAGGCAGGGCCATCAGCAAAGCGGTCGATGTGGCGTTAATAGTCAAGGACCGATTCGTTCAGAACAGTGAGATACAGAGCATCACGATCAACACCGAGGTCCTGGAAAACTCCGATGGGCAACCTACGAAGGTCTCCTCCATCGAGATCCCCCTGATCAGATCCTAGGACATCTCATTTTCGAACAGGTGCAGATCGTTCCCGGAAAAGCTCTTCGGTTCGTAGGGGAGCAGGAGCATTGAGTTGGCCTGATAAACATCATCCTTGAGCTTCTGGGCGATCTTCAGGAAGGAGCGGAAATCGGTATTGGTGACTATGAAGGTCATGCCGTCCAGTAAAATGACCGAGCTATTGCCCTTGTTCTTGGCCAAGAAGTTGCGGATGGCGGTCTGCATCTTGGCCGTCTCCGTGGGCTGCAGGTATTCATCTGGGTCCTGGTCCCCGGCATTGGGGTCGGCCTTGGTCAACCATAGCACGGAACATTCCTTGTCCACGATCTGTCGCACGTCCTTGGGGCTCATGCGGGTGATGCACAATCCTTGCCATCCCTCCCTAAGCAGGTCTCGAAAGGCCTCTAACCCTTCCCGATTGTTCTCACCCTTGAGCAGAACGGTCTTCCCCGGTCCGGCCTCTTGTCGGGTGATGGTGAGCTGCGGTTCCTCGGTAAAGCTCACTCCCAGTTCCCGTTCTATCTGCTTGCGCCGATGGACGACCTTCTTGGATATGCCATTCTTCTGGTTCTTGGCCAGGAGCTGTATCTCAGTACTGTTGTAATTCTTGCGACAGGTGAGGCTGAGCAACTCTTCCAGAGATTCCCTGAGGCCTTCCTCATAGCCTTTCAGGTACCCGTCAGCATATTCTTTGGTCAACCCATCCCTCACCTCTATATGATTGGCAGCGATAAAATAATTATCTAGTGATATCAACAAACAATTTTTATCCCGCCGACCGAATGGGGGGGCATGCGCGGTGGGATTCGCTTCCGGGGGATCAAGTCCACCCCCAAGAACCTGGAGAAGGAGTTACTGGCAACTTCAAATAAATTGGCCGATGACCCCTCGCTCATCATTCCCAAATGTATGGACGAAAGCCGTCGCTGCCCCTTCATCAAGATCGAAAAGAAGTTGCAGAAGGTGTTAAGATACAAGGACGACCCGGACCGGCTGGTCAAGTTAGCCAGCACGGGAGATCAGTTTATAAGGGCGTACGCTGCCACCATCTCATTGGCCGCCTCCGGAAAACTACCATACCTGATGAGCACGGAGCTTCCAATGGGGCAGGTCTCCTTCGCCATGCGGGGAAAGGTCGATCGGGAGAAGCTCATCGGCTTGCAGCACTTCGATGATCCGGACCTCAGGCTATTGGCATACTGGGACATCGCCCGCTCGGAGAAGGTCCACATTTACTCGACCGAAAAAGGTCTTTTCTGCTCGAACGAGGGCCCCAAGGCCCCAGCGGAGTACGTACAGGAGATGATAGGCAGCCTTCCCTATCGGTCGGTCGATGGGTCCTGCGGACACGATGACCGACCCGCGGTCCGCATTCGCTGGGTCTCCGCCGGGAAGGAGGTTCGGGTCTGCGCGGAATGCGCCTCCGACGTAAACACCGCCCACCATCTCATGGGTCGGGTAGCCGCTCCTGATCCATTCGATGACCTCCAGGTAAGCGTGGAACACACCTATATTGGAGGACGACCGGAATGTCAAGGGGAGTTCGCCACACCGAAGACCTTGATCCAAAGTTATGTTAAAGGTGACATTGACGACGCTGAGCTCATCTCCTCGCACATCACTGAAAAGGGTAAATGGATCCTTTCCAAGGGACAGGTGTACGTTCTAGGTCAGGAGTGCTTCGGCCGGGACGGGAAGGCCTTCCTGCAAGCCCTGAAAGGTAGCGACCTCGAAAGAGAGGCTCTGCAGGCGGTCATCGCCAAGGACGTCCCCCTGGTCTCTGATCAGAACCAGGCCGGCAAGGTCATTGCCGAGGTGTGGGAGGAGCAAGGGCGGGTGATGCTAAAAGCAGTCTCGGACGAGGAGATCGCTTTAAAAGTGATAGGATCGGCCGACCTAACCCCTGGTCAAATGCTGATCGAGGCTCGACGCCTTCTGCAAGAGCGCGAAACGCTGTCCGCCATGCCGAACTACGAACAATTAGGGTCACTTGGGCAGCTGGCAGACTCACTGGCCCGGGCGTTCAAGCTGGAAGGGGCGGCGGCCATGCTCAGGCTCATCGAGAGGACCGAGAAGGAACACCGCTGTCGGACGCTGTGCTATGCCTTCCTGGAGGCGACCGGCGAGGCGCATTCTCACAAATGGCAGTTCACCAACGAGGAACGAGAATACGGAAAGCACCTCAGCTCTCATGCTAGCTCCATGATAAACTCCTTCGGCGAGGATTACCACCAAGCCCTTGTAGGACTGCTGCGGGACGTCGGATCCGATGAGACCCCGGTCAAAAGACCTTGATATCCACTACCATATGGGATATGGAAGGGGCGTAGGCTTTGACCTCTCTGACCTGTAGCACATCAAAGGGGCGGCCGCAGGATCCTTTCCGCAGATTATCGATCAACCCCTGTGGGATACGATCGATGGAACAGGTATCCTGATAGTGGATGATGCCTCCTTCCTTCACCAGGTTGAACGCCTTGGGCAAGAACTTCCAGGTAACGTTCACATAGCCCATGACCACCCGGTCGGCGAAGCGCTCCCCCGGCAGGTCCCGATTGTCGCCCTGAAACACCCGCACCCTATCCTCGACACCGTTCAACCTTATGTTCCGCTCCAGGAAGCCGACGGCCACCGGATTGATCTCGCAGGCCACGACCTTCTCTGCCCCCGCCTTGACGGCCAGGGGCAAGGTGAAATAGCCTATCCCCGCGAACATGTCCACGACGGTCTCACCACGGCAGTCCAACGCCGCCATGCGCTGCTTCTCGTCGAAGTTGCCCGAAGAGAACATGACCTTGGTCGGGTCCAGGCAATATTGGATTCCGGATTCCAGGTGGGTGGTCTCCGTATCAGTGCCGTATACCAGCTCCACGTCCGGTCGTCGTTCCGTTCCGGTGATGATCCCCTTTTCCAGCAGCACAGCCTTGGCCCGTAGCACCCTGGCGTAGGCTTCGGCCACCACCATCCGGTGGGGAAGCAGATCATGGGGCAAGCGGATCACCAGAACGTGGCCCAGCCGTTCATACTTGTCCGGAAGCAGTCTCAACAGCTCCGGTGGCAGGTCCAGGAGTTCGGCGATGCGCTCCTGGGGAGGGCGATGACGGTCCTGCCTTTCCAGCTCGGCTTCGACCACCGGGTACCGGGGAAGGGGGTTCTCTCCCTTCAGAGGGAGCAGCACCATATCTCCCGTACTTCCCGGTTTCCATTCCAGGTCCAGCTGGCGCGATCGGTTCAAAAGGTCCTTGGCCTGGTCGGCCTCCAGCTTGGGGACCCGCAGGGCTTTCACCGGCTCACCGCCTCAGCAAACGGAGCAGGAGCAAAGGGGAAAATGCCAGTAGTGAAGGGGATGCCTTCAGCACCCGGGGCGCCAACGCCGTCGGATAATCGATGTCCCCCGTAGCAAGTATGCGGGTGACACTTTCCCGGTCCAGTTTACCCCCCACATTGTCTAGGTCTCGGTCGGTCATGCTGGCGAAAACCCTTCGCACCCTGTACGATCTGCGAAGCTCGTTCCCGAAGACCAACTTCCACTGTCGTTCGTAATCGGAAAGACGCTTCGCGGAGAGGTCATTGCTCTGGAAGGCCTCTTTGAGAACGTCGGCGGCCATTCTCCCCGCGGTCATACCAGTGAAAAGTCCCCCTCCGCTCAGCGGTTTGGCCATGCCGGCAGCGTCTCCGGCTATCAGTACGTTATCAGCATAAGTGTGCTTAAGATGCCCCAGGGGAATGACGCCAGAATAGGTGCGCACCCTTTCCGCATCGTTCCATTCGTTCATCTGTAATAGTTCGTTAAGAAATTTTTGCGGCGTTCCATTTTCAGGAGAGATACAGAGGCCTACCCGTGTCAGATCGCCGCAGGGAATGGCCCAGGCGAAGAACCCTGGAGCGACCTTTCGGCCTAGGAACACCTGAGCGCAATGCTGATCGTCAGCTTTCATGCGCAGGTCCACCTCGATGCCTCGTACGACCTCCTTGGCCCTTCCCAAACCTAATTGGGAGGCGGCATTGGAGCGGAAACCGTCGGCGGCCAACAGTGCCCGGCAGTCCACATTTCCATCGGATAGCGATGCGGTGATGCCGTCCGCCGACCGTTTCACTGACAGGCAGCGGTGGGAGGTAAGCACTTCCGCCCCGGCCTTGATCGCCCTCTCCGAGCACCTGCGGTCGAACTCTCCCCGGTCCACGACCACCGCCTTGACCTCCTCTCCCTGCAGGGACAATGTCCTTCCCCCAGGAAAATGCAGGCAGGCACCGTTGATGTGGTTGATGATGGTGTCATTGGCCGAGGCCAGCTCTACAACGCGAGGTGTGACCAGTCCGGCGCACTGCACCGGTTCACCTACACGGGGGTGCTCTTCCAGCACCTTCACGTCCAGAGACTGGGCCAAGGAGGTGGCGGCAATGCAGCCGACCGGTCCCCCTCCTATCACCAGTACGTCGCAACGCATTGCCATTTGAAGAGGAGCGGCCTATATCAATCTTTTCGAATTGGTCGAATCGATGAAATAAAAATGGAAAAAGGGTGAAGGGCAGAACGTCCCTTCACTTAAGTCCACCAGAGACCTTCTCCCAGTCCTTCAGGAAGCGTTCGATGCCGATGTCCGTCAGCGGGTGCTTGAACATCTTCTTGAGCACATCGAAAGGTATGGTGGCGATATGCGCCCCCATGCGGGCCGATCGGGTCACGTGCATGGGGTCCCTGACACTGGCCACGATGACCTCGGTGTCGTAATCGTAGTTGTCCAGTATGTCCATGATCTCCGAGATGAGGCTCATGCCGTCCTGACCTACGTCGTCCAATCGCCCGACGAAGGGCGAGACGTATCTGGCACCGGCCTTGGCCGCCAGCAGCGCCTGGTTGGCCGAGAATATCAGGGTCATGTTGACGTTCACGCCCTCGTTGGCCAACAACTTGGTGGCCTTCAGACCCTCCTCGGTCATAGGTACCTTGACGACTATGTTTTCGTTGACCGCGGCCAGCTTCATTCCCTCGGAGAACATCCCCTCGGACTTCAGACTGATGACCTCCACGCTTATCGGTCCGTCCACGACCTCGCAGATCTCGTTGACGATGGTGGCGAAGTCCTTTTTCTCCCTGGCGATAAGGCTGGGGTTGGTAGTTACGCCGTCCAAGATGCCCCAGGAGTTGACCTCCCGGATCTGTTCGATGTTGGCAGTGTCGATGAATATCTTCATTTCTTTCTCTCCATGACCTTGATGGCAGCGGCGACCACTTCCTTGGCGCTCATGCCGTACTCCCGCATCAGTTCGTCGCTCTCGCCCGACTGACCGAAGACGTCCTGCATGCCCACCCTCTCCATTGGAACGGGGTATGATTCAGCCAATGCGGCGGCGACCAGTGTACCCACGCCGGAGACGATGTTGTGCTCCTCCGCGGTAACGACCGCACCGCAATCGCGGGCGGCCTTGCTCAATGTGATAGTGTCCAAAGGTTTAATGGTGCTCAGATCGACCACCCTTACCGATATGCCCTTTGCGGCCAATGTTTCCGCCGCTTCCAAGCAGGCGGCCACCATTTGCCCGGTCCCGACCAGCGCCACATCGTTGCCGTCGCGAAGAACTGAAGCCTTTCCCACCTGGAAATTATCGTCCTTGGGGGTCACGATGGGAACGTCGCTGCGCCCCATGCGCACGTAGCACGGTCCGGGGCGGTCGGCTATGACCTTGATCGCCCGGTAGGTCTCCGGGCCATCGGCCGGAACTATGACCGTCATGTTGGGTATGGCGTTCATCAAGGCGATGTCCTCCATGGTCTGGTGGGAGGCTCCGTCCCCGCCCACGGTAATACCAGCATGCGAAGCGACGATCTTCACGTTCAGGTTAGGATAGGCAATGGACTGCCTCACCTGGTCGTAGGCCCGTCCAGTGGCGAACACGGCGAAGGAAGAGGCGAACACGGTCATACCTCCCACTGCAAGACCGGCGGCGGTGCCCATCATGTTCTGCTCGGCGATGCCGCAATTGAAGAAGCGCTCCGGAAAGAGCTTCCCGAACTCCGCCGTGCGGGTGGATCCAGAAAGGTCCGCGTCCAGGACCACGATGTCATTCCTGATCTTGCCGAGCTCGACGAGCGCCTTGCCGTAGTTCTTGCGCTGAGAATCGTAGGACCAGTTCACGCCGATCCCCCCAGTTCGCGCATGGCCTGTTCATACTCCTTTTCATCGGGGGCCTTCCCGTGGAAGCCCACGTTGTTCTCCATGAAGGACACTCCTTTCCCCTTCACCGTCTTGGCCACGATGACAGTGGGAGAGCCGCTATGTTCCATGGCCATCCCTATGGTGTCCAGCACCTGCCACATGTCATTGCCGTCCATGAAGAGCACGTTCCATCCGAAGCTCTTCCATTTGTCACCAAGAGGTTCCAGGGCCATGACCTCTTCCGTCCGGCCATCGATCTGCAGGCCGTTGCGATCGATGATGCAAATGACATTGTCCAGGTGGTTGTGGGCGGCGAACATGGCCGCCTCCCAGATCTGACCTTCGGCCATCTCACCGTCGCCGCAGAGACAGAACACCTTGCGGTCCAGTCCCTGCAATCTCAGGGCGAGCGCCAGTCCGTTGGCCACGCTCAGTCCCTGACCCAACGATCCGGTGGACATCTCCACTCCAGGCGTCTTGACGCGGGAAGGGTGGCCTTGCAGCCGGGAATGCAGCTTGCGCAGGGTGATCAGCTCTTCCGTGGGGAAGTAGCCACACTCGGCCAGGGCGGCATAGTAGATAGGGGCGGCGTGCCCCTTGGACAATATGAAATGGTCTCGGTCCAGGGAAGAACCGCTTTCCGGGGAATGATCCATTATCTCGAAGAACAGGGCGGTCACAATATCGGCAGAGGAGAGCGAACCTCCGGGATGTCCAGATCCAGCAGCGTGGATCATACGGATGACGTGACGGCGCAACAATTCGGCCTTCTTCTCAAGCTCTTTGACGGTTTTCTCGTTAAGGTCATGCAAAGTAAAGCACCTAAAGGGATGGGGGTTACCCATTATCCTAACATGACTTAAAAATATTTTCCACCGCACCCGTTCTTTAACGTTCCTTTTTTTACGGTTACACGAAGAAATAAAATAATCTAATGGCGACAGTATGGATAGATCATGGTGTTCGAAGTGCCGGTCCAAGGGAACGTCCGCTTGGCCACGATGTTGGAAAGGATCAACGCGGACGAAGAGCTCAAAGCGCTTTGGAAAGCATCCAATATCAACGCCATCGACCGGCTGGGATTCAGTGATCACGGTTCCACCCACGTGCGCATCGTAGCCCGCAACGCCCTGAAGATGCTCAGGCTGCTGGTGGGGAGCGGCCGTTCCCCCGGGGTGGTACAGAACTACGGACTGACGGTGGAGGACGCCGAACTGGTGGTGGTCTTGGCTTCGGTGACGCATGACATCGGCCTATCGGTGCACCGGGAGAACCACGATGAGTTCTCGATCGTCCTGGCCGGGCCAATACTGCGCCGTCTGTTACAGGGAATGTATACCGAGCCTTCACTGACGTTCATGGTGGCGGAGATAGAACATGCCATGATATCTCATCACGAAGGTTTTGTCCCCTATACGATGGAAGGGGGGGTCGTCCGGGTGGCCGACGCCCTGGACATGGAGAAGGGAAGGGCGAGGATCCCCTTCGCCAGTGGAAGTGTGAACATCCACTCCGTAAGCGCTCTGGCCATCGATAAGGTAAGGGTGATCAAAGGAGAGGAGCGCCCTATTCTCATCGATATAGACATGAACAACTCCGCTGGGATCTTTCAGATCGATGAACTGTTGAAAGAGAAGATCGCCCGCTCCGGATTGCGGGACCTCATCACCGTGGAGGTCCGAGTGCCGGGGGCGGAGAACAGTATCGTTAAGGGGTTACGCCTCTAATCGTTCTCGATCCTAGGCGCCAGCAGGTATTTCACTTGACCATTGCCCGAGGCTATGTCGAACTCCAGTTTGACCGGCAGGTCGTTGCCCAGGTTGATATTGACGTTGGTGCCACTGGGAATGGCCTTGATCATGTTGGAGAAGTAGTCCATTGGGAAAAGGGAGCGGATGCTCTCCGAGCACTGCAGATCAACCAGAAGGGCCTTGGGCAGTTTTAGACTGACCGAATCGGTATCTCCCTCTGACACCATCTCGAACCCATCGGTGTTGGCCATCAGTGCCACGTGGTCTGAGATGCTCTCGGCGGCCTTGATGCCCCTCTGCAGCTCATCCACGGTGACCGTGATGCGTGCCGGAAGGGTCAGGTTGGGAACTTTGGGGTCGCTCATACCCTCGGTACTGACAAGGTTCATGCGGCGGGTGATGTTACCCACCATGATGATCAGACGGCCACGCTCTTCGTCCTGGCGCATCTCGATCAGATCTCCTGATCTGGAGAGTCGAAGAACTTCCTTCAGTTTGTCCAGGTCCAATCCCAGGTCGATCTCAGTGGCGGAGAATTGCTCGAACGCGTCCTTGTTCAAGGTAAGATCTATCATGGCCACATGCGCGGGGTCCACGGCCTTTAACACAATGCCGCCCTCCCCGATCTTGAACTTGGCTTCATCGATAAGTGTGGATACGACGTCAACAACCCCTTTGAGGGTCTCTGCTTTTAACTTCGCCTGAAACATTGGGTCCCCTTCCACACAGTAAAGTTATGTGTTAATTAAACCTTTTGCGTGGAGGGAAGCTGGCTGAAATTAAAAGGTACAGTGATCATCTGGATTCCTTCGTTGAGGTGCGGTAATGCCGGCCTCGTTTTCTTCATTTATGGTCCTAAGTTCACTCAGAAAGGATAGGACACTCGACCGGGGCATGACGCGCCCTCTCCCGCACACACAAAATCGGAAAGAGGGAAGAATAGCATGGAAAAATTCGAGACAATCTATAGGCAGGCAGGGCTGGATTTCCCAGCAGACCGGAGACTCAATAGCGACGTTGATCAAGTGGTACTCGCACCTATCCCTGGAAGACAGGCATGAGATCGGGAACGCGACGAACTTGATGGGCAGTGTATGATCATCGATCGCCGCGAACCACGAATCAATTTATCAGCTTGGATCGTTGGATCGAACCCGATACGATCATTCCTCTCTCAGGTACCCGACGATGATTATGATCGCACCCAAAACCATCAGGATCAGGCCCAATATTTGCATAGATAGTGGCCAGTATGTTTCATGATATCTCGAGGCGTAATAATTGATCATGCCCAATCCGCTATAAGATACGAGAAAACCGATAATTACGGTTATGCCGCCTGTCAGGAGGAACTGAGATTTTTTCTTCCATTTCATGAGGAAGATTACAAATCGGACTCAGAATAAAACTTTGTGTTCCATTGTAATATCAGAGAAAATCGGATAAGGGAGCCCTCCCCAAATTTAATATTAAACCCCTTGAAAAACCCCGTCCGATTATGAAATCTTAACCGGATACTGACCAAGATCGGGTATGATAGAGAATAATGAAGAAAGAGTGGGACAGCGGAGATGACCGCAAACTGTAGGTTATAAGCAGAGGTGGGGGAACACAATACAAGATATTAGACTGGAGAAGTTCATCGAAATGTTCTACGATCACATGAGGGCGAATCTCGACTGCGAATTCAAGGACACCTGCCCGACCCGGAAAGACCTCGGGTACGTCCTGGTAATCGTCAAGCAGCGGAACAATGCTGAGTCGTGGAGCTCCAAAGGATAATGGGCCATTCGTCCGTGGAGATGACGATCCGTTACCTGGGGATCGGGGACGACGACATCAATCACGGCATGACCTTCAGGCCGGATTACGCCGGAGGAACAAAATGACGCGATTTTGTACCCTCCGGGTCTTAGCCAGCAAACGTATGTGGAAAATAAACCTTTTCCGCACCATCAGCATGATTCAGTATTCACGCCAGGAGTGGCTGCAGGAGACGCATCGGAATATTTTGGTTTCGGGCTCATCGGCCGCGCGGGTCTGTCTCAATACCCAAAAAGCTTCAAGATGTCCGCACTTGGGACATTCTGTCCGAGTACGGGGCAAAGTAGGAGCGTTGCCTTCGATTACGGTCATCTCCTTTTCCTTTCCACTGGTGGTGAAACATACCGGTTCACCGGTCTTGGTGACCTCACAACCACATATCGGGTTTCTGCATATGAAAGCACCTTTATCGGGCTTCATAATGCTTCTGCACTTAGGACAAAACATTTAATTCTCGCCGAAGTCCCACAAAATCTAGGTCTATAAAAAAGTATTCTGCGGACCTAAATGAACTTCCAATCGCCTGGCTTGATGTTTTTACCTTTTCCGCTATTTTTCCCAGAGCGCTTTGCAAGCCCGGCGACGTTGCGGTGTATTTGCTCCTCTTCCGGTTCCTCGCCCTCATCGTACCACTGTTCTCCCTTTCCGGCATACTCCTCAGCGAAGCCGTTGTCGGAGACAGTGTTCACGTCCTTCATGTCCGAGAAACGAATGACCTTCTGTTCCGCCCTGGCCCGGGGAGCTCTGGCGGCGACAGGCCGTCCGCCCTTCACTGGTTTTTCCGGCTCAGGAGAGGCTTTCTCTCCGCCGCCTACGACCACCGTCATGGAGTTGCCGCCGTGCCTTGCCACGTAGTTCAGCTCCAGGCGGGACTGCTCCGCCATGATGCCACCGATATAAGCGAATGCGGCAGTTATGATGTAAACGTCCATGCGCACTCCGGTGGCGATCTGGATGGTATCTATGAACGATGTCAGGTACATCTGTGCGAAGACGATGTACGGTGCCAGTAGCGGGACCAGGTCCCCTAGGTTGTTTAGGATGGCGGTCGGTGTCCAATCCACCCCCAAGATGACCGTGGGCAGGATCCCACTGTCCACTAGGCTGGAGATGGCGAAGATGACCGTTAGGGGGACCAGGGCGGCCAGGACTCCTTTCCAGGGCTTTCCCGCTCGGCGGCCACCGACGAAACCGGCGACCATCTGCCCGAAAACCGGCAACCACCATAATAAAATCGTCAGCACAAAGGAGTACTTCACCGCGCTCCAAAAGCTGAAAGGTACCTTGAGATCTTGGAACTTCTTGATCTCCTCGTCCTCATAGACCTCTGATAGGCGGTATACCCCGCGGTCAATGAGAGTATTGGTGATCTCATCGTCCTCATCGGCGCTCCGCCTAAATACCATCCCATCACCTTCGGTCGGACAGTCGTCCGACAATTACATTATGGCAGGGATACTATAAATCACTTCTTCTGGAAAAACGGGGGGCCAGTGTCATCTAGGAATGTATCCGCTCATGCCATACATCCTCAATGCGCTCTTGGTGCTCTCCGGGGTTATACGATTTGGCATGGTGGCATATTTCATTATGTCCTCGATGGGATATTCCAAGAAGGACGAGAGGAGCGTTAGCCGTTTCAAGGGGAAGGCCTGCTTTCCCTGCATGATCTGCACCACTCCCCATCCGGGATGCACCCTCGATCGATAACCCAGTCGGCGTCCTAGTTCGTTCACCGAACCCGCCTTTTCGATCCCCATCTTTATAAGTTGCACTCTAAAGCCTGAGTTAAGCCAAATCTTCTCACGTTGGACCGGCCGTCTCATTCCAAAGGCAACGGCTAGCTCGCCCATAACAAAATATCATCCTTCACGATATTAAACAATGATGTTCGAACATTCGTCTTTCCTGACAGTTCTACTTCCACCAAAAATGGTATATATGAATTTGGAGTAGCCTGAATGAGCAGATGGTAACGTTTCGTAGGTTAGCTACCATAGGAACCAAAGGCGAGGGTGATGTCGTAGACATAACCGAGCTAGTGGAGAAAACGGTCGCGGAATCGGGCATGCGGCAGGGCGTGGCCATAGCATTCACGCCCCATTCTACCGCCGCTGTAGTGACCATAGAGAACGAGCCAGGTCTGAGAGAGGATCTCTCTCGAGCCTTACAGAGAAACTTTCCATCTGACATCGAATATCAGCACCATCTTCGCTGGGGGGACGGAAACGGGCACTCGCATGTGCGCTCAACGTTCCTAGGTGCCTCGGTATCCCTGCCCTTCGATGAAGGGCGCCTTGAAATGGGACGATGGCAGCAAGTAGCGCTTTTGGAGCTGGACGTCCATGAACGGCAACGAGAGTTGATAGTGCAGTTGCTGGGCGAATAATTACGATCAAAGAGGTTGAAATAATATGAAATTGAAATTCTTAGGCGGCGCCGAAATGGTTGGCAAGCTAGGTATGCTTGTCGAAAACCAGGGCGCCAATATATTGTTCGAGTACGGTCTCCGTCTGGTCAAGAAGGAACCTCCGGAGTTCCCGTTGCCGGCCCCAAAGGTCGAAGGGGTGTTCATCACCCATTCCCATCTGGACCACAGCGGTGCAGTGCCATTACTGGTCCAACAGCAGGATTGCGACGTCTATTGCAACGATCTGACCATGGAGGTCGCCTCTCTGCTGTTCCGGGACTCCATCAAGATCGCCAAGTCTGAGGATTATAGTCATATCCTGCGTTACACCGAAAACGATGTCCGCCGTACTTTGGAGAACTTCAAGTTCATTGCTCCAGGGGACACTCATTCCATCGCTGGGATGGAGGTGCGGGCGCACTCCGCAGGGCATATTCCCGGGGCGCAGATGTACGAGATAAAGGGAGAGTCGACCACCCTGTTCACTGGCGACCTGCACACTCAGAGCACCTGGCTCACCCACGGAGCGAAACCGGTCAAGTGTGACAACCTGGTCATCGAGGCCACCTACGCCGGTCGAAATCATCCACCTCGAAAGAATAGCGAAGCCCTTTTGATCCAGAAGGTACGCGAGGTGGTCGAGCGGGGAGGCACGGCCATCATACCATGCTTTGCCGTCGGACGAATGCAGGAGGTCATGTTGATCCTCAAGGACCTCAACTATGATATGTGGGTGGATGGAATGGGAAAGGTCGTCAACGGCATGTACTTGGATTATCCGAACTATCTGCGCAACGTCAAGGACTTCAAGATGGCCAGGCGCAAGTTCCAGCCTGTGCGGTCCGCCCCCGCCAGAGATAGGGCACGAAGGGGACAGGTGATCATCACTACCAGCGGCATGCTTGACGGAGGTCCGGTGCTGCACTACCTGGACGATCAAAAGGACAATTCCAAGAGCGCGGTCATGATGACCGGGTATCAGGCCGAGAACTCCAATGGCCGAATGCTGTTGGAGAAGGGAGTGATAGAGACTCCGAAGGGAATTTCCAAGATCCAGTGCGAGGTCATGACCTTCGATCTGTCCGCTCACGCCGACCACGACGAGCTGTTGAGCTTCATCAAAGGTTGCCAGCCAGAAAAAGTGGTGCTGATGCACTCCGACAACCGCGAAGAGCTGGCCCAGGACCTGGAAGGGGATTATGAAGTGTTCATGCCCCAGAGCGGTAACTGGTTCGAGGTCTGAGACGAGCTTTGATATCGGTTAAAGGAGATTGAGGAGCATGGACCTCATCGACCTTTATCTCCAGGAGGATCTGGGGGAAGGGGACATAACATCCCTGGCCTTGGTAGACGACCGTACAGGCCGGGCGATCATCACCTCTGGTGAGGACGGGGTCATCGCCGGTGTCGAGGAGGCCATCGAGGTCTTTCGAAGGACAGGCTGCACCTGCCATGCACTGGCGGACGACGGTGCGCGCGTCGTTAAAGGCCAAGAGGTTCTGGAGGTGCTCGGTCCCTGGAAGGGGATACTGGCTGGGGAGCGGTTATCTCTCAATATCATCATGCGTATGAGCGGCATCGCCACCCTCACGCGGCAGGTGGTGGAATCATGCCACAAGGCAAACCCCAACGTGGTCATAGCCGCCACCCGCAAGACCACGCCAGGATTCCGTCGATATGAGAAAAAGGCGGTACGTCTGGGTGGAGGGGACCCGCACCGTTTCAGACTGGACGATGCTTTTCTGATCAAGGACAACCACCTGACGGTGGTCGGCGGGGTCTTCCGTGCAGTACGGAAGGCGCAGGCCTATTCCTTCGGCAAGAAGGTGGAAATTGAAGTTGAGTCGCTGGAGCAGGCCCAGGAAGCTGCTCGGGCCTCGGCCGATATCATCATGTTGGACAACATGACCCCCTCCCAGGCCAAGGAATGCTACATCGCCATCAAGGCCATAGAGAGCAGGATCAAGGTCGAGGTCAGCGGAGGTATCACTCCGCAGAAAGCCAAGGAATACGCGCATTACGCCGACATCATCTCGTTAGGAGCGCTTACCCATTCGGCCGCATCCGTTCACTTCTCGCTGCACATAGTGGAATGATCAGTAGCGTTTAGGCACATTCCCCTGGCGGTTATGTTCTTCAGCACATCGGTAGGCGTCGACCACCTGTATGACGAAGAAGACCAGGTAGATGACGATAGCAATCAAGGACCACCACACGAAATCGAAAGGGTTCTCCATCGTGATAAAGAACAATCCTGGAGCGAAGGAAAGGCCGACCAGGGACATCAGTATTATGATGGCGATGCCCCTCATCACCCTACCGACATATATCTGTCCCACTCCAGGTAACAATAGGGACAGAATGACGGCAATTATCGGGTCCTTGCGGTCCACCGCCCAGGTGTACGTCACGTTATTAACGTAAGGGTTTGCCGACTCCTGATGCAGTCCGGCGTATCCCGTGGCAGACGGTGCACCGCAGCGATCGCAGAACGATCCCCCCTCCCTGATCTGATTTCCGCACTTGGAACAGTAAGACATCCTTCCTCCCTATAGAGAAAACATCAATCACGTAAATCATCATTTCGAAAGTGTTTTATCATCGTCGATCACTGGGCGGTCCATGGACTTCGAGAAGTATGAATGCCAGTTCTGCGGTCGACCGGCCAAGCAGTACGTGTTCGCCGCCATGGTCTGTGAGAGCGAGGAATGCGTGGATAAGGCCCGGGAGGAACGAGGCGGTCCTGGTGGCCATATGAAAGCCAAGGTCCATGGCGACATCGTGGACATCAAGGACGATTGATATACTCAGGGAATATGATTAATAGCCCCCTGCTCCCATCATCCTTCCGGATGCTCGCCAGGATAGTTGGATTCGCTAAGACCTCATTGCTTGACTGGGATGGCATGGTGGCCACCACGATATATCTTCAGGGATGCAATCTTCGTTGCCCCTTCTGCCACAATGTCGACCTATTGTCCACCAACGCCGAGGTGGACGAGATTCCATGGGGATCGATCGAGGAATATCTTCTGGAAAACATCGATTTCCTGGACGGGGTCGTCATTACCGGTGGAGAACCTACTCTGAACGAAGACCTTCCCGAGCTGATCTCCAGGGTCAGAGCATTGGGTCTCAAGGTCAAATTGGACACCAATGGTACCAACCCGGAAATGCTGGACGACCTGATCAAGGCCGGCCTTCTCGATTTTGTGGCCATGGACCTCAAGGGACCGTTAGACCTCAAATATGACCAGCTGTGCGGTGCCTCCGTGGACCTGGTGGCGATCAAGAGCTCCATCAATACGATCATGACCTCAGGCATCGATTACGAGTTCCGCACCACTGTGGTGCCGCATCACCTGAACGCCCAGGACATAGAGCGCATGGCCGCTTTCATCGGCGGAGCCAAGAAGTATGCGCTTCAGCAGTTCAGGAACGAACGGACCCTGGACCCCCGTTTGAGCAAGGTCGATCCGTACGGTGAAGGCGTGATCCTTGGAATGGGTGAGATCGCTCGCAAGTACGTCCGCAAGGTGGTATTGCGCGGAATTTGATAAATGTCCAAGGAGATTTTAATATCTGGTAAGGTCATGGAACCTCGTTCGGCCACGAGGTCCGGGGGAAACACGATGGAAGCAGGCGACAGCAGGCTCAAGACATACATAGAAGGGTTCGATCGCATCCTTGAAGGTGGAATACCGCAAGGGCACATAGTGCTGGTTGCCGGCACGCCCGGGACTATGAAATCGTCCATAACCTATTACATGCTCTACAATCATGCCATGGAATCGGAACGGACCTCCGTTTACGTGACACTGGAGCAAAGCCGGGAAAGCTTGATGCGACAGATGGAAAAGATGGGCATGAACAATGAAAAGGTCAAGGACCAGTTGCATGTGCTGGACCTGGGCATCATCCGCAAGAAGCTCAAAGAGATCGCTGGCGGAACGTCGTGGTTGCATGTGTTCAAGACCTACATCTCCAATCTGAAGCAGAACCTGGACTTCGACATGCTGGTCATTGATTCCATGGAAGTGCTGGAGACGATGGCGGAGATACGCAATCGCCGCACCGACCTCTTTTATTTCTTTGAATGGCTGCACGACCTAGGGGTCACGGTCTTCCTCATATCGGAAAGTTCTGCTGATCGTCTGATCGAAGGTAAGTTCGATGAAGGATACCTATCCGACGGCATCATCACATTGAAGATGCAGGTCGTCCGGGACGTGGAGATGCAAAGACGTATCCGCTGCGTGAAAATGAGAGAGACCAACCACGATCCTTCCTACTACTCTCTCCTATACAACAACGGTCATTTCCAAGTGACGCGGGTCATAAGTGAGTGATCCCATGCTTCCCCGAAGCAGATACGAATGCCCTCGCTGCGGCTTCGGAGTGCGTCCAAGGGACGAGCAGTGTGGTCGCTGCGGTGAGAGCATGAACCCCACTGTCACCAAACCTGTAGAGGTCACCTTTTCCGCCGTGCGTTTGAACAATATGAAGATCGAGGAGTGTTCCACCATGCGTATCCGCTCCGTGGAAGCCATACCGGTGGCTAGACCTGACACGACAATACAGTTCAGGAGCGACAGTCTGGAGCGACGTGAGAAGGCCCTGGTGGAAAAGGAGAGAAAACTGGAGGCTTTGGCCGAAAGCCTGAAGGAGAGGTCTCAGAGGCTCGAATCGTTAGAAGAGGAAAAGGCCGTCGAGCAGATGTCCGAACGTTCGAATATGGACGAGCTTAGGCAGAAGGTCAGAGAGGACCTGTTACGTCAATTTCAGCCGGAACTCGAGGCACTGCAGTCTCAACTGGAGGTCAAGGAGGCAGAGCTAGAGGAGGCTCAATTAAGGGCTAGGATGCTCGAGGCCGGTGAATTGATCGAGCAGCCGGTGGACCAGGAAGAGATGGCCCGGATAACCGAGGAGATATTTCAGGAGCTGCGATCGCAGGTCGACTCACCACCGAAGGTGATCGATGCCGGTCTGATAATGACCAAGATCCCGAAGCTCGACAAGGTGCTGGGCGGCGGCATTCCCCATGGACATACCATTCTCTTCAACGGGGCGCCCGGTACCATGAAGAGCATTCTTACCTACACGATCCTTTACAAGGCCGCCCTTGATGATAGGACGAAAGGGCTGTACCTATCCCTGGAGCAGAGCAGTCGGTCGATCATGCGTCAGATGGAGAAGATGGGAATGCCGTTGTCGGCAACCGAAGGGCGGTTGGTAGTGGCAGACCTGAATGGTATGCGAGAGAGCATGAGCGAGGAACAGGGCACCTGGCGGGATATGATTTTACATTACGTGCAGAAGATGCAACGGGAGATGGAGTTCAAGATATTCGTCCTCGACTCCCTGGAATCGTTCAAGGCCATCACAGAACACAGCTTCAATAGGCAGGACCTCAAGGACCTGTTCGACTGGTTCAAATCACTGGGCATAACCGTGCTGGTGATCTCAGAGAACACCTCCGATGAGTGGGACGAGTCAAATCAGGGTGAAGCCTACCTTTCGGACGGCATCATAGAGCTATCGATGCACGAAATGAACGATTCACGAGTGCAACGCTGGATTCGCTGCGTGAAGATGCGCGGAATGAACACCGACCCTCGTTTCTTCAATATATTCCACGATGGAAATGAGTTCAATCTCTCCCTGCCGCTAGCGAATCAGCCCTTTTAATCTGAAAACGGTATTATATACCTATAACAGGTTATATTTCCGCGAGGGGATGGGCATCGAAATAGACCGGGTCAAGACATATATTCACAATTTCGATGATTATATCCAGGGTGGAGTTCCGAAGGGACATGTCATTCTTATCTCTGGGACGCCTGGAACAATGAAATCCTCGGTCTGCTACAGCATTCTTTACAACAACGCTAAGAACAACGGCACACGAAGCGTGTACATGACCTTGGAGCAGAGCAAGGAGAACCTATTGCAGCAGATGAACCTCATGGGCATGAACGACCCAGAGGTGCAATCCAAGGTCTATGTGCTGGACCTGGCCATGATCCGCAAGAACGTCACCGAGATGATGGCCAAGGGTTCCTGGCTCCAGGTATTCAAGATGTACGCCGAGACCGTCCGGAAGGAGATGGGTTATGACATCCTGGTATTGGACTCCCTGGACGTGCTGGAGATGGCGGCCCAGCTGAACAGCGATCGGCGGAACGATCTGTTCTACCTCTTCATGTGGCTGAGGGAATTGGGGATCACCTCTTTCCTGATCTCGGAGACGTCCCCGGACCAGATGTTCGGCAGCCGTTTCGAGGAAGGCTATCTGGCGGATGGCGTCATATCCCTCAAATTGCAGAACATCGGGGAATCTGATGTTCAGCGTAGGATCAGGGCGGTGAAGCTACGCTCCACCAACCACAAGACCGGATACTTTTCGCTGATGTTCAACGACGGTATGTTCAGAGCGACCCAGGTCATCAACGAGTGAGCCGGTGGCGCCAATCTATAAACATTTTTATATCCCCTTCCCATTTGCATGGCCTACCGAGGGGCTCATGGTCTAGCGGTTATGACGTCTGCTTCACACGCAGAAGGTCGCCGGTTCGAATCCGGCTGAGCCCACCACTTGTCTTATCCAGACAATTATTTTTTGAATTCAATTCAAACGTTTTCAGCCTTTATAGCTGGCTCGGGTGGAAACATCGTTTTGTATGCTTCATTGACCCTCATAAGGCCAAGTACGGCTAAGGTACATTCGTAGGTCACAGCATCACTCAAATCTTTCTTTTGTCCTGTTTTGAATTGAGCCAGGACCTTAAACGAATCTCCTTTCCAGATCATGGTCCAGAACGTCCTTGTCGACCTCTTTGAACATGATAATAATCTATAAATATTACATGGTGCATTTGTTGCAATGGTGATATGGTGACAGAATCAACCGAAACAACATCACAGAACGACTTGGGTAATGATACCACATTCCGTGATAATGTGCTCCGCCAGCTGCGGGTGAAGGGAGCTAAGGGAACGCCTGACCCAGAGGACACCTATGTCCCGATGGTCCAAATGGAACCGAGTGAGGGTAGGGCCGCGAGATGGTTCGGTTCAGTGATCGGCGCCGGCCTCTTTCTCTTCGGAGCATTTTGGTTCCTGGCCATACTCGGGTACCCCTTTCCCTGGACCACTGTCTTCCCGGTGATCGCCATGTTCGTGGGTGGGTTCTTCATCGCCGCGGCAATTGCGACCGGCAGACCTCGTAAGAGATAGGAGCGCTGCCAACATGACCGACGTTACCATTCGGGGCATAGAGGATGATGTTTATGCCAAATTTACCGCAGAGGCCAAGAAACGCGACCTTTCCATAGGCGAGCTGACGACCATCGTGATGCGCGCCCTAGTGGAGGAAATCGGTACTACAAACTATCGCATCGGAAGCCTGAACGCCCTCCTCGTCACAAGGAAGGACCTGGAGTCGCTCAGCGGACCGGTACTATTCTACGACATCAAGACGCTGGAATTCGCCGATGACATCGATTGGGAGCTTTTCGACCGGAATGTTATGTCCATCAAGCGTAGCGGCAAGGTCCTGATCCCCCCCTCCCTCACTAAGTTCCAGGTCCTCACTAAGTGCTCTGCAGTAGGAGAGGTCAAGACGAAAAACTGAGCAATCGATATGGCCAGGGGGAAGGACATGAAAGCGATAATATGCACAAGATACGGGCCGCCTGAAGTTCTTCAGCTTGCGGAAGTGGAGAAACCGGTTCCTAAGGACAATGAGGTGCAAATAAGAGTATATGCGACGACAGTATCGCCGGCGGATTGCGCCTTTCGAAAGGGTAAGCCAATCATTGGAAGATTCTTCGCCGGTCTCCTCAAACCCAAATATATCCCTGGAGACGACCTTGCCGGGGAAATTGAATCAGTAGGCAAAGATGTTAAGGCATTCAAAAAAGGTGACCACGTCTTTGGATCCAGCGGTTCCAAATTTGGTGCGCACTCTGAATACAAATGTCTGCCTGAAGACGAAGCCTTGGCAATAATGCCGGCCAATTTGAACTATGGGGAAGCCGTCGCCGTCTCTTATTCGGGATTGACGGCGTTGCCGTTCCTTAGAGACAAGGCAAAAATTCAGAGCGGACAAGAGGTCCTCATCATTGGCGCTTCGGGATCGGTAGGTTCTATCGCAGTACAGCTTGCCAAGCACTTTGGGGCGGAGGTTACCGGGGTATGCAGTACCAGAAATTTGGAATTGGTGAGATCTCTAGGGGCAGATAGGGTAGTTGATTACACGAAGGAGGATTTTACCAAAACAGGTCCGACCTATGATATCGTTTTTGACGCAGTGGGAAAGAGCTCTTTCTCATGTTGTAAAAGCTCACTTAAGGAAAGAGGCGTCTATCTCACCACCGTCCCCACCCTGACAATTATGCTCAGCATGTTATGGTCTTCAATATCTAATCAGAAAAAAGCAAAGTTTGTGGCCACGGGTTTGAGGCCCCTGGGCGAAAAGGCCAAGGACCTCATCTTCCTCAAAGAGCTGTGTGAGGCAGGCAAGATAAGACCGGTCATTGATAGGCACTATCCGTTGGAACAGATCGCCGAGGCTCATCGCTATGTCGATGAAGGGCACAAAAAGGGAAATGTGATCATAACTTTGGAACATGAAGATAGAACCTAAAAGAGCGCTTTAACCATCCCACGATCATTACTTACCAGATGTGGTTTTATTTATGAAATTTTCCAAATCTTCTTATGACCCACCACCGTACTTTACTAAGGGGGATGGAAATTGAACTCGTTTTGATCACGATGAATCCGCAATTGAAATTCAATGCAACTTCCAATCATGAGAAAAAAGGTGTTTCACTAGTATATGTGAAGCAGTTGGTTTGCCAAGATGGCACTGTAAGAACAGGGTATCATTTTATATTATCTAGTCAAAATGATCGGTGGTCCCGGCTGAGCCCACCATTCTTCTTATCTAGAAATCTATCATTTAAATTCGATCGTATCCAATCTTGTCAATGATAGCTCTCCGATCTAAAGGTTCGACCATAGCGTGATCAGAATCGAACTTACCTTTTCCAGATCGACCGCACCGAATGGAATGCAAAACCTGCCGATCGCTTCGTCCTTGATCTCGCCTTAATGAGACATATTTTCAAAGAGCTTCAATTCGAAGCAATCACCAAGTTCCACACCGGTCCGGTCCAACCTGAAGTTCGCCTGCCAGTTCTCCACGCCCTTCTCAGTGGCCCGGCGCACCGCCGCCCTCATCATCTCGGACGGTCCCCCTCTGGTCACCGGAACCTGGAATCGAGGGGCGTCGTACAGATGGCAGAGGAGCACGATGCCTCGCTTTCCCTCGGGGATATGCTCCGATATCTCCGTAAAGTGACGCATGGTCCTTTCGAACGAGGTGAAACCCTCCGTGGACACGTGCTCGGGATAACCCTCGACGATCAGCATGTGCAACGGGGTCTTTACCTCGAGCAACAGTTCCTCATTGATCAGAAAATCGATGCGTGAGCCTCCCATCCTGACCTCTCGCTTCAGTGTTCGAACATCATCCACCATCATATGCAGCAGACCAGATCCGATGAAGAACGCGACAATGTCGTTTGCCCTGCTCTGATCGATGCCTATCCACATCTTTTCCTTCTTGTCGGGAGGGTCGAGCGAGATCGCCTCTACGGTTCCCCACGTCGATCTGGACGGGTCCCTGCTCCTTTCCACCAGGCAAGGCACGTTCTTGAACCGGATATCACCAATGCGCCCAGTGGTCGGACAATGGCACCTTTGGTGCTCACCATCGACCACGACGTCCATAATGAAGCGGTTCGGTCGTTTGACGACCAGCCCCTCGATCAGTGGCTCCTCGAACCGGTACCTGTCACCGCTCATCGGTGACTCAAATGAACTTGTTCTATAAGAAAATGGTATTGAAAAACGATCTCAAAGCAAACCGTCGAGCGCTGCTAGATACTGCGTCGCGGATTAGGAATTCGGGTATGATACTTACGGTTAAGTACAAACAAGCCAATTCCAGCCCCTATGGCAATGTCCAAGAAGGATCTGCAGAAGCAGAAGAAAAAGAATGCGGAGAAAAAGGCGACCAAGGGCAATAAGAAGTAAAGGCCCTCATATCGTCCATCATTCTTTCCAATCAACCGCCAGCGGTCTGCATAGATGTCCCTTGGGATCCATTTGGTTTTTTCATTTCGTTGCATTAAAGTGTTTGAACTTCCGTGATCGGAGGTATGAGTAAATATCGTTCTTTCGATACGAGTGTGAATGTTCTCCGATCCCATCATCGAGATGCACAAGGTGTCTGTGATCAAAGGTTCGTCCACGCTAATGCGCGAGGTCGATCTCATCATTAGGTCCGGTGAGAGGTTGGTGATCCTCGGTCCCAATGGCTCTGGGAAATCGTCCCTGATCAAGACCATGGTGGGCGAGCACCGGCATGATACCTCGGTGGAAGGCTCCTATGTCAAACTGCAAGGTACGGTGCTTTGGAACCTCTTCGACCTACGCCAGGCCTTCGGTCTGGTATCCGCCGACCTGCAGACGGACCTCTCCCGGGACATGGACTGCCTGGACGCGGTACTGTCCGGGTTTTTCGGTTCCATCGGCACCAATCGCTCTCAGGAACTGACCGAAGAGATGGAGGAGGTCGCCATGAAGGCCCTCGTCTCAGTGGGCTCCCATCACCTAGCACATCGCCGGGTCCACACCCTTTCCACCGGTGAGGCGCGACGAGTGCTCATGGCCCGGGCGCTGGTGAACGCGCCGGAAGCCCTCATATTGGACGAACCGATGAATTCCCTGGACCTGACTGGAAAGCACCTTGTCCGTCAGGCCATAAGATCCTTGGCAAAGGAAGGTCGTGCGCTGGTGCTGGTCACCCACGATCCATCAGATATCGTACCGGAGATCGATCGCGTGGTCATGGTCAAGGACGGCACCATATTCAAGGACGGGGGATTGGAACTGCTGAACGAGGAGAACCTGACCCGATTGTACGGTGTATCGATCAGGTTGGAAAAGATGGAAGGTAGGTATTTCGCCTGGTCATTGGATTAGAAATGCATGCGGGTCTGACATGGGATAGAAAAAGAACGAGGAGATGAGCGCCCATGTCCGGAATTCTAAATAATGACCAGGGAAGCGTCCCATCCCCTCATCGCGTTCCATTCGCGGAAACCATCAAATTCGTGGCACGGTTCATTTTATTATGATGCGGTCAAAGGGCCGTAAATTCCCAACCGTGATATACCCTCGAGGGAATTTACCGGACTCGTATGTTAGACCCCAGAATGCGTAAGTTGGCTGAAGTGCTCATCGATCATTCCGTCAGATTGAAAAAGGGTGAGACGGTCTACATCGAAGCGTTCGATATGCCGGTGGAGATGCTGGAAGTATTACTGTCCAAGGTCTATGAGGTCGGCGGGATCCCCATGGTGACCATGAGGTCCGCCCGAATAATGAGAAAGCTACTGATGGGAGCGGACCAGAAGACCATCGCTCAGATCGGCGAGATCGAGATGGAGAAGATGAAGAAGGCGCAGGCGTACATCGGGATGCGCGGTTCGTATAACATAACCGAGCTTTCCGACGTACCCGCGGAGAAGATGGACCTTTATAACAAGCTCTGGTGGGGACCAGTGCATTCTGAGTGGAGGGTTCCTAAGACCAAATGGGTGGTGCTAAGGTGGCCGACCTCCGCTATGGCCCAGCAGGCCCAGATGTCCACCGAGGCCTTCGAGGATTTCTATTTCAACACCTGCACTCTCGACTATTCCAAGATGTCCAGGGCCATGGACCCCTTGGTGAAGTTGTTGGAGCGTACCGACAAGGTGCACATCGTCGGTCCCGGAACGGAGCTGACGTTCTCGATCAAGGACATTCCTGTGGTCAAGTGCGACGGCGAACGTAATATCCCAGACGGAGAGGTCTACACCGCTCCGGTCAAGAATTCCGTCAACGGAGCGATCACCTACAACGCCAAAACGCTGTACCAGGGCAAGGTCTTCGAGAAGATCATGCTGAAGTTCAAAGAGGGGAAGGTGGTGGAGGCTACAGGCTCGAACACCAAGGCGCTCAACACGATCCTGGACACCGACGAGGGTGCAAGGTTCGTCGGTGAGTTCGCCATCGGGGTCAACCCCTTCATCAACAAGGCCATGCTGGACACGCTCTTTGACGAGAAGATCGCCGGATCGATACACTTCACCCCCGGGAACGCCTACCAGGAAGCGGACAACGGGAACCGTTCCGCGGTCCACTGGGACATGGTGCTGGTGCAGACCCCGGAATGGGGTGGTGGCGAGATATACTTCGATGGGGTGCTGGTGCGCAAGGACGGCCGCTTTGTGATCGACGATCTCAAAGGCCTCAACCCTGAGAACCTGGCCTGACCAGGTGGCCGACGTTGGTCCGGGAGGTGCCAGCCTCCGCTCCATGGGGCAGAATGGCGAAGATCATGATCGCGACACCAATGGTGATCGCAAGATAGATCCCGACACCAGGCATTATCAACATGAGCCCCAGGCTCGTATCTGGGGTGCCCATTATGAACATCATATCGATACCGGCCAATCCTATGCTGCCCCCGCCCACCAAGAGCAGGGCGAGACGTTTCTGCATATGATCAGTGATCAGGCGGTCCGATAGGCCCACGACCATTCCAACGATGGCCAGCAGCGAAATGTACTGTCCATAGAACTTGTCCGAGTAGAATGCTGGAAACCCTATCGTAGATTGGAAGACGCCCAGCCATGATATGAACGGGGACATGGCGCAGACCGTAAGGAGAAAGCACAGGATCATCTTGTGCTGCAACGGTCCCTCCTGGCGATGGAAGGACCTAGGTGCATGTCTTGGCGCATCGAGAATGATCCTGGGGGCGGTGATAATGTTTCCGCTCCCCGATCCGATCGTTTCAGCTCTCTCTGGGAAATGATATCCGCACAAGTTACAGAAGAGATAGTCACTCTTCAATCTGGCTCCGCATTTTGGACATTTCGTGATATTACCCACCATATCCTTATGAACACCTCGCGGGACATATCTCGGGTTGCAGTACAATTAGATTAATTCGAGTTCACGGCATGAATAGTTAAATATTGGAGAATAGAATCAAGTGATATTGACTTCAGATTGCCGCATTGAGATCTCCTACATCGACCCGGAAACCTACACTTCCATTGTGAACCATGATCCGCGAAAGCGCATATTGACCAAGCTTTACCGTTCTACGCGCGACGTGCCGATAAACAAACAGACACTGGCGGACTCGTTAAATATCGAGTACCATCAACTGATCTACCAACTCAACCATCATCTGCGAGATTTCTGGTCGATCAAGGAGGAGCAGAAGGTGCGCGGCACACGCATGGAGCTGATCGCGGCCGCTAATCCCTACGCGATACTCATCACCATCGGCAAGGACCAAGGCATTTTTTTAGTGGATCCCCTGGCCGATCTTTACGGTGCAGTGGTAAAGGTTGGCACACGATGCGATCAGTGCAGCAGCATGGAAGCCGAGCAGTGCATGAACTTCGCTCAGTCCCGCTTCGCCTCCGAAGCCCTATCACAGGCTGAGATGAACGTACTGGCGGCGAACAATCGCCATCCTCCCTATCGACCAATGGACCTGGCACTGTTGGCGGCGATAAAGGGCATACCGGCAGGACAGAAGTGCGTGATCGATATACCCTGTCAGACCTGCGCTTTCCTTAGGCGCACCATCCGTATCGAGGGACTGTAATATTGGAGTCCCAAGAAACGTATAAGGCTGAAGGTACGATACCCCGAGCATGCAGTCCGAAGACAAGGCTCCGACCCGATTCGTGGTACTAGGCGGTTACCTGGGAGCTGGAAAGACCACCCTGGCCGCCGCCTTGGGTAAGGAACTGAGGTCCAAGCACGGAAAGTCCGTGGCCATCATCACCAATGATCAGGGCAACGTACTGGTCGATACCGAGTACATGAAGAACGCCGGATTCGATGTCAAGGATGTGCTAGGCGGCTGTTTTTGCGCTAATTTCGGTGAGTTCGTCAAGAACGCCCGTAGCCTGGTCGCAATGGGTCGGCCCGATGTGATCATCGCCGAACCGATCGGTACATCCACGGCCATATTGGGGTCCGTGGTAGCACCGCTTAGGACCATGTATCCAGACGAATTCCAGGTGGCGCCGTTCTTTGTGGTGGTGGATGGGACCAGGGCCGCCGAGACCCTGAAGAGACCGGAGGGTTTCGGGCTGGGCGGGGGAAAGCTCATCCCATCGCATCAGGTCAGCGAAGCAGAATACCTCCTTATCTCCAAGGCCGACCGTTTGACCGAGGACGAATTGGGGAAGGCCGTTGGGCTGGTGTCCAAGGAGGTCTCGGACGCTGAGGTCATCGTCTGTTCCGCTTTCAGCCGAATGAACTTGGATAAAGTGGTCAAGATCATCCTTTCGAACGAATTGAGCACCAAGGTGCCCAAGGAAGTGGACCAGAAGATATTTTCGGTAGAGAAGGCATCCATGGGCTGGTTCAACGCTCACGCCCGATTAGTGGCCGAAGGTCGCCTGGATATCAATGCCTTCGTAACCTCATTGATGAGGAAGGTGGCCCACGATTTTTCCTCAGAGACCATAGGCCACGTCAAGGTCATGCTGACGTCCGAGACCGCATCGGCGAAAATGAGCCTGGTGGAGGACCGCATGCAGGTTGATGGATTGAAGGGAGGTCGTTACTTCACTGGGGAAGGAAAACTTGTTCTGAACGCCCGGATATCCGCCTCGCCGGGAGATCTCAAGAAGGCCTTCGAAAAGGCGATCGCCGACACCGCTTTGGAGACCGGAGCCAAGGTCTTGGAGATGGGGGAAGCGTGTTTCTCCCCCAAGCCGGAAGCACCGTCG
>Ga0307378_10001783_pt1 | contig 34152 bp, 29 predicted proteins | sample UN1MG_FD_202238 | JGI IMG/M metagenome (GOLD analysis project Ga0307378, IMG submission 202238) | Soil microbial communities from Risofladan, Vaasa, Finland - UN-1 | ecosystem: Environmental > Terrestrial > Soil > Coastal area > Acid sulfate soil | place: Finland: Risofladan, Vaasa | collected... | reverse complement strand
GGATACTAAAACTAAAATAGGGGTAAGATTCAGAGGACACTAGCGGGCGGGTGGAAAATATCGCCTATAATCGATTAAATGAAGGTGCAAAGAAAATCTCTTCTATCATCTTGAAGAAAGTATCATCATCTAAAATGTAAATTAATTTATAGACTTACAGGAACAGGAACGACTTATGAAAGGAAATGCGATTGTGGGGCAATTTGGCGGACCTACCTCGGTGATCAATTCAAGTCTTTGTGGTCTTATTCAAGAAGGTCTTAAATCAAAAAAAATCAAAAACATTCTGGGCATGAGGGATGGGATTATAGGATTGATGAAAGATGAGATCATTGATTTGGGAAAAGAAGACCATCGAGTTATTAATGCATTGCGGCAAACGCCTTCATCCGCCTTAGGCTCATGCAGATATATATTAAAACAGGAAGATTTTCCCCTTATCATGAGACAACTTAAGAAATACAACATCCGTTATTTTTTTCTTATTGGCGGCAATGGTTCAATGGCAACCATTCGACAGATAGAGCAATACTGTAAAAAAAATAATTATCAACTCAGCGGAATTGGAATTCCCAAGACAGTAGACAATGACCTTTGCGGGACTGACCATGCTCCGGGCTTTGCCTCTGCAGCGAGATATGTGTGCCTTTCAGTTCAACAGGCAGGGAGACTTGCCCGGGATATGCAAAGCGTGGATAAATATGTTATTTTGCAAACGGTTGGCAGAGATACGGGATGGCTGGCAGCATCAACGGCACTGGCGAAAAAAAATGAATCCGATGCTCCCCACCTTATTTATATACCGGAAAGGCCTTTATCCAGAAAAAGATTGATATCAGACGTAAAAGAATGTATCAAAAAATATGGCTGGGTTTCCATTGTCTGTGGCGAAGGTATCCTCTGGGAAGATAAAAGTTTGGTAGCCAGCCTTCAGGCACAGGATGATTTTTTCGATATAGAATTTGGTGCAATGGGTGGAGGGAGTGCAGCACTTAATTTACATCAGCTGATTCATCAAGAAACGAATTATAGGGGGGAATTTCAAATAACCGAGTCTCTATCTATGTGTGCCATAGACCGGGCGAGTAAGGTTGACCTGGAAGAAGCCTATGCTTGTGGAGTTAAAGCCATAAAATTAGCCGAAGAAGGTGCTTCGGGGATGATGGTTTCAATCCATCGGGTTAGTTCCTCTCCTTACAAAATTGAATTAGGCACTGTTTCTCTTGACCAGGTGGCGGTAAAGATAAAACCGATGGATGATAAATACATAAATGCTGAAGGTAATTTTGTAACTGATGAATATATCAAGTACATCAAACCCCTTGTGGGTAAACTCCCCTCTTACAGTGAGTTAAATTTTATAAAATATCCATAATCGTTATTTAGTAACAGGAGACCAGAGATGAATTTACAGGATAATAAATATAATCAGTTTTTTTTAATCAGGGAAATGCTGGAGACGGGTGAAATAGTCAAGCGCCTTGATATAAAAAAAATATTATCTTATGAGAAAGAAGTAAAAAAAGAAAGAATATTTTTTACCGGTGAAGGGTCATCTCGTATTTTTCCGGCAAAAAAGATTATGTATGAAGCCCAAAAAAAAGGTTATAAAGAAGATTTTTATACCGATTGTGCCACTCAAGCACTTGAATATAATCTTCTGGATAGTACAGTATTTGTAGCCTCTAATTCAGGAAAAACAAAAGAAGATTTAGAATTAATTCAGAAATTAAAAAGACAAAATCATGATAATATTATTAGTATCGTAGCCAATGCCGGGACTCCTATCATGAATGAAGCTCACCTATCATATCTACTAACCTGTGGCAAAGAGAAGGCAGTTCCTGCCACAAAATCAGTGGTAGAACAGGCACTTTTTTACGATTTATTATTCAGGAAATTGAATAATACAGAACTACCCGATTTTAATAAACTGGGGAATTTGATCCTTCAAGTTTTACAGATGCCTATTCCGGATGAGATGACAGAAACTTTAATGAACTCGAAAATTATTTACTTTGCGGGTAGAAATAATGGCGTGGCAGAAGAATTAGCCCTTAAGGCAAACGAAATAGCCCGCAAGAAATCGGATTTTTTAGAAGGCACCTATGTTTTTCACGGCGTAGAAGAAGTGATGAATACAGATGAAGTGGTTGTCATTGTTGATCCATTTAAAGAGGAAGAGGAAAAATATAAAAATGTACTTGTTGAAGGAATAGGATTAAAAGTAGTGGCAATTTCTACCAGAAAAACTATATTCCCTACTATTATCATTCCGGAATACGGTGATTTTACCAATTACCTTGAAATTGCCGCAGGTTGGAATCTTCTGGTAGAAGTCGGAATAAATATGGGCATCGACATGGATAAAACCGTGCGAGCCCGAAAGGTAGGCCATAAAATTTAAACTCTTCCCATTTTGCTCATCATTCTCTTCAAAACCATCCTCTATTTACCAACGAAAAACTTTTCAAAAAAAAGCAGGATTTTTAATACTAATATCGAATATATAAAATAGTATTAAATACGAAACTCACACCTGATTGCTTTTCTATTTTTACATATATAAATCAAAAAGAGTACATTATAAATGCAATATTAAAAAAGGAATACTAAATATAGTATTCTTGCCTTTCTCGTAATTTTCTTTTTATCATTATATCTATTTCAACCTTTACCAAAACTGAAGTCTACTTCTTCCTTTACGATAATCCTCAAATCTTGTATACCGCTTACCCAAAACCGGAAATTCAAACCATAAATATAAATACTGCATCTCGGGATCAACTGATAAAAATGTTAAAAATAAGTGAACCACTCGCCTGGAAAATAATTGTCTTAAGAGATTCACTAAGCGGAGGATTTAAAGACCCTAAAGGCCTCCTCCACCTACCCGAAACAACCACCCTCGATTGGTTGGGAGGAATGGAAAGAACAAGGGATAATAAATACTATTAAATAATAAAAACTGAACGTTTTCCCAAAAAGAAGGATTTTATAAACCTTTTATCGAATTAACACTAAGATATAGTATAAGATTAAAAAAGATTTATTTTTTTCTTAAAAATGGCTCTTATTCTTATTCTTTATTTTGACATTGCCGATTATTGTGATAAAATATCAATGTAAAAAGAGTACCGTAAGTTATTTGGGAGATAACCTATGAAACCTAAAAATACATATAAGATTTTAGGGCCGATAGAGACGAATATTGTGGCTCGTTTGACCTATGAAAAAAAGGCTATTGTTATGGCGAAAGAAATGGATCAAATGTTTAATCTTTCACCGGAGGATAGAAAACAAATTGTTTTTAGGCTCAAAAAGAAAAAAATACTTTCACCAATAAAACCAGGTGTATATGTTTTTTCGCCTCTTGAAGCAGGTCCCGAAGGGATAGGTGTAGATGAGTTACTTATCCCGCCGCTTTTCTTTCCGAAGAAAAACTATTATGTCGGATATTCGACCATGTTTAACTATTACGGATTTACCGAGCAGCTTTTTCAAACCGTGTACGTTCTAAATACCACGAAGCGTACGGAAAAGATAATTTGCGGTTTATCTTATAAATTTATAAAGATAATGGAAAATCGTATGTATGGGATAGAAAAAATAAAAGTAAAAGATGAAGAAGTAAACATCAGTTCAAAAGAGAGGACGCTAATAGACCTTATTTATTTTAATAAACCTGTTGGAGGCATTATAAACGCCTCCAAGATATTTACAGAAATTGTAAACAGCGATAAATGTAATATAAAAAAACTAGTTAAATACGCAGTTTGCTTTCCCAATATTAAGACCAGAAAGCGTATTGGGTTGATACTTGATGATGCCGGAATTTCTGAAAATATTTTGAAGCCTCTCGTAAAAAGCATAGAAAAGACATCTATCGGTTCTCTTAGCGGTTCGCGAAAGGGCACCCTTAATAAAAAATGGAGAGTTATAGTCAATGATTCACGAAAATAAAGATGAGTTTATAAAAGCGTTAGGAAGAGCATCAAAGAAAAAGGGTTTTCTGTTACCTCTCATTGAAAAAGATTATTATTTAACCTTGATTCTCTCGCGAATATATGAGCTTTCCGAAAATCTTGTTTTTAAAGGAGGAACTTGTCTTAATAAGGTTTACTATGTGTATTATCGTTTAAGCGAGGATCTTGATTTTAGTATGATATTACCAAAGTATGAAGTTACGCGTAGCCAAAGAAAGAAATGTATCCAACCGGTTAAAGATAAAATTGAAAAATTCACTGAACAGTTTGGTATGAAGTTAGACGATGCTGGTAATGCCGGACGCAATGAATCTAAGCAGTATATATTTTATTTTGTGTACCAATCAGCACTGCGTGAGGTAGAAGCAAAAATTAAATTAGAGATTGGCCTTAGATTTAATCCGCTTGACACGATAAAAAAACGGCCAGTACAGCATGTTTTTCTGCATCCATTTACCGGTGTTCCACTTTTTGATGGTGGTCAAATTACCTGCTTATCTTTAAATGAACTTATGGCGGAAAAGTTACGTGCAGGTGCGATAAGAAAAATTATAGCTCCCCGGGATTTCTATGATATTGACTTTGTTCTGCGTAATAAGTTTGATTTAACCAATAAAGAAGTAATAACCTTGTTTAAAAAGAAACTTCAAGAGGATGACGCTGATACAGATTTAGGCAAGTATAAGAAGAACCTCGGCAGGTCAGATGAAGAAATTAAGGATATGAATTCACGTATTGAAACAGAGTTATTTGACGTTTTAGCACCTGAAGAGCGTAAATATTTTGATTTGAGTACAGCTCTTAGAAGAATTAATAAGGCTATGGAAGCGATAGGATGATTTAATAAATAGGTCTCATTTTCTATTCTGTGTCTCTAGTGTCATTCCCGCGCAGGCGGGAATCTATCTCTTTTTTTATTATTGCTTTCGAAGGAAGCGCGCCAATCCCTTTACACCCTCTGTCATTGCGAGGAGCGAAGCGACGCGGCAATCCCGGAATCAGGGGGGGCATTCTTCTTTTACCCTCCCGCATTTAATGCCAGGCAAAAAAGTAAAGCCTGTCCCCCTGAATCTTAACTTACAACTATTAAATCAAAAAGAGCACATTATTAATGCAATATTTAAAAAGAAATACTAAGTTTAGTATTTTTACTTTTTTTATCATTGTCCTTTCCATAACTATATCCGTTTCCACCCTTGCCAAAACCGAAATCTACTTCTCCCTATATGATAATCCTAAAAAAGAAATCATTAAAAATATCAAGCAGGTCGAATCCTTCATCAATATGGCGAGGTATATCTTTAAATTCTAGATGGAGATTAATCATAAATCTCTATGATAAATTGGTATAATATCACTAAGTCAGGCGTAATTGACTTAAAATTGGAAAAATATCTCTAAGTCAAGTATAATTGACTTATAATTAAAATATCCCTTATTCATGCACAATTTGAGACAATACATCCCTTCCTTGATGGTAACGGCAGAGTAGGAAGATTGCTCATTGCTTTTTATTTATTTTGGAAAAATATATTATCCCGTTCTTTATTATATCTAAGTTTCTATCTCAAAAAAAATCGAATTGACTATTATGAATGGCTGATGAAAATTAGATTAGATGGAGATTGGGAAGGATGGTTAAAATTCTTTCTTAAAGGAGTGAAAGAAGTTTCTGAAGAGGCAGCTAATTCAGCAAGCAAGATTATTATTCTTAAAGAAACCATACTAAAAAAACTTTATGATAAAAAGGTTTCTAGTATATATGCCGTTGAATTCCTAAATTTACTTTTTCGTAAACCAATAATTACATCACAGGAATTAATAAAAGAACTCAAGACAAACAAAGAGACCGCTAACCAAATATTAAATAAATTTGAAGAGATAGATATTTTAAAAGAAATATCAGGTAAAAAGAGATATAAAAAATATCTCTTCTCAGAATATATAAACATTATAAAAAGAGGAACAGAATTATAATGATAGATCATTAGACTCTTGGTTAAGAAAATCATTTCGGAAGGTTGGTGGATCATTTTAAATGGGTGAATTGTGAATCTTTACATTTTGCAATTAATTATCAAGAAAAGCAGGATTTTTTAAACCCTTTGTCGAATATATAAAATAGTATTAAATATGAAACTCACACCCGATTACTTTTCTATTTAAAATGGGGGACGGTCTTCTTTTGTCGTCCCGTATTTAATGCCAGGCAAAAAGTAAAGCCTGTCCCCCTGAATCTTAACTTGTATCTATAAATCAAAAAGAGCACATTAAAAAATGCAATATCTAAAAAGTAATACTAAGTTTATTATTCTTGCTTTTCTTTCAATTATCCTTACCTTGACCAACTATATTCAAATCCCAACCAAAACCGATATTTACCTTTCTTTTATAAAAATTCCTAAAAAATATAAATAAGCATTTTATTAATACGATGTATTAATTAAATTATTTTAGTAAACGAAAAATATTTATGATTATAGAGGATAAAAAGTTTAATTTTCATTTTGTTAATTGATATTTAATTTAAAATTTAATGAAATTATTGATGAATTAAAAATATCAATATTTCATTATCTACCGTGAGAAGACATGGGGGTTTTATTGCTAACAGATAATTTGATTAATGATCGAGAATAAAGATTTGACTTAGTTATATTTTTATAAAAATAAAAAACTACTTGACGAACATACTTTTTTTGAAAGGTTTAAAATGAGTAAAGTACAAGAACTGAGAGAGATTTTTGACCCACCGGATGAGATTATTCAAGCTGGTCTTAATGGAGAGCTTATACTTTTTGTTGGTGCGGGAGTATCAATGCTTTTAGGGTTACCTTCTTGGGATGATTTAGCTAATAAGGCACTTGATGATTTAGGAAAAAAGGAATGTCTAAATTACTCTGCAATTGATCAACTTAAAGAAAAATTAGATCCAAAGAAAAAGTTTTCAATTGCCTATTTACTTGCCGATGAATCTAATGTTGAGATAGATCTTAAAGGGCACTTAACTGTGAAAACAGAAGAAGATAGTATATATAAGGCAATAAATGATATCGGTTGCCCTTGCGTCACAACGAATTACGACGTACTTTTAGCACCTCGTTTTATTGAAACTGATAATAAAGATTCTACAACTGATGTTCGGATAGTAAGAATTACAGAAAGAGATAAATTATTTGCAAATATTTTAAATGAACCTGGCACAGTTGTTCATTTACATGGAGCAATCAGTCAGCCAGAGACAATGATTCTAACCACAAAACAATATCTCGAGCATTATGATAATAAACAAGTTCAAGGATTTCTAAGAGAATTATTCCAAAAAAAGAAAATTTTGTTTCTTGGTTATGGATTAGAAGAAGCCGAAATACTTGAATATATATTAAGAAAGGGTTCCGCCAAAGCGACGAATGATAGAAGGCTATTTACGCTGCAAGCGTTTTTTAAAAGTGAACAGTATTTATATGAAAATTTATATCACTATTATAAAAAAACTTTTGGTGTGCATCTGTTGGGCGTTCTAAGAGATCACGAAGATTATAAATGTTTGGAGAGAATTGTTAAATCTTGGGTGAATCAGATTAAAATAAGAAAACCAGCATTAACGAATGATGTAGATTTTATGGATGAGGTACTAGGTGATGACCGAGTTATCATTTAATGAAAAAGATTTATTGCAAAGGATTGATGACAAAGAGGACCTTCGTCCTTTATTTTTTCGTAAGGTGAAGGGGCTTAAATGGTTTAATGCACTATATGAGAGAGGCTATTTCAATCCTGAGAAAAATCCTAAACCTATAAAAACAACGGAAGAAGGCTATGCTAGAATTCCTGATTGGCCAGTTCTCAATTATCTCGTTAAAACGGCACCCGAATTATCTAATAAAGAAAATAAAGAGTATATAAAAAAATATATTTACTTACTTGTTAGAGCAACGAACCATGCGAAGATTAATAAGTATAGTAATTACCGTACGTGGTGGCGATTTTCGGAGATAATTTCATATATACCATCAGAGGCAATTAGTATTGAAGACATTGAAATTGTAGATTATTGGCTGGATGACAAATATGATCGTGATCTCGTTGCACAGGAAATTGGAGAAAAATGGCTACCAAAGTTGTTGGAGTTAAATGATTACCATAGTTTAAAGATAGCAACTAAGTTACTGACACTATTGTACGAAGTGATATTCGTTGAACAAAAATTTAACAAAAAAATTATGACTAAATCAAAAATGCGTTTTGATAGTTACATTGCCAATAAAATTAATAAAAAAGTTGCATATTTTGCCGGAACAAAACTTGGTCGTGAAGCTGTATCGGTGTTTGATGCTCGTTTAAAATCCATTTTGGTTAAGCTAAATAATGATTCATGGTCTTTTCTTTGGCAACCCGCCATCGAAGAACACGAACAAAATAAAGACAGAGATAACGCTGAAAATTTAATTGTTTATGCATACCGTGATTCATTAAATGGTTATCTGAGAACAAAAACACAGGAAGCATCTAAGTATATTGCACATATGCTTAAAGAGAAATATCAAACCATTCATAGATTAGCAATTTACGCGATTAGTAAAAATTTTTATTTATTTCCTAATTTTATTGATAAAGTGATAAAAAAAGAATACCTAGACAGCAACTATAGACATGAAATGTGGCATTTATTGAATTATAATTACCAAAACTTCAATAAAAGCCAAAAACAGAAAGTTTTAGAGTTAATTCTCAATATTGCAGAAACTGATGATGAAGGTAAGATTAACGAAGGCGCTACTGCTTATAGCAGAGCAAGATGGCTATCAGCGATTAAAAACCATGGCAATAAAGAGCAAAAACTTTACAAAGAAAATATAGAAATAGCTAAAGCAGCACCAGATCATCCTGATTTCTCAAGTTATATGTCTGTAGGATCGGTTGGCCATGAATCACCAATACCCATAGAAGAGCTCCAGACTTTATCCATAGAGAAGTTTGTTAAAGTATTGAAAACTTATAAAGGCCCAGACGATTTTATTAAGCCAGGTATTAAAGGTCTGACAAAAACGTTTAAGCAAATAGTAAAAGCTACACCACTTAAGTTTTATAATAAACTTACTCGATTCTCTAAATTAGATTTAGCCTATATCTACGAAATTATTGAAGCATACAGGGAACTGTGGGCAGAAAAAGCACAATTACCTTGGGATGAGATTTGGTCTTACCTGCTTGATTTTTGTTTAGAAGTGATTAAGCAGCGTCGCTTTTGGAATTCAGAAAATAAGAAACAAAAAAAGCATTTTGTCGCAAATCGATACTGGATTGTTAGTGAAATAGGCCGATTATTAGAAGATGGAACCAGGTCAGATGACCATGCTTTCAGTAAAGACTATAATCAAAAATCAGAAGATATAATAACTTTACTTTTAAAAAACGAGAAAGGAAATAAATATAAAATAGAAAGTAATGCGGTTTCCATCTCTATAAACAGTCCTCGTGGTCGTTGCTTAATTGCTTTGATCAATTTAACTCTCCGTTCATGTCGAATTTCTGATAGGAACAATAAAGATCACTCAGAAGTATGGGCTCATTTTCAACCTATTTATGATGCCGAATCAAATCTAGCCGATATTCAGAAACCAGAATACGAGTTTGCCACTCTTGTTACAAATTACTTACCAAATTTTATCTATATGTCAAAGAAATGGCTTATGGGTAACTTGGGGAAGATATTTAACCAGGGTCGTTACTTGAAATGGCTTTGTGCTATGCAGGGATATGCACATGTAAACACTATTTACCAAGAAGTATACCAATATTTAAAAGATAATAAAGATTTTATAAAAGCTCTGGATGATAAAAATATTAAAGACCAAATTAAAGATAAAGTTATTCAAAATATCGCTATGGCTTATATTAAAGATTTTGAAAATTACTCGGATAAAAATAGCCTAATTAGAGTGCTTATGTCGAGAAAAAAAAGTCAAGAGTTTAATAACTTGATATGGTTTATATGGACATTACGAAGGAAGACAGACGAAAAATTAACAAAAAAAGTATATGAATTATGGCCGGAAATACTCAAAGTGATTGATGTTGCTACAACAGAAGGTAAAGAAATAGCCTCTCAACTATGTCTTTGGTCAATATTTATAGATCATGTTGATAAGGAGAATCTGAAACTATTGCTTGAGATTGTGCCTTATGCAGATGCTTCACACAACTCTTATACATTGCTCGAAAATATTGCCAGGATAAGTCAAACACAACCATTTGATGCTCATATTATCTGGATGGAAATGCTGAAAGGATCATGGCAAATCTATCCAGAGCAAGCAATACGCCAAATCTTAACCAACTTGGTAAAACAAGGGCCTGAAGGTTTGCGTAAGGCTAAAGAGGCAGTGAGCGAATATTTGAAGAAGGGCAATGATTTGCCAAATAAATGGTTACGAGAGATTGAAAAAGATTTGAATTTGAAGAAGTAGTTATACGTGAAAAACATTTTACTTGTGTAATCACTCATACAAAAGTTGTGAAACTCGTCATGTCTGGGGAGCCTGACCATTTCCAGCCCTTTGGTATTTGCTGAAGGGCTTTTTTATTTAAAGAGAAAGATTTTTAAAAGATTTGAAGAGCAAAATAGGGTCAGATATTGGTAAAATTAAAGCGAAATTTAAAGATATGAATGCTCCCGGGCTTGATTGGTTAATAAAATTTGAAGATATTGATGATGAAGAAGAAAAAGAAAGCGTTAAAAGAGACGCCTATGAAAGAGTAAACGCTTTTTTAGATACCCTTAAAATAGAAGAGTTTAAAGAAGGATAAGAGGACTGACTTCTGCTCCTTTTGTCTTCCCGCATTTATACATGGCGAAAAGTAAAATGTGTACCCCTTTTAATAATTATTTACCCAAAAAAGCAGGATTTTTCCAACCCTTTGTCGAATATATAAAAGGGTATCAAATATATAACTCACACTCGATTACTTTTCTATTTAAAATGGGGGACAGACTTCTTTTGTCGTCCCGCATTTAATGCCAGGTAAAAAGTAAAGCCTGTCCCCCTTGAATTTTCAACAATTAAATTGAAAAGAGTACATTAAAAAAATGCAATATTTAAAAAGAAATACTAGGTTTAGTATTCTTGCTTTTTTAATCATTGTCCTTTCCATAACTATATCTATTTCCACCCTTACCAAAACCGAAGTCTACTTCTCCCTATACGATAATCCTCAAATCTTGCCTACTGCTTCCCTAAAACCGGAAGTTCAAATCATAAACACTAATACCGCAGCACAGAATGAATTTATAAAAATATTACAAATCAGCGAACCTTTCGCCCGGAAAATAAATACCTTAAGGGATGAACTGGGAGGATTTAAAGAACCAAAAGACATCTTGCAACTACCCGAACTCTCTAGCCTCGAACAGGAAGAGTGGAAGGAACAGGGGATAGTAATTGCTGTTGGTAAGAAGTAAAAACTATAAACCTGTAACTTGAAATTCTTTCAATTAGGAAAAGAGGATTTTTAATACTTTTGGTGAATATATATGTAAAAGATTGTGTATTAATAAAAACGTTATTTCTTATCGTGGATAATTACCATTTACTAGGATAAACGCAATACGTGATTATTAAATGTTATTTATAATGTATCGTAAAAGGAGTGAGCAAATGAAAGAAAAATTATTGGAATTGATAAAAAAGATACAACTAGACAAACGTTTGGTTTCGTTTGATGAAGCAGCAACAAAACAAGCTGTTGTTTTACGAATATTATCTTTTTTAGGTTGGGATACTTTCAATATAGACGAAGTTCATCCAGAATATTCTGTAGGTGGGAAAAAAGTAGATTATTCCTTGAGATACAATGGTTATAATAAAGTATTTATTGAAGTAAAAAAAGTTGCAGAAGATTTGGAAAAGCATCAAGAGCAATTACTAAATTATTCCTTTCAAGAAGGCGCAAAACTTGCAATATTAACGAATGGTATTACATGGTGGTTTTATTTACCACTCCATGAGGGAAGTTGGGAACAAAGGAAATTTTATACTATCGAGATATATGATCAGAAACCAGAGGATATTACACAGAAATTTATCGATTTTCTTTTTAAAGAAAATGTTATTTCCGAGGCAGCCATAAAAAATGGTGAATACATTTACAAAAGCAAACAAACAACTGCTCTAATAAAAGATACATTGCCAAAAGCGTGGGATAAACTAGTAAGAGAACCTGATGAATCACTTATTGAACTTTTAGCAGAAACAACTGAAAAATTATGTGGTCATAAACCTGATAACAATACCGTAAATGACTTCTTGCATTTTTATATTAAAGATTTTAAAAAATCCTCAACAGATGTAGTAACTAAAACAGAAATAATACCGAATAGTCAAACTTATAGTGATATAACAAAAAGAAATTATACTGGAAAATCTATTGTTTCATTCACATTAAAAGGTGTTGGGGAACATGAAGTAAGATCGTGGAAAGAGATGCTTATAAAAATATGTAGTATTATAATAAAAACTCACAGAAATAATTTTGAGCAAGTTCTAAAGCTAATCGGTCGTAAAAGGCCTTACTTTACTAAAAATTCAGGTGAGTTAAGGGCTTCTGAAAGAATAAATGGAACCGATATATATGTCGAGGTAAACCTTAGTGCTAATAGCATAGTGAAACTTTCAACAAATATTCTTTCACTATTTGGATATACAAAAGATGACCTTTCCATTAAGATACGATAGGGCAATTATGACCTACAGGGAACTGGGGTCAGACATCACAAGTTCACAAAATGCACAACAAAAATAAAAAAGAAAATGTGACCTTGTATATGACAAGGGAAGTTTTTTGTTACATTATTGGAAAGAGATGACAACAACAAAAAGTTAAAACTTGAGGCTTTATCTAGAGCCGTGCATAAACGAAGTATTTCAGTTATTTTGCGTTGTGCAAAAGGCAGAGCGCTAGAAAAAATTTGAAAGATAAATGCGATGTACAAAATGAAGATTTTTTGACCCCGCACCAAGAGTGCGCCGTCACCTCCGCGTGGTGCGCAAGAAGAAGAAAATAAGTATTATCTTAAGTAACAGAATGGAGAAATAGATGGCTCATAAACTTTCATTATCATGGTTAGAAAACTTCCTCGAAGAGGCCTGTGAATCTCTTCGCGGGAATATGGATGCTTCAGAATTTAAAGAATATGTTATTGCTATGTTGTTTTTGAAAAGGGTAAATGACCAGTTTGATATTGAACGAGAGTATAGAAAGGCATACTTGATAGAACGTGGTGTTACCGGTGAAGACCTTGAAAACGGGATAGAACGTGAAGATGCATATAAGTTTTTTGTCCCTGTTCGTGCACGCTGGGAAAATATCAAGCACCAAAAGCAGGAGGTCGGCTCTGAGTTGATGAAGGTTTTTGCCGAGCTGGAAGATAAAAATCTCGGTAGTTTGGAAGGCGTTCTAAAGCCCATTGATTTTAACAAGACTTTCGGGAAAAACAACAAGCGTATTACCGATGCCGACATGGTTGAGCTGATTGCCCATTTTGATAGAGTGGTTCTTACTGATAACAATCTTGAATTTCCCGACTTGCTTGGTTCTGCCTATGAATATCTGATTAAATATTTTGCCGACAGTGCTGGCAAAAAGGGCGGCGAATTCTATACTCCCCGTACCGTTGTTAAGCTTCTTATTAATATTCTTGCTCCTGCCAAGGATGCTGAAATCTGCGATCCGGCGGTCGGCTCAGGCGGTATGCTGATTGAGTCTTTTAACTATGCGGAAAGCAAATATGGCAGTGCTCGAAACCTGACTCTTTATGGACAGGAAAAAAATGGCACAACCTGGGGATTATGTAAACTGAATATGCTCTTTCATGATATTCTGGATGCACAGATTGAAAATGGTGATACCCTTATTGATCCTAAACATATCGAAGGGGCAGAACTCAAACGTTTTGATATTGTTATAGCAAATCCACCATTTTCGCAGAACTATTCAACCGATAGCATGAAGTATAAAGACCGTTATTTGTTCTGGATGCCTAAAAAAGGTAAAGCTGATTTTATGTTCGTCCAGCATATGATCAGTGTCCTCAAGCCCACCGGACGTATGGCGGTTATTATGCCCCACGGCGTACTCTTTCGCGGCGGTGAAGAGCGTAAGATGCGGGAATGGATGATTCGAAAAGGATACCTTGAAGCAATCATCGGTTTACCGCCTGCGCTTTTTTACGGCCCGGTATTCCGGCATCAATCTTGATCATTAATAGGGATGGAGCTGAAAGCCGCAAGAAGGTTCTTTTTATCAATGCAGATCGAGAGTATAAGGAGGGTAAGGTCCAAAACATACTCCGTTCCGAAGATATTGAAAAAATCTCTTATGTATACCACAACAAACACGAATTGGATAAATATAGTCGGTTAATACCTCTTGAAGAATTGGAAAAGGAGGAATTTAACTGCAATATCCGTCGATATGTGGATAACAGTCCACCAGCTGAACCGCATGATGTTCATGCTCATTTATATGGCGGTATCCCTACGGCTGAGATTGAAGCCCTTGTAGATTATTGGAAGAATTTCTCCGGTATTCGGGATAAGCTTTTTTTACCGGTCAAAGATAAGTATTCTCAATTTGTCAGTGCTATCGAAAGCAAAGAAAACATTAGAACCTTTCTGGATGCAAGCACCGAAATTAAAATCAGGCGTGAAGGTTTTGCCCGCAGTCTTGCAAGCTGGTGGAAGGAAAATCTGAGCGCCCTTGAAGATTTACCTGAAAAGCAAAATGTATACGACCTCTATCATATATTTTCTGCAACTATATCCGTACGCATCAGTGCTCTTGGAATATTGGATGAGTTTAAAGGCCGCGGTGCCTTCGCAAGTTACTGGAATACCCTCTTTACCGACCTGCGCAGTGTGTCTGCCAGCGGCTGGAATGCGGAGCTTATTCCCGATGAAGAGATACTGCAAAGCCAGTTCCCGGAAGTACTCAAGGAACTTCATGACAACGAAGCCCGCCGTGATGAACTGGAAGCTCTCTTTAAAGAAGTAAATGAACTGGGAGAAGGAATCTGGAATGAAGAAGATTATGAAGTTTTCCCCAAGGAGGAACTTGCTGAAGTAAAGGCAGGCATTAAAACTCTGGGCGGTGAACTCAAAGAGATAGAACGTGATATTAAAAATAATGAAAAAAAAATAAAAGCACTGAAGAAGGCAGGCGAATCTTATAAAGCCGTTGAAAACGAAATTGCCTTGCTTATACCAAAAGTCACTGAGCTAAATAACCGCATTGCTGAGGAAAATAAACGCATTACCCGACATACTGAGCTGGAAGCTGAACTGAAAACTTGCAAGAAGATAATCAAAGAAATCAAAGAGAAAAAAGAAAAGTTGGTAGAAGAAGCCCGCAAGAAGATTGCCGATACGGAAGCCAAAAAACTCATTCTTGCCCGCTGGGAACGCACGCTGTATGTAACGGTGGAAGAATATCTTGCCCAATACAGCCGGACACTCCGTAGCAGTCTTGAAAACCTCTGGGAAAAATATCATCAACCTTTGCACAGCATTCTGGAAGAACGGGATGAGGCGAGTAAGGAACTGGTTGGATATTTGAAGGAGCTGGGGTATGAGTGAGAATAATGGATTTAAAAATACTGAAATAGGAATAATACCTGCCGATTGGGAAATAAATGAAATACAGAATATATCCCAAAAAATATGGATCGGTCTTGTAACCACAATGACGAGCCATTATGTTGAAAATGGAATTCCTTTAATTAGAAATAATAATATAAAACCAAATAAAATATTTTCACTAAACATGATATTTCTTGATGCAGATTTTTCAGAACGTAATAAACACCGCTATTTACATACAGGAGATATTGTTACTGTTCATACAGGTGACATAGGTACTTCCACAATTATTGAACCAGAGTTTGATCCTTCTCATGGCTTCGCAACAATAAATACTTCTGTTGATGAAACTATTATATATAATAAATACCTTTGTTATTATTTTAATTCTCCAATTTTTAAGCATAGAATAGAAGCATATGCAACTGGAGATGGAAGAAGCAACTTTAACTTATATGATTACCTGTTTGTAAAAGTTCCTTACCCTCAAAAAATTCATGAACAGCGTAAGATCGCACGCATTCTCTCCACCGTGGACGCGGTGATCGAAAAGACCGAGGCGTCGATTGATAAATACAAGAATATCAAAGCGGGCATGATGCGTGACCTTTTTACGCGCGGCATTGACCTTGCTACCGGCAAACTGCGCACCTCTTACGAAGAAGCACCGGCGCTGTATAAACATAGCGAGCTGGGTTGGGTGCCGAAGGAGTGGGAGACGAAGAAATTTAACGATATTGTCAAAGATTATTTTGATTTTCGAGGGAGAACACCTTTAAAGTTAGGTATGAATTGGGGAAATGGAGAATATAAAGCGATTTCAGCAAATAATGTAGAAATGGGACGACTTAATTTTGACAAAGAATTTTATACAGGAGGAGACGAACTCTATAACGCATGGATGACTAAAGGCGATTGTGCAAAGGGCGATGTTTTGATGACATCTGAAGCCCCCTTGGGTATTATTGCGCAAATCTCAGATGATTCTCAATATATTTTAAGTCAGAGAGTTATTCTATTTAAAACCAATTCTCAAGTTGTTCTTAATGATTATTTATTTTTTCTGATGATGGATAATCAGTTTCAGACCAAACTTTTAAAGAATTCTAGCGGATCAACAGTGACCGGGATTCAACAGGCTCGATTAGCGTTAATTAAGATTTCGATTCCAAAAGAATTATTAGAACAAGAGCGTATAGCCTTGAAACTTAAGTCTATTTCAACAATTATAGAAGCCGAAGATCAAAATCTTAAGAAGGTGAAAAAGTTAAAATATGGTCTTATGTCCGACCTGCTCACCGGCAAGGTTCGGGTGAAATACGAAAAAGAAAAATAGGAGGATTTTTAATGGCTAAAATAGAAAATTATAAGTACAGCATTGAAGAGGCTTTTCTTGAATGTTTTTATATCGTCCCTGACTATCAAAGGGAATATGTCTGGACAGACAAAGAAGTTCACCAGCTTCTTGAAGATATTAATGATGAGATAGATGGTTTATCCACCAAAGAATATTTTATCGGTACTATTCTTGTATCTCCAACCAATCAAAAAAATCATTACGAAGTGATTGACGGCCAACAGCGGCTCACTACATTTTTTCTTCTTCTCTGTGCTTTAAAAAGATTTTTTAAAGCAGAACCGCAGGAGCAAACAATTAGTGGACTGATATCCACCAGTTATACCGACAATAATGGCGATATTAAAACCAGCTTAAAACTTGAGCCCCGCTATGAGACTGCCGGGGAAGTTATGAATAAAATTGTTGAGTTGAGCGCTGAACCTGATAAAATAAGAGATGCTATACAGGCGGCGGGAATAATATCTTTTGGCTCATTAGAGAACCTTGTCAATGCTTATGCAACTATTTACCGCTATTTGGACAATAATTATAACGATAAAGAAGATCTGAAAAAATATTGGGGCTATCTTGCCAACAATGTGGTATTTATTCAAATATCTACAGATGTAAGTAGCGCGCTAAAAATATTTGAAACCATTAATGAACGTGGTCTTGGTCTTAATCCAATGGATTTGCTTAAGAACCTTTTATTTACTCAGGTAAAAACTAAGGAGTTTATAAAACTAAAAGATGAATGGAAAAAAATAACAAAACCGCTTGAAAAGGAAAAAGAAAAACCTCTACGCTTCCTTCGTTATTTCCTTATGGCAAATTATAAAATTATGAATGCCAGAAAAGATTCAACAGTACGGGAAGATGAAATTTACGGTTGGTTTACCAATAAAACAAACGCAGATCTCTGTGATTATAAAAATAAACCGTTTGAATTTGTCCGCAAAATTATCAGAAATGTGGATAGTTTTTTAGCTTTTTCAGCTGGCAAAGGAAACGATGGTCAGAATAATTTGCATATGGATAATTTGAAGAGTCTCTGTGGCGGTGCATTCAGTTTGCATTATGTTTTGCTTCTTTCTGCCAGCACTTTTCCTAAAACTCTTTTTGATCACTTTGTAAAGCAACTGGAAAGCTTCTTATTCTATTACATCTTTACCAAGACACCTACCAAGGAGCTGGAACGTAACTTTTCGATTTGGGCAGATGAACTCCGCACAATTTCAGAACTGACAGACATGCTTGAGCAAAAACGCAAGTTAAATGAATTTTTAAAAGAACATTTTGACAAGAATATGCAGGAGAAAGAAGGGGAATTGGCCGACGACTTAAGACGGTACACTCTTCATTCCATGCAGCATTATCGCACCCGATATCTGCTTGCAAAATTGACGCAGCATGTTGACATGGCTTATAAAGGACTGAAAACACCAGGCTCATTGCAGGATTATATGGATTTGGAAATTGAACATATTCTACCCAACAATCCGAAAGCCGGCTTACGAGCTGATTTTGCCCAAAAAAATCCCGAGAAAGAATATGATTTATATAAAACAAGACTGGGGAATCTTACTTTGCTTGAAAAGCCAATAAATATTGTAGCAGGCAATGATTTCTTTAAAAATAAATGCGCTGAATATAAGAAGTGTAAGTATTATCTTACGAGCAGTATCGCAGAAATTACTACTGTCGGCAATAATTCTTCAATTAACCGCATAAATGCTAAATTGGAGTCATTCGCTGAATGGACTGCCGAGGCAATTGAAAAAAGACAGGGTTTGCTTATTAAACTGTCTTCTGATATTTGGAAAATTGAAGAAATAGAGGTATAAACTAATGTCCGAATACATTAATGTCGAACGTCCGTTTCTCGATAAACTCCGTCAGCTTGAATGGGAAGTCATCGACCACACTCCTTCAGCGCCGAGTGCTGGCGGAACTGGATTTATCCCTCAAGATCCTGCCGTAAGTAAACGCAAAAATTTTAGGGAAATTATTCTAGTTAATGAGTTTCGTGAATCGCTCAAGCGAATTAACCTCACTGATGATGGAAGGTCATGGCTCACCGAAAAACAGATTGATAATGTTCTGCGTGAAGCTACCACCCAGCCTGGCGTCGGGCTTTTGGAAGCTAATAAAACAATTTTTCAGCTGCTTTCTAAAAATACGGTTGTCAGTATGAACGAACTGACCGGCGAACAAAGCCCTTTAGTCCGGTTGGTCGACTTCCGCCACCCGGAACGGAACAGCTTTATTGCTATCAATCAGTTCCGAATTGATACGCCGGGAGCAAGCCGTAGTGCTATCATTCCCGATATAGTCCTTTTTGTAAATGGACTTCCCTTTGTGGTTATCGAATGTAAAGACAAAGATGTTGCAGAACCTTTAAGCGAAGCGTTTATCCAGATAAGCCGTTACTCCAACCGCCGTGATGATGACTATGGGATGCGAGAAGGGGAAGAAAAGCTCTTCCATGCCAACCTGTTCAGCATCATTACCCATGGAAGCGAGGCACGTTTTGGAACAATAACCGGGGAATTTGACCATTATATGAACTGGAAAGATATCTTTCCGGAAGAATGCCGAACGGTTCAGATCTCACCCAATGAAGAACGGCAGGAAGTTCTGATTCTCGGCATGCTGAATAAGGCTATTTTACTTGATATTCTTAAAAACTTTACTGTTTTCAGAGAAAATGAGAAGGGTGAAATGGTCAAGATAGTATGCTATTACCAGCAATACCGTGCTGTGGGCAAGATAATTGAGCGCTTGCGGACAGGTAAAACGCCGTTTAAGCGCAGTGGTGTAATCTGGCATACGCAGGGCTCCGGTAAATCGCTTACCATGACCTTTCTGGTTAAAAAAATGCGGGATACCGATGATCTCAAAGATTATAAAATCATCATAGTAAATGACCGTACTGATCTTGAAGAACAGCTTTCCGTTACCGCCGCACTTACCGGTGAAAGGGTTACCATAATCGAGCACCGCCGCGATCTTGATATATTAAAGACGACCACATCCAACTTGAATATGGTCATGGTACACAAATTTCTTGCCCAGAATGGTGTTTCTGCACAATCGCTCATTGACAGCGGTGTTGTCCCGCAGTTCGAAGAGTTCAAGACCATCAATGCAAGCGAACGCATTTTACTCTTGATTGATGAAGCCCATAGGACCCAGGGCGGGGAAATGGGTGATAATTTATTTATTAGTTTCCCCAACGCCGTAAAAGTTGCCTTTACAGGTACACCCCTGCTTACAGAGCGGCACAAACAAAAAACGCACGAGCGTTTTGGCGCATTTGTTGATGTTTACAAAATGAATGAAGCTGTAGCAGATCGAGCTACTGTGGATATTCTCTACATAGGCCGCACAAGTAAAGACCAGATTTTGAATAAAGATCTTTTCGAACAGGAATTTGAAGATATGTTCCGCAACCGTTCAGAAAAGGAACGGCAGGAAATACAAAAACGGTATGGCACCATGACGGCCTACCTCGAATCAAAAGATCGAATCAGAAAAATCGCAGAAGACATTATTGAACATTATACTCAAGAAGTACTTCCTAATGGCTTAAAAGCACAGGTAGTGGGAACTTCCATTGTTGCGGCGTGTCGCTATAAGTATGAGCTGGAAGAAGCTATAAAAGAAAAAATCAGGAAAGAACAAGCAAAATCTGATAGCGAACGCGATGAGGACTTGCTCAAACAGATGCAATTCTTAAAAGTATGCGCTGTTGTAACGATGATGGGGAATAATGAACCGGGGTATGTGTCTTTCGCGCGCAAGCAAGCCCAGGAAATGGATGCTAAAGAGAGTTTCAAAAAAGATTTTAATTATAATAGACCAGAAACGGGGGTTGCAATACTATGTGTCTGCGACCGTCTACTCACCGGATTTGACGCACCGGTAGAACAAGTGATGTATCTGGATAAAAACCTGCGCGAACATGATCTGATGCAAGCAATTGCCCGGGTTAATCGCACAAAAGTGATGAAAAAAGGATATGTGAAAGGGCATGGCATCGTGGTAGATTATTTTGGTATTGCTTCTCATTTAAAAGAGGCGCTGGCTATCTACACAAAAACCGACGAAAAAGAACTTGCCGATTTAAGTGCCTATTTTAGAGGGTTAGACAAAGAAATTCCTGTTCTGGAATCCCGCTATCGCCGTGTGGTACAACTATTTATAGAATACGGCATTAAACAGATTGAGCAGTTTATTAAGCAAAAAATGGTCGATGAGAAAGAAGAATGGGACCTTGTCGAAAACTGCGTTGCCCTTGGTGTAGATGTTAAATTCCGCGCGCAATTTGACACATATATTAAAGCATTTTTTGATAGTCTTGACCTGCTTTTTAATGCCTCCATGGCAAAAGATTTTTTCATACCTGCCAAACGGCTAGGCTATTTACTTATGCGAATGCGGAATCGTTATAAAGATGAGACACTTGACTTAAAATGGGCAGGAGCAAAGGTTAGAAAACTTATTGACAAATACCTGGAATCACAAGGAATAAATCCAAAGATTCCTCCAGTAAAACTATTGTCTGATGACTTCCCCAAAGTTCTTGACGCACATAATAGGTCCGGCAAAGCAAAAGCATCCGAAATGGAGCATGCAATCCGCTGGCATATCAAAGTAAATATAGATAAAGATCCGGCGCTTTATACTATGTTTAATGAACGGTTGCAGAGAATTCTTGATGCGCATAAAGAGCATTGGGATGTTATCCTTACTGAGCTTACAAATCTTCGCGATGATATTGCGAAGGGGCGTAATTATGAATCGAGTATAGTCCCATCTACCGTTGTTCCATTCTTTGAACTGATGATAATGGAATCCGGCATTGATAAAAATGATATTGAATTGATCGAAAGTGTAGGAAAAATTTCAGAATTGGTCTTTGCTCGCATAAAAGAGTTTATTTTGATACCTAATTGTTGGCAAAAACCAAACGAAAGAAGACAGCTTGAATCGGCAATCAGGGATGAACTTGATTATTGCGGTATAGATTTGCTGAAGAAGAACGCCGTTAAGTTAACCGCTGAATTGATCAGCCTTGCGGAAAAACGAGAATCGGAGGTTCGCAATTCATGACGGAGAATTATAAGGTAGCCGTTAAACGAAGTAAGCGCAAAACCGCCAGTATATATATAGAGCGAGATGGTTCTTTGTCTGTCTTAGTTCCCGAAAAGACCACCGATCAGGAAGTTGATGCAATTTTAAAGGCTAATGGGTACAAAATATATAAATACCAGGCAAAAAGAACTTTGCTCAATGAAAAAGCTGTAAAGCGTGAACCGGTAAATGGGCAATCTTACCTGTATTTAGGACGGAATTACTATTTGCAGTACAGTGGTGTTGTTAGCAAAATTGAATTCAAGGGAAGATACTTTTATGCCCCGGATGGATCATCAGAAAAACTAAAAGGTCTTTTCAAGGAATTCTATAGAAATCGTGGTAAAAAATATCTTCAACCACGTGTTAACAAGTATGCAGAAATGATGGGTTTGATGGTTGAGAAAATTTCTGTATTGGAATTAAAAAACCGATGGGCTTCATGTTCGGTAAAAAAACCAAAAGTCAATTTTAACTGGAAGATAATGATGGCTCCTGTAAGTGTTATCAATTATCTCATTGTGCATGAATTGACACATTTTATTCATAAACGCCACAACAATGATTTCTGGAATATTGTTGATAAGATATTACCAGATTATCAGAAGCAAGTAATTTGGTTAAAACATTATGGGGCTTCACTTAATATATAAAAGAAGACTTTCCTCTACAGTCTGGGTTTCGGCGGGAAAGAGAGAGCGCGGGGTTAAGAAATAAAGAAGGGAATGTAATATGGACGGTTCTTCTGTCAAGAAAAAATATAAAACGAAAGCAGAAGGAAGATGTGAAGTTATGAAGCCTGATCCCGGAAATCCTTCATGCTTCTGGTTGGGAATATGAAGCAAAGCAAAGAAGAAAAAACTCTTAAACAAAGGTTAATACTTTGGAGCAATCGCCTTCGTTGTGATATTATGATACAGAAAAAAGGGTGGTTTTTTGAAGTTATTATACATGAGAGATTTAAGCCCTTTATTTGCATTATTAAAATAGTTCTGACAATTATAGGTTTAATTTCGGCGTTCTTTTTATTCTCATTCGCATTTATAGCCTTTCTATTCGGCCTCGGTATTTACTTGCTATGCACGTTTATCGAAAAAATCATATTTTCTTATAACAGTTTATACATTCATTCTTTAGCTGATTTTAAGATAGAACCTAATAAATGGTTGGGGGCATTTTTCGGTTACGCAGAGGACCCAAAAAATCCAGAGCATATACCAACAATAGGGTGGGTGATGTCGGATCCCGATTATGCCAAAAAGGTTCACACACTGCTTTTACGGTGGTCATACGGTAAGCTAAAGGACGAAGATAATAATATTCGCGCAAGTGTAATTATTGATAACGATGAAGAGTATGTTTTTTTCTGTTATCCAAATATAGACCGAAAAACTGCTAACCTTTTCCACGAGGATGTAGAGAAAGAGCGGGAAAAAAGGTCATTAACTGATGTACATCATAAGATTTTCGCTATGTTGGTATTTGGTAAACGTTGTAAGATTACAGATAATTCATATTTCCCGACTTTCCGAGAAAGATACAAAGATGGCGTCCCATATATTTTCCGCTTAACTGTCCTTGGAGACGGTGGCCAACCACAACATATAACCGGTCTAGATGATTTCATTTTATTCAATCTGAAAATCAAGAATAAAGAAGAATTAGGCAGGAGGGATATAGAATATGATCTCTTGCGTATTTTAAATAAATAGTGAAGGTGTGCCAAGTTAATATTTCACTAAATTTTAGCAGGAAACCTATAGGACCTGAAGATCTTCTTAACCGGATAGTTGAGGCTTTAAGTATTACTATAGATAGATGTCCTAAAGAAAAACCTAAGAAGAAAGCTGATAAATAGGTTTCTGCCCTATCATCTCCATTGAAACGACTAGGCGATATTTAGGGATAACTCAAGATGATATTAAGAAGGCCTTTAAGAATTTTTCAATTTAGAGAGGAGGGTATATGATAATTTTAGACGAAAGAAAAAATACACCTAGGTGGAAAATGAAACAAGTTTTTAGAGATTATAATAATTCTAATGAATGGAAGGAATTAATTAAGAAGGTCGAAATTAGAGATTCTTGCAAATGTAAAGATTGCTTGGAACATAAAGATAACAGTAAAAGGAAATTTCATGTCCATCATACCAGTTATGACAATTGGGGTTTTGGAGATTTTAGAGAAGAAGAAGATTTAGTTTTACTTTGTGAAATATGTCATTATAATAGACATTTAAATAAATCAGTAATAGTACCTTTTTGGGCAAAAATCAGTAGTAGTGCCTTTTCGGGTAAGTCGTGATATCTGGGGAGACGGGAATTAATATTAAGAGAAGAACGCAATAATTAAATAGAGACATATTCCATTTTCTTAAACTATTAATATTTTACTTTTAAATTAGATAAATAAGGGAGGTGTATCAGGTTAATAATTCGACAACTTCTTCTAACTTCTGATACACTTTTTCAGTCTCATCACTCTTACAAAAGTTGCGAAAATCGTCCTGTCTGGGGAGCTAAGAAGTTTCCAGCCCTTTGATCTTTAGCTGAAGGGCTTTTTGTTTTTTTTGGAAAGAGGATTTTTAAAAGATTTGTAGTATAATAAATGTAGAAATTATATTAATGCAACGAAGTACTTCACAAAACATACCAATTTAGGAGCATGAACGAAGTAGTTCGGTTATGTTAAGTTGAACTAAACCGCTCCGCGGTAGCTTTACCAGAGCGGCTTTAGTCTTTTATTGTTCTTTGAAAATTAGGTGATCTAATCCCGTTTACTAAAGACACCATTCTTTTCCCTTTCAGTGGAAATTTATCTATTTTTTTCCTATGATAATCTCAATTAGGCAATAATAGATTAAAATCAATGAAAGGAGATTTTATCATGGGAAAATTAAGGGAACAGATGAAAATGGATCTTAAGCTAAAGGGGTATAGCCCCAAAACTCAAGCTGCCTACCTCGGGTATATGAAAAACTTTGTCCGCTACTTCGGCAGATCACCGGCCAAGATGGGTGAGAAAGAAATACGGGAGTATCTTTACCATCTGGTAACAGAGAAGAATCTTGGCGATTCAAGCATAAATAGTGCGTACAGTGCATTGAAGTTTTTCTATAAGACGACACTGTGCAGGGATTGGAATGTGGCGAAAATTCCCCGCCGCAAAACAGGGAAGAGACTCCCCACCGTCCTGGATGGCTCAGAGATAAAGCAGTTGTTTGCCGTTACCACCAACTTAAAGCACCGGGCCCTTTTGATGATCACCTATTCGGCAGGATTGAGGGTGAGTGAGACGGCTCATTTGAAAGTCTGCGATGTAGACAGCAAGCGGATGCAACTGCGTGTCACTCAGGGAAAGGGCAAGAAGGACCGTTACGCTTTGTTATCCTCAGTTACTCTGAATTTACTTCGTGACTATTGGAGACAATACCGTCCGTTTAGCTGGTTATTCCCGGGTCGTTCGCCAGATAGACCGATTTCTGCTCGGTCTATCCAGAAGGTATTTGAGAAGGCCAAACGAAAGGCTGGTATTAAAAAGCCGGCCACAGTCCACACCCTGCGGCACAGTTTTGCCACCCATCTTCTGGAAGCAGGAACCGATATTTATCGTGTCCAGAAATTGATGGGTCATACGAGCCCGAAGACCACAGCCATCTATATACATCTGAGACGCCAGGATCTGCTCAAAGTGATCAGTCCACTCGATTCTCTGCTGGATTCATAGAAATGGATTCGAGCAAGAAGAATACTCCAGCCCAGGTTGAAGTAGCAGACCTATTTCGCCAGTTTGGCCCGGCTTACAGAGAGTCTCACCCTCTACCGATGCGCATGCTTAAAACTATGAGCGCTATCGAGCGTTGCCGCACTGCTGCCTTAGGTGGCCATGTCGAACAATGTGATGTCTGCGGGCATATTCGGATTTCTTACAACTCCTGTCGGAACCGGCACTGTCCCAAGTGCCAGAGTCTGGTTAAAGAGAGGTGGCTGGCTGCCCGGAAGAGGGATTTGCTACCGGTCGAATATTTTCATATCGTTTTCACCATCCCAGATCTACTTAATCCTTTGGCCTTGAGAAACCAGAGGGTGGTTTATAACCTCCTGTTTAAGGCAGCCTCCGAGGCCCTTCTTACCTTAAGCAAAGACCCTAAGCATCTGGGCGCAGAGATTGGCTTTATCTCGATTTTGCATACCTGGGGACAGAATCTGATGGACCATCCTCACCTCCATTGCCTCGTCCCTGGTGGAGGGCTATCTCTTAAGGGCCAGCGGTGGATTTCTTCCCGAGGAGGGTTTTTCATCCCGGTGAAGGTTTTGTCCCGGTTGTTTCGGGGAAAGTTCTTATTCTATCTCAAGGAGGCTTATCGGGGCGGCAAACTAAAATTTGTCGGAGAGATTAGATCTTTGGGTGATACGCGTAAATTTCAAATGATGATGGATCAGCTTTACCGGAAACATTGGGTAATCTACTGTAAGCCACCTTTTCAGAGTGCCCAATATGTAATTGAATATCTCGGTCGGTATACTCACCGGGTGGCAATATCCAATAACCGTATGGTTAAAGTTGAACAAGAAAAAGTTACCTTTAGTTGGCGGGATTATAAAGATGGTAACAAGAACAAGCAGATGACTGTGGATGCCTTTGAGTTTATTCGGCGGTTTTTATTGCACATCTTACCGGACAACTTTGTCAAAATCCGACATTACGGGCTACTCAGCAATCGGAATCGAAAAACCAAGCTCAGGCGATGTCAGAAGATTTTGGGGAGTACCTCAAACGGGAAACAGCAGTCAACCGAATCAGAAGGCTGGGAGGAATTGCTTTTTGAGCTAACCGGTATTGACCCTCGTATCTGTCCTTGTTGTAAAAAAGGCCAGATGATCGCCAGGGAGATCTTATCTCCCCAGGGCCATGCGCCTCCCAGGAAGGTGAGATGGGTAGCTTGATTTTCAAATAGCGGATATGAATAGAGGGTTAAGGGAGAAGAACGCTCTTTTTTAAGAAAATCAACTCTATTATGAACACCGTATCGAGAAAAATATTTCCCAGACCCTTGAATTTACCTTTAGTTCTTCCTAAGCAGGTCATTAGGGAGAGTTTCAATAGCAATTTAACGACGAAATCGCTGGATTGAATTCCCATAGCCACAGCGGAGCGGCTTCGTTCAACCGAATCGCTTCCGAAATTGAGCATAGGTAACATTAAAATCAAAAACCTTAGCTTCATCTGTGCTCCAACTTCGGAAGCAATCTTAAACGTTCAAGAACGCAGGGAGAATTTTGAATATAACCTAAGCGCATTCCTTTCTTCAGCCCGCTCAATCTTGCAGTATGCATTACGTGAAGCAGAAAAAAAACCGGGAGGGCAACATTGGTATGATAATCGTATTTCATCCAGTCCCACATTAAAGTTTTTCAAAGAGAAGCGTGACATTAATATCCATGTGGAACCTATCCAACCCCTAGCACACTCCAAAATAGAACACACAGGTACACTACCTCTTTCAGGGTCGATTTCAATTACAGCTTGGGACAAAGATGGGAATATAAAACAACAATACTCCTCTGATAAATCTAACCCAACGCAAAAAGAGTCACAAATCCCACCAGTTAAAGAAATCAGGTACAAATTTAATGACTGGAGTGGAAGTGAGGATGTTTTGACGTTATGCCAGAGCTGCATTCAAGAATTGGAAAATGTAATCAAAGATGGAGTTAACAAAGGATTCATTACCGGGTAGGGAAGAATACTAACGGTGTATAACATGATTTACAAGGCAATGCTTCGCTCCTTCCAAATTTTAGCTTCACAAAAAACGCCTTAATTCTAAAAGACTAAGATATAAATTAAAGAATATAAAGGAAATTATTATAGTTACCAAGATTGCGGGAGAAAGATTATTTTAAGCAAATAAGCTTTAGTAAATCAAGAAGGCTGGGTAGGCAAAACTGCCTGTGTCATTAATATAGGAACAGTACTAAATAATTTTTAACAAGCACGTTTTATTGATATATTTAACTCTCCGGTCATATTTACAATATAGGTTAGGAATACCTAGCCACGAGCTAAAAAACACAATATATGAGATTTATTTAAAATAAAATATCATTAGAAGGTACAAGTGAATAAAATGTCCGATTATAAAAAACATAAAAAATTATTTGCTGAATATAGAAAATTACTATATTTTTACTTTAATTATATTGGCCCTAAATCAAAATTTGAAGTTGATAGTAAAGAAATTTTTCTTTTTGAAGATAATATTTATTTCAATTTTGATGAATATTATAAGACTGCAAGTAGTTTGAAAAATGAAATATTGGATAAAATCTTAGAAGGTGAAAATCAAATTAACCTTGATTCTACGTTTGTATTATTTGATTATTTATGCAAATTTATTTATAAACGTATTAAATCTCGAGAAAAAGACGTAAATGAGTTTTTAAAAGCTTATTTAAAAGATGAGGATATTTCAGAAAGTTTTTCAGAGATGCATAATAAATTAGCTGATTCTTTTAGTAATAATAAATTTATTTTTATTACTAATTTAATATCTTTAAAAGATTTTGATACATTAACTTTTGGAAATATTAAAATTGGTACTATAAATGAGAATAATATAAATTTGCTACCTGCAAATATTGAACGCCCCTACACATCTCCACTTGGAAGAGCACTTGTTAATTCTTTGGGTAAACCTTTAACCAGAGAAGAGTTCGTTAAAGAATACAAAGATAAAACGTTTATTGAAATTGTTATAAACGGCTATCATTTTAATAGTGAAAAATCTAAAGCATTTGAACAGTTTATAGTTGAATATAGACTTCTTTTATCATATTTCTTACTATATGTAGAATATTTAGATCTTTTTTGCAGTATTAGAAAAATGGAAAACCCATTTAAATATGAGAAAATTGACCCTAATAATAATATTATTAACTATCCATATTTTCAATTAAATGATGCGAGCAAACTAAAATTTATTGAATATAGTGTTAACGTACTAGTTCAAATGGGAAAAAAGCTCATTATAAATAAGGAAGTATTCGAATTAATGAAGAAAATATTTTATTTAGATAATTTTATTAAAATATCTCAAAATAAGGAATATGGAGAAATAAGTAAAAAATTTAGACGTTCTCTGGAATGGTTTCTTAGAAGTAATGAAGAAAAAAATGAAACAAATAAAGCAATTGACTTATTTATTAGCTTAGAAACTCTTATGTCGACAGATCCTGACTCATTTACTGGCTACACAAATGAATTAGCTGAGAATATTGTTTTAGCTTCTTTTTCTGGTGTAGATTTAAGATATGAACATAAACTTAAATTTAAAAAGAAAGTATATCCTTTACGTAACAAAATAATGCATCATGGATATTCAATTGATATACAAAGAGATGTAAGTGAAATTGTCAACCTTAAACTATATTTAATGCTTTCATTTAGATGGATTTTAAAGAATATCGACAAAGTAAATGAAATCGGAAATAATGTAAAAGCATTACAAACGTATTTCGAACGAAAGAAATTAGAATAACTATTTTGCTTCTTGGAATAAGGAAATTCAAACCCATTAACATTTTTAATATTATTTTATTTGGAAGGTCATTTTTATTAGATTTTACAATTTCTATTATCTCAGTATGATTATTATTATTTTAGTTATTTACATTTCATTAGTTTAACAACCCTTAATTTGTATATTATATGGTTAGAATAAGAGAAGGGAATATACTTATTGATAAATAAGGGATAAGAAGCAATTAAATTGGATTTATAACACTTGCAGGAAGGCTAATTAACTCCCTTAGTTTATAGATGTTTCACATATCTTGATAATTTGGTTCCAACTAGAAAATGAAAGGGGGTCCAAGACATTCTAGCCCTTTGGCATTTAGCTGAAGGGCTTTTTATTTTATAAAAAGAAGGATTTTTTAAATCTTTTGTCGTATTAATATTAAGGTGTAGAAAAATTATAAAAGACTAATTCTTTTGACCGGTTGGGGAGATTCAATAAGGTAAATATATATTCTTGAAGTGTGACAAAACCGTCCCCTGACATATATCGGCTTTTAGATTTCTATCTAATGAAGTTTTTACTTCGCTTACCATTTATAGTTTAGACGAGCTTTTCAAGATGGATTTTTCAGCGGTCTCTCAGACTATCAAAAGGTTTAAATAAAAAGTAAAGTTAATCATGAAATAAAAGAGAACATACAAAAGGTGATAATGGCCTTAAAAGAAATATGAATGTCAAATGTTAAAACCTGACTCCATTTTATATTTTATATTCTAAGCTTAATCGTTAGGAGATAAATAAAATGAATATTCAAGAATTGATTTCTCAGGCAGGAAAACATCTTAGAGATGAGTTTGAAAGAATAAAAAATACTAATCCTCATTATGCTGATAGAGGTTCTGAAACTGAAAAAATTCTTCAAGATTTTCTCAATAATCATTTGCCTAAAAGATTTGCTGCCGGTTCAGGATTTATAATTGATCAGCAAAACAACATTAGTCCTCAAACAGACGTAATCATTTACGATGCCTTAAATAGCCCTATTTATCGGTATGGCCCAAATTCTCTTATTTTGCCGAGCGATAACGTAGCAGCCGCGATAGAAGTGAAGTCATCTTTATGTAAAGATGAGCTAGAAGATGCCTCGAAAAAAATATCTTTAATTAAAAAACTCTTGAAAACCCCAATTACCCATGTCGATCAACCTGTTACATTTGATTCACTTATCACTACTAAAACTCTTGGAATAGTTTTCGCTTACGATTCAAAAACTTCTATTGAGACGCTCTCTGATAATCTTCGTGAAATCAACCAAGACCTACCTTATGATCAATGGATAGATAATGTTGTTGTTCTTGATAAAGGAGTTATCGGGTATATCCTACAAAATCCCTTTGAGAAAGATTTTATGGGATGGTTTGGAGGTGCAGAATCATCAGAATTTCCCGTTCTTCCTATATACTTACACTTAGTCAAAGAAGATTTGGGAGAGTTAACCTTAAATAGGTTTATTGTAAATTTAATGGCTCACTTAACATTCTATCGTAGAAGGTCTACGGTTGTTTTAGAAAGCGTAATGGGCAAAAAAAATTCTCAATGCATGACTCTCCAAGGATACCAATTTAATCTAAAACGAGAGATTGTTCCAGTGGAAGCTTCACATCTTGACGGAAACCTACTACCTTCAATGGTAAAATTCAACTTATATTCCACAAAAGACGGGATATTTGTTGGTCAAATTGCATGGATTCCCTGGCAAGATGGCGGAGCACTAAGTTATTCGGGGCGTCTTGGTCCTCCTACTTTATTTTTTCAACCATATTTTAAAGCTTTAAAAACGAGGGGAATTTTTATACCCGGAATGAAAAATAACAATTTGTGGCTATCATCCGTTATTCCCTTATCTAAAGAAAAATTTATAGAGATATCAGAGACAATTAAAGGACAGGTAATTGCAAAGTATTATGTTGGTGACGAGGACATTAAAGATTTCCCGAAAACTTTAAATGAATACAATAAATTAATGGAAAAGAAAAAAATCAATCCATAACAATTCAATTCAAGAGACTGTAAGATGTCAGGGAACGGTTGTCCTAGCTCAATAATAAGCTAACTTTTAACGAAAAACCTATAGAATCCAAGGAATTTTTGGTAGAAAACAAGGAAAACAAGGGGACGGTTCTTTGTTTGACAATACCCTATTGGTATTGTCAACTATCAGTGGGGGAATTTATATGCCAAGGGTAGCCAGAATAAAAAGTAAAAGTAAAATCTATCATATCATGATAAGAGGCATTAATCAGCAGAATATCTTCTCCGTTGATGAAGATGATGAAAAATTTATTGCCATTCTTTCTAAGTACCATAAAAAAAGTGAATATGAAATCTATGCCTACTGTTTAATGGGCAACCATGTTCACTTATTAATCAAGGAAGGAAGAGAAGCTCTTTCTCATGCCATGAAGAGAATAGGAACCAGCTATGTCTCCTGGTACAACTGGCAGTATCACCGAAAAGGACACCTATTCCAGGACAGATACAAGAGTGAACCGGTGGAAGATGATGCCTATTTCCTGACTGTGTTGAGATACATCCACCAAAATCCCCTAAAAGCAGGATTGACCGATGATATTGCCTCCTATCAATGGAGTAGTTATAATGAATATGTTAACCAACCGAAGATAGTCAATATCGAATTTGCCCTTAAAATGTCCCACCAAGAAAGGGATAAAGCGATCGAAAGGTTTGAACGGTTTAATCATGAACCAAACAATGATCAATGTCTTGAGATGCCCACAAAAAGAGAGACTCTATCCGATAAAGAGGTAAGGCATTTAGTATTAAGTAAATATCATATAGAATTAGCCACCCTGCAAAATACGCCTACAATTATTCAAGACAAGGTTTTAATATATCTAAAAGAACTGGATGGCTGCTCATTAAGGCAGGTATCCAGATTAACTGGATTTACGGTCAATAAGATCTTTAGAGTATAAAACAGAGAACCGTCCCTTTGTTTTTTTCTTTTAACCAAAAAAGAGGGATTCTTAAAATAAATATAGTATCTAGTAAGTAGAGATAATTTAAAGTGAATATTTATGCAATGAGAGGATAATAAAATTACAGACAGAAAATAAATAAATAGGAGGTAATAAAAATGAAGACAAGTCATTTTTATAGAAAATCAATCAAAAGATGGTGGTTTATTCTTTCCATTTTTTTGCTTGTGTGTTTCACCTTCGGTATTTCTGTTTACGCTCAAAGTGCCGGACAAACAGAGTTCAAAAAAAGTATTCAACTGATTAACCCTCGTTCCGTATTTTCATTAAGGCTGCGATTAGAGAAAGGAGATAGCGCCAGTTATGTCCCGGGAGAAAGAATGGCCTTATCTTTTGAATCCACCAAAGATGCCTATGTCACCATCTATCAGTATGATTCGGAAGGAAGAGTAATAATTATCTTTCCCAACCAATCGAATCCCCATAACTTTGTTCGGGGGGAACAGTTGTACCAGGTTGAGGGTATGATCCTCCCACTGGACAGTGCATTCGGACCAGGCTATATTCAGGCATTTGCCACAACCAGGCCTTTGTTGATGGTGAGGGATAATAGATATCCAGATATTCTGGCGCAAGAATTTCCGGTCATCAGTTTTAAATTGGGGGACTTCACCATCAGTTTACGCAGCTTATTTAATCAACAACGCCCCGAAAACTGGGTTTCCAGTAATATCCTAGAATATCAGGTGGTACGCCCACACTATGTTTCTGAGAGAGTGGGTAGAGTCATGGCCATTTCTTTTCCTCGAGGAGCCGAAGTTTACCTGGATCATGGGTATCAGGGAATGTCTCCCAAGCGAATTGAAGATATTCAAACTGGCCAACACCTGCTTTCATTTGTCATGCCCGGTTATGAAATATGGAGTAAAACCATTACCGTATCCAGTAATAACACAACCCAGGTGGAAGCCCATCTTGTTCCAGGGGAAGAAGTGTACGGGGAAATCTCCTTGACCTGTGACATGCCTAATGCCTCTGTCTTTGTTGATGGGATAGAAATCGGTAAAACAACCGCACCGAAAGGCACCTTTATTATCAGTAACATTGAGGAGGGGTATCATGAATTGACGGTGATGAAACCCGGAAGTAAAGAGTACCGAACCTGGACTCAAACAGTCAAAGTATTGGGTGGCGAAACCTTGCCAGTTTATGTTTCTCTTAAAAAATATAAATAAAACCAAAGAATAATCTAACTTCTATTTAAATTAAATGAGATGTTTAGCGTAAATGCAGGCAAGAGTGAGATAGGATATTTTCATAATTTGGCCTGTTTTCCTTTTGCCTGCATTCATCTACAAATCCTTTTTTTTACAGAGAGATACTTCAATGGTGCAAATGTATTGAACACAAATAAAAATATAATTTGCATTTGAAACCAAATGTGTTATAATAAGTATGTAATAATACTTTAATTAGGTATTAATAGTGGTAAGAATTTAAAAACAGACACATTAATTTCATAAAAGAGTCTAAA
>Ga0307378_10001782_pt1 | contig 34155 bp, 31 predicted proteins | sample UN1MG_FD_202238 | JGI IMG/M metagenome (GOLD analysis project Ga0307378, IMG submission 202238) | Soil microbial communities from Risofladan, Vaasa, Finland - UN-1 | ecosystem: Environmental > Terrestrial > Soil > Coastal area > Acid sulfate soil | place: Finland: Risofladan, Vaasa | collected... | reverse complement strand
AAGTGCAGCTGCAATTGTGACTACTACAACCATCAAGAGAAACATTAATACTAAATCAATAATCCAAATCCACTTTTGAAGTGCAGCAATGTCATATTGGATATCAAAAAGATCGCTGAAAACATCCAATGCTCCTAAAGCAAAATCAGTACTTGAGAATAATGGTGTTAAAGGATTTAACAAAACTACATTAAAAGCCATCATTAGAAATGGCAAACCAAATATAACAACAAAGATTATAGTTGCACCAAGTAATCCTTTCTGAATACTTCGACTTACAAGTCCAGGAATCATCATTGCAATAAGAATAACAACTAATTCTATGTAAAAGAGATCAGGACTACTAGTATCATACAGCCAAGCTGGAATAGTAAATAGCACTTCTGCTATTATAGCAATTGCTAAACCTATTGCAAGACCAATCCAGAGGGCTGGAGATTTTTGTTTCTTCTTCTTTGGTTTTTTGATTTTTTCAGTTTCTTCTTCTGCTTCTAATTCTGGAATTTCTAACTCATCGTCTTCTTCTGTGTCGATAGGTTTTTCTTCTTCCGATTCTGCTTCAAGAGGTACTTTAGGAATTGTAAATTCTTCTTCCTCCCCTTCTTCTTCGAGAGGAATTTCCGGCACAGTTAATTCTTCTTCCTTAGCATCTTCAATCGTTTCTTCTGCTTCAATAGCTTCTTCAATATCATCCGGGGTTTCTAACACTTCCATTTCTTCGTCATTTTTCTCTTCTGACAAATATAATCAACCCTGATTTTTTGTGTTAATTTAATTTTAACCTCTAAATCATATAAGATAGAAATTTTCTACAAAATGTAGCTTTTTTTTATTTCTGAATATCTATCTGCGATTAGTCTATAATAAACTAACTGAGTGTGCATTTTAACAATCTAAAAAAAAGGTCTTTTCTTTATTGTAAAATCAATTTTTTAGTATTTTAATCCTCAAATACAATACCTAAATTTATTTGAATCTCAGATTCAAAGATTCCAGCATTTGGATATTGTTTTTTAATAGATTTAATTTCTTTAACATCTTTAGGCAATAAAACAATAATCGTAATTTTTGTATCCAAGTAATCTTTACCTATTGGAGTGATAAAATGATAAGCTAAGTCAAAATTATTTTCAGTTTCCCATGTATTAATAGCTGCTAATTTTTCAACTCCTCTAATAAAGAGAAATTTAACCAAATCTGAGAGAAAATTATATTTTATACTAGCTTTAAATTCTCGCTCCCTTTGAAAAACTGGACCTTTGATATTTTGTCCAAAAGCTTTTTTCATATTTTTTAAAAGTAAGGGGAGGTTTCGTTCCATTTTTTGGGAGGTTTTGATATTTGCTTCGGACATTTTCAATCGCTTTATTATATTGTTATTACAATATCACTAAATGTTGTTAACTATTTATTAGTATTATTTCATAAATTACAAACAAGTAGTATTTTATTAATTATTACAATTTTTCTTTCTCTTTTGTCAAAACCGAAAGTTACAAAAACAAAAAAGATGATTTAAAAGATACACAATTTGTAAATGGGAATGATATAAAGGCATGGCTCAACAAAAAATTTTCGGATTAGTAGTAACTGATCAAAAAATTCCATTATTGGAAAAATCCGATGCTGCTGATCAATGTTATTTGTGTGGTTTTAGATTCAATGAAGAAGATTGTATGATTATTTTAGTTGATAAAGAGTTTAGTGATAGGAGAAAAGTTCATTCAAAATGTATTAATAATCATTTACAATTATTACCAAAGGAAACTAAAATTGCAATCATTAGTGTAGAAACAAATGAGATTTTATCATATACTCCCAGTAGTCAATAAAATATTTGAGTTTAAATTTCTTTTATCTTAAAATTCACTTTTTAATTGGAAAAGAGGACATAAATTCTTTATTATAGAAAAAATATTATGTTGAGATATAATTGAGATTATAAGAGTGGTGTATCGTCTTTGATTAAAAAAATTCAAGTATCAACTTCATTAACACCTAATTTACTAATGCATATTTTCTCTTGTTTAGAGGTAGAAGGTTCATTTTATGATACAAATTATGGGATGAAACATCATTTTACTTTGCTGGAAGAAGAATATGAATTATGGCAAAATAATGCTAAAAAATGTATGGCATTGGGATGCAATACTGAACTTTATGCGATATTATTCCAAATTCCGAGCTACATACCAGCAGAAGATGTTGAAATGATTTTAGATTCTTTTGATAAAATTTCAGAAGCAGTAGAAGAAGGTTCAATTGATAGTTTAATTATTAGCTATCCAGAGTTATTTGATGGATTACCAATTTATGCTCCAAAAGAAATTTTTGACAATCATTTTAAACGTTTGAACGAGCATAAAGAAATAATAAAAGAAGTTATCACACAATTCCAACAGGTTCTAAGTGGTGTTTGGGAAAGATTCTATTCAGATTACTGGGAGAAAAAAGCTTTACCTAAGCTTATGAAAAAAACTGAAGATGTTAATATGATTATTAAACCAATCAATATTATTAATTCATGGCAAAAAGTTTTAGGAATAGAATACCCATACAATGAATTTATAGCATTACTAGTTGAACCAACTACTACAATAGCTACAAACCTTCTAGCAGAAAAAATTGTTATTTCTGCTAATCTTGAAGATTTGGAAATTTATAGAATACTAGTCCAAGAAGTTGGAAGAAGTTTTCTTCTTAATACTTCACTTTTTGAGCATGAAAAACTTAAAGCTATAACGGAATCTAATGTAGAGAAATTATCTCTAATAGTTGATGCTGCTTGTATTTATTTAAAAAGAACTTTATTTGAAACTTTAAGAATACGTCCGAATGATCCTGATCCTTATATTATACAAGGAATTCAAGATGTTATACAAATATTTGGAACTATTTGGGAATCAATGGTGGAAAAAGACATACTAGAAGCTCTTGTTCAAACTTATAATAAACTAACTCCAATTGTATAAAATAAATAACTTCATAATTTTTCATTTTTTCCTATTATTTCTATTTATTTAAGAACAATTTTAAAAGCTATTAATCTAATGAAAATTGTGGATTTAATGAATATAGAAGAACTAATTGAGAAAATAGATTCTGACTTGATTATTGAATTAACAAAAAAATTAGTATCAATGGATAGTCAAAATCCGCCTGGTAAGACTAAACATATTGTTGAATATCTTGAAAAAAAAAGTTATGAATTGGGTTTTCAAACAAAGATTTTTCCCATAGATGATGAAAGATACAATATTGTTATTTATTATGGAAAAGGAGAACGAGATATTATTTTAAGTGGACATTTAGATACGGTTCCTTCTGGTGATATATCAAATTGGAAATATCCTCCACTTCAAGCAACTGAAGAAGATGGTTTAATTTATGGTCGAGGTTCAGTTGATATGAAAGGAGGAGTAGCTTCGCTTCTTGCTGTAATGGAATTAATAAAACGCTCTGGTATTACTCTAAAACATAGATTAGTGTTTGTTGGTACCGCTGATGAAGAAGTAGGAATGAATGGTGCTTTTCATTTACAGAAAATGGGTGTAATGGAAAAAGCTGATTGTTTAATAATTACTGAAGCAACAAATTTGAAAGTTGGGATAGCTGAAAAAGGCCCCTTCTGGATCCGAATTAAAATAAAAGGAAAAGCTGCACATGGAAGCATGCCAGAAGAAGGGATAAATGCTATTGAAGGAGCTTGTTTAGGAATTAATCAAATAAAAAAGGTCTTACCTGAAATATCTCATGAGTTATTGGGTCCTTCAACTCTAAACATAGGGATTATTCAAGGAGGATCTAAAATTAATGTTGTTCCAGATGAATGCTACATTGATTGTGACTTTAGACTTATACCTGAAATAGATTTTCAAAATTTTAACAAACAAATTTCTAATTTACTAAAGGATTTATCTAAAAAATATCCTTATAGTTTCTCTCATGAAATTTTACACTCTATACCAGCTTTGAGTACTAAACGTGACGAACTTATTATAAAGAAGCTTTTAAAATGGTCAAAAGAAATCACAAAATTCCCTTCTAAACCGATAGGATTAACTTATGGTACAGATGCAGCTGCACTTATACCACCAAAAGATATTCCTTTTGCTATTATAGGTGGTGGTTCTACTTCTGTTCTCCATCAAGCGAATGAGTTTGTACCAATAGATGATTTAATCAAAGCTGCAAAAATCATTGCTGGAGCAATAATTGAAACTTATGGAACTCTGTAATTTATCCTTACTTCATATTTTTATTAGAAAATTTTTTTAATAATTAATAACTCACTTGATTATAGGAAAAGATTACTAAATGACGATAATTATCAGGTGAAATGTGATGTTAGAAATAAATAAAACAGAAGATTGGGGATTTTTCTTCTTCTTCATTGGTGGTAATTTAATAATATTCAATGCAATAATTGGATTCATAATTAAATTCGTTGAAGGTTCTTCAATGTATTTCTTAGATGGATTTGGTTTATTTGATTTTGTTCCTGCAGGATCATCTACTAATTGGCCTTTCATTTTAGGAGGAATATTGAATATCCTAGTAGGAATAATTGCACTATTAGCTGGTTTGAAAATCTTCACTCAAGTATTTTATAATATTATGACTAAAATTGATGTAGCAATAACAGGATTAATTCTGATGTTTTTAGGATTAGGTTCTTTCACAACTGGTGGTCTTCTATTAGTTATTGGTGGAATTTACTGTTTTATTTTTAGATTAACTGTTGAAGGAGCAAATAACCGAAAAGGAAAATAAGTTTGTTTTTCCTTTTCCTAATTTTTCTAATTTTAATATTTGTTATCATCTACCTAAAAAATTTTTAATGATTATGTATAGGAACTCTATAATAGAAGAGAGATTTCAATGGTAAGAGAAGAGAATACTGAAAATAAAAACGAATTCTCATCCGACGAGGAGGAAGATGAAAATAATCAAATAAATCTTTCATTACCACATGATGAACCAACTGAACAAATAAACTATCTTTTTGAAAAAATTGAAGAATTTAGTTCTTCCAATAATTTTGAAGCTACTAAAGAATGCTTAAAATTATTAGAGCAAGTTGTTAAGAAAAACCAGAAGCATTATGATAATCTGTTTTTCTCTCTTATAGAAGGTTATCTAATTGCTTTACAATCTCAGGAAGAAAATAGTGATGAGGAAATTCTGAATTTTATAACAACTAAGTTAACTGTTTTTTTACAAGAAAATCTCTCAAATGAAGATCATACTGCAGCTATAGCTGATGCAATTTTACAAGCATTAAATATTCTAGGTAATATTGATAATTTGGAAATCCTAGAAGGTTATGTTAATTTTTTAATTAATCTTGCATTGGAAAATGCTGAAAATATTATTTTACGAACTTCAACTGCTGATGCAATTATTATTGCCTTAACAGCATTTGGTGGGGATTGGAATTATGAAAAAACTGTTGAATTTGGAGATCTTTTAAGAGGTCTTTTACCGATTGAGGAATCTAAAGGACTTTTTGCTAGTATTCTAATTAAAGGAATAGCTGAAGAAATAAGTTGTTATGGTGATATGCAAGAATTTTCTGCACTAACAAGATCATTAAATGACATGAGAACGATTTTTTCACTAAATACAGATTCTCATGACGAAATCATAAAAGATTATTCAGAAGGATTAGTAAATGCTGTGAAATGGTTTGGGGAAGCTGAAGATTATGAAAAAATGATATCAATTTTGGATGAATTGGCAAAATTAATGAAAGATTTTGATGAAATTGATCTGAAGATTATTTATGCAAATGGCTTAAGAATAGCATTGGATTTATCAGGTGTAATGGAAGATTTAGATGCCATAACGAGGTTTACAAGGGATCTTGTTTCACTTGGAGATGAATTAAGCTATAATAAAGATATTCAAATATTGGTTATTAATGGCGTATTTAAAGCAGCAGCATGGGCAGGAGTTTTTTGGGAAACTGGTTTTATGGTCTCTTACATTACTCGTATTGGAAAAATTGTTAGAAGATTTCCAGAAGATGAACAAATAAAAATTCAATTAGCTCGTGGATTATTTAATCTAACTCGAGAAATCTCTCATATTGGTAAGATTAAAGTGATGAGTAATATTGTAAAAGAGCTCTCAACCTTATGCAATGATAATCCAACAATAGTAATACTTTTTGAATACTATTCAAAAGCAATTGTAAATGCTATTTTTCTGCTAAGTGAAATAACTGATTCTTTTGAAGAAGCTTTTGGATTATTATCGGAATCAGAAAATCTTGTATCTATTTTTCCAGAAAATCAAGAAATAATATTGAGTTATTCTAAAGCTTTAGTCAATACTATACGAATGCTTGGAAAATATGGAAAAATTGAAGAAATGGAAGAACAACTTGAGATTTTGAGAGATTATACAATTAAGACAGATGATAGAGAAGTCGTAATTAGACTAGGGAAAGCTTATGTTGATGCTATATTGGCTTATGGCGAGATGGAAGAATTTGATAAAATATTATCTCTTTATCACGAATTAACTGAATGGGCAGAAGATGATCCAGAGGATTTAGCTTTTCAGGAATTATTGGCAAAAAGTTTAGTGAATGTCGTCAGTGGATATGGTAAAAAGCAGCTTTATCTTGAAATGAGCATTTACCTAGAAAAACTGAAACAACTATCATATGGATATTCTAATTACTCAAGCATTCAGACACAATTGGTTAAAGGATTAAATCTAGCAATAAGATGGTATTTACAGGTAAACAAAATTGATGAAGCATATGCTCTTCAAAAAGAAATTGAAGCCATTCGTCAAGAATTTCCTGATGATTTGGACATTCAAGAATTCTATGCAAGATCAATTAGAAGAATTTTAATCTTTGCTAATCAAATACAAGATTCGCAATTAATAGAACAAACATTATCAAAATTAAGAGATTTATTTAATCGTTATACTTATGTTGAAAGCATTCAAATTGAAATTGCTCGTGCAATATCAAATCTTATCATTGAAGGTGCTACAAAAGAGCAGAATTTGGAATGGCAATCTCTAGTTATGGAATTGAAAGGTTTACATATACAATTTCCTAGAAATGATAAATTAACTGCAATTTTTAATATGGTTTCACCATTATTTACTGATTAGTATTTTATTATTCAACTGGTGGGAAAAAATCATCTGTTGGCTTTCTTTCTTTACCAGGATAAGGGATTCTTTTCATTGGATCTGGAGGTAATTGATTATAGCATCTCCTACAAACTAATTTCACTCCATTTGGGAAAGTATACGCTATCATTTCATCTCGAGGAAAAACTCCACCACAAATATTGCAATTGGAAATTTCTTTTATCATCTTAAGCACTGATTAATTATTCTACTAATCATTATATTGATTTCTTAAAATAAAAAAGTTCCACAAATAGAAAACTTTTTCAAAAGATTCGTGAGTTTTAGCAAGAAATTATCTTCTGTTAAAAGTGGTATTTTCCTAAAATGGTGAATTATATGGTCGACTGGAAAAAAGTAAGAGAAGATTTCCCAACATTAAAAAGAAAAATCGATGGTAAATCAATTATTTATTTAGATAGTGCTTGTATGGCTTTAAAACCAAACCAAGTGATTGATGCATGCTGTTATTATTACAGAAATCTAGGTGCCTGTGGTGGGCGTTCAATACATTCTCTTGCTCGAGAAACAACTGAATTGAGAGATGATGCTCGAGAAAAAATTGCTAAACATGTGAATGCAAGAAGTACAAATGAGATTATTTGGGTTAGAAATGCCACTGAAGCATTAAATATTGTTGCTCACTCCTTACATTTCGAAAAAGGACAAGAAATTATTTCTACTAATTTAGAACATCATAGTGGTATCTTACCATTTCATAAAGTAGTCAATAGAAAAGGATTAAAATTAAAAATAATAGAAGCTAACGAAGAAGGTTTGTTTAATATAGAGGATTTTGAAAAAGCAATAAATAAGAATACTCGTTTAGTGTCAATAGTTCATATTTCAAATGTAACTGGTACTACTGCTCCATTAGAAGAAATTATAAAAATAGCTCATGATCATGGAACTTTAGTAGTTGGTGATGATGCTCAATATTTTCCTCATAAAAAAATTGATTATCAACATTCTGATCTCGATTTCTCCGCAGTTAGTATGCATAAAGCACTTGGTCCCACTGGTATGGGATTTCTTTATGGTAAAGAACACTTGCTAAAAGAAATGGACTCTTTCCTAGTTGGTGGTGATACAATCAAAGATGTTCGTCTTGAAAATGGTGTAATTATTCCTGAATATTTAGAACCACCTCATAAGTTCGAAGCAGGTTTACAAAATTATGCTGGAGAAATTGGCGCAGGTGCAGCAGTTGATTATTTAGATAAGCTCGGAATGGAAAATATAGAAGCGCGAGAAAAGGTACTAACAGAAAAATTACATAAAGCACTTGAGAGCATCTCAAATATTAAAATAATCGGTCCCAAAGATTATAATCAAAGAAGTGGTTTGGTATCATTTCAGTTGAAAAATATTGATACTGCTGGTGATATTGCTAATTACTTAGATACAGAAATTGAGGATTATAAGTTGATGGTTCGAGCAGGAGCTCATTGTACAAATCCGTTCCATTATTCAATAAATATCCTCCCAAGAGAGGGAACTGCTAGAGCATCAATTTATGTTTATAATAATGAAGAAGAAATTCAAATTCTAAAAGAAGCACTTGAAAATTTGGACAAATTAGTAAATGAATAGATTTTGTATATAGTATCTCAAGTCTATCCATTCCACAGATTTTGAGGTAAATTTTCCTCTTTTTCTTTTTTAATTCCAAAACCTCTTTTTTCACTTTTTATAGCATTTTCATATGAGCCATATTTTTGAATAATTTGATCTTCTAATGGTTTTGCTATTTCAATTGCTGCTCTTACATGTTTTATCGATATTTTATCTTCTCGATTAATAATTGCTATATCTCCTGCGATTTTAACAAGCCCAGCAAGTTCTCGTAATCTAAGGGTAAGTGAAGATTCTTCATTATCAATCTGTTCTGCAATAATTCTAGCATATTTAATTACTTCAAAAATTCCTTTGCGATCCATTGCTGGTATCTTATTATCTCTCAAAATTTCTTGTGAAATAAATTGTATCAATTTTAATCTATTGGGTTCATTATCTGGCATCGTTGTTTTTAGTAGAACCTCATAACCATCACCTTGAATTCTGGATCGTAAAGGTGGTAAGATGCTTGGTAAATCAGCAAGGTTACATGCTGCTACCAGTACAAAATCACAAGGAACATTATCTACTCTAACAGATGCTCCTGAACTTTGAGAATTTCGACCAATAATTGGAAATCTTCTTTCTTGCATAGCTGTGAGTAATGATCTTTGCAAATTTCCCAATTGAGATATTTCATCGATAAATAAAACACCTTGATGAGCTTCATGAATAGCTCCAGCAACAACTCTCTTATAAGGTGGTGTTCCTAATTTATGATGCCCTCCATATGGATCATGAAGACAATCCCCTAAGAACTCTGTTATACTAGCACCAGTAGCTTGAACAAATAATGATCTGCGAATTGGTACCAAAACCTTCATCGGATTTGGTCCTTTCTTAGCTTGGGATAATTCAATTGCTTTTTGATCAAATATACGAATTTGATTACCTGCTTCTTCAAAAAGAAGTATTTCCTCACGACCATCAGGTAATTGAATAGCTTTTGAAACTTTAGAACCATCAGTTGCTTTCGCTGTAAATGGTGATAAAGAAAGTAAATCACCAAATCTTGATTGGTTTTTCTTTATTTTCGATTTATTACAATGAGGGCAAATTCTCGTTTCAGGAATTGAAAAATTCTTACAATTTTCACAAGCATAACCAAGTTTTACTGCTACATCAAAAGGAGCTTTTTGTGGTGGTATTAATTCCCCATATTCATTACTAACTGATCTTTGTTGTATTCTCATACGTATTTCGTTTAGTTGTTTAACTTCAAAGAAAGGTCTTTCAGGATTTTCAGGATTGTGAACAATCCAAATCTCTTCAGTAGGTTGTCCTAGATGAAATGATAGTGCTTGAGCTATCATTGATTTCCCAATTCCTGGTGGTCCAATTAATAACAGATTTCTCCTTTGAGCAGCTGCCATTCTTGAAATCTTAATTGCAAAATCTTGTCCAATGATACGTCTAAGAGGATCTTTTGGAATTGGAATATCAAAAGTATCTTCAATATCTCTCATTCGAATAGCAGTTTCTTCTCTCACAAATTCGTTTTCTTGATTCTTATTCTCAAAATTCTCTGATCTGATGGTTTCTACAGGAAGATTGTCTTGCCCATTTAACATTTTTCGAGCACAAATAGATTAATACTTTTTTATCTCTTAAAATAACAGATTATCCATATATTATATTGAACAAATAAAAATAAGAAAAAAGGTTAATTCAAGATTAACCTATGTAATTTTAGAGAATTTAAGCAAAAATAAAGACTTTTACTTTGTTAGAAGGTTTTTCTATTTCAGCTATTCGTGCTCCAACTAGAACATTTATTTCTTTTTCTTCGCAAACATCAATCAATCTTTGAGTTATAATTCCATCAAAAATGACTTTGTTGACTTTATCTTTTGTTTTCTTTATTTCATCATAAATATCTGAAACAAGGATTGTTTTTAGCTTTTTATGCTTTTCATCTAGAAAAATACCCTCTTGTTTTTCTTTTCCATCAATTTCTTTTACAAATTCGATTAATTCGTCTGGAACTCTTGGAGCAGCTTCACGAGGAATATATTCTCGTCTTTCCCTCGTTTGTGGTCTTCGACCATCTCTTTGCTGTGGTCTACTCCCAGTTCTTGATTGTGGTCTGCGATCATCTCTGTATTGTGATGAAGCTCTTGGAGAAGATCTACTGTTTCTTGCTGTAGATTCTCCTCTGGCTACTGGTCCTCTCTGAGCAGTTTCTTTAACTGGTAATTGAGGTTGTTGTATTGTTGGTGTTGCTACTGGTGTAGTAATTGATTTAGCAGAAGTTTTTGATTGTTTTTTCTTGATAGCTTTTTCTAATATTTCATCTGCATGTATTTCAGTTATGAAACCTGCTTGTTCAATGGAAAGTTTTTTGCTAAGTTGTTCTACAATTTCTTTAGGTTTTAAATCTTCCACTTCTTTACCAGCAGGAGCTCGAGCAACAAAATCAATATAACCATACATTAGTAATTCTTTTAAGATTAAATCTCCACCACGATCACCATCTAAGAAAGCGATAGTTGTTTTTTTCCTAGTTAAATCACTTACTACTTTAGGAACATTAGCTCCATCAACTGCTATTGTATTCCTTACTCCTGCACGCAAACAAGCATTAATATCTGCTCTGCCTTCAACAACAATTATAGTGTCAGAGTCATTTAATTCTGGTCCAGCAGGTAAATTACCAAATTGTATAATACCACCTACTCTTGCAGCTTTAATTACTTCATCATGAATTTCACTAGATTCTTGAGAAACTTGGGAATCCCATCTCTTTAAAAGATCAGAAGCTCGTTCAATAATTTTCTTTCGTTTTTCTTCACGAACATCTTCGATCTTTCTAATCGAAATATTTGCATTACATGGACCAATTCTATCAACAGTTTCAATTGCTGCAGCTAAAATTGATGTTTCGACTTTGTCTAAGCTTGAAGGAACGAAGATAGATCCTTTTGTTTTTCCACTTCTTACTAAAAGGCTAACTTGAATTCTTCCTACCCTTCCGCTTTTTTGCAATTCTCGTAATTCTAAGTCATCTGAGAGTAATCCTTCAGTTTGACCGAATAATGCACCTACAACATCTGGTTTTTCTACTACGCCATCAATCATGAAATCCGCATGGATCATATATTTTGTAGTCGTAGATTCCTCTGATGTCTGATTATTATTGTTATGATTGTTATCTGCCAATGTAATCTATACCTCCATTTTAGGTTAGATTGAACAAATAACGCAAAATTGTTACATTAAATCGAAAAATAGGAGAGTCTAATATAAATTAAAGCTAAACATTAATTTTTTCGAATTTCGTTCGTTTTCAGTATATTCTCCGTGATCAAAAAGAAAGTAATTTATCATCAATATCTATCTTGTATTTATTTCAAGACTGATAATAGGTAACAATTATCTTTGAAATAATTTCCTACATTCAACTTATTTTCATTATTTATTGTAAACATAATATGAAAGGTATAATCTATTTTGATTGTTACTTTTCAAGTAATTGTTATTTGTAATAATATCCTATTTCTTGAATAGGATTTGTGAACGTGAAATTTGATGATTCAGCTAGTTTTCTTCTTAGCTAATCATTCATTCATTCTTTTTGATCATAATTTCGATTTATGTATCGAATTATTGTTATTTGTTTCTTATCTTTTTTTGAGACTTGGGTGTTTTTAAACCTTTGTCCTTCATCTAATATTACATTCGAACTTACATTAAAATAATTTGTTGGTTGCAAAATTTCTTTTTTACTGCCTCAATAAGGTAATTTTTTTAATAAAGAACATACCTTAAGTTTATAGACTGAACGAATGTTTTCACCCGGTGGTTGCTGGAGGAAAAAATCATTTGAATTTAAAAAACCAAAAGAAATTTGTCTTAACATTATTATTGGTCGTGATAATTGGGAATACTGGAGTATTTATTCTCAATGTTAGGGATTCTGTTGCTAAAAAACCAAGCAACATTAGTGGAGGAGGAATTGGTGCAACAGGTTATTATTATTCTGATTGGAATCAAAACATAACTGTAGGGATGGATGGTTCCCTTTTAATTGTTGAAGAAATGGTCTATACTCTTGATCCTGGTTCATATGGATTTGCTTTTAGGAATCTAAACTGGCGAAGTTTTCATGATGTAACAAGTTGGAGTATACAATCAGGTCCTGGTACCCCTCAAATTTATTACTATAATATAGAAAGAACATCTGACACGATTGAATTTTATTGGGAATTTTACAGACAATCATATTCCTCACAAGTAGATCTCACTTTTATTTTAACTTATAATGTATCATCAGCAATGGATTTGAGAGGAAACAGAGATAGAGTTTATTGGAATGTTATTGGCGAAGAATTTGAAGTTCCCATCCATGATATCGATACTCGAGTAATCTTTCCCAAAGAATATGAATTAAATGCTATCCAATCAACAACCTATTATCAAGGTGATACTCCTGGAGATGATAAAGGAACAGCTATCAACATTGATGGTAAAACACATGTTGTTTTCCATCAAGGTTCTGTCAATGCCTATGAATCTTATACAATAGACACTGATTCTCCTCCTGCAGGTATAGTTATGCCATTTAGCTGGAGAGTGTATTTGAATAGTAATTGGATAATTTGTATTGGATTAGGATTCGTACCTTTTGCTTTATTCTTTTTATTAGCTTTTATTTTCAAAGGAATTGATCCAAAGGTAAAAACTATTCCAACTTTGAATGAAATTTCTACTAGAAAATGTGTGGAATGTGGTTATAGAGATGTAAGGAAAATAAAATTCTGTCCACTCTGTGGAGCAGATGTACAAACAGTAAGTGAACTTGGACCTCCTAATAATCTCTCTCCCGCTGAGGTTGGAACACTACTCGATGAGAAATTCGATAAAATTGATTTTGTAGCTGAATTTTTCTATATGGCTGAAAAAGGATACTTAAAAATTATCCAAACAGATGATTCTGATGAAATGTATTTTCAAAGAACAGAAAAAGATGCTTATTATGGTGAATTGACAAAATTTGATAAAAGCATTTTGAAATTTATTGAAGACCATTCTTATGATACCCTCTGGTTTAAAGAAAGGACGGAAGGTGAGAGTGAAAAAGTTGAAGAAATTCCTGTTGAAGTTATTTCTCTCTCGGTTATTAAAACAAATGCAGCAGATCTATGGAAAAATAAAAATGACATTTATAATAAGCTCTCTGGTGGGGATACGCCGTATTTCACACAAAATCCCGAAAAAATAAGAGGAAGATATTCTGGTACAGCAATTGTATTAGGCATTGTTGGTTGTACCCTCTTATATATATTGGGTGAATTTTTCTACATTGGTAATTTGATCTTTGGAATAATTGGTGTTGTAGCTGCTTGTCTCCTTGGACTTATTCTTTCCAATAGAATGCCAAAACTAACGAAATATGGTGCACAAATGAAGGGTAGCTGGCAGAGCTATTTACAGTTAATTAGAGGTCAAATGTTGGGATTTCCTGATCCTTATGAACAATTTACCTATTCAATGGATCATTTTTCCTATCTTTTGATTGATCCAAATTTCGATCTACCTCATCACCTAAAAAATATTGCTAAGAATATTTCTACAAGACCACCTCCAGCAGGATATTATTACACAGCTCCATATTGGTACTATTATCCAAGAATCTATTATCCTATTCATGGTGGTATGACTCATCGTACAATAACAGGATTTGATAGTATTGGCAGAGGTTTTGAATCAATGGTTCAAGGAATAAGTAATCTTGCAGAAAGTTTACCAAATGCCATTTCAAACATGGCAGAAGGATTAACATCAGCAATCTCTAATATGAGCGAAGGGTTTACACCTCCATCATCAAGCGGTGGAAGAAGCGGTTTTGGAGGAGGATTTGGTGGTGGCGGTGGTGGAGGAGGCGGTGGTGGTATAGGATAATTTACCAGCCAAGAAAACAATTTTAGGTCTTTATTGACCTAATATCTCTTTTTTCTAGAAAAACAAAAAATGTCAATAGTTAATTATTTAATTCTTAAAACTAATCAATTTCTTGTTCAATTACTATAATATCAAGTAATTTTTCTGAAAAACATTGATTGGTTGGGCTTTTATTAATAATTAATATGCCAACCATACCAAAAGCCAAAAGATCAACAAAACTAAAAAGAGTTCTCTTGATGCTCAGGAGAAAATCCTCTTTTGCTAGAGGTCTAATTTTTTTGTTTTTAATGTCAGGAATAACAAAAAAACGAATGCCTATTTTTCTCATCCCAATAGTAAATCCTCTAGTTTTAATAGGCCAATATACAAAATAGAAAAATGAAGCAAGTATTGCTAAAGGAACTGATATGGCCCATGCAATTGTGCTCAGTAATTCAAGTATGGGTTTCATATTTATTATAGCAAGGATTTGTAAAATAGTGGGTATAAATAAAACGATTATAAATATTAGATCAACAATTAATCCATCAATAATTACTGCTAAGATTCGTTGTTCAAGTGTTGCAATTAAATCAATTAGAGCAACTTTAGGTTTCTCAGATGAAACTTGTTTATCCTCACTCAAATATTTCCACTCAAATACTGTTCTTTCATAAAAAGGATAATATAATATTAATAATTTTGGATGAAGAAATAATAAAAAAAGAAAAAGTATGAATTAAAGTAATTCATGCTCTTGGTTTCTTAAGTGGAACTTTGGTTTCAGGGTCAACTTGAACAACAACTGTTTTACCGAGTTGATCTGCAAGTCTCTGGCTATTCTTATCATTGGTGATGAAATACCAAGCAAGAAGACCAAAAACAATAGATGCTTCAATCCAACCAATAATACCACGAAGGATCATAGCTGTTAAATCCTCTTCACCTACTGGTTGTAAAGTCCATTTTTCTGGATCTGCAACAATCATGATTTTGATGTTTTGCATTTTCTTACCAATGGTTTGTCCATCTTTTTTGAATGGCATCCAAATAAATATGTAAAACATAGCAGCTAGTCCTGCAACATATATAAGCATACCAAGTAGCCAGCTTAACCATCCACCTACAATTGGAACATATCCAATTGCTATCTGAAGAATTATTCCTACAACATAAATACCAAATATAATTCCATAATCAACCAAAGCAGCAATAGCACGTTCTTTAAAAGTAGCTAATGCAAGTTTAACGTCTGGTTTCTCAGTTTTAGCTGAATCTTTAGTTTTTTCAGTTTTTTCACTCATTAATGAAAATCTCCTGATTTTACAGTGATTAACAAACTTTTATCGTTCAAACTTATATAAAAATGATTGCTGTATATAAAGCAAATTTTTACATCGTAAAAATAAAAAAAGAACAACATTTAAATGCTTCTAAAAGGACTCAAGATAGACATTTTTGTCTATAGGACTCATTCAAAAACGGTGCAAAAAATGGCAGATGATGATTTATTAGCTGAAGCAATACCTTCAGAAAAAGTGGGAGATAAAATATTAGATCCTACATGTATCGAGGCAAAAAGAACAGGAAAAAGAAATGCTCTTCTTTGGTTCACTTATGATGCAGCGGATACTTATTTCTCTCAACTAGTAATAAGCCTAGCTTATACTCCTTTTGCTCTTTTACTTGGGATCCAAAATGGTTGGTCTTACAGTGAAGCTTTTATTGTTATGTCAGTTTTTATGGCAGTATCAAATCTACTGATAGCAGTATTAGGCCCCATTATGGGTTCAATATCTGATATTGCAGGTAAAAGAAAAGGAGCAGTAATTATTGTCGCAAGTATAATGATTGGCACAACCGCTTTAATATCCGCTTGGGTAAATTTCTGGTGGGCAAGCGTCTTATTTTTGATTGCGAATTTCTGCTATCAAGCTGGACGGATGTATTATGATGCACAGATTCCCTTCATTGCTAAAACAGAGGAACGTTCGATTACACAAGCAATTGGTGGTTCTCTAAGCTTTATTGGTTCAGTACTAGGAGTTGTTACTAGTATGGTTCTCGTTGGTATTTTTGGTAAACCAACTCATATTGATACCGCTGTTTGGGCTAATCAGGATATTCCTCCTAGTTCTATTGATTTAGCAGGGCTTCGATGGATGTTCGTAATTGGTGCTGTAGTAATAATTATTATGGCTTTTCCATACCTCTTCCATAAAGAAGTTGAAAATCCTCAAGATGTTACACTTAAAGATAATTTCAGACAATCTCTCAATACTTTTAGAACAACTGGTAAAGAAATTTTAAAGGATCGAAATTCTATTCTTTTCTTTTTAAGTTGGTTCTTTATAACAGATGCAGCAAATACTGCTGTTCTCTATATGGCTGTTATTATTCAAGGCGCTGTTGGTTATGATACTACGGTGACCAATTATGTCATCTTTGCAGGAATAGGAGGAAGTTTTGTCTTTGCTATTATAACTGGCTTAATTATGAATCGTATTGGACCTAAATTGAGTTTTATGATCAATGGTGTATCTTGGGCTATTGCTATTCTCATTGTGATGGTCTCAGGATGGAGTGTAGGTGGAATTGATTTTCCAAAATGGCCAATGTTTCTTGGTGCTTTCTTCATAGGAGTCGGATTTGGTGGCATTTGGATTATTGGGCGACAGTTCATTATGGAACTTGCTCCACCACAAAAATTAGCACAATATGGCGGTTTCCAGAAAATTGCTGGTAGAGTAAGTGCTATTGCTTCACCACTAATCTTTGCTGGTTTAATCTATGCTTTCACTCCAAAATACGGGGAACATCACGCCTATAGATTTGCTCTTGGTGGATTATTTGTCTTCTTCATCATAGGTGTTTTTCTCTTAACTTTCATAATTGATCCCCATAAGCGATACTTAACTGGTGATAGAGCTCCCTATGCAAATCTATATGATAAGACTGAATCTAATTAAAAATTGAAGCTGAAGGATAATTAATTCCTTCTCTTTTTTCATTTTTTTATAAATTAAACTCTTTTCCTTCATTTTTAAGTTTCAAACATTCTTCAAATACTTCAACTGCTTTTCTCAAATGAGGAATGACTATCGAACCTCCTACGATAAGTCCTACATTCATAGCTTCGAAAAATTCTTCTGATGTTACTCCTTCCTCTACACAATTGATCACATGATAAGTTATACAATCATTACATCTTAAAACTGTTGAAGCAACTAATCCCAATAATTCTTTAATTTTTATTGATAATGCTCCATCTTCATACGCTCGAGAATCAAGCGCAAAAAATCTTTTAATTTGTACATTCCCACTATTGAGAATTTTCTCATTCATTTTTTCTCGATATTTTTTGAATTCTTCTAGATTATCAGACATTTTAGTATCTCCATTTCTTCAATTCCTCTCTTCTTTATATTCATTTTTGCTTAACTTAGTTATAGGAGAAGTGAAATTTTATAAGCAAAGGTTTTTTTCTTATAAATGAAATACATTCTTATTAAATATCACTCTCTAGGGAAATGGTGTTTGCAAAATGGCTAGAACAGCTCTCAAATGGATTTTAGGATTGATCTTATCTGTAATAGGTTTCTTTATCGTGGGCGTAGTATTGATTTTTTATCTAAGAGGAAATAATAGTCTTCAAGGTTTGATATCTGCAATCGTTATAGGTTCAGTTTTCTTTATTCCTGGATTAATTCTTTTAATACTAGCTTTAATTGATGTTTCACATAATGGATTTGATATGAGAATAGCAAAACTACTCGAAGAATTTGATCGTATCACTCCAGTTGATTTAGCTAAAAAAGCTCATAGTAGAGAAGATAAAATCGAAAAATCAGTTTCAAGAATAATTGAAAAAGGATTGATTATAGTATATTTTGATAAAGCTACTGGTGAATTTGTCACTCAAGAAGGTAGAGCTTTTGCAGAGAGAGTGATTGGTATAGTTAATTCTAAAAGACGAGTTACCTTGCAAGAACTCTGTGATGAAACTGGTATGACTACTGATGAAGTTAAGCGTATAATTATTGGCATGGAAAAGCGAGGATTATTCCACGGAACCTATGATTGGAAAAGTGGGAAGATTCTCTCGAGAGAAGCCACTAAGCAATTATCAGTCGCAAAAACAGCTTGTCCAAATTGTGGTGGAAAATTGATTGAACCCCCACTTCCTGGAGAAGAAATTAAGTGTGAATATTGCGGTCAAATAATTACTGGTTAAGATTAATCTCAATTACTAGTTTTTCTAGTAATTGTAATTCTTTCATTTTTTTATAAAATCTTAACCATCACAAAAGCATTTGATTTATCTTCATAATAATTCTCAAAGGTAGCTTTTGTCTCAAAACCTAGTTTTTCATAGAACCTTATTGCTGCTATATTTGTTATTTTAACTTCCAATCTAACTCTCTTAATAGGTGTTTTTTCAATTATATCCATTGAATAATCCATTATTTTAGTACCAATTCCTTTTCGTTGATATTCAGGTTCAACAGCTAAAATCATTATATGTGCAGTATCAATTGAATAGATACCAAAAGCAATAAATCCAAGAATTTTCTTTGTTTCCAATTCTTCAGCAACATAAAAATGTTGAATTTCAATTAGCGATTTAGCAATACCAAAAGCATCATCTTCTGGAAAACATTTCTGACATAGTAAATCAATTGATTGTTCATCACCTCGCTTGATTCTTCTCAGAACAAATTTTACTACGCCCATTGGATTTAAATCACCTTAAAATACTTCTTAGCTCAGTTATTATCAGTATCTTAAGAATTTTTAGCAAATTACTTTTATAGTGAAAGCATTTTAGAGTGGAAAAATTAAGCAAATTATAAATAATAGTTATAGTTGATTTTTTGTATAACTCTTATATAGAAGGTCAAACTCTGAAATTATATAATAATTACTAGATTTCAATGAAAGAATATTGTTATTATTAAAAAAATCGGTGTTTAAAAATGTCTGAAAAAATCCCTGAATTACTTGATAATCTTCAATCTGATAATGAAAATAAACGAACCAAAGCTGCAAAAGTTTTAGGTGACTTAGGGGATCGTAGAGTAACACAAGAATTGATGATAGCATTAAAAGAAAATCCTGATGTTGCAACTAGAATTTCCTCAGCTGAAGCACTAGGTAAAATTGGAGATAGAGAAGCAACCGAATTATTGATTGAAATATACAAAAGTGATCCTGATAAGAAAGTAAAAGCAGCTATGCTTAAAGCTTTAGGTGAATTAGGTGATGATGCTGCTTATGATACATTAATGAATTCAATTTTAAATGAAAAGATAATTTCCATAAGAGAAGTAGCTATTCTCGCAATTGGGAAGCTAAATAATAAAGCTGCTGCAGAAGAATTACAAAAAATCGCTAAAGAAGATTCTAATAGAAAAATTATAGTTGCCGCAATTAAATCATTATATTTATTGGGAGAAAGGAAAGCAGCGAGTCTTTTTAGAGAATTACTTGAAACTTCTGATGATGTTCAAATTCGAGTTGAAGTTGCTGCAGGTTTAGGAAGAATTGGAGGAAGAGCTGCTATTGGACCTTTAGTTTCTTCGTTAAAAAAAGAGGAAAGTGATGCTGTTAGAGAATCAATAGTAATCTCTTTAGGAAGAATTGCTAATACAACAGCAGTTGATCCATTAATCAACACCTTAAAAGAAGATAAGAGTCCAATAGTTCGCAAAAGTGCTGCTTGGTCTCTTAGAAGAATTAGAGATAGTCGAATATCTGCTGCATTACTTGCACAATTGGATAAAGAAACTTTCGAAGCTGTAAAACAAGAAATTATTTCCTCACTTGGGAAACACAAAGAAAGAAAAGCAATAAATGCAATTATCGATGAATTGTCTAAATCAAAAGATGAACAAGTACGAAGAGCAGCAGTAATTGCTTTAGGTGATATTAATGACAAAAAAGCAGTTGAGCCACTACTAAATACTATTGAAACTGATAAATCTAACGAAGTTCGAAGGTATGCTGCTTGGGCTCTAAGTAAATTAAAGAGTATTAATTCGAAAGAAATTTTAGTTACTCTATTGGAAAATGAAAAAGATACTGAAGTTATTAATATGATTCAAACAGCAATTAAAGCAATAGACGATGCAATAGAACATGAAGAAGACGAGAGACGGAAAGCAGAAGAGCGTGCAAAAAGAGAAGAGTATTATTATTACTAAATTTGCTTTTTCAAAACAATTTTTCTTGTTGATAATCACCAATCAACTCACCAAAAGAAACTCCAACACTTGAAGCATACGCTAGAGAGACCTTATAATTGGTACTTTTGCGAATTTCTTCTAATTGATCTGGTATTTTAAGAAAAAGAAATCCTTTTCTCCGATTTTTAAATTTAATACCTAAAATAGCTTCAAAACCTATTCTATTAGCAAATTCAATTAGACCCTCTATTTGTTGCTTATCTAAATAGAGAATGTCTCTTCTAATTGTTTTAATTTCCAACACATAAAATTTCTTTCTCTTAATTGAACCTGCAATTAAATCCGGTCTTGGTAATAAAGTACCACCACCAGATGCAGGAGCTCGTAATACTGCAAATCCAGCATTCCAAAAGAGATGAACAAGATCTCTCTCTGCTTTTATTCCACTTGAAGACATTTATTTCACTATAAAAACTATTAATTCTTCCAATAAAAATAATAGTAATACTTCATAAGATTTTCAATTATTTTTAGTAATATTTTGGTATTACAAATAATTATATTTCAAAAAAACAGTTGTATAAAAACTGATTCCGTGTAAAAATTAAATTGTTCTGGAAAGCGAAGGCTCCAAAATGAGAACCATTGTTTCAGGGAAAACAATGGGGAGCGCGTATGTTGAGCCATCGCAATCCAGAATGCAGGTGAACAGGTCTCATACGAGACCACTTGAACAAGGTCTCTCTTGTAACAAGCGTAACTAATTTTTCGAGAGTTTCATAAGCATATCGACTGCTGAAATAACATCTTCAGCGGGGATGCCTACTCCTCGTTTGTAAATCATCATTGCTCCTCTGTTTGTTATTTGAGCAGTAATTTGACTGCCTGTTGGGAGATCAATGAATCCTTTAAAGTATTTGATTGTACCTTGTCTTCTATAGATTGTCCATTCTGCACTATCTAATATTTCACCATTTAATTCTATTTGACTTAAAGCGGGATTATCTAAATCCGAAATTTTTACTTTGTTAACCATGGCTGCATCTCTACATAATGTAACCATAGAATTTTCATCTAAATTAATTCTACCAAATTCTGCGTTAAGAATATTCATTAGTTGCATTATTCCTCTACTAGCAACCCAAGAAGTTCCCCGACATTCAAGATATTTCTCTCTTATATGAATGATATATTCACACTTTCCTTGAGAATATACTACTTCACTTCTAAGATCATTATCTTTCATTCGTTGAACAGTTATTGGTTGTCCTATAGTATAATAAACGCTAATCATATTTCCATTTGTGTCAACATCAGAAAATCCTTCATAGAATTTTCTATCTTTAAATTCTACTGTGTGCTCTTTTAATTTATTTACAATAGTTGAAGCACTGTCTAGTGATCCGCCATTAATATGGTATAATTTCAGATGCAAGTATTCGCCTCTGGGAATAATTAGACCATTTGTTTGTAGTGCCATAAATTCACCTTACTCTACAAATTTCGTTAGAAACAAGAGACCTTCTTTTACTGACCTTAGTTTCTATTGGAAATAACTCTATAGATACACCGACTTATAAACTTTACTAACCTCAACTTCTAGTGGAGTCATCTCTTTAGAACACAAGATGTTGGAAAAAAAGTTTAAAGTATAATTAAATGATTGTTTTTTCTCGAAATTAAAAGGACAACCTTAAATGATTGTTTGTCCCAAGAATATTAGTGAGGAATATTTAATGGCACTCAGAAAACTTCAAGGATTAAAAGTTGGACGTTTAATAGTACTGATACTATTATTTCTTATTCCAGCGTCATTTATTCTTATAGTAGTAGGGTCAGAGTTAGGATGGTTTGGTCCTATTATATCATGGCAAATGTTTACGTCATTAGGTCCATTACCTTTCTTACCTGAGGGGTGGGCTAAATTCATTGTATGGTTTGGTGTACCGGTATTCTTTAGTATACCTTGGGTATCATTTTTATTAATTGATAAAGATCGAGTTGGAGAAACTTTTGATAACATGGGAAGAGCTCTTAGGAAAGTAAGCATTGGCTTGAATCTTTTTTATACAGTTAATGCACTTTTCATTTTTGCATTTTTCATCCTTCCGTTTGGTTCTCCTGCCATAGCTGTATTTGCTTCATTTGGTTTAATTCCTTGGTTAGTTAGAAAAAAGGCTGGTGCTCGTATACCTTGGTGGATAGCAATCATTCCTGGTATAATTCTTGGAGCAATACCTGTTATATTAGCTATTGGATTTTATGCCAATTACGCTCCGGTTTGGAGTAGCATTTGGACAAGCTGGGCTGGAGGAGCTGCAACAGGAACCTTAATGGAACGTTATGGCTGGGTTCATGTTCTCTATGGTTTTGGTTATTCTCTAGCTATTGGAGCTGTGATAGCAGGATTTACTTCATTCATTTTTGAGGGAGCTTCTCAAGTAGATAGACATTCAACAAGACCAAAAGGAATTTTATATATTGTAGAATTCTTAGTAGCAGCAGGTGTTTTTATCCTCTATATGCTATTAGATGTAGAAAATCCAGCTAGGAATATTGTCTTTTGGATTATCAGTGGGGTTTCTATAGCGTTAGGCTTATTGGAATTTCTATTAAGATGGTTTAAGAAAACTAAAAGAACAGATAAAGATAATGTTCCAATGGGAGCATATATTATGCTACCTCTTTTCATTGCTGTTGATTTCATTAGGGGTGGAAACGTTGAACAAATTAAAAATTACGCTTTAACAATAGCACTTGCTCTAGCTTGTGTAATATATTTTGTTCTGTTCATCTTAGCATATTCTTTCGCTGGTGAAACATATCAGTCTCGATGGAGTAAAAGCTCGGATAATGGTGATGATGAAGAGGAAGATTCTTCCGATGATGAGTAGGGAGAAATCCCTCTCTGATTTTTTTTATTATATTAAAAAGAAATTTTAATATTTTATATAGTGCTTTTTTTAGCATCTACTAAGAGGCTATGTATTTGAAAGAAGTTTGGGTAAATTTCTATCATGAATCTTTCACAAAAATTCCTAAATATATTTCAAATTTAGATGGAATTGTTGTTGGTCTAAATACAAATATTGATGCTATTGTAAATATTGATGCTGTTTTGATTCAAAAATTAGTAAATGAATTTGGAATTAGTGTGGAAGAATTGTTAAACGGTGTTGAAAACTGGAAAGGCAATATTGAAAATATTAATGATTATGTAATTGGTTTATGTGGCTGTTTTATAGCTGGCAAAGCTAGTGAATGGATCATTCAAAATGAATCAGTATATAATCACTTGCTAAATTTTTTACCAATAAACTCAAACTACTATTTGGGAGGACAAGCTGGAATTATGTCCAGCGTTCTTGCAGAAATTGGTGTTCCAAGAATAATTGTTCACTCAATTTCATTACCTTTAGAATTGAGGAGTCTTTTTTCAGATAATAAAAATATAGTAGTACCTATTCTTACAAATACAGGGGACATTGATTTTATTCACCCAAAAAATGTAGAATGTGATGATAAAAATCTCTACTTACATATTATATCAGAATTTAAGAAAAACGATATACTAAAAATAACTGATGATTTAAAGTGGATTTGCCCTAGAAGTAATCGCTTTATTTCTACTTATGACCCATTGAATGAAAAAATGACAATAAATGAAGGTTTTTCAAAAGGCATTGAAAAAATAGCAAGATTCTCAAATGGTATTATCATTTCTGGTTTTCATATGCTTGATATTCATGATTTAGGGATTGAAGTAGTAAAGGAGAAGATTTCTGATGTTTTAGACTATTTAAAGAAAATTAAAGAAATAAATAGCAATTTAGTGATACAATTGGAATTAAGTAGTACAAAAAATGAAGAAATCCTTGAGGAATTAATTAACCTTTCTTCTAAGGAAGCTATTTGGGATAGCATGAGTTGTAATGATCGAGAGCTAGCTGAAATACTCGAGATTCTAGGAGAACATAAATTAGCAAATAATATTAGATCATATGCGCTTCAAGAAAGTATATTTGAAGGCAGTAAAATTGTTTATGAAAAATTATCGTTGAAAAGATTACACATTCATGAGTATGGTTGTTATATTGTTTTAATACAGAATGATAATTTGTTGGATATTAATTTAGTTAGAGAAGCATTATGCTATGCCTCTATTATAACAGCAAATCGTGCTGAGAAGGGTGAGAAACTAAATATTAGAGAAATTAAGTTAGAAAATTGGGAACCTTTCGAGAATTTTGAGTTAACGAAGGAATTTGATGAATTAACAAATTCTTTGGCAAAGGGAAATCTAATTGATAAAGATATTTTTCGTAGAACGGGGATAGCTGAATTTCAGAATTATTATTTGGTAGCTATTCCAACAATTTTAATCAAAAAACCAAAACATACAGTTGGTCTTGGTGATACAGTTTCTGCAACAGCTTTTGCTGTTGAATTATCTCTAAAAAAAATAGGAATTAGATGAGCAGAAAATCACGTTTCTGATACTTCTACTACATCAATATCACTATCAGCAACTAATTCAACATTTGCTTTGTTTTTGGGAGGTTCAGGTATTTTTCCAGTATAAACTTGTGTTATCCATGCTTTGCCTCTGAATCTCTTACGAACCCAATCAGGCATAATCCATCCGATATACCCAGTGATTACTGCTGCCAAAACAATTATTCCTCTAGCTATATACATTAAGGCTGAAACAATTGCAATTTCTCCTGCTCCAAATATGTAAACGCCCAAGAAAAGTCCAGTCATAAGAAGTAAAAGAATTGACCAAGTAATAACAACAAAACCTTTTTTGGCAACGACATCTTTCGCTTTTCTTTGCAACTGAAAAGTTCGTAAAGATAGTCTTATGTATGTATATGAGCCTATAACGAAAATCAATCCAATAAGGATAATTGTTGGCCATTCAACTGCTGGAAAGTATATATTGAAATCTACACCAGCTAAATCAATTTCACTATACCACACTGGATTAGGAGTATCAGTTAGAATATCATTAAGTGCTAATCCAAATGAACCTCCAGTAATTGTACCAAAAACAATAGTGTAAACTGATTTGAAGAAATCGTTATCACGAATAAGATGACGGTTTCCAAAGAAATACATCCAATTAATGGAATAAACTAATAAGAAAACACCAATGATTTGAAGTATTTTACAATAAACGACTATCTTAGAACTTGTGGGGTATAAACTTTCAAGAATGAAAGCTGTTGTTGCTAATATCTCATTAAGGAATATATTTCCATAAGCCATAATCAACATAATCGTTCCAATTGTCCTTTTGTTAAAGAAATGACGCAGTAAAAGCACAATAAAAATACTTAGTATCACTACATCAAATGATCCAGCTATTATATAGTTGAAAGAAAAACCTGTAAGAACCAAGATTAGTCCTCCTGAAAACAATCAATGAACCATTTGAAAGATTCGTAAAGACCAAGACCAGTTAAAGCAGAAGTTTCAAAACAAGACCATTTGATAGTTGTAAGTTCAAATAAACCAAAAAATCTCATAAATTCTGGTCGGGAAATTTTTCCTTCTAAATCTGCTTTATTTAAAAGAATCATTACGGGAATAAGTTGATTAATTTGAGTATTTATAATATTGTAGAAAATATCCTTTGTTTCTTGCATTCTTACAAAGTCTGTGCTGTCAATTACATAAATTAAACCATCAGCTTTTTCGTTTATGTCACCCCAAAGACCGCGAAAATCCTCCTGGCCACCCAAATCAAATACATCCATCTGTAGTTTGGGCAAATCTATTATCTCACGATTTACTCCCATAGTTGGGATGGTTTCTTTATGTGTTCCTGCAACGAGATATCTAACAATCGTTGTTTTTCCTGCTTTATCTAATCCACAAATCGTAATATTCACATGTTTTGTTTTAGATTTAAATAGTTTTAATAAGAAAGACAATTTTATTCATTTCTCCATTAACTATTTCCAGAGGTCTTTACCGAATCCATCTATTGCATCTTGGTCTAAATCATTACCTTTTTTATCTTTAATATCAAATTCCAAAGTAACAATCGAACTGATTTTTACTTTTAATTGACCATCTGCAAGTCCAGTGTAAAGATTTGGAAGAATTTTTTTAATAGTATTTATATCAGCGAGGTTATTTTTTTTGAGTTCACTAACAGTAAATGAGAATATTTTTTGAATAATCTCAGAATTGTATTTCATATCATTGAAAACTGCTACCAATGAAGCAATATTATCTCTTCCTGTATCTGAAGGTACTGAAAAAACATACCCTGAAAAAACAGTATCTGCTACTGTGCTTGAAGTAAAATCACCATCCTTTGCACTCATTGGCATACTTTTAATAACAATTTCATTGATAACATTTAATGGAAGAACATCAGGATGAGCTTTAACAAGTTCAAGTCCCTTTTGCCCCATTTGTACTAAACACAAACTTATAGGCTTCATTTTTTTTTAATCCCTCATTTTAATTTCGCTTTCCTCTTCTAAAGAAGCATAATGTATATTATAATGCAGTTATTTAAGTTTTCTAGTAAATACATAAGTATTATTTTATAACGTTTTATTGAAATAAAAATTCAAATTTTAACGACTAGTATTTTCAATGATTTATTTTATGTTTATTATTAAGGAGTAATCAATATGCATATGCCTGATGGTATTTTACCACTTTCTCATTCACTAGTATATTTAACAATAAGCAGCATTATTATTCTTATAACATTTTGGTAAAGAAAAATCGCTATAATAGTAAACAAGAAGAAAATGAAATTAAATCTCTCTGTAGGGGTGAAGATATTGTAGAAAAACAAAGTGAAATTAGAACTACTGAAAATAACATCGAAAAAGACTCTCCTATCAATTCGGAATCATTTTAATGTTAAAAAAACTAGGATAGTTTTATATCCTAATTTTACTATTTTTTTGTTGATGTCTGAGTCAAGTTTTCTATTACCATTTCGCGAAAAACCAATTGAAAGTCAATTATCTACTATCGCTATATCAATATTAGTAGTTGTATCATTAGTTTTTTTGCTAGTTAGTAAAGTACTTTTAGACGTAGTTTTTGTGTATGTAATATCTTTAATTTTTCTTTTATCTCTAAGAGCTAGATTTTTTAAAACATTGAAAGTTGTTTTAACTGCAGGATTGATTGTTTTCTTCTTAGGATTATCTAGTCTATTTTTGAAACAGGGAGCAATCATTTTTCAGATTCCAATTGGGAGTTGGACGATAAGTTTCTATGAGTTTGCTGTACAACGAGCTATTTTTATTTGGGTTAGAGGAATATTCTCTGTTTCTATTGTGACACTGTATACAACTGTAATTACTGTCCAAGAATTCATTCAATCTCTTCGAAGTCTTTTCTTACCAAATATTCTCGTTACTTTAATTTTGTTGATTTTGCGATATACTCCAATGCTTTATCAGCAAGGTTCAGAAGTAAAAATTTCTCAAGAATTAAGAGGATTAGCAACTGCTCCATTTAGACGAAAGTTCTCAGCTGCTACATCTAGGATAGGTGGAACATTAATACGCTCTATGAGAAAAGGAACTGAGGTCTATGAGGGAATGGTTTTACGAGGGCTTGAAAATTCTGAGCTCGTAAGAAGATCGAAAACAAAGTGGTTAGATTGGTTAATTTTACCATTAATTGTTGGTGTCATTAGTTTAATCGCTGGAGGAGTATTAAGTGGACTCATTAATTCAATTTAAAAATATTAGTTTTGAATATCCTGAAAAAACATTTGGTTTACATGAAATAAGCTTTGAAATCATAGCTGGAAAGAAATATGCCATTTGTGGAAAAAATGGTGCAGGTAAAACTACTCTTCTAAGATTATTGATGGGACTCGAAACAATGCAACAAGGTTCAATTATTGTTGAAAATATAGAAATGACTCGAAATACTATCAGAAATATAAGGCAAAAAATTGGCTTTGTATTTCAAAATCCAGATTCTCAAGTTTTTTCAGCAAATGTTTCTGAAGATGTTGCTTTTGGCCCAAGAAATATGGGATTATCTGAAGAGGAAGTAAATCTACGTGTGAAAAATGCTCTCGAGAGCGTAGATCTCGTTGAATATACAGATAGATCTCCTTATCAAATGTCCTATGGGCAAAAGAAGAGGGTAGCAATTGCAGGAATTTTGGCTATGGATCCTTCAATTATTGTTTTAGATGAACCATTTTCTAATCTCGACTATCCTTCAAGAACTTCACTAAGAAAATTATTGGAGAAAGAAGTTATTAATAAGGGTAAAACAATAATCTTCGCTTCACATTCTAGAAGATTAATACATGAATGGGCAGATTATGCGCTTTTCTTAGATGGTGGAAGATTACTTTATTCTGGTGAGACAAAGGGATTGGTTGATTTACCACAAGCAGAAATATATCTAGGTCCGATTTAAATTAAAGAAAATCATTCTCTAAAAGTTTAGAGTACAAAATCATATATGCAAATACAGTAAAAAAGCCTAATTTTTCTCTGCATATATCTCTAATATTATGTTGATATTATTTAATCTTTTAATAGAGAAGGTTTGAGTTATAATTGGTGTTTAGAGTGGAACCACACAGCCCAGAACAAGACATTAAAATTGTAGTAACAGGACCTTATAATGCAGGGAAATCAGAATTCGTCCAGAGATTTGGAGATCGACCAATAAATGTTGCTGTAAATGGAACTACAGTAGGGATGGATTTTTCACATGATATGATTGAAAATTATCATGTGCATATTTTTGGCACTCCAGGACAGGATCATTTTAAAGATGTGCAACAATGTGTAGCAAGAGGAGCATCTGGAATAATAATGGTTATTGATAGTACTGATCCAACAACCTTTGGACAAGTAGAAACATTGACAAAAAGAATTAAAGCTGTTTGTGGTCGTGTTCCTCTTATTGTTTGTGCAAATAAACAAGACAAAGAAGGAGCACTTTCTCCTGATAAGATTAAACAAATGATCGGATTTAAAGGAAAAATTATTGGTACCACTGCAACAAAAGGAGAAGGTACACAAACAAGCATAGTTGAGGTTCTTAAACAAATTCGAAAAGAGAAAGAGATGCAGTAACTAGATTTCTAATTTTTCAGCATCCCAATTTTTCCGTATTTTTTTTTACATATGATGATGGAACAAGATCAAGAACTATTACTTCTAGTAATACATTACATTTTCTGGATCAATCTTTGCATCGTCATGAACTTCCCAAAGTGGTTCTTTCTGTCTCTTCTTTGATGATTGAAAGATTTTATCTTCATCTTCAAGCTTTTTCATATGAGCTTTAAGTGTTAAATCATTCACAAGATCTTTCCATGGTTTGTACCATTCTATCCCTAGACTGAGATAAACTTCATCTTTTATTTCATCAAATGTACTTGCTCCGTTTGTAGTTAAAGTTACAAGAATAGTTTCTTCAAAAGTTTGGTGAGCTCGTAAAGCTTGTTTGATTAATTCCTTAGCTTGAGTTCCTAGATAAGCTCCATCATATGCAGGACATAGCATATCTACATTTGCTCGAGATATAAATGATAATGCATTTTCTCTTTCGGTAACGCTTCCTGTTAAATCAATAAAATAATTGCTAAATCTCATTGGATAGATGTATAATTCTGCCCCAGTAAAAATCGCTTTTTGTTTTGAGCTAAAAAACATAGAATGGCCTATACTAAATCCAGGATAAGCTACTACATATAGAGTCGTCTCTCCCAGTTTGAATTTATCGTCACTTTGAAAAACTGCATGTGGTTTTATTCCTCTTAATCTCTCCCAAGGTTCATATGAAAATTTACCACCTTTTTTATTTGGTTCAAAATGCTTTTCGGGAAGATAGAGATAGGGTTTTCTAATTGTATCCTCTGCATCTTTATGACATAATAATTCAGCCTTTGGAAACATATCTACTAGTTTATTTGCTCCACCAATAGCATCATGATGTTCCCTCGTTAGCATAATATATTTTACATCATTAGCTTTTCTTCCTGCATGATCGATACATTCCCATATTTCATGTTGAATGGTGTTTTGAATTCCCGTATCAATAATAGCAATTTTTTCATCCATTACAATGTAAACGGCATTTCTTTCTCCACCTGGCCCATGTTCGCCATAAACATTCCATATACCATCATTGATTTCATTAAATGTCATTTATTACTACAACACCTTTTATTTTATTTGTACACAAATTATCCTAGAAATATTTTGAGTCTTCTAAAATAAGAACGTTTAGTTATTCATTTCAAATTAAATTAAACTTATTTTTTAAAGAATATATCTTTATATTGTGTTATAACAAATCAAGTTTGAAAAGAATTTTACATGAGAGAATTCAAATGTCAAAAAATGCTTCTCGAGATGTCCGAAAAAGATTGTTCGAATTTGCTAAAAACGAATATCAATCAAAATCTCCGAATTATGTAGAAGTTCGAAAAGCAAAAGGGGCAAAAACATTTTATCGTGGACCTATCCCTCAGTTAATTTTAACAAAATATAAAGCTATTATGTATACTGTTTTTGCAGATTATGGAACTCTTGCTCGTTTATATTATTTTAATCGTGAAGGATATTGTATTAATGATACTAGTTATTCTGAAAATAATCTTGAAAAAATAAAAACTCATTTGAAGAAAACTTCTTCTCGTGTTTTAAGGTACCCTAAACTTGAAATACAACCTACGTTAGGGAACATTATAGCTGAACTTGATAAGAAATTTGTTAAAATTTTAGATGATATTGAAAAAATTTCCAAAAGGAAAATTTCAAGCAGACCAATAATAACTATTGATAATCAACTAGAATATAATTCTCCTAAATTTTTTAATTTGTTTAACCTAAAAGATAATTTTTTAGAATTACCCAAAGATTTCGAAAATAATGAACTAATAGAGATTGCTTTAGTTTATGAAGCATTTAAAACATCAATGAAAAATTTAGTTGACCACCCGGGTTTAATTAATTCATTAGCAATTATTGGATCAATGCTTTATCTAAATCAGAAAAAACTTCGTGAATTGATGCTTAGTCAATGGCAAAACAAAATAATTGACTTAAAACTTTTTGAGAAAGAAGATTATAAAAAACAAATCGAAATTCAAACGTTATATTCTCTTATTATTTTAATTCGGGATTTTCTAGACTATGAATCAATCTTTGAAAACGATTTATACGTTACACAGCTAGTGAGCATTTATCTAAATGAACTTAATACTAAGAAAGATGCTGAAATTCGATTATCAAAATTTCTTCAAAAAATTTCTGAAATCGAATTAGGACAAAATAATGATATGAATTGTGCAATTTTCTTCTTAGCATCTTACATCTTGAGAACACTTTCAAATAATCAATTTGAGTTAAATTCTGTTGATTTGTTAATAAAGAACAAAATAAGTAAAAAACCTCCATATGGTTCTACTGTGTATCAATTAATTGAAAGATTAGAAAATAATGAAGTACATTCGTTAATTGAGTTGTGGAGAGAGAAATCTGAATTATTTCCTTCAAAATATGATTTCTATTTTGAAAAAGTAATTGATACTATTTTTAAGAATTCACTTCAATTATCTACAAAATATACAACAAACAGTTTTGATAAACCAGGTGATATTTTCTTAATTCTCACTAATAATTCAGATACTAATTTTGGTACTTTTGTAATTAGTGATTTACATTGGACTCCAAAAGACGCAATGGAAATTATTGGTGAGAAAAGACGATTTAAATTAAAAATATTAAAACATGGAGAAACTATTACTTTTACTTACGCAATAATCCCTAAAAAAATTGGAACGATAAATTTCTCCAGTTTGGATATAAGATTTAATGATTTTTCAGGTATTAAACATTATATACGCCTTGATTTGCCTTCATTAAAAATAAAAGAATAAAAGCTAATCAGAAATTAATTAGCTTAATATAATTCGTAGGATCGAGTTAGAAATCCTTGCCAAATATTAGGCATTTCTTCTAATTGTGTTTGAACGATTTCTTCAATTCTTCTTTTTGTTTTGCTATCTTTATCTGCATCTACTAAAGCAAGTTCAATGATTTGTGGTTCAGTTATTTTTTTACCAATTTTACTAACCAAATAACAGTCAACATTACTTACACCAAGTTCGGATACAACCTGTTGACATATTTTTCTTGCAGCAACGTTGTAAGTTTTACCGACATGACTTACTGGATTTTTCCCTGCAGCAGCTTCTAGTGTCATTGGTCTATAGGGTGTTATTAGTCCATTAGCTCTGTTTCCTCTCCCAACCTGACCATCATCACCTTGTTCTGCTGATGTTCCTGTTACTGTTAAATATAAACAATCTTCATTATTCGGTACATCTGCTACGTTGACATCAACATGAATATCGCCATCCCATATCTTAGAGGCAAGGTCTAATGTAATTTCTTTAGCATCTTCTTTTGTTTGCCAGTAATGATCAACATCGGTTAATTCTGTACAAATCATAGCGCAAGCTACTGTTAAATCAATTTTCTTTTCGTGTCTTACTCCCATGACTTTGATATCTTCACCAATTGCTGGATATTTTTTCTTTATATTGGGATCGTTTAACAATCGCTCTGTTTTGTATGTCAATTCCTCAATTTTAGAATAAGGAGCAAAACCTATTCCAATTGATGTATCATTTGCTCTTGGAATCTCAGTATTTTCTTCAAAATTACCTACTAGATCAGTGCTTCCAGATCTAATTTTGTAATCAATAATAATATCATGTTCGATATTTAAATGAGGTAAATCTTTATGAAGGAAATTTTTCGTTGTTTCAAGAACAAGTTTTCCAATTGGAAGATATTTACCGTTTATATGTTGGTTGACACCTACTGCTCTTCCTACTAATAAAAGGTAAATTGGTTCTAATACTTCACCAAAACCTATTCTGGTTGTGGATTGACCACCACATAAAACAGCTTTATCCACATTGTGATGTTGAATTCTCCCTAAATTTTCTACATACCAAGTGCTCAATGCTATACTTAATTCTTCAGAGGCTTTATCACAGAGATAATCTGGATGTCCTTGCCCCTTACGTTCAACTATCTCCACAGGAAGTTTCGATGGAACTATATCACGATCATGACTTATAACTAAATTTTCCACGTTTTTTCATCTCTTATTATAATTGAATCTTTTCTCCTAACTCAAAACATTTCTGACAGTCTACTTTTATTAATGTTATGTAATTTTTTCCAAAAGGATAGTAGTTAATAAGAATAGAAAAAATTGAAAAAAATCTTTTAGTTTACATATTTAAATTGATTATTTTTGCTAGGATGTGCTT
>Ga0307378_10001780_pt1 | contig 34165 bp, 42 predicted proteins | sample UN1MG_FD_202238 | JGI IMG/M metagenome (GOLD analysis project Ga0307378, IMG submission 202238) | Soil microbial communities from Risofladan, Vaasa, Finland - UN-1 | ecosystem: Environmental > Terrestrial > Soil > Coastal area > Acid sulfate soil | place: Finland: Risofladan, Vaasa | collected... | reverse complement strand
TATTATTTTTTAAAAAAACGAATTAAAAATAAAATTAAAATAATAACAACCGAAGAACTCACAAAGTTATTCAACGCCATTGAAATAGATGATTTAATCGACTTTGAAAAAAAACAGGTATCAAAAGAATATCCAAGCATAATAGTTGATGGGGACATTGAAATTGACATTACTGTTTTAGTCGAAAATGATCTTTTCGATGAAATACAAATGAAAAATTTAGATGTTGATATACATGTGTGGAATAAAGGTAGCGAGGAAAAATTCAGTTTAAATGTTAGTAATTTTTTAAATCAAAAGGAGAAACTTTATAACAGATTAGCGAAAGAATATATAAACAGATTAACTTAAAAATTGATAAAATGACACAAATAGAAAAAAGACCTCAAACATTAAAGAATTTTTTTCAAAGAGATTTAGTAAAAGACAAGTTTAAAGAAATACTTGATAAAAGATCAACATCATTTATTACAACAGTATTGCAGATATGTAATCAAAACGATCTATTGTCACAAGCAACACCTGAAAGTGTGTTTGGTGCAGCTATGACTAGTGCCACTTTAGATTTACCAATAAATCCAAATTTAGGATTTGCCTACATTGTTCCTTACAAGACAAAAAATGGAAATTCATACGAAAATGTCGCTCAATTCCAAATAGGATATAAAGGACTTATTCAACTCGCACAAAGAAGTGGACAAATAAAAACAATCTCAGCAACTCCTATATATGAAGGTCAAATCGTTAGCAGTAATCCTTTGACTGGCTATATTTTTGACTTTGAGAAAAAAGAAAGCAGTACTATAATAGGTTATGCGGCTTATTTCTCTTTGTTAAATGGGTTTGAAAAAACACAATATATGACTATTGATGAGATTGAAAAACATGCTAAAAGATATTCACAAACCTTTAAGAGAGATTTTGGTGTTTGGAAAGATAATTTTCATTCAATGGCAATGAAAACTGTACTAAAATTAATTCTTTCAAAATTCGCTCCTCTTAGTGTTGATATGCAAAAAGCAATACAACTAGATCAAACTGTAATTGAAGATAAAGAATTTGAGTATGTTGATAATAAGGAAGATGTTCAGGAAGCAGTCGAAGTCAAAAAAGAGGAAATGAGAGGAAAAGAAACAGAACAGGGTCAAATGGATATGCCATAAACATGTTGCACAACATATAATAGGCTAGTTATTTTAATAAATGATTAGCCTATATTTGTTAAAACTAAATTTTTAAAAATGAATACACAAAAACATAAATACTCTGATTTAACACCAGATCAATATGAGGAGCATTTCAGCAATTTTCTTATTGATTCATGGTCTTATTCCAAAGTAGCAACATTCACACGGAATGAGAAGGATTTCGAGATGAGATATGTTTATCGTGAAGATTATAAAATTTCAGCATCAAGTGTATCTGGCTCTGCCTATCACGAAGCTCTAAAGCTATATTTTGAAGGTTTAAAGCAAAATGTAGTGTGCGATCTTACAACACTTAACCAAGAGGCGTTTGAGTACATAGAATCAATACATGCTAATGAATGGAAATTACAGAAAACTACGCCAACAGTTGAAAATTGCATAGAGAAAGCATTTAAAAACTCTACAATCTTATTAAATAATTTCTACGCTGAAAAATCAATATACGAAAACGATATTGAAGAAGTATTGTTTGTTGAAGAAAGGTTCAACGAATGGATTTCACTTAACGGCGTTGATTTACCTTTGCCTTGCCATGCTGTAATTGATTTGGTTTATAGATCAAAAGATAATAAAATAGTTGTATTAGATCATAAATCAAAATCATCTTATACCGATGAAAAAGATGCAAAATTCGTGATCGGGAAACAGGCAATTACATATGTTAAAGTATTAGAGGCAAGAACTGGTTTAAACGTTGACAGGGTTTGTTTTATAGAAAATAAAGCATCAAAAAATAAGGATGGTTCTTCGCAATTAAAAAAGATTGATATTGAATTAGACAAAGATATAATAAGGCTGTATGAGGCAATGCTTTATGAGCCTATAAAAAGAATGACACAGGCTGTTTCTGACCCCGACTATGTTTACATAACAAATGACAATGACAGTTTTGTAGATAAGGCTGAAATTTATCAATTCTGGACTAAAACAATGATTGCAGAAATTGAAGATTTTAATATTCAGGATTCAAAAAAAGAATTAATACAAAAGAGATTAAAAAAGATACGTGATGCCTCAATTTCTTCAATTAACCCTAAAATTATCAGTGAATTTAATAAGAATGCCGCTGAATTTATCCAATACAATCTAAACAATAAAAACATGACATCGCAAGAGAAGATAGAGCATATTTTAAGAACTTTCGGAATAGTTTCAAAGGTTCAGCATACTTTTTCAGGATATTCAAGTAATACATTTTTGTTAGATGTAAATGCAGGTATCCCATTATCAAAGATTCACAGGCATAAACTCGACATTGCAGCAGCTCTTAATGTTGGAAATATTCGTATTATGAAAGATTTATTTGTACATGAAGGAAAATCATACCTTGCAATAGAATCATCAAAGAAAAGAGAAGATAATTTACTTTTCGATATAAAATATTTAACTGGTGTAAAAATACCTATCGGATTAGATAACTTCGGAAATACGGTAGTATGGGACTTAGAAAACAATTCAACGCCTCACATGCTTGTATGTGGAGCAACGGGTTCTGGAAAATCTGTATGTCTTAAATCAACAATAGAATATGCGAAACACGCAGGGATAAATGACATTATTATTTTTGACCCTAAATTTGAATTTACTAAATATTCATCTAAAGGAATATCAGTACTTAATGACATTAAGGATATTGAACTAGAAATGAGGGAGCTTGTTGAAGAAATGCAGGAAAGAGTTAAGTCAGGCATAAATAGCAAGAAGCTTATAATTTTTGATGAGTTCGCTGATGCGGTTGCTAGTTCTAAAAAAGGCAAAGAACTCGATATTATCGAAAACATTCAAATCGGTACTTATGCGCCAAAAAAAGTAAAAGGATTATTCGGTGAACACACAGAACAAGGATTACCAAAAATGGCAATGAGGAAAGTCGGAGAGTTTAAATCGCTAGAAGAAAACCTAAAAATATTGCTACAAAAAGGAAGATCAACAGGAATAAGAATAGTAGCAGCAACTCAAAGAGCATCTGTAAAAGTAATAACAGGAGATGCAAAGGTGAATTTCCCTGTTCAGGTTTGTTTTAGAGTTCCAAAAGAAGTAGATTCAAAGGTAGTAATTGATGAATCTGGTGCAGAAGTATTATACGGAATGGGTGACGGTCTTATTAAATCGCCAGAATACTTAAACGTTATTAGATTTCAAGGATTCTTTAAACCTTAAGATATGATAGAATATAATCATGAAGTTTGGCACGAATGCGAAAGCTGTGGATTTCAGTTTGATAGGAGAGTGTATGTAAAATGTCCTATTTGTAATAAAACCACACAAACACATATCCTTGATATATATTTGAAAGGACAAACAGTATATCAAGTTAATGGAGTTGTAAAAATCAAAAGGACAATTTCAGTTAAATTACACATGTTTATGATAATGTGTAGCGATTATACTTTTTTAAACTAACTTTTATAAATAATAACTATGTCAACTAAAATTGAATGGACAGAAGCAACGTGGAATCCTATTATTGGATGTTCAAAAATATCACCCGGATGTGATAATTGCTATGCTGAAAAAATGGCGGGTAGATTATCAAATATTGTAAATACTGCACATTATTTAATAGTTGTTGAGCAAAATGTTAGCGCACCATTCGTACATAGAGGATTACAAATATGGAATGGTAAAACTCATTTCGTAGAATCACAGTTAGATAAGCCACTAAAACGAAAAAAGCCAACAATGTATTTTGTATGCTCTATGGGCGACTTGTTTCATGAATCAGTTCCTTTTGAATGGATTGATAAAGTAATGGCTGTAATTGCTCAAACGCCACAGCACACTTTTCAAATCCTAACAAAACGAGCTGACAGAATGAATAAATACTTTGAACGCTCAGAATATGATTTTGGCTATAAAATAACACCTAATATATGGCTTGGAGTAACTGTCGAAAACCAAGAACAGGCAGATAAAAGGATACCAATTTTATTAGAAATTCCGGCAGCAATTCGATTTGTAAGTATAGAACCTATGCTTGGGCAAATATATTTAACTGATTTTGAAAACCCTTTTTATAATTACATAGATAAAACCGAAAATATTAACAGCATTGACTGGGTAATATGTGGAGGCGAAACAGGAACTAAGGCTCGTCCTATGCACCCTGATTGGGTTAGATCATTAAGGGATCAATGCAAAGAAACTAATACGCCTTTATTCTTTAAATCATGGGGAGAGTATGCACCATTTACGCATGAAAAAGGATTTGAGATGGTAAAAGTCGGCAAAAAGAAATCTGGTAATCTAATTGATGGAAAGCAATACAGAGATTTTCCCAAGTAGTTTAATATTGTATCTTTTTATAATTAATTTTAATAAAACAATGATGAGTTTACTTGAGCGATTTGAAATAAAATCAGGAGAAGAAATATCAGTAAAAAACGAAAATGGCACTTATTTTGTTGAGCTTCGTAAATCTGAAAAGGTTAATCTTAACCCTAATGATATTTACACAAGAGATATTATGCCACATACAGGTAATTATATCCGTGTGGATGGATACACATTTCCAATGACAGATTTTAACGTATCAGAATTGAAAGAAACAGGCGTAATAGGAATGATTAATGACAGAATAGAGGTTAGTAAAGATCAGTTTTTAGAGATTTGTAACATTACAAAAACAAAATAGTTTGCTCGTGACATGATTGTCATTACCAAAAAGTAAATAGCTGTAATTCACAAACTTAACCATACTTAAAAAACACTTACAACATGGCACAATACAGAGTAATTAAAACACCATTCGGATACGTTTGTCAGGTGAAAGTAACAAGACTTGTAAAACGTTGGATACTTCCTGATAAAATGAAAGATGAATTTGTTAATCTTAATAGGTTCGGTAAGCCATGCACTAAATTTAAACCCATTAAGGCTTATTATCGACAGCCAAGTAGTATTTGCCATACTCCTTTTATAACAGAGAGAGAAGCAAAGGAATGGCTTAATAAAATAATAAAAAAACAGGGGGCATTTTCTCGCTCATGTGTTGGTTAAATAATTTTAAAATAAAACAGGGATCAAATTAATGACCCCTGTTTTATTTTATTTAATGCTAGTAAGTATAACTCTCAAATTTAACTTTCCTAAGAATTTATTTACCCGTGATATTGATGAGATAGCCGAATTTATCCTTGTCCCTAAATTGAGCCGATTATATCCATTCAGTCTGCAAAATTCAGCTTTAGTTTTGTAAATCTCTGTTATTTTATCTTCGATTTGCGTTTTCATTTTGATAGTTTTAGTGTTTGATAAAATTATTTGCTCCATTTTCCACCTAAACAACTCCTTTGGTATTCAGCTTGTGTAGAGAACTCACAGCCATGTCCCCAAAGTAGTTGTGGAGTTCTTTTTTCTTGCTTTTCTCTTTGCTCAAATCTCTCAGCAGATTTGCGCATTTTTTTTGCTTTTTTTGCTTCACTTTTTGTTAGTATTGCAACTATTTCTTCTATTGTTAGTTTACTTCCTAGTCCTTGTATCTTTAAAGCTTCGATTTTGATCTCTTGAGTTGTCATGTCTTTTTTATTAATGATTTACCTTACAAAGGTATTAAAAAAATTAATACGAACAAACTTTTTTCAATATTTTTTTGATTTTTTTGATTTTTTAAAAAATATCATTACATTTGTCTTATTAAATGATACGGAAGTGATGCACTGTTATCGAGGAAATAAAAAGATTATCACAACATAGTTAAACCTGTATGGCATGCATCACCCGAGAAATCGGTCTGCCATCAGGTTTTTTTCATTTGATCTATGTGAGTTAAATGGAACGCTCCCTAAAAAACACCATTAGATCAGATAAAATGACACGATAACAGCATTGTATCAAAATTTACCTGTTAAAGCATTACTAAGACTTCAATAAACGACTTACTATCTGGTAGTGCGCCATTAAACGAACGGACGAGACGACAGCATTTCATGGTTGGTAAAGTCGGTAATCTCTTACTATTTGGGGGTTGGGGGTTGCCGACTTACTTTTACTGACCATTTACTCACAAACTTCAATTCTAGCATATTAATGAAATCAAAAGAATTTGAAATTAAAAAATTAACGTAAAAATTAAATAACCATGAAAGAACATGTATTAAAAATCGAACCAAGTTTTTTTGAGCCTATATTAGATGGAAGAAAAACGTTTGAGCTTTGCAAAAACAATAGGGATTATAAGGTAAATGATGCCTTAGTGTTGTGTGAATATTCCATAACCAAGAATCATTTTACAGGTCGATCTGTTAAAGCCACAGTTACATATGTTTTACCAGGAGGTTTTAACGGACTGGACAGTGAATATTGTATTTTGGGAATAGAAGCATGTCCAGAACAAAGCAATACACTCTGTGGCGACACCACATTTGAGTGTCGCCACAGGAAGAAAAATTATTGTTATAGTTTAGATGAATGCTCTTTAACATTTAATTAATATGCAAGATTGTTGGATGAACCAGAATGGAGAGATAATAAAGGTTGGATATTCTCAACACAACGAATATGCGTATGAATTGCTAGTGGAAGAAATGGGAATGAGACAGCTACGTAATTATATGAGAAAATATAATTGTCAATCTTCTACTGAGGTATTACATATGCGAGGATGGATCAGAATAAAATATAGTACACACTTAAAAATTATACAGATACTTGGTAATTGCATTGATTTAACTAGAGCTCAGAGGAATACGATTGATCCTAAAATGAACAGTAAACAATTGAAAGTAGCAAAACGATTGTGTAAAGAAAATAACATAACCCTATATATGGCTGTAAACGACAAACGATTCTGGTGAAGCACATGGTGTGACTGCATTCCTTATATACCTAACTGTTTTAATAAAAAATCGTTTTAATATTTTTTATTTATTGTTAGCGTTTCGTTTTTGAGCGAGGGCTTAAAAACCTGAATATTATGACAATAGAAGAATTAAGAAAAACTACATTCAGAAAAGGAGACAAAGCAAAATACTATGACGTTATTGCTGAAATAATAGAAATTGAATATACTGAAGCATTATTGGGATTGCGACAAGGTAAGGATGAAATAGAATGGGTGAGGTGTGAAAATATAACATATATTCCGTGTGCGCTGGCAGAAACTTCGATCGTGCCACAAGCAAATGAATTATTACCGCTTGTTAGACGGTTAATTGCCTATAACAAACATATACTTGATAGGCTAACAGAATATGAAGGTGATGAAATCTGCGATAAGATGGTAGATGATTTTATAGGCAATTTATAGTTGCTAACGTATGGTTATAAGATTAAGCGATAGCGACCCCTTTTCGGGGTTAATTTTATAACGTGTTATGTATCTGGCGCATTATTAAACCACTGCTTTTGATACAAAACAAGGTAATTTTATTATTTTTTTAGGGTTGGGTTATTTAGAATTAAAATAAATTACGCATTTGCGTAAAATAGTTGTTAAAATATTTGGTAGTTATTACGCAATCGCGTATCTTGATTCTATCAAATTAAAACAACAACAAAATGGAATACACAGCAAAACAAATCGAAAACGCAAAAAGGAACTACAATTCAATGTTGAGAATCCACACACTTGCTGATTATGATGTTGAAAACATTGGAAGAAACGCAGCAGAACAAAGAATGGATTACCATAACAGTATAGTAACTGCGATTTGTAACGGAAATAAAGAACTTGAAAAAGAATGGAAATTGTTCTTTTTAAAAGAAGAAGTAAAAGCCGACCAAAAAGCAGCCGAAAGCAAAGCTAAATTATCAGCCAACAAAGAAGCATCTGCTGACATTTTAGCACCAATTAAAGAAATAAAAAAATTAGGCGAATTTGGAAAATGGTTAAACACTTCTGGAAACCAATTCAGAAAACAACATTTTAATAAAAAATATACAGTTGAAGCAGTTAACGCATTTTTACAAACATTATAAAAATAAAATTATGAAAACTCAAATTTCACAGCTTAGAAGCGGAACTAAGAACCAGGTTTTGAATGATAAAATAGATTATTCAAAGTTGCCAAACGCTACTTCACACGTAGGACATGGCGGAACTAATCAAGATGAAGTTGAAAACGTTTGGAAGAAAGTAATTTCAGAAAATCCAAAAACAATGAAAATAATTGTTAAAGGCATTGAACTGGAGTTAAAAGCTAATTGGAGTTTATCAAAAAAATCTGTTAGTTACAATGCAGAAATTTCAAAGCAAGATTTGGAAGATAAATTTTATCTCAAATCTTCAAAAAAACAAAATCCTTCAATATCTATACAGCATGGAAATATAATTGTTGTTTCAAATGGAAAAAACAGCTATGCTCACGTATGCCCATCATTAATAGAGATTTTGTAATGGAAAAACTAATAAATTGGAGCGAATTATCCCGTTTAATCACTGGTGGCGACAGGAATGGGATTCGCTTTAAAAAAATACCAAAAAAGCACACAGAGGCACTTGACAAGCTGTTTATTGAAGATATGCCTAAATGGTGGCAGGAACAAAAATCAAAACTGGCTGATAAGCCAGAAGCGGGTGGGTAAAAAAATAATAAAATTACTCCCACTGAACTAGATTAAATGTACTGCATTGCGCTTGTACATAACGATTAATTATATGAATAGTGCGCCCTCGCATACGCACTACCTTACATACGAGATGTAAACCTCCACGATTTGCGAGCGTGGGCAAAAAGTAAAATTATGAGTGTATCAATTATGGAAGCATTACAAAATGCAAACTACAACTTAGACAACCTGAAAACAATGCCAATGCTACTGCCAATGGTTAAAGAACAATTGAATAATGCAGCAACGCTACTTGAAAAAGGATATGGCATTTGGGATGAAGTAGAACCATTACTGGAAAAGTATGGTAATGTTGACAATGTTCCTGAAAAGGGTGGGGAGGAATAAGTTTGATACGAACTACAGCGCATTATTTATATAATGTGTTGTAGTTTCGTTTTAATGAACTACAACGGTTGCGTATATGAGAGGTACGCCACCGACAAACTTAAATAGATGTAAAACCGCTTATTGGCGTATCTCTTATATACGTTGTTAGGCACAGTTTTTAATATTATGAAAAAGAGAGTAATTGAAACATTAAAACGTAAAGAAGCACAACTGCAAGAAGTATTGAAATTACAGGAAACTGAAACAAAGAAATCAAAGTTGAATGACCTTGATAAAAACGAAATAGAGATTAAATCACAAATTTCAATACTTCGACATTTGTTGTCTGAGTAAATTGTGCCTAATGGCCAGTGTAAACACCGTTGAAAACTAAAGTAAAATATAAGATATGAAGAAACAAAAACAACAAGAATTTGACATAAGAACCTACGACAATGGTGTTTTACACATTGTTATAGGGCGTACTTATGGTGGTGAAGGTTATAGCGGAATGACTGACGGAGTAGATGTGAAAGGCAAATTAACAGAAGTTGACAAAATGCGAGATAGTGCAACAATATGGAGCGATAAATTAGATATGCCATGTGCAATTAAATTACGCTCTTTGTATGCCCTATAACGATGGTATAAACACACCTTTCGATATAAACACCTGTAAACATGCAACTTATAAAAAACAATCTTTCAGAAAGTGAAATATTTAAAGCGAAAAAACAATGGAAGAGTTATTAGATGCACTAGAATGTGCAAACAACGTGAAAAGATGTAGTTACGACAATGAAAAGTGCGTATGGCTAATTGAGTACAAAACTGACTTAGAGCCAAACGAGATTGACAGTGACTCATTAATTGAATTTTTAATAAATGTTTAGAGCGTAGGCTTTGTTTTAAATTTGTTGAATTAAACAATAAAACCCCCACCTCACAGTGGGGTTTTTAATGCAAAATATTTTTATAAACAGTACTTTATTTTTTTTCGTATCTTTGTGTAAAATCAAATTATGCGATATGAGCGAAGAAAAAGTAAACAAATGTGGGCGACCAACAAAATATAAAGATGAATATAATTTGCAAGCTGAAAAGATGTGCAAGCTAGGGGCAACCGACATCGAACTAGCTGATTTCTTTAATGTTTGCGAAGATACTATTTATGAATGGAAAAATGTTTATGTTGCATTTTCCGAGTCCATAAAAAAAGGAAAGGATATTTTCGACACAAGGAATGTTGAAAACTCACTGAGAACTAGAGCGCAAGGTCTTACCGTAACTGAAGAAAGGCAAACAACAAGGAAACTAAAACTAGACGACCAAAACCCTGACGAAATAGAAGGTGAAATCATTGATACTACCATAACAAAAAAAGAATTACCACCAGATACCGCAGCAGCTATATTTTGGTTAAAAAATAGGGATTCTAAGAGATGGAAGGACAAACAAGATGTAGAGCATTCAGGAGAGATTACGAGTCGCATTGTAGATATTGCATATTCAGATATTAACGAATCTAATGATAGTTAAGTTTGACCCAAGAATATTCAATCCGATATACTGGCATTTGCAAGAGGCTATTGCAGACCCAGATATAAGATTTATATTTTTAATGGGCGGTTCTTCTTCTGGAAAAACTTATAGCGTTTCGCAAGCCGAAATAATCAATACCTTAGCGACAAATAATAATACTTTAATGATGCGGAAATATGCCGTAGATATTAAAGATTCTATATACTCTGATGCAAAGGGAATAGGTATAAAATTAAATAAATTCACAAATAATTTTGATATTATACAGAATGAAATTAGAATAGGGGATGGAAAACTAAGATTTAGAGGCTTAGATAATTCAGAACGAATAAAAGGTATCGCAGATTATCGGCGTGTGTGTATGGATGAATTAACAGAGTATAAACATGATGACTATAAACAGGTCAGGAAACGATTACGAGGAGCTCCAAATCAAAAAATAATAGCGACTTGGAATCCAATAAGTAGAAATCACTGGGTTAAAAAAGAAGTGATAGATAAAGAGTCTTGGATTGATCTACCATTATTTATTAATGCTCCTAAATGCAACGGAGTTAATTTATCTCAGCTAAATAATGAGTTTGCATTTAAAAAGAAAAATACCACTGGAAATACAATCTTCATAAAAAATACTTATCGAGATAACTTTTGGGTTGCTGGACATCCGGCAGGAAGCAATTATGGGTTTTACGACAAACACGTAATTGCAGACTTTGAGAGGGATAAAATACATGACGTAAATAATTACAATATATACGCAAATGGTGAATGGGGCGTAATCTCAGATAGACTTATAATGAAAAACTGGTCTGTTATTAATGAGATACCAGAATACGCAAAACAAATACCGTCAGGGATGGACTTCGGATTTAATCCAGACCCGTTAACACTAACAGATTTCTATATTCATGGGGATACAATGTATTGGGATGAGCGAATACATGAGACTGGATTAACTAATTTAGAAGTCGAAAACCCATTGCAAGATAGCATTATAAAGAGATTAAAAGATATAAACTTCAATCCAGATCAAACTATTATAGCAGATTCAGCAGAGCCAAAAAGCATTAGAGAACTCAGATGTGCTGGATATAATTTGAGGGCGGTAAAAAAACCAAGAATAGCCGAGAGTTTAAAATGGTTATTGTCTTATAACCACAAGGTAACAGCAAGATCAAAAAATATTATAAATGAATTTGAAAACTACCAAAGGCAGATAGACAGGGGAGGCATAATACTTCCAGAGCCAATAGACGACTATAATCACCATATTGATCCAGCTAGATATGTATTAGCAATGAAGGATAGATTGTGGTAATTTAATGATTATATATAGAATCTATTGGTATTTAAAATATTGTTATATTTACAAATAAAAATTGTAATTTTGATAAAAATATATAGATGTTCGATAGGTTAAAATATAATATTGCCAGAGGTTTATTAAATGCAGCTTTTAGACAAAATACAGTATTAAGAGCGCAGGATATTCAATGGAACGAAGGTAAGCCGCAATGGATTGCGTTGTCAACTCCTCTTCATTTTGAAGAAGCGGCAAGGCACAACCCAATAGTGAAGGCTTGTGTTAATTTATTATCAACAGCTGCCTCCAATGGAATAAAATATTTAGAAGATACTAAAACAGGCGAAGTAGTACCGTGGACATCAAATAGGATAGGAGTTAAGAATGCCGAAAGATTATTGACTGAGTTTCCAAATCCATTGCAGTCAATTCAGGAATTTAATCAACAAAGAGTATTTTATTTGAAAATATTCGGAAATTCATACGTTTATTTAAACGCCCCATTTGTATTCCCTGACATTGATAATATATCAACAATAGTAAATCTTCCATCGCAGTTTGTTGAAGTAAAACAAACAGGTAAAATATATGACCAAATAAGTATTGATGGGATAGTATCTCAGTACGCATTAAATAACACATCACCAGTAAAAACGTTTAGTCCTAATGAAATAATACACACCAACGAGGTTAATATATCTTCTGAATTTCCATCAATAATGGGAATAAGTAAGCTTGAGGTTTTGCAAAAACCAATAACAAATATTCAGCTTGCATTTGAATTTATGAATACATTGATGGCTACAAGAGGCACAGGAGGTATTATAACTCCAAATTTAAAAGATGCAAACGGCACTGCATCCCTTTTACCTAACGAGAAAACTGAATTGCAGGATAAATTTAAAAAAGATTATGGATTTCTTAACGGTCAGAATCCTTTCCTAATAAGCCCTATACCTGTTGACTACATTAAAACTGTAATGAACTCAAGAGAACTAGGTATATATGAAGATTTTTCAAATAATTCTATTCTAGTATGTAATGAATTTGGAGTGCGCCACGAACTCGTCAGCACATACATACAGGGAAGTACTTATGCAAATCAGCGAGAGTACGTTAAGAGTTTGTATCAAGACACAGTCATTCCAATGGTTGATGGCGATGATAAATATTGGACTTTTAGGTTGGGGTGTAAAAAGTATGGGTTTTCGATTAAAACAAGTTGGGATCATATCCCTGTAATGCAAGACAACTTCAAGGATAGAGCAACTGCTATTAATTTAAAAGGAAGGACAGCTAAAGATGCTTATAATGAAAATATTATAACAAAGAATCAATATCTTGAAATGTTAGAATTACCAACAGTTACAGGAGGTGATAAATTAAAATCAGAATTAAATAATAATGAATTGATAGATTTGAGTTAAATTACAAATAGAAATAATGAAAGATAAATTAACAGAAGAAGAAATAAAGAAGCTTAAGAAATTAAGAGAAGATAAAGCCAAGATGGTCAAAGATGAAAAATTAATATGTAAATGATATGTTTTACTGCAAGGAATTAGACAGGAATTTTGAAAACAAAACCGATCTCATAAAAGAGCTTCGGAGGCACAAAGATGATATTATTTCTTTCAAGAAAGCAAATATCTACAAGTCGATCGACAAAGGTATTTCTGTTACGGCAAAGCCTCTTGATTCTTCAAAGATAAATACTACGACTAAAGGCATTTCAATTGATGAAGATTATTACTATTTGGCTGTTAATTCAACTAAAGTATTAGATTCGCACCTCGACCTTCATGTAAATGGTATTTGGAATAAAACGGTAAAAGAACATCAAGGGCGCAACTATTTAGTAGATACTCATGTGCTGAGCATCAAAACAACAATTGCAAGAAAAGAGTACATCGAAATGCTTACCGCTGTTATTCCATTTGCACTATTAGGCAAGCCATACGATGGGGATACAGAGGTTTTGATTTATAAAATAAGAAAAGATAAAATCATAAGCACCGAGGCTAAAGAATGGCTAGATAGCGGCGATGACATAGAATGCAGTGTGAGAATGCAATATGTTGATATTGATTTTGCGATAAATAGCGATGACAAGGAAGATATTAAATTCAAAGATAATTACGATAATTACATTAATCAAATAGCCAATAAAGAAGATTTCGATACAGAAATAGTTTACTTCTGGATCGTTAAACAAGCAAAAAATGTACTAGAAAGTAGCCTAGTATTATTTGGTAGCAATAGCACAACTGGACAAATTGAAGAATCAGCAAAATTTCAGCCGTCAAACGACACTGAGAAACAAGATAACGAGCCGTCAAACGACACTCAAAACAGTCAAAAAGAATTTTATTTAAACCTATTAAAATGTAATTAATATGAAAAAATGGTTAATTGATGGAGCGTTTAATGCTCTTGAAGAAGAAGAAATTAAATCATTATCACAAGAAGAATTAGCAGAATATACTTCTGACAAAATGATTAATGATTTTAATTCAAAGATTGAAAATGCAACTAAAGGATTTTTGAAATCAGACGAAGTTGAAAAAATTAAAGCAGATTTTCAGAAATCCATCGAAAACATGCCGATTGATGCTTTAAGAGATTATGAGAAAACAATCTCTGATCTTAAAAAAGAATCAAAAGAATCAAAAGAGGTATCTGAAGAAATTAGGGAAATCATCAAAAATCAAGGTTCTTTAATAAAGGCAATGCAAGAGAACGGCTCTAATATTCCAGATGCAAGAAAGAAACTAACAAGGGATGAGCAATTTAAAGTTTTAGTTCAAAAAGCGTTTCAATCAAAAGAATTTGAAGACTTCCAAAACAGAGGCTTTAAAGGCTATTCTGAGAAGATGACACTTTCAAACGATAATGATGGCAAACTTGAATTGCATGGATTAGAATCTAAAGCAGTTGTTCCAATTACGAGCCATACTGGAACTGTTATGATTTCTGAAATATCAGACATCGTAAGAGACGATGCTCCTGCAAGGAGAAAGCATGTAAGAGATTTGCTAAGCGTAGGTATGACAAGCCAAGCACAAATTGTTGGCGGTCAGGTTTATGACTGGACAGATGCCCTCACGTTAGGAGCTATAATGCTATCAGAAAATGGCGAAGCCCCTGAAAGTGTGTTTAAATCAAAAGAAAACACCTGGGGATTAAAGAGGATTGCAAACTCAATGCGAATTTCAAAACGTTGGTTAAAAACAAATGGATTACAATGGGTTGTCGATCACGTTTTAGCTAAATTACCTGATGCAACATATACTGTTGAAGATTTCCAACTATTGTTTGGGGATGGTTCAGGAGAGAACGTACAGGGGTTATCTAAGGATGCAAAAGCTTTTAATTTGCAACCAAATACATATGTTGCAACTGCATTTGCTAGTATCGCAACGTATAACTCAGGAGCGCAAACTCTTGTTACATTTGCCGCAGCTCATGGAATTAAGAACGGTGATAGCTTAACATTAGCCAATACAACAGGAACGACTTACGATGGAACATTCACAGCAGTTGAAGTTGTTAATGCTACACAGGTTATTATCGACCAAGCATATACATCAGATGCAAATGTGGCGGCAAACTGGACTGGCTCAAGTAAATCAATATTTTATCAGTCTATTGATGATGCACAAGAATATGATGTTTTGGCTGTTACAGAAGCTTTATTAGAGGCTGGCGAATATGCAGTAACAGGACATGTTGTAAATCCACAGCAAGCTATCCAAATGGGATTACTTAAAGCAACAGACGCCAATTATCTTAACATTCAAAAAGATGCTAACGGTAGAGTTGTTGGGGTAAATGGGATACCTATTGCTACAACGACTGCCGTTCCGTCTGGCAAGTTCTTTAGCGGTGATTTCTCAAGAAATGGAGCAGAATTGAAAGAGTACACGCCTTTCAATATTCAATTTGTTGAGGATGTCGAGACAGCCAAAAAGAATGAAATCGTAATTGTAGTTGAGGAAGAAATCATATTCCCTATTTACAATCCATACTGGTTTATCTTTGGAAAGTTTGCAACTGCAAAAACACAATTAGAAACTCCTTAAAACAGTTTTATATGGAAATTATAATTTCAGGGTCTGACAATAATATCAAGAAGTTTCTTAAATTAAATTCATTGTTCATGAAAAGAAATGGGTTGATATTATCTAAAGATGCCAAGGCTAAAGATGCCAAGGCTAAAGATGTAATAGCTTTAATTGAAGCAGTTGAAACTTTAGAAGATTTAAAGCAATTTGAATCAGACAATAGAACAACTGTGAAAACAGTTTATGACAAAAAATTGCAAGAGTTAAGTCAAGATTAATCAATAAATAAAGCAATGGCAAATCTAATTAATGAGGATTATTTTATCAGAGACATAAGTTTACCTACAAGTAAAGAGGCTGATGTATCTAAGATAAAATCTGAAATTGAAAAACACCAAGAAAATGTCTTAATACAAGTTCTTGGTTATGATTTGTATTCTAAATTTATTGCCGATCCTGCCTCAGAGCAAAGATTTCTTGACATAATAGACGGTAAAGAGTTTGAATTTAATTTTTGTGGAAAAACTATAAAACGTAAGTATGTAGGCTTGGTAAATTCCCAAAAGGAAAGTATTATAGCCTATTATACTTACTTTTTTATAGTTAGAAACAATGTGACTTTCACTTCAAACACTGGAGAGGTTGTTGCAGATAATGAAAATTCAAGACCCGCATCTTCTAATCAGAAACTTACGAGGGCTTGGAATAATTTTGTTGAGTTATCAGGAGATATAATGTGTTGTTGCTTCGATAAATTAGACACTTCATCTTACATTCACGTGAACGACCATCCGTCTTTATTTAATTTTTTGTTAGCAAATAAAGACGTATATCCTGAATGGGAATTTACACCATCTGAAAAGATTAATATTTTCGGAATATGAGCGATGCAAAATTAAGGATACCAACATTTGAGGCAGACTTTGAATCTATTGTAGATAAAATTCGCAAGACAGGAATCATAACAGATGCCGTATTGTCTGGTGAAAACACTGTATTAACAACAGTTAACGATCTAAAGGAAAATAAAACATTGTTGATAAACGGAATAAGCTGTAAGGTAATATCCGCATCTTCAACAGAAATTACAGTTAATAAAGATGTTGTTGGTGCTACTGAGTGGAAAGCAGAATTTCCTTTTTTTATGGACGGTCATATTTCTGAAATATCTAAAAGATTGAAAGGGAAAGATGAATCAAACGATTCTGTTTTAAAATGGCAGAAATATCCATTGATTATACTTTTACAGGATATTGATTACAAAAAAAACAGGATTAACAACACGGAAGCAACTATTGATTTTCTGATAGTAAATTCAACAGAACAGGACTATACAACGGTTCAGAGAAGGGAAAATAATTTTATACCAATACTTGATCCATTGTATAACGATCTTATTACGGCAATGAGAGACAATATGAAGTTTCGTATTTCAAACGATAGCTTTACAGCCTCTAGGAAGTATTTTTGGGGAGCGATACCGCAAAATAAAAATCCTTTCAACGATCGCCTTGATGCGATTGAGATAACAGGTTTAAAATTAGATTTAATTACAAATTATAACTTAAATTGTTAAAAATATGACATGCTCACAAATACCAATGCCAGCAGGGCTTCAAAAGACTTGCGGTGCTAATTTTGAGAAAGTAAAAAATGTATTCATTGTAGATAATGTTACATTTGACAGTGTAGTAAAAGTACAAAGTCAAGCAGAATGGATTAAAGCAATAAGAGAAGATTTAACAATCTGGGGGGGTAGAGTTTTGAACAGTTACGAGACAACTACCGATGACGCCAACACTGTTACATTCGATTCTACAAGAAAAAGAGATGTAACACGCCCTATTCCATCAGGATTATTCTATTTTGATACAAATTTCTGTGACACAAAAGAGTTACTAAAAACTCTTAAAAATGTATCAAGAACGGTAGTATTTGAGCTTAACAATGGAAGCTTGCATATGACAATGGGAATCGATGGAAAAATTAAAGGTTTTGCAGGAACTCTTAATGCCATTACAAAAGGAATTGCACAGCCTTCAGACGTTGGCAATAATGCTCCTGTTAAATTTTACGGAGATAGTTATAATGAATGGGAAAATGGAGTATTAATTCCAATGGATTTCAGTTTGACAGACCTTATTGAAACGTATTCGCCTCTTGGGTTAACATTGCACTCTGTGGGGAAATATGATACAACCGAAGGTGAAATAGCAGTACATGTTGACGTGAGAGGACAAGGAGGTTTAGAGGGGCTTTCTGTGACAGATTTTGAGATAGTAAGATCAAGCAATATTGATACTCCTGACATAACAGGAATTGAGATAGTTGGAAACGGAGATTATATACTTACTATTCAAAAGGGTGTTACTCCTGTTAATTTGGCGGTAGGTGATTTCGTTGTTGTTAGGGTAAAGGTTGCTGTTGGCTCTATTGTTAGCAAAGTTTCTAATGAAATTTATATATCTGTAAACGAATAATATTATGGGAAAAATACAAATTAATCCTAGCCTAAAGAGGCTATCCAAAGATGAGTTTAGAAAATGGTTTGAGGGCAGAAAAAAAGCCTCACCTAAACGCTACGGAGAAGCAAACTTGGAAGATCATTACAATGAATTACATCCGACAGTTAAAAAGGAAGTAAAAGAAGAAGTAAAAGAGAATAAAGCTGTTAAGTAGTAATTTAGAAGTACTTAAAAAAAGCCTTTCTGTATAAGAGAGGCTTTTTTAATTGTTTCCATATTTTCGTTTTAAAATAGTCATTAGCAACATGTTACGCTTTCAGTTAGTCTTCATTTGCCAACGCACTTAGTAAAGCATCAGCATATTCAACTGCTCTGGCAGAAAACGCTATTAGGTCACTTCCTTTTTTGTCATTTTCTTGTGGTCTTAATATATTAGGGTTGGCTTTGGCTATCATAGCCGCCATTGCTTGCCCTGCGTAATATTCTCTAATTGTTAATCCTTTTTGCCAATAACAATCGTCAGTACCATATGCCACACATGCAAAAGCTGGGGAATCTGCTATTTCTTTAATTCTATCTTCCATAGTTTTTAGATTTATTATTTAATTAAAGATTTGTTTTTTGTTTCTGATTTCATGATTTATTTTAGTTTTGTACCGTCAACGCTAAAAAACGAAACGGTAACAATATAATTAAGTTACTAGTCACTCATGTTACACTTCTAAGCATTCGCAAACCATATAGGCAGATAGTTATTCCTGCTATTAAAAGCACATATTCATACCATATACGCTCCCATGTTACATTAATCATATCAGCTATTATAATTCCTGCTACAAATGCACCTAGTAAAGTCCAGAAGAATCCTAGCACAAATATTCTGTTTTCTTTAGTCATTGTAATTTATTTTTTAGTTATTAAATCCGTACTAATGCTAACAAGAAAATATACGCTACTTCCCATAAACAAACAGCAAGGTGTGTTTACACAATCGTTACCCACAATAAAAATTACTGGGTATGTACTTCTATTCTATCTTCCGTGTCATAAACATTAGCCCACGCATATTCCCAAGTATCTCTATAAGTTTCTTCTTTATGGTGTTTTTGTATTTTTTCAATTGCCTCTTCTTTTGTATCAAAGTCACCTATAAAATCATCCATTCCACCACTTGGATAATATACTGCTCCGTAAAATGCTAAATATCGTTTCATAATTCCGTAATTTTAAAAGTGGGTAACAATGCATATAAAAAATAGCTGTTTAGTTGCCCCACTAAGTTATTATTGTGTTTATTTAATTCTGTTCTTAATCGTTAATTTCTGCGTACTTACACGCTACATTTCATATGCTAGTACGTTATATGGCATTTACCCATATCTCATCCAATATTTCATACTCAGGGTCGTAAAGTGCTAATCTTTGCTTTCCTTCTTCATCGTGGTAGTTTTCTAAGCCTAGCTGTGTATCTTCAATGTCGTAACCTTCGTGCTTTTCTGTTTGTTCAATTAAAAAACGCCCTATAACATCACCTATATGTAATGCCTTGCCGTCTTTATCAAAAATCTCAATACTTGTTTCCATTATTTCTATTATTAAAAGTTGGTGCAGTTTGGTAAAAAGGCACTACACATAGCCTTACCGTTAGGCACAATTAGCCCACTCAATTAGGTCTGCTATAAACATTTCAAGCTCTTGTTTTTCAATCTTAATTCCGTCAACTTCATATTCTTGCCAGTTATCAAACCAAGCACCCCTAATTGAGCCACCCCACTTCAACTTATCCGTCAAAAATGGCATGTTTACCATAGTCAGGTAATTAATGTATTGTTTCTCGTCTTTTTGGTATTCAAATGTAGTCTTGTCAAGTATGCACTTTAGTACCTCTATCATGTTTTTAGCAAACAATACATCTGCATCTTCATCGTAGGTTGTAAAGTCAAATAAATAAGCTCCTACATATGCCATTTTTGACTCAACCGCACAGCAACCATGTTCCTGTTGTTCTTTATAGTTACTTTCTATAAGTTTTGTAAATTTTCCCATCGCTCAAATAAAAGTGCCTAACACCATATAAAATTAATAAGGGTGTTATGCTGGTTTGTGCAGTATTGCCTTTAATTTAGTTTCGAGTAGTAAGGTAGGCTACTGCTTTTAATCATTCATTCTTTTTGTTTTCTTTAACGAAAATACACTGCCGAAATTTAGCAAACAAATATTATAACATGTTGTACAGCATATTTTGTATATTTGTATAATAATGAAATAAATTAATGTAATGAATTTCCACAATATAAATACAATGTCAGTGAAGCATTGCCAAGAAATGATAACAACTGGTAATTATTTAATGATATGTAGATCAAAAACATTTAACCCAATAACAAGGATTAAAGCAATAAAAAAGTACTCTGGATTCATTGAAAAACTCCAAGAATTATTCGGAAACGAAGATTTTGAAAAGTTAATAGGCATTGATATTTTAATTCAGGGGATGAGATTAAAGCGTAATAATCTAACCCTATTGCATGACGGTTTGAAATTATGTTATGATATAAAAGATACGCCAAGAAAGATTCAGTTACTTGACGGATTTAAGGAAAAACATCGTTTAATGTTGTTTCGTTATCCGAGTGTGGTAGATGCAGAAGCCGAGGCAGATGAGCAAAAAAAGCAGATAGATGATGTATTGAAGCCAATTAAATCAGAAATAGAGAGACTTGATTATAAAATAAAGGAAAAAACGCCACTGCCAAATACTAATGAGGTTGAAAAAGAAGATAAACAGTTAGGTTTAGCGATGCACATAGCATTTATAGAGGCAGTTGAAAACAATGGTTATTTAGATAGAGATATAACGGTAAACGAGCTTAAATTTAAGTACGATCAGGCTGTTCAAAAAAACAACAAATTAAAAGTAAAACAAGATGGCAGATAATTTTAGCCCAATATCTAAGGAGCTTATTGATGAAATGAAAGCTTTTACGGAAGCTACGTTAAAAGCTATCGAGGCGACAGAGAAATTACTTACATCAGGTGTTAAGCTTGTCGAAGCAAATAATAAACTTTCTACATCAGAAGAAAACAGCACTAATAAGAAACAAAAGTTAACAGCAGTTGAGCAAGAAGCTGAAAGAATAAGGAAACAGCAACTTCAAACACATGCTAAACTTGACGTGGCGAGGTCTAAGGCTGTTGTTGCGTTGACTAAATCAAAATTAGAGCTTCAAAAAATTAATAAGGAAACAAAAGATAATATAATAGTAAATAATTCAGCAAAAGGAAGCTACGATCAGTTAAATGCAGAATTAAGACAAAACATAAGTAGATATAAATCGTTATCACCAGAACAAATAAAAAGCAAAACAAACGGAATTGCTCTAAAAAACGCCATAATTGCACAGCAAAAAGCTATAATGCGAGTAGATTCAGAACTATTGGTACACAATAGAAATGTTGGTAATTACGGAAGTGCATTAAAAGGAGTGGCAGGAAACTTATTGGGTGCTTTTGGAGTTATTGGAGGCGTTACAGCATTTGCAGCGATTATTAAATCTTCTGTTTCAACAATAGTAAAATATAGTTCTCAAAATTCGCAATTAGCATCTATATTAGGAAAAACAAAAGCTGAAATTGACGATTTAATAAAGAGTTCTTTAGAGTACGGCAGAACTACTCAATTTACATCTACGCAAGTATCACAGCTTCAAACAGAGCTTGCTAAGCTTGGTTTCACGCAAAAAGAGATACTTTCCTCAACAGAGGCTATATTAAATTTATCTGCCGCAACAGGTTCAGAGCTTGGAGATGCTGCACGTGTGGCAGGAGCGGCACTTAGAGCAATGGGGCTTGAAGCTTCTGAAATGGATAGGGTTGCTTCTGTGTTGGCAGTTTCAACAACAAAAACAGCAGCATCATTTAGGGATTTTGACGGTAACCTATCAACTATATTACCAGTTGCAAGGGCGTTCAACTTTAGTATTGAAGATTCAGTTGCTTTATTTGGAAAATTAAGAGATTCAGGATTTGATGCTTCAAGGGCAGCAACTGCCACAAGAAATATATTACTTAATCTTGCTGATGCAAATGGTAAACTAGCCAAAGAGATAGGTAAGCCTGTTGAGAATTTTGATCAAATGATAGATGCTTTAGTAGAACTTGATTCAAAAGGATTCAATTTGGGCGAAACACTTGAATTGACTACCGTTAGAACAGTAGCTGCATTTAGTCAATTTGTTGCAAGCGCAGAGGATGCAAGAACACTAAGAAATAGTCTTATTGACGTCAATGATGAGTTGAAAATAATGGTTGAAACCAGAATTGATAATGCAGAGGGTGCAGTAAAAAGATTACAGTCGGCATGGGATGGTTGGGTATTAAGATTAAAAGAAAGTGACGGATTTCTAAAGAATTTCCTAGACACTCTAACAGAAACTATAACTCCCGCAGAAACAATAAGCGAAGCAGTCGAAAGATTATCTAAAACTACAACGGATGCAATAAAAGGCAGCACTAAATCAGCGCAGGAGTTTTTAGATGGTTTAGTTTTAGCAGAAAAACAGCAAGCTTCAATTGTTGAAGAATCAAGAAAAACAGCAACAACAGAATATAACGAAGAAACAAGGCGAAGATACCAGATTGAATTTGCATTACAGAAATCATTCCAAGATCAAATAAAAGATGCTGAAAAACAGGCAGAGGCAGAAAGATTAGCCGAAAGATTTAAAATAAATGATAAATCAATCGAAGACCTTAAAAAACTTCAAACTTCTTTTAGTTCATTTACTTCGGGTGAAATGAAGCGTAATGCTGATTTAATACTTCCATTAATAGAGGAACAATTAAAACAAAGAAAGGCATCCGAAAGAGGAGCAAATAAAGAGATTGAAAAAGATCGTAAAAAATCAGCTGTAAATTTAAAAAATGAAAAAGCTAAACAAGCCATAGAAATTGAAGGGTTTGAAAAAATAGTCACAGACAATCAAGAAAGGAATGCAAAAGAAAGACTAGATTCTGCTATACAATCTGAAAAAGATGTAACAAAAGCAACACAGGATGGTGCTGATGCAAGGAAATTTATATCAGATGAGGAAGCAAAAGAAAGAAAAGAAAATCAAAAATTAATACGAGATGCAGCGATAGATTTAACAGCACAAGCAGCACAAGGCATTTCGGATGTTCTATTTGAAGCATCGGCACAACGCAGAGACGAAGAACTCGAAAGGTTATCAGAACAAAGAGATGAAGATTTGGAAAGGCTCAACACTGAGCAACAAGAAGATTTACAAGCTGTTCAGGACAAACTTGTTTTAGGGTTACTAAATGAAGATCAGGCAGCAGCAAGAAGAAATGAAATCAATAAAAAAGCAGCAGCAGAAAAAGAAAGGATTAACAATGAACTTGATAGGAAAGAGGCAGCTTTGAAAACAAAACAAGCGAAAGCGGATAAGAATGCAGCATTAATTTCAGTCGCAATAGGTACAGCGGTAGCAATAACAAAAGCCCTTCCGAATTTAGTTTTAGCTGGTATTGTAGCAGCATCAGGAATAATACAAGCAGGGATTATTTTAGCTACTCCAATACCTAAGTTTGCAAAAGGTACAGATTCTACACCTAGCGGCTCATGGATAGCAGGAGAGGCAGGAAGCGAGGCAGTAATAACACCATCTGGTCAAATGTTCTTAACGCCCGATAAACCTACGCTATATTCTAATAAGCCTAATCATCAAGTTATACCACATGCTGAAACTCAACGAATGTTAGCAGAATTGGGAATGCAAAGAGGCTTTGAGTTTAGCGATAATGGCATAAGATATGATTTGCAAAAGCTTATAAAAGTATCAAAGAAAACTAATAGCTCAAAACGCATTGATGACGTTACGTACACTACGAGGGGCAGAAGAAAACAAAGGGAACATCAATCTTTTTTAGACAGCATGAAGTCATAATACTATGATAGATAAATTTCAAAATACCATACCGAGGCTAAAAATGTTTCTATACAATGCCAGTGAGGGGCTATTAGAATTATACCATGCACCTGACGGATGGGAAAATGTAGGGTACGCACTTAGCAGGTCTGGCAAATATTCTGGTGTGTTTAGAAAATATGCCATTGATAAATTAGGATTTGTAAAAGAGGGAAAGGCATTTATTGAAAAGGTAGTATCAGAACAAGGTTTTGAAGCAGAAATACTACTACCAATATACCAATGGGATAGTATTAATATCACCTATTACGAGGATTTCATAGGGAGAGTTGATATTTTAAGCAAGGATGTTGATCGGTTAAAATATACCGTTGCTATTTCAGACAGCAGTTTTGAAAATAAGGTAATAAACAGAGATAGTCTGCCTGTTATCGTAACAAAGAAAACACCAGAAGAAAATTATAAATCACTTGATGGAAAAACAATAATAGGGTTCGCAAATGAAGGCAATTTAATAACATTACCTAGCCGTATCGATTTCTTTAATTCTACATTTGAATCTGATAAATCACAGTCTTATGAATCTCAAGTAATAGAAACTATATTTAATCCTGTTATACCTGTATTAAATTTAACGAATACTGATTTTACAGATCAAAACTCACCTGTAAAGACTAATGATAACTCATTCAAAGATATTCAGGGAGCATTCTATGTAAATTCAACAGGTGTTTCAGTAGAGATAGATGTTAGCGGTTCTATTAATGGTACAATATCTATTTTCCAATTAGACCCTTTGGATGTAACATTAAAATTATATGTAATAAATTCAACATCAGATACAATAGTAAGAGAAATAAACATACCACTTATTAAAACATATTTAGGTGCATTCAGCGATTTAGGCGTAATATTTGGAATTTATTCAATAAGTGCAGATATAAATATATCTGAGGTAATTGAAACAGGTAATTACATACAGTTTGGAATATTTAATGCGCTAACATCTGGTTTATTAAACAAGATTGCCAGAATAGATCAAGGTTTAATTCTTGACTTCTCATTTAGAACTCAATCAGATTTCGTGCCAAGTAAGAATATTCAGTCAATGATGGTTCATGAATTATTTTCAAGGATCGGACAAAAGATAACATCTGGAAATAATCCTTTTTATTCTGATTTATTTGGACGAAAAGATTCAGAGCCACGAAAATATCCATACACACAAGAGGCAGGGCTTTTAGCGTTTACAAATGGTGGTTTGATTCGTGACTTCTCAATGACAAAAAGCACAGGAATTGATGAACCTATTTCTCCGCTATCTGTTAGCCTTGGTGATTCTTTCGATGCAATTAATTCAATTCGCCCTATTGGTATGGGTATTGAGACTATTGATGGCGAAAAGGTTATAAGAATTGAGGAACTACCATATTTCTACGACAAAAGAGTTTCTATATTAATAGATAATGCTACTAATATAAAGACCGATTACAACAAAGATTTAATACACAACGAAGCAGAAATAGGATTTTCAAAGTCTGAAACTGACGAAAAAAGAGATGGCATGTATGATTACAACACAAAATCAACATGGACTAATGCCATTGAATCTGACAAGAAAAAAGAGAGTTTAGTAACAAAATATTCTGCATCCAACACCTCAATAAATGAAGCCAGAAAAATAACCAAAAAAGATAATCCAACGACTGACTCAAAATACGATTCTATAAATTATTTAATTGAGGTTGTTGATAATATAGGAGGAAACGCAGTCGCGAACGGAGATGCAGAGCAAGGTTTATCTGATTGGAATATTACATCAGGAGTTACAACTAAAAACATATTAGGCAGTAACAGATTTGTAATTCCTCAAAATAACACCGAAAATGAGTACATATATCAAATATTACAAGTTGTTGATGAGCCTGTAATGTCTTTCTCATACGCGTTAATAAGCGAAAACGAACTAACATTAACTCCAAGATTTCAAATAACAGCAAGATTGAACGATGGTAGTTTTAAATCGTTAAATCAATATGGCGATTGGGTAGATGGGCAGTTAGATTTCCCTGTTACTCCAATAAAAGGAGTTAAAGAACAAAACTTACAATCTTTTAACAAATTTGAAATATCAGCAAAAGAAAAGCTTAATAACATAGAGAGAATAACAATTGCTTTTGATACAACGTTTTTAAACAATCAGCTCGGGGTTAACAAGTATGTTATTGACGATATATATTTAAGCGGCTCTGCAAGGCTTAAAGCAAGAACAACAGAGGGTTTTTCTTCAATTACAGGTATTGTTAACGCAAATGATTCTTATAACATCAATTTGTCACCTGCCAGATCAAGAAATAGGCATGGGTTCAGGTTAAGAGCAGCACTTGATGGTAAGTTAAACACAAGTCTTGTTTTCGCTAATTCTGATAAAATAAGTACCTTAGTATCAAAGAAAACAAATGAAGATAAACCAGTTGCGGAGAGTTCAGATATTTTAATAAACGAACTTGATAAACCATTGTGGCAAATAGATAGAGATAGTTTTGATACTGTTTTGACAGCACAACAAAGAATTGAGCTAAACAGTAACTTTGGAGATGGAAAACCTAAAAAATTAGCACTGGTAGGTTACAGAGAAAATACAAATGAACCATATAGCTACGGATGGATAGATGAATTCAAATCAGGGAAATTTAATGAAAAATCAAATTTTGAAATACGGAAAATCTCTAAATATGTGCAAATAGTTGAGCCAGCATTCGCAATTGACGATGACGGAGCTAATTTTATTGATAATGACGGAGCTAAATTTATAATCTAAAAATAAGAAAACATGGCTGAACAGGACAGGCTTTTATTTGATCTAAGTTTAAACGCCACACCACCATTGACAAGGCGAATAGCCATAGGTGAGGCAGGGGCATTATCAGAAAATATGACATTGCCTCAATTTGCTGCTTTTGTAACAGAAAATATTGATACGTACACAAAAGGTGAAATAAACTCGTTGCTGAATAATTACCTTGCAAAGAATAACCTTGCCAGTTACACTCCATCGCAAAATTATCATCCCGCTACAAAAAAGTATGTTGATGACGAAATAGCAGGGGTTTATCTAACAAAAGGTGTTGTTAGCATTCCTGATATATCCGTAGATTCAAATATCCCAATAACATTCCCTTCTGCAATTTCAACAAATGATTACATTGTAGTTGGTCATTTGATTAGTAAGGGAACTAATTGGGACGATGACAACGATGTGATATGGATGGTCAGGGGCATGACAACAACAGGGTTTAACCTATTGCTCAGAGAGGTAAGCCCAACTACACAGGTTTTAGATTTCAAATACAAAATACTAAAATACTAATGGCAAAGGCAACATTAATCATTAGCCCTTTAAACGGCATTACATACAAAGAAGTAAATAATTTGTTGCCAAATTTTGCCAACACATTATCATGCGATGAAGATTTCAACGGAATCGTAAATGAGAATTATGTACAAAAATTTCTTACATCTGAAACAATAATAACACAATTGTTTTCAGATTATGATACAATTGAAGCGTATTTAATTGATTCGTCAGGAACAAAAACAGAGATTACTGTTTCATTGGTAAAACAATCAGTAGATAAAATAACATTTGAAGTTTATAGTTATTATGAGTTTTCAATCGTTGGACGTCCAGAGGGTAAATATTCGGTAGCTGTAAAAGGGATTAAATCAGGCGAAGAAAACAAATATTTCAATTCAGAGCCTTTTGAGATAATCAAGGGAATTACGGGTTACAGATACGCACATGCAGATGGAACTAAAAAGGAATATCAATATATACCAAATCACATTAGAATCGTTGCATCAAACACAGATAGCAACTATGTTTATTGGGGAGAAGATAGGATAACAGGCAATCCTTTTGAAGTTAAAATATGGATTCCAGGCACAAATAGAAAACAACAGCCTGGCGGAGAGATTGATGTTTACGATAATTTGGGAAACTTAGCCAAATTAGAGCAGATTTCACAAAGGATTTATGAGTTAAAAACAGACGATATACCAGTTCATTTAGCATTAAAAGTAAATGAGCTTGCAGCACTTGACTTTTTCTCTATAAACGATGAGTTTTATGTAAGTGAAGAAAACGGAGAAAACGAATATTTTGGAAATTATAACGGCAGTGTGCTGACAATGGCACTTACTCAAAAATTTGTTGTCGGTATCAATTCAGATGATAGAGGTTTCACAATAATAAATGAAAACGAAATGGCAAGTATAATACCAAAACAAATTAACAATGCCAGTGGATCACAACAACTCACGGTAGATGGCGGTTATTCATTAAATCAAATAACACTTGCATTAGAACAAGGTACAAGTGCTGATATTACAATAGGAATTACACCGGGTGGAAATGAATTAATGAGAACAGAAAACATCAATACGACTAATCCAATAAAAAATATTGCACGAAACTACGTTAACTTAATAGATCAAGATGCTTCGTTTACAGTATATATTGATATATCAGGAGTTGGCGCATCTGCAACAGTTATATTACAAACAATACTAAATAAACAACAATAAGATGAAAAAATTAGCATTATTATTTCTTTTGATATTGCCGTATTTCGTGCAATCTCAAAGTGTTTCTGGTGATGAATTGCGAATATACGGCAAAGCTTCGATAGGAGAAGATGGAAGTGTTCAATTAGACATGAATGGAAATCCTGTTAAAAATGTTCTTGACCCCGTGGATGATCAAGATGTGGTAACAAAAAAATACTTGGAAGATAATGTTGTTGTCGGGGACGTTCCGTTTGTTGATTTTCAAGTTAACGAAGATAATCCTGTATATAAACAGGCTCGTTTATGGTACGATTCTTTAAGAGCAGAGATGGTTTTCTTTGACAGAGTAGAGAATTTAGAATTTCGCACAGTTGGGGAATTATCTATAAGAGTTATAAATAATTCAGGAAGCACAATAAATAAAGGTAAAGCTGTTTATCCAACTGGTTCAAGTGGTGGATTTACAACAATAGATTTAGCTTTATCAAGTGATTATGAAAAGTCTCGACCAGTTGGATTTGCTAAAAATACGATACTAAACGGAGAGGAAGGATGGGTTATGCTTCGTGGTGTTTTAGATAGTATAAATACGTCTTTATTATCAGGTGGTAAAATTTATTTGAGTCCAACAGAAGCAGGAGGAGTAACAAATACATTACCGTCAAATGGAAATTTTATCATTCTAATGGGTGCTGTGGGTGTGGTTGATGCTATAAGTGGGGTTATAAATGTTGACCCATATATTAATGAATATACCGCAGAAACAATAAGCCCGAGAGGTTGGGCTTCAACAAGCAATAGTATAGTAACTTTAAATCCAATCACAAGAACAGTAACAGTTGACCCGACAGGTGATACAGACTATATTTATGAAGATGGAGTTAAATATGAATTTGGAACAGTAAGCGAAACATGGGCAGATATTGAGGGTACTTTCGACATTTATTTTGACAAAGGAGAATTAAAAATAGAACATAATCGTACAACGTCACAAGTTAGAGAAATATATTCTACTAAAGCAGGAATAGGCAGGAATTATTGGGATGCTCAAAATGACAGCCTTGTTTTTGCTAATGACATGCAACATACATTTGATATGAATGGTAACACGTGGGCTACATTCTGGGACTTACATAAATGTACGGTACTAGAGGGTATTAACATTACTAACATATCTACTGGTGGCACGGGAAATGTTAATGCAGATGCTCAATTTGGAAACGGTGCAGGAATAATAAGGAATCAAGATATAATAACTTCAGTTCCTGCGGTAGCAAGTACAATAGGATATGATGTTTTTTATAGAACGGGAGTATCAAACTGGCGGTTAGAAAATGTAATAGGTTTTCCAGTATTCACAACAGGGACTGGACGTTTGGCATACAATCAAAACGTAGGTGGCGTTTGGCAGTTAACAGAATGCACAAACGGATATTATACATTGTGTCATTTATTTACGTCTAATACCAGAAGCCAATACAGAACTGGTGTTGTTATGGGGCAAAGTCAATACGCTACAATAACAGCAGCAAGAACAGGGGCAGTAACGGAGATAAAAAATTTAGTTTTCTCTCAATTTCCTATAAAAGAATTAGCTCCTGTTGCTACTATAATATATGAGACAAGAGATAATTACACAAATTTAGTTAATGCAAGAACAGTACAGAGTTTAGATGATAGAGGCAATTTAGTTAATTTTATTGATTGGAGATTTTCAACTATTGCAGGAGGCGGAACAGGCGGAACAGGAGCTACTAGTTTTTTATCTTTATTTGATACTCCAAGCGTTTACACAGGTTCGGCAGGAAAAGGAGTAGTAGTGAACAGTACGCCTGATGGTTTGATATTTGACAATGTAGTAACGAGCGTTAATGGAGTTGATTTAGCCTCGCCAAATTACAATATTGTTCTAACAGCTAATAAAGTAGGTGAGAATGTTACAGTAGGTACAGGAGGCACAGGAACAAGTGCAGTTGTAAATGTTGCAGATAATGACAATAATAGCTTAAATGAATTGCAGAGTTTAAATAACTCTAAGTTAAATAATAGCATAAATCTCACTATCTCTGGCGGTACTGGAACGACAGTAACGAATATTGCAAGAACTGACTTTACTAATAATTTCACAGTTTCTCAAACTATTGGTGGCGATTTTTTAGCCATGAACGGTACTGGATTTCTCGGTGTACCACGTGGCACTACGTTACAACGTCCAACCCCTATTAATGGACAAATCAGATACGATACTGATTTCTCCAAAATGCAGACTTTTGAAGATGGTGCATGGAAAAACTTTGTCACATCCACCGATCAAACAAATTTATCTAACTATCCAAAAAAGAATGGAATAGAATCAATATCTGCACAATGGACTTATACGACCTCTCCGTTAGTACCAAGCGCAACACTAAGAGGTCAGGCGGCAAGTCTAGGAAATGTTCAGGATGCAGTAATGGGTTTGAGTTGGCAGAAAATAGTAATTAACTTTTTTAACCCTACTGGTGGATTGCCAACAACGCCTAATGATGGTGATAGATATATTTCAACTGCAACCGCAAACGGATGGATTATAAACAATATCTACCAATGGAACTCTGGTTCGTCTATATGGCTAGAGGCTATTTCTTTAAACGGATTTGCTGTATTTGTTAATACTTTAGGAACTTACTATCAGTATAACGGTTCAAATTGGATTGGGTTCAGCCTATCTCCTTCGGCTCATAAAACCACGCATGAAAATAATGGGGCAGATGAAATTAATGTAGCAGGATTAAGCGGTATTTTAGATGACAATCAAAAGGTAGCCTCTGATGCTACACTAACAGGAATCGGAATAACAGCATCGCCTTTGTCGGTTGTAAAAACAGGAGATTGGACTGGAACATTTGACGGACAAGAAGGCTCGTATTATTTAAACAGAGCAAACCATACAGGAACATATTATTTGACTATAATAAGAACACAGGCAATAACAACACAGGCAACAGTTATAACGATACCAAGCTTCGGGGTGACAAATTACACGATAGACGGAAAATTTATCGCAACCAACGGTGTAAAGGTTGAAAGCTTTATAATTAGTTCAAAAAATTTGACTAATTTCACGCTCAATTTGCCAAGTAGATACACAACAGGCACATTTTATTACAAAATCTTTTTAAACAATTAAATTATAGAAAAATGAAAAAGTTATTATTATTGGTTACTGTTATTAGCATGAGTGTGTTAGGTTTTTCGCAAACCTATTGGGATGCAATTGAAGTGGAAGAGGCTCGTGTCTGGAAAGGGGCATTAGGCAGTGCAGTTGGGAAGTTGGGGGCAATTAAATTAAATGAAGTGGATAGTTTGTTTTACGTTTCAGACAACACAAATTGGCAACTAATGCAAGAAGGCGCGTACGTACCACTAGTTGGGAATAGTACTATTGATGGAGAATTAACCGTGAATAATGGTATTAATATACTTGGCACACGCACTCTGAACCTTGGTTTTGATCAGGGTGGAGGGGCTAATTTAAATTACAACAACGATGGCAATTTAGATATAACACCAAGAGCAGGATTCAGTACTGTATTTACAGGAGCTGTAAAAATAAAATCAACGGCTGTTTTAAATCTTGGTTCAGACCAAGCAGGCGGTGCTACTTTAAAGTATAATTCAAACGGCAATTTAGACATAACGCCAAGAGTAGGATTTAACAGTGTTTTTACTGCCGGAAATGTACAAGCACCTAATTTCATATCAAATGTTGCAATAGGTACACAGCCATACGCCACAACATCAACAACCTTAAATACAAATCTTAATGCTGATTTCCTTGATGGAAACCATGCGACAGGATTACCAATTTCAACGGCAACTCAAACGGCATTAAATTTAAAGCAAAATACTTTAACATTTGGGATATTAAACACAAATGCAGTACAAATAAATAGTACAACAGTAAATTCAGGTGAATATGCAAGATTTACTACATCTGGTTTAGAAAGCAGAACAATAGGTGAGATAAAGACTGATTTATCGTTATCCACAGTTGCAACATCAGGAAGCTACAATGATTTGACTAGTACCCCAAATTTAGGTTTATACGCCCTATTATCAGGAGCTACTTTTACTGGAGGAGTTAATCTAACTAGTACGAATATTCTAAGGCTAGGCTCAGACCAAGCAGGCGGTGCTACTTTAAAGTATAATTCAAACGGCAATTTAGACATAACGCCAAGGTCTGGATTTAAAACAGTATTCACAGCTGGGGGAATAGACGTTACAGGAGCAATAACAGCGACAGGAGACATTACATCAACATCCGATATTAGAAAAAAAGATATTAGGTATTACTTAAACAACAAATACCTAAATCATATCCTTAGCCTTAATCCTATTGCCTATACACTAAAAGATACAAGTATAAGCCAAAGAACTAATATAGGCTTTTCCGCTCAGGCTGTACAGGCTTCATTCCCTGAATGGGTACATGAAGACGGTGAGGGTTGGCTATCTTTAGATTACGGAAAGATGGGAGCAGTGTTGGCAGTTCAGGGAATAAAGGAGCTAAATACTAAACTCGAAAAAGAAAATAAGCAGCTAAGAGACGATATAAAGAGCCTAGAAGAGAGGTTAAAAGCTTTAGAACAACTAGTATCATCGAAAGAACTTGATACTTTAATATTCAAAACTAAAAAACAGCAATAATGAAAAAAACAATTATCACATTTGCCTTTTTATTATTATGCATGACAGGATTTTGTCAATTACAATCATCGCCTCCAATTTCATTACTTGAAATAAGAGATATGCGAGGAGGCGAGGGTTCAACAAGTTTAGAAAAAGAAGCCGAGTTATGGTATGCCAAAACAGGAAAGGAGAAATTCAATCTATCTGCAAATAGCAGTATTTACCTCTCGGCATGGAGTGGGGAGGATTATACAAGCCATGAGTCTAATAAAATAAAAAAGGCGATAATCGCTTTCTGCTTATTATTACTATCAATTATGGCAGGTATGGGAATATTAACCTTAAATGTAAATAAAAAATGAAAAGATTATTATTTATATTATTAGCGTTAATATCGCTAAACCTATACGCACAACTCCCCTCAACTCCTCCAATCTCCTTACAGGACATTCGGGACGAACGAGGCGGCACAGGTTCAACAAGTCTGCAAACAGAGGCTGCACTTTGGTACACACAGACCGGACAAGCAAAA
>Ga0307378_10001779_pt1 | contig 34177 bp, 31 predicted proteins | sample UN1MG_FD_202238 | JGI IMG/M metagenome (GOLD analysis project Ga0307378, IMG submission 202238) | Soil microbial communities from Risofladan, Vaasa, Finland - UN-1 | ecosystem: Environmental > Terrestrial > Soil > Coastal area > Acid sulfate soil | place: Finland: Risofladan, Vaasa | collected... | reverse complement strand
GAGAATCTTCTCGACGCGGTCCGGCTGTTGCTGGAGTGCTACCGGGAGGAAGCGGAAAAACGATTGGAGAATACTGAGGTTATCCGGGAACCCTTGCAGCTGACGGCATGAAACGCCGGGATCTGATCCAGCATTTGATCGGGTCCGGGTGCCTTCTGAAACGCGAGGGTGGTAAGCACAGCGTATTCGTGAATGCGACGACGGGAAAGATGTCCACGGTCCCCAGGCACACCGGGATCAGCGATACATTGGCGAAGAAGATATGCGCCGACCTGGGGATTCCACAACCTTGAACGAGAGCCTGTAAAAGAGAACGGCCCTGCGGCCGGTTTTTTTTAAGAGTTGACGGTTGGACGAAGAAGTGAAGTCGTCCCGCGGTCCCCTCCCCCCTCTGGGGGGAAGCGCGCTTACGGGTTGGGGTGGGGGGTAAAGCGGCGGGGATTAAAATCCCCGCCCTACGTTTGGGATATAGCCGGGGTGAGGGGTGAAGCGGCCCCCCTCTCCCCGTGGGAGCGGGATAAAGGGTGAGGGTTGCCTTTGAAGAACGGGCCGACCTAAAGGTCGGCCCCTACGTCATCGCAACGCGCATACGGGGGATTTCGTAGAGGTAGCGGTGGGGGTAAAATCCCGCCCTACTCCTTCAGCCGGGCGTCGAGGCTGGGCAGGCAGCCGCAGTAGCGCTGGCGGTAGATGCCGAGCCGCCGGGCCCGGCTCTGGCCCCGGGCGAAGAGCGGCCGCCAGTCACGGTAGAGGAACTCCGCCCCGGTCTCGGCGGCCACCTGTTCCGCGACGCTTTTTATCAATTCGTGGCGCTGATGGCGGGAGAATAAAAGTGTGGTGGTGAAGGCGGCGCCGGACTCGGCGGCGAGGCGGGCCGTGGGGAGGAGGCGCAGGCGGTAGCAATAGCCGCAGCGCTCGTCGGAGGGCTCCGCCGCGGGAGGCGAAAACTCCGGCGCGTCCAGGCGCACCAACGGCAGCCCCTCGACCCGGACGACGGTCCCCAGGGCGTCCAGGCGGCGGTCGTGCTCGGCGGCCGGCTCGATGTTCGGGTTGACCCACACCCCGAGCACGTCGTGCCCCTCGCCGCGCAGGTCCCGGAGCGGCTCGAGGATGCAGATGCCGCAGCAGATGTGGATGAGGACGTCCATCGAGGCGAGTTTACCGCCGCGGGGCGCAGCTTGACAAGGCCCCGGGGCGCCTTTAATCTAACCGAAACGTCAACGCGGGAGTCGGACCGATGCGCCGGATCGCCACGCTGGTCTTTGTTCTGTCCCTCGTCATGGCCGCCGGCGCCGGGGAGGCGCAGGACGCCCTCGCCCTGCACCGGGAATCCCTCGGCGTGGACGCCATCTGGGAATCGCTGGAGTCCATCCGCTACTCGGGGACCATCGCCTCGGGCGGGATGGAGGGTTTTTCCGAAATCCTGGTGGTCCTGCCGGCGGAGAAGCCCGCGGTGAACGCCGACGGGACCTGCGACGCCGGGGACTTCATCCGGGGGATTTACTACAGAAGCGAGGTCACCCTCGGTCCCCTGCACGAGCTGGTGCTCATCACGCCCGAGGGGGGCTGGATCGCCGCTTCCAACGGCGAGGTCCGGGAGCTGGCCGGTGTCGAGCTCGCGGATTACACCACCTCTCTGGTCATGGACGCCCTCCTCTACTGTCACCCCGACCCGGCCCTCTTTTCCGTGGCCTGGGCCGGTGTCGAGGATGTGGACGGCGCCCCCTGCGACGTGCTGGACTTCGGTCCCGTGTCCGGCGGCCTCCCCTTCCACCCCCGGCGCTACCACCTGGACTCCGGCGACGGTTCCCTGCGCCGCATCACCTCCGAGCTGGACGGGATCGTCCACGTCACGACGTGCTCGGATGTCAGAGATTTCTCCGGCCTCCGTCTTCCCTCCCGCTTCCACACCACCCTCACGGGGCTGCCCCTCACGATTGACCAGACGATGGAAGACGTAGCCCTCGACGAGCCGGTGGACCCGGCCCTCTTCCTCCCGCCGGTCGGGGCGCGCCTGGTGTTCCCGGAGGGTGAGGACCGGGTTCGGGTGCCCGTTGAGTTCACCGGCGACGCCATCTTCGTCCCGACCCTGGTGAACGGGGAGCCGGTGTGGATGATTCTGGACAGCGGGGCCACGATGAGCGTCCTGTCCACGCCGGTGGCCGAGGAACTGGGCATCACCACTGTCGGCACCGGGGCGGGGGTCGGGACCGGCGGCCTGGGGGAGGTCGGCATCCTGCAGGCCGACAGCCTGACCATCGGCGGCCTGACCTTCGAGGAGCCGACCCTGGCGACGGCGGACCTCTCCGTATTCGGTTGGCACTTCGGCCGGGAATGGGGCGGAATCCTGGGCTACGAGCTCTTCGCCCGGACCGTGGTCGAGATAGATTACGCGGAGTCCGCGCTCACGATTTACGACCCGGAGACCTACGTGCCGCCGGAGCCCGAGCCCGGCGTCATCGAGATTCTGCCGCTCCGGCTGGACGAGGGCATCCCCGCGGTGGAGGCGGAGCTCGACGGCGTCCGGGGCTACTTCGCCCTCGACCTGGGGAACCTGAACTACACCACCGTTTACCGCCCGACGGTGGAGGAGTACGGCCTCGAGGAGCGTTATCCGGACTGGCGGCCGCAGCTGGTGAGCGGCTTCGGCGGGGCGAACTTCCACCGGCTGGTGAAGTCGGGCGAGTTGCGTCTGGGGTCGGTGAGCATCCCCGAGCCCCTGGCGGTGCTGACCGGCGAGACGGAAGGGGCGCTGGCCCGCAGCCGGGAGTTGGGGAACATCGGGCAGGACGTTCTTCGGCGCTTCCGGCGGGTGACGCTGGACTACCCCGACTGGCGGCTGATTCTCGAGGTGGGCTCCGACGGTCTCGGGGAAGGCGTTCCCCCCAACCGCCTCGGATTCACCACGGCGGGCGGCACGGTGGTCGTCGTCTGGGAAAATTCCCCGGCGGAGCGGGCGGGGCTCCTCGAGGGCGACGTCGTCCTGGCCCTTGACGGCGTGCCTCTCGAGATCCTCACCGCTCTGGATCTCGTCGAGTGGTCGGCGGCCGAGCCGGGCACCGAGCGAACCCTCACCGTCCTGCGCGGCGGGGAGGAGCTGGAATTACGCATGACGACCGAGGAGATTTGGTAAAAAACCGATGACGGGAAAGACTCTCCAGCGGAACGCCCTGTCCCTCCCCCTCGCCCTGGCGCTGGCGGCGGCGTGGCTTCCCGGGTGCGAAGGGGCCGGCGACGCCGGGGCCCTCTGGGAGGTTCACCAACGGCTCGTCCTGGGACGGGGGGAGCTCCCCCGCGCGGGGAGCCTCATCTTCACCACGGACGTCCTGGGGTACCTCACCGAGTCGGAGCTGGAGTACCGCCTCGGGGAGGACGGCTCGCTGGAGGGTTTCCGGATCATCCCGCTCAGCGGTCCCGACCAGGGGCTCGTCGTCTGGTCGCCGGACGGGGGATTGGAAAAGACCACGGGGGGCGCCGTCCGCCGCCTCTCCCCCCGCGAGAACGAGGAGGCGGCGATCAACGCCCTGTTCCTGAGCGGGGCCTACCTGGAGCTCGAACCCTCCTTCGGGCCGGAGGGCGAGGTGATTTTAAACTGGGACGGGGCGCTGCTCAGGCTCACCCTGGAGCCCGACGGGCGCCTGTCCGGGGCCGAGGTGTTCTTCGACGAACGTATCTGGTACGCGGGCTTCGGCGAGCCGGGCGACGGGGCGCCGCACCTCTCCCGCACCGTCTCCGTGAACCCCGGCGATTCCCCCGCCTACGAGCTCGAGCGGGCGGAGTTCCGGGAGCTGGACCCCGGGGAGGTGGACCTGACCCCGCCCGAGCCCTCGGGCCTGGTCTACGACGAGAGCGCGGAGCGCACCATCCCGTTGCGCCTGGCGGGTGGTATGCTCCTGGCGTCGGCGACCGTGGGCGGCCTCGAGCTGGAGCTCGCGGTGGATTCCGGCGCGGCGATAAGCTACCTTCGGCCCGATGTCGCTGAAAAACTCGGGCTCGTCCCCGTCGGCGAGAGCCTGGTCGTCTCCCTGGGCAACGACGCCACGGGGCACGGCGTGGCCGTGGTGGACGGGCTCGTAATCGGGCCGGTGACACTCGAGGGGCAGACGGTGGTCATCGGGGAGCCGTCGTTCCTGTTGAGCCTCGTCGCCCCCTTCGACGGGCTGATCGGTTACGATCTGCTGGGTCAGGTCCCGGCGCGGCTGGACGTGGAGGCCGGCACCCTGGAGCTCCTGCCGCCCGGTGCGGAGCCCGTGGTCCCCCCGGGGGCGGTGGTGGTCCCGATACACCTGCCGGGGCGGCTGCCGCAGGTCCCGGGCGAATTGGAGGGGGTGGGCGGCCTTTCCTTCATACTGGATTCGGGGTCGCCGCTGGAGCTCCTGGTCCTGCCGCGCAGCGCGGGCCGGCTGATGGACCTCTCGGGGGCGCAGCCCGGGGATTACACCTTCATGAGCCTGACGGGGCTCGGCGGGATCATGGGGGCGCTCTTACGGCAGGCGGATTACTACCTCGTCGGCGCTCAACCGGCGACGGGCGTACATCCTTCGTTCTGGCGGGTGGACGACCCCCGGGTGACCTACACCCTGGGCGAGGCCGGGGGGCCGCTGTCCGTCATGGACGCCGACGCGCTGCTGGGGCTGCCCTTTCTCGTTCGCTTCGCCGCCGTGATCTTCGATTACCCCCGGGAGCGGCTGATTCTGGAACCGCGGGCGGAGGGGCCTGCCGAGTAGGCGGTCGGTGTCCAACCCCGGTGGGGGTAGATGAAGCGCGTAGGGCGGGGGCTTGAGTACCCCGCCCATATCACGTTCAAGACCCCGACCCTCACCCCGGCCCGCGCCGTATGAATTGCGATGACGTAGGGGCGGACCTTTAGGTCCGCCCGTTTATTAACAAAGAGCTTACTTATCGAGCCGGTTTGGAAGTGAAGCATTTCCCTCTACAACCTGGGAGGCCACAACCCTTCGCGTTCGAGCCTTATTGCTATGACTCTTGGGGAAACACCAAACTCGACACAAATCTTTTCGCTCGCCACGGTTTTTAGGTAGTCAAGATTATCTGCAACAAATGCCCGTTGGTCAGACGGAATCGAGCTTATTAGCTTTTCGAATCTCTCTTGAAGCAGGTCTCTAGGCACTAACAGACGCCCTGCAAATTCATTGGCTTGAAACTCAAAACGTAAATACGCTTCATCTTGCTCTGCATCCAAGAATTCCAGATAATCATCTATCGTTTGCAGACTTAACTCTTCAAGAATGCTCCGGTGTAAGATGAAGTGCCCCAATTCGTGCGCAAAAGTGAAACGAAGACGATTTTCGTTACGGTCATCTAAATATCTATTCAGACTAACACATAACTCATTTCTACTTACAATGATGCAACAATCGAATACATTCGGCATAGCTGTTGGTACTACATCCAAGCCTGCCTTTTCGCATATCAGCTCGCTATCAATAGGTAATTTATAGTCCACTAGGTAAGTGGTCCGAATATCTTCCGCCCTCCCCCAAAGCTCTTCCTTTCTGATGAAGGGACACATGAATTGAAAGCTCATTTATGCGCCTCCTTAATGCTCTCCAGCAGTTGGATTATCTCTTGTCTAGTGGGTTTGATGCTGTCAATGGTCCTGAAAAAGACGGGCAGCAATTTAACTAGCTCCTCATCCTGCATCACATACCCTGGGATCTCTCCCCGGTCAACATGCGCCAGGTCGGAGAGCTCTTGCCACTTCGGTGAGCCAATTTCGATTTGCAGTAAATTTGCCAACCGCTCCAGAAATACCTCATCCTTGGGCGGCGGAAGAATCCCGCGCTCGACCTTGCTCCAGTTGCTGGGATCCAGTTCCAGCTTCTGGCAAAATTGGCGTAGGCTCAAATCCAACGCCAATCTTTGCGCCTTTACGAAGTCACCGAACATAGCTCCTCCATTACTATGTTGTCTGTTCAAGTGTCTGTGGTAAATATTATACCACATTCACAAGAATTTCAAGAAAAAAACGGAACCCGTACTGGGTTCCGTTTTATCTGCAATTGCCGCGCCGCTACCGGCTGATGACCAGGCGCTGGTTCAGGGTGCGCCCTTCGGTTACCAGGCGGATGATGTAAGCGCCCGAGGCGATACCCGAGGCGTCCCAGCCTATCTCGTGCCGCCCGGCGACGAGGTCGGTGTCCACCAGCGTGGCCACCCGGCGCCCGGCGAGGTCGTACACCGCCAGGGAGGCCCGGCCGTCAACGGCGAGGCTGAAGGCGAAGGTCACCTCGCCCGAGGCGGGATTCGGGAATGGCGCGTCGAACTTGGTCGTCCGCGAGCCGGCCTCGGCGTCGTAGTGGAACTCGACCGGTCCGAAGAGGGACAGGGTCCCGTCGGAGTCGGTGGCCTTGAGGTAGTAGAGGTAGTCGCCGCCGGAGGTCACGTCTGAGTCCAGGTAGCGGTAGCTGGAGCTGCCGCCGGGAATCGGCGTGGAGTTCAGCGGAACCAGCGGGTTGCGGTCTCCGGTCGCCAGGACCATGGAGTCAACGAGAACGCCGTCCTGGCGGTAAATGCTGAATCCGACGGTGGTGTCGCCGTCGCCCGGGGTCCAGGACACCAGGGCTCCCGCGTCGGTGGACCCGACGGTGAAATCAACCAGCGCGATGCCCACGTCGGGCGGCGAGACCTCGAAGTCGTCGAAGTAGAAGCCCTCGCGCTCGGTCGAACCGTTGGAGAAGAAGTTGAAGCGGAACTGGCCGATGACGCCGGCGTAGTCGGTGAGGTCGAAGGTCTCCTGCAGCCAATCCTGCTGGGTGCCGTAGTACACCTCCAGCTCCTCCCAGGTACGGGCGTCGTCGCCGAATTCGAGCCTGCAGCCGTCGCCTCCGGGAGCGATTTTGTAGAAGGTCCAGAAGTCGAGCTGCGGGTTTTCCAGACCGACGAGAATCATCGGGGAGTAGAGGTAGCAGTCCATGTTGGGCTCGTAGTTCCCGTCATCCTCGCCGCCGCACTTCCATGAATATTCCGGTGAGCGGGCGCGGTAGTCCTCGATGTGCCACAGGTCCACGTCACCCGAGTGGGCCCAGTCGCCCTCGCCGTCCTCGATGTCGTCGAAGAAGCCGAACTCGGAACCCACGGTGACCATGATGGTGAAGGTTTCTTGGATTCCGCCGTCCGCGGTGACATCGCAGCCGAGGTAGTAGACGCCGGGATCGTCGGCGAAGCTGGAAACTGTAATTTCGAAGGGGTTGGGCCCCTCCGTCTCCTCGTCGGGATCGAGGTCGCCGAAGTCAATCTCGTCCACGGTGACCTCGATGTCGGTGTCATCGGAGGAGAGGACGGCGACCACATTGGTGGCTGTCTCGCCGCCCGTGTTCTTCAGGGTGAGGGATATGTCGGCATCCTCGCCGGGAACCAGGAGCGCGTCGCCCTCGTCGCCCAGCACCTCGTAGGATGTCATGCGGATGCGGGGCCCGAGCCCGCCGCCCCAGAGGCTGATTTCCTCGCCGATGCCGGAGACGTCGCAGTACTGCGGCGTTTCGGATGAGAAGTCCTCCGCCTCGGCGTAGATGAAGGCCTCGTGCGCGGTCACGGTGCCGTCGTCGTCGGAGTCGGCGTCGGCCGTCCCGCCGCCCATGTCCACGGGCCAGCCGGGGAACTCACCGTTTACGCCCGCCGTCCAGAAGTACACGTAGGTGTCGTAGTAGTAGTTGGGAGGCATGGCCCAGGAGGACTCACTGGCCGAGCAGGCCGTGGAGATGACCACGTTGGGTATATCGTCCACGTCGTCTACGAAGCCGCCGGAGTAGCACTGCTCCATGGTGATGATGCACTGGGAGAAGGCGATGTCGTCCAGCTCGTCGGCGAACTCGTAGTCCCAGAGCGACTCAAAGTTCCACAGGTTGAGGTAGGAACCGCTCCCGCCGTGGTCGGTGGTGAAGATGAAGAGGCTGTCCTCGGACGTCAACAGGGCCTCGAGGTCGTTGAAGTACTGGAAGACGTAGGTCCGGGTGCAGGGGTCGTGGTAGTCGTCGTCCGAGTCGCCGTCGAGGTCCAGGGGCGAGTTCGTGCCGTCGGAGCGATCAACGCCCGGGTTGTCACCGTCGGACATCAGGACGAAGATGTCGTTCTCGTCGTAGCCATAGATGTTGATGAGCGTCCAGTACATGGAGGCCATGTCGTTCCAGTAGCGGATGTGGTTGTTGCCCTGGTTGGCGCCGCCGCTCATGAGGAACGCGTAGCGCACGCCGGCCCGCTCATCCGGCTGGGGGATTATCTTGTCCAGGTACTCGCGGGTGGGCTGGACCTCCTCCAAGGTGGGGATGTGGTACTCGGTGTGAATGAGCCCGTCGTAGATGCTGCCGTCGGTGAGCTCGACCAGGTCGTCCTGGAGGTACTTGGGGGGCGTGGAAACGTCCCAGATGGTGATCCGTCCGTCCTCGGTGACGAAGAAGGCGCGGGCGGGGTGTTCCCAGTTGGCCGCGGGGTAATCGTCCACGAAGACGAAGTACCCCGACTCGTCGGGAAGTGTGATCGAGTGGTGCCAGAACTCGATCTCGCCGCCGGAGAGGTTCTCGGGGTACACGTAGACCCTCTTGGCCTCGGTGACGCCGCCGAGATCGCGCTCGATGACGAGCCCACCGGCCTCCTGCGGTGTCATGGCCGCCCCGGCGCAGACGAGAAGGATCGAAATAAGGGCTATCTTTTTCATGTTACTCCCAAGGGAATGTGTCATTGACCGGTGGGGGCGCACCCACAGGGTATACGTCAACACCGTACGACCTTCCGGGAAGGATTTCAGCGCTGGACTTCTCCATGCACTAAGCTAGGAAAAAAAGTGGTCGTTGTCAAGGAAATACGTCGCCGGCGCGCTGTGCTAAAATGGAATCGGGTGGTTACCCCCTGCGCCTCGACGGCGGGTCGGGATGGAAAACGACGAGAAAGCGATGAACGGCGCGGATCGGGGGAAGAAAAAGCGGTTCCTCTCCTGGGGGTTCACGGTGGGCCTCCTGGCCGGCGTCGTGGCCGCGGCGTTGAGCGCCGCCGGCCTCCTGGACCGGCTCGAGGTGGGCACCCGGGACCTGCGGTTCCGCTTGCGGGGACCGGTCGAACCCGATCCCGAAATCGCCCTGGTGACCATTGACCAGCGTTCGCTGACGGAGCTGGGGCGCTACCCGTGGCCCCGGGGTCTGTTGGCGCAGCTCGTCGAGCGGATTCACTCCGCGGATCCGGCCTGCCTGGCGCTGGACCTGGCCCTCCTGGAGCCGGACAACCCGGCCTCCGACGAGCGTCTGGCCGACGCCATCGGCATGGGCGTCACCGTTCTACCGGTGTACCTCTCCCCGATTCCCGGCCAGCCGCTCAGATGGCTGACGCCGGCGGCGCCCTTTTCCGCCAAGGCCCACTCGCTGGGTCACGTGGCGCTGGTTCCCGACCTGGACGGCGTTTACCGCACACTGTACGCCTACCAGAGCTACGGCGGCCTTTCATACCCCGCCTTCTCCGCCGCCGCCGCCACCGCTTTCGGCGGGGGGAGGCTCGAACCGCTGTCCGCGTCCCTCGAATCCGGGGTGAGCCAGAGCGACCGGTTGGACATCACGTACCGGGGCCCCACGGGCACCTTCCCGACGTACAGCGCCGTGGCCGTCCTGCGCTCCGACGAAGCCCAGCTCGCGGAGTGGTTCCAGGGTAAGCTGGTCTTCTTCGGCGCCTCGGCGGAGGGGCTGCACGACGCCGTCATCACCCCCTTCTCCATGCGGGCGCCCATGCCGGCGGTGGAGGTGCACGCCAACGCGGCGGCTACGATTCTGGAGGGCGACGAGCCCACCGTCTGGCCGCGCTGGGCCCTCATCGTCCTGTCCCTGGTCCTGGCGGCGGTGACAGGCGACCTCTTCGCCCGCTTCCGCCCGAAAATCTCCATCGTCGTTTTCATCGGTTTCGTCGTCGGCTACCCCCTCGCGGCCGGGGCCGTTTTCGCCCTGGCGAACCATTTACTCCCCGTCGTGTCGGGCCTTCTGGCGGGCTCCCTGGCGTTTTTGTTCACCAGCCTGGGCCGGCTCGTATCGGTCAACCGGGCCCTGGACAAGCGTCTCATGGACCTGGAGCTGCTCCTCTCCGACCAGCTCTCCCGGGAGGAGCCGGTGACCGGCGCCGCGGAGGCGGCCACGAGCCTCACCTACACCCTGGGGCTCCACGGCCTGTTGCTGCGCGACGGAACGGGCAAGGTGCTCTTCCGGCAGGGCGAGGTCGGCAACCCCGAGGATGAGCCGGAGCCGCCGCTGCGCACGTACCGGGACAACTCCGCCGGGACCGAGCTCTGCCTCTTCTACTCGGGGACCCCATCGGTGAACGAGGTGGCGCTGTTGACCGCGGGCGCGCAGCAGTTCAAGCGCATCTTCCGCCCCGCCGGCGGGGAGATCGCCTGGCCCCTGGCCACCCTCACCCGGGAGCACACCCAGGCCAAGCTGGACATCCTGTCCCACCTGGAGGAGAACCTGGCCGCCAGCCGGCTCACGCTCCAGCACGTCCTGGACGCCGCCGCCGAGGTCATCCTGCTCACCAGCGTGTACGGGGTGGTCCGCCTGGCCAACACCGCGGCCCGGGAGCTCTTCGCCGACGGCGACGGGACCCGTGGACCCAAGGAGACGGTGGGTCAGAGCATATACTCCCTCATGCCGGGGCAGAACCTGCGCCAGTTCCTGGTGGATGCCGTGGACGGGGCCATCAGCGACACGGTGAAAATCCAGGGGATGACCTTCCTTCTTGCGGTGGCCCCCCTGGCCGACGAGCGCGGCCTGCGCGGCTTCGTCGTCACCCTCACCGACATCACCGAGCTGGCCCGCATAGACCGGATGAAGAGCGACGTGATGCACATCCTGTCCCACGACCTGAAGAGCCCGCTGGGGACCATCCGCGGCTTCGCCGAGCTCCTCGCGGACCGGGAGGTCTCCCGGGACGAGCGCCTGGAGTACGTGGGGCACCTGGCCGCCGAAACGGACAAGCTGTTGAAGCTCATCGAGACGTTCCTCGACGTGAGCCGCCTGGAGAGTGGCCGGCGGCGGGGCCAGTTCCTCCCCGTGGACCTCTGCGCGGTGGCCGAGGAGGTCATCGAGCTGGGGCGGATAACCGCCAACCAGGCCGGCAAGACCCTCCTCCTCGACCGTCCCCCCGCCGTGAGCGCCGTCCTGGCCGACGTGAACCTGGTCAGCCGGGCGCTGGCGAACCTGCTGGACAACGCCGTCAAGTACGCCCCCGCCGGGACCGACGTGACCGTGGCCGTCCGGGAGCTCGAGCGGGCGGTGGAGGTGTCGGTGACCGACGAGGGGCCGGGGATCGAGCCCGAGGAGCGGGAGCACATCTTCGAGAAGTTCTACCGGGCGAAGGCGGCGCGGGACGTGGGCGGCACCGGCCTCGGTCTCTCCTTCGTGGCCCAGGTGGCCCGGCTGCACCGCGCCGAGGTCCTGGTGGCCTCCACTCCCGGAAAGGGCGCCACCTTCACCCTCCGCTTCAACAAGCCGGATCTGGAGGGGGAAGAGCCGGAGGGTGTCGGGGAAACCGAGGCGTGACGCGCCCGCCCCCCGGTGGTTCGGGCCTGCGGGGGTCGGTTTATGTCGAGGGTCCGCGGGTCCCGTCCCCCGGTGGTTCGGGTTTGCGAGCTTGACAAAGGGGCCGTTTTTTTCCTAGCTTAAACTGATTCCAACCCTTCCCCGGGCGGAGGCATGGCGGACGCTACGAAGCCCTCTCTCGCGGACCATGCGCGCGGAAGCCTCCACGCCCTGCCCTTCTTCCGGGGCCGGACCAAGCCCCTGCCGCTCCACGCCAAGTTCTCCTGGGCCTTCCTCCCCCTCGCGCTCACCTCGGTTTATCTCTTCGGCTGGCGCTGCGCCTTCCTTTTGGCCCTGGCCTACGCCGTGGGCTGGGTCACCGCCGCGGCGTTCTCCATCGTCCGCCGTCGGCCCATGGACCCCAGCTTCTGGATTACGGCGCTTCTTTTCGGCCTGACCCTCCCGGCGCACGTCCCCTGGTGGCTGGTGGTCATCGGGGTGGCCGTGGGGCAGCTCTTCGGGAAGGAGGTCTTCGGGGGCTTCGGGCGCAATGTTTTCAACCCGGCGCTGGTCGGGCGGGCCTTCGTGACCATCAGCTTCCCGACGTACTTCGCCGGCTACTGGTGGAAGCCGTTCTGGGGCGGGATCGGGGGGTTCGCCCGCTGGGCCCCCGACCTGACCGCGGCCGACGCGGTGACCACCGCCACCCCCCTGGCGGCCTTCAAGGGCTCCGGCGTCCAGGGGCCGCTGGGGCCGATGCTCTGGGGGGACACCGGCGGGGCGATGGGTGAGACGGCGGCGGTTCTCCTCGTCCTCTTGGGGATTTACCTCCTCGCGCGGAAAATCGTCAACTGGCGCACGCCGCTGGCGGTCCTGGGCGCCGCGTCGCTGGCCGCCCTCGTGCTTCATTTCCTCTGGCCCGGTTTCGTCCCGGACGTTCCGTTCACCCTGGCCGGCGGGGGGCTCCTCTTCGGGGCGCTCTTCTTCGCCACCGACCCGGTGAGCGCCCCGGCCACGAACGGCGGCCGCTGGCTCATGGGCGCGCTCATCGGCGTTCTGGTCGTAATCATCCGAGCGGCGTCGAGCTTCTCCGGCGGCGTCTTCTTCGCGATTCTCTTCGCCAACACCTTCACCCCGCTGGTGGACTCGCTTATTAAGGAACGACAAAAGAGAAAGAGGGGAGTTTGATATGGGTACACTACTAATGAGTAGTGATTTAAAACAAATGGCACTTGATCGCGTAAGAGATGCTCAGATTTTGTTAGAAGCTAGAAGATACGTCGGTGCCTATTACTTGATAGGGTATGCCGTTGAATGTGCCCTGAAGGCTGTAATTGCTAAACGAACCCGGCGACACGAATTCCCAGAGAAAGAACGTGTGGATGCAAGTTGGACCCATAATTTCGATAAATTATTCGATAAAGCAGCTTTGGGAGAGGGACCAGCGAATAACCAGACAGCGATATATTTGGCTACAGTAAAAAAATGGAAACCTGATTCGAGGTATGAGCCAACGAAAAGTAAAAACGAAGCTGAAGACCTTTTCGAGGCAGTGACACATCCTCACGATGGAGTTCTATCATGGTTGAGAACATTCTGGTAAAGGAGTATCGGGAGGAAGGCTCGATAATTGTCAAGGCATTACTCAAGCACAGCATTCCCGTCGAGGCCGCCTTCTGGTCCTATTACGGTCTGTACGAGCGTTGGGAGTTCTATATCGTCTCCAGTTGGGCGGACAAAAAAGGGATAAATAAAACCTACGGGGAGATATACGATGTCAGAGAGGAGTTAGATACGCTTGAACTGCTGTCATTTACAGACATAAAGTTGATTGGTCTTTCGGATAGCCTCTATAAGCAATACAAGGATGTGCTTAAGCAGCATCAAGAGAAAGGTAGAAAACAGAGGCGGACATCATCCGGGAATCTGTATTCTGGTCCTGACTATCAGTTCTACTCGTACAACATCGTAGTGATAAAACAACATGCCCTTCAATAAAGACTCGCGGCCCTTCATGGTCCTCTTCCTCGTCGCCGCCTCGGTGCTGGTGGCCTCGGCCCTGACCGCCCTCTACGCCTACACCAAGCCGGTGATAGACGAGCAGAAGGCGCGCCTGTTCAACCGCCGCGTCATCGAGGTTTTCGGCCTGGCCGACCCCGGGGTGGAGCTCCCGCCCGCCCGGGTGGACGAAATTTACTCCAAGCACGTCAAGAAGGACCAGACCGGCGGGATGACGCTCTACCGGGGCTACGACGACGCGGGGAAGGAGCTGGGCGTGGCGTTCGAGGCCTCGGGGAGCGGCCTGTGGAGCGTGATTAAAGTCCTGGTGGCCCTGACGCCCGATTACAAAAATATTTACCGCCTGCGGGTCCTGGAGCAGGGGGAAACGCCGGGGCTGGGGGGGCGGATCGCCGAGCCGGAGTTTCTGCAAAAGTTCGACGACCTGCCGCTGGGCCCGGCGCCGGGCTACGTGGGCCTCGTGGCCTACCAGGCCCCCGACAAGCCCTACGAGGTGGCGGCCATCACCGGGGCCACCCAGACCTCGAAATCGCTCGAAAAGCTGCTGAACGAGGGCATCGCGGCCTTTCTCGCCGCGGCGAAGGGGGGGACGCCGTGAAATTGATGACCGTCATCGTTCTCGGCCTGACGGCGGCCGCCGGGGCCCTGGACGCGCCGGGGTGGGCCGATTCGATTTCAACGCCGGAACCGGAGCCGATGTACGCCCTGGTGGACGTGGACGCACTCAACGTCCGCGACGCACCGTCGGTGGACGGGAACAAAATCGGCCTGCTCCACCGGGGCGACCGGGTCGAGATTCTGGCCTGGGCGGTGGATTACGACTCATCGGATGATTACGTCTGGGCCGAGGTGCGCTCGGGCGACCTCCGCGGCTACGTCGCCGCCGAGGAGGATAACTACTACTGGGAGGAGGATGGCGTACGCCACCTGGTCGTCGAGCACGCCTTCGGCGAGCCGGAGCTCACGCTCGCCGCGGACCTGGACTCCGACGGCGCCCCGGAGCAGGTCCGGGTCGGGCCGGGGGAAATCCACGCGGAGTACGAGCAGTTCTACTACGATACGGATTACGTCTATTACCTGCCACTGGTGCTCCGGGTCGAGGGCTCGTTCAGCGCCGAGGTGCGCCTGGCCGATTTCTTCCTGGGGACGAGCGTCGAGGAGGTGCCCGCGGAGGAGTTCATCGCCCGGGAGAAGGAGTCCGGATATCTCGGTTGGGACTACAACTGGAGCCTCTACGGCCTGGAGGCGGGCGACTTCAACGGCGACGGGGCGGCCGAGCTGCAACTGACCCTGGACGCGCGCTCTTCATCCCCCAGGCCGGTCGGAGGGCCTCCCTCAACCCAACAGCGTGTGTTGGGCTTTATCCGGGACGGCGACGGTCTGCGTTGCATCTACGATTACACCGAATGGGCGTTCATCCCCGAATGGGAGGAAGAACCTACCGGGCGCTGGTTCTACATCAGCGGCGGGGCGGAGCTGACCCCGGAGGTGATGCGCTACCACTCCGTGATGAGTTACCTCGATGAGCCGGACCACATCCTGATGGCCCGCGAGTGGCTCAGTCCCCTGGACTGGGTGCGGCACCCGCTGCCGCCGCCCGATTATCTCGCCGGCGGCACGTGGTTCTCGACGGACCTGGAGGCCCGCTGGATTCCCGAGGCCGGCTTCTACGCCCTCTACTGCCCGCCGGGCAACGACTACGCCCGGCCCCTGGGTTACTTCTGGAGCCCGGTAAACCTGACCCGACTTCTCTACGAAGTTCGGTGTGAGGACGGCTCGTATGGCGAGCTGCTCGAACCGCTGACCCTCCTCTGTCTGCCGGAGGCGGGTTCCGCCGAGGCGGGGGTGTTGGAGGCGGGGACGTCCGTCCGGGTGCTGAGCTTCTCCACCGGTAAAGGAGACTGGTACCTGGTTTACACCGGGCAGTGGGACGTGTTCTACGAAGAAGCCGCGCCGTTGATGGGCTGGAGCCGCACCCCGCCGAAGATGGAGGAGTGACCCGTGGCCAAGAAGGGTGAAAACTGGAAGATATTCGTCAAGGGGCTGTGGGAGGACAACCCCATCTTCCGCATGATCCTGGGCATCTGCTCCACCCTGGCCGTGACCAACCAGGTGATAAACACCGTGGCGATGGGCGCAGCCGTGGTCTTCGTCACCGTGTGCAGCTCGTTTCTGGTGAGCCTGGTGCGCAACGTCACCGGCAAGCGCATCCGCATGGCGGTTTACACGCTCATCATCGCCGCCTTCGTCATCATGGTGGACATCGCGTTAAAGTCCTTCGTACCAACGGTTTCCAAGGCCATCGGGCCGTACGTGGGGCTGATAATAACCAACTGCATCATCATGGGCCGGGCCGAGGCCTTCGCCTCGAACAACAAGCCCCTGCCCAGCATTCTGGACGCCGCCGGGGTGAGCCTGGGCTACGCCATGAGCCTGTTGATAATTTCAATTTTCCGGGAGCTGCTGGGCTTCGGGACGCTGGCGGGGATTCCGGTCCTCGGGCCGGGATTCGAGCCGTGGGTGATAATGGTCATGGCCCCCGGCGCCTTCTTCATGCTCGGGACATACATCTGGGTCATCCGCACGGTCCAGGATGGAGCCGCGAGGAAAAGGGACCTCGGCAAATCAACGGCGTAGGTGACGCATGGTCGAACGACGACTGGGTGATTCGGCTGCGACGGGTCTCTTCGCCCACATTTGGGCGTGGGTGAAGGAATCCTGGAGCGTCAGACCGATTTACCGGCTCTGGATAATCCTCGGCGCCGTAGCCGTCGCCGCCTTCTGTTACCTGAGCCTGGCCTCCCTGGTGCGCGTGAACCTGGGAAGCGACAACGACCTGTCCATCTTCTACAGGGCCGCCAACGACTTCTACGCCGGCCGGCGGGTCTACGAGCCCGGGCAGTGGGGATACTTATATCCCCCCGCGTTCGTCGTCCTGCTCGGTCTGATCGCATGGCTGCCCCCGTCGGCCTTCTACGTCGCCTTTGGGCTCGTCAACCTCGGTCTCACGCTGCTCTGCCTGTCCCTCGTTTACCGCCTGCTCCGCAACGCCGATCCGGCGCTCGTCGGGAGCCGCCTGTTCGTCGTCATCGGCCTGCCGCTTCTGTGTACGGCGCATTACTGGTTCTGCAACCTCTTCATCTACGGGCAGGCGAACATCCTGTTGATGGCCCTCGTCCTGGGCGGCTTGGTCATGGCGGAGAAACAGCGGGATTGGAGCGCCGGTATCCTCCTGGGAATGGCGGTGGCGGTGAAGCTCGCCCCGGCGCTCTTCGTCCTGTACTTTCTGCTCCACAAACGCGCAAGGATCGCGGTGGGCGCGGTGATCGTTTTCTTGGTGTTCAACGGCTTGCTGCCGGTGTTGATCCGCGGATGGGATGGAACGCTGGCCTTATACAACGAGTATTACGTCAACTTTCTCCAACCGACGATGTTCGGCAGCCAAGGGGTTCACTACCTGGTCTATCACGACAAGAACGTCTCGCTCTCAGGCGCGCTGGCGCGCTACCTGGTCGCCCCGGAGGGGGCCGGGGCACCCGGCGTCAACCTGTTGAACGTCCCGCCGGCGGTCTTCTCCTGGATAGATAAGGCGCTGCGCCTGGCTCTGCTGGTCCCGCTGATGGTCGCGTTCCGGCGCGAACCGCGCGAACCGCGCCGGCGGCTCAACGAGTACATCGTGATTCTGTTGGCCGTATTTCTGCTCAACGCGGTGACATGGCCTACCTACCTGATTTTCTTGATTTTGCCCCTGGCCCTGGTTACGGCCGATAACGTGCGGCGCGAAAGGTGGTCCTTCGCCGGCATCGTCCTGCTCGCCTGGCCCCTGGTCGAGGCGGCGGCCTTTTTCGCCAACCGCCTGGGGGTTTACAAGCCGGCTTATTTGCTGTTCGTGGTGTCCTCCATCACTGTGTACCTGATCGGCATGAGCGTTTACTTTCTCAGGCGGCGGTTTACGGATGCGCGCGGCGCCGCGGAAACGGCGTCATCCGCACCGTCCGGGACGGGGCGTTGAGGGGGAGTGGGCTGCGCGCCCGGGCGGCTTAGGAGGGAACATGCGGGGAATCGGCCTCATTCTCGTGACGCTTCTGGTTCTCGGCTCGGCGGCCGACGTGCGCGGCCCCGACTTCTGGACCTCCCTGGAGAATGAATACTACTCGGCGTACCTGGAACGCTACGACGATTTCATCATCCTCGACGGGGTGGTGTGGGAAGAGGCGGCCCTCCTGGACGGCGATCCCGCCGCGGGATACGTCTTCCCCCTCGCCCTGGGGCCGGTGGAGGCCGGGAGCGAGATAGAGATCGAGTTGCCGCCCGTTCCCGAGTACGATCCGGCGCGGGAGCCCTACTCGGTTCACGTCTATTTCGGCGTCTCCGGCGACGAGTGGGTGGACCGTGACGTGGCGTACACGGTGACGCACCGCTTCACCGGCGGCGAGTACGACACGGCCGCGGTGGAGGGGCACTGCTGGAGCGCGCCGGTGACTTCCGGGCGGATGTCGGGCTCCCTCCACTCGGTGGTGGTTCAGACCGGCGGGTTCTTCGCCGAAACCGAGGGCGTGGAGACCACGGGTGTGAGTAGGCTTTTCCTGGTGGTGGGCGTCCTGGCGGCCGACGCGCCGGACTTCGAAAAAATCGCCGAATCCCTCCGCGAGGAGCCACCAGAGGGAACGACGGTCGTCTTCTCCGAGCCTTGAGAACTCACGTCAGCCGGTATTAGAGGTATATGCTCCCCATCATCCTCACCTCGGCGGCGGTCATCGGCGGGATAGCCCTCGCCCTGGGGCTCATCCTCGCCCTGGCCGACAAATTTTTGGCCGACTACGGCCAGGTCACCCTCACCCTCAACGGGGACAAGGAGCTCTCGGTCAGGGGCGGCAACTCGCTCCTCTACACCCTCTTCCAGCAGAAGTACTTCATCCCCTCGGCCTGCGGCGGGAAGGGGACCTGCGCCTACTGCAAGCTGGTGGTCACCGAGGGCGCCGGGCCGTACCTGCCCACGGAAAAAATCGTACTCACCGACGAGGAGATGGCCAGGAACGTGCGCTTGAGTTGCCAGGTCAAGGTCCGCAACGACATGCGGGTCGAAATTCCGTCGCAGTATTTTGAAATAAGCGAGTACGAGGCGGTGCTGGAGCGGGCCGAGCTGGTGACGCCGGCCATCAAGGAGCTGACCTTCCGGCTCAGCGACCCGCCGCAGATAAAGTTCAAGGCCGGGCAGTACGTCCAGATACAGGCCCCGGACCCCGAGACCGGTGAGGCGGTCTACCGCGCCTACTCCATGTCCAGCCTGCCCAGCCTGCGGGAGACCGTCTCCTTCAACGTGCGCCTCGAAGCACTCGGCGTCGCCAGCAACTACCTGCACAACATGAAGGAGGGCGACCCGGTGAAATTCTCCGGGCCCTACGGCGAATTCCTCTACGCCCATTCGGGGCGCAACGCCGTCTGCCTGGCCACCGGCGTCGGCCTGGCCCCCTTCCGCAGCCTGATCCCGGACATTTTGGCGAGCGACCCGGAGGTGGAGGTTTTTCTCTTTTTCGGCGCCCGCGTGAAGGGGGACCTCTACGGCGAGACGGACATCGGAGAGTGGGAGAAGAACCCCAAGTTCCACTACATCCCGGTGCTGTCGGCCGATGAGGAGAAGGACTGGGGCGGCGAGTGGGGGCGCATGGACCTCGTGTTCTTCGGCAAATTTTTCGAGGGCCACGCGGACGACGAGTACTACCTGTGCGGGGCGCCGGTGGTGGTCAACTCCCTCACCGCCGAGCTCATCGAGAAGGGCGTCCCGGAAGGCCGGATACACTTCGACAAATTCGGCTAGGCAGCGCGGGGCGCTGCACCCCGGTTCCGCGAGGTCGAGCTTCGTTGATTCAATGACCTTCGCCGCGAGCGATACCTTTTGGACGGTGCGATGAAACCGGTGTTTCTCTGCCTTTTGGCGATGTTGACCGCCGCGTCGGCGGTGCAGGATAAAATCGAACCGGCCCTGGCCTCCAACGGCGAGGGGATAGCCGCCCTCTGCGCCGAGAACGGACTGGCCGGCCGCGTGGCCTGGGTCTCCGATTGCGAAGGCGACCTCGAAATCTACGTGATGGACCTGGACACGGGTCTCCCGGACCGGATTACTTACAACACGTGCGCGGACCGGTCCCCCGCCCTCTCACCGGACGGGCGCTACCTGGCCTGGGTGAGCGAGATGTACGGACAGCCCGACCTCTACCTGATGGACCTGAACAATACCGGGCGGGACCGCGTCTGGGACAAGCTGACCGACACCCCCGGCGTCGAGAACGACCTCTCGTGGTCCGCCGACGGCGAGCGGATTTATTTCTCCTCTTACGAGGCCATTGACTACGGCGCGGTGGGGCTCTTCGCGGGGAGCACCGAGGAGCTGGAGCACCTGTCCGGGCGGCGGAACTGTTTCGCAGTTTACTACTACGATCTGGAGCGCGGGGTCTTGGAGCCGCAGAGCCTGGAGCCGGGAGACTACCGCTGGCCGGTCCACGTGGCGGGCTTCGGTGTGGTCTGCGTCTACGAACCCTGGTCCGAGTTGGTGTCGCCCTTCACCGCCGGGTTGGTTTTCGTTCATGACGCCCTGGCGACCTCGGATCTCGCCACCCCGGGGGACGAGGTTTTCGGCCCGCTCCGCCGCTTCCCCGACGGCACTCTCCTCGTCCCGTACCGGGAGGGGGAATTGATGTACGGCGCCCGGATGGACGCCCCCACGGAGACGGTTCTTTCCTCCCGGCCCCTGGAGCCGGACCGATTCAACCTCGCGCCCGATCCCGCCGGGGGGGACTGGTTCATCGGCCAGACGGCCGACGTGGGCGACCCTTCCTCTGAGATAATCCTGTTCGGGAGCGGGGCCGAATCCGAGCTTCCGGTGGAAATCCGGCTTACGGAAAACGAGAGCTACGACGGCGAGCCAGCCTGGGCCGCCGTCAAGGGGGAATAGCCATGCAAGCGCTGGTCGTCCTCTTCGCCGCCACCTTCACCAACAACATCGCCCTCACCAACTTCCTGGGCATGTGCCCCTTCATCGCCGTCAGCCGGGACGTGAAAACCGCCTTCGGCATGGGGATGGCGGTGACGCTGGTGATGACGCTGACCTCGGCGGCCAACTGGGCCATCCAGCATTACCTGCTGGTGCCCTTCGGCGTGGAGCACCTCCAGTTCATCATCTTCATCGTGGTCATCGCGGCCATCACCCAGGTGCTCGAGCTGGCCATCGAGCGGTTCTCCCCCGACCTCTACGCCTCCTTCGGTGTGTTCCTGGCGCTGATCACGGTGAACTGCGCCATCCTCGGGGTGAGCCTGTTCATGGTCCTGCGGGGGTACGGATTCCTGGAGACGGTGGGGTACGGGATCGGGTCGGGGTTGGGGTGGATGCTGGCGATCGTCGCGCTGGCGGGCATCCGGGAGAAGATAGAGAAGTCGGACATCCCGGCGGGGCTGAAGGGGCCGGGGATAACGATGATTTCCGCCGGCATCATGGCGATGGCCTTCATCGGGCTCACCGGGCTGATTTGAGCCGGGGCGGAGGATTGGCGCGGGAGTCCGTTGGGGCGCCCGTTTTTTATAAAGGCAGCCCTCACCCCAAAGCTGCGATGATGTAGGGCGGCCCGCAGGGGATGCATCCCACGGGGCCGCCCTACATTTGGGGGAGGCGCATCCGCGAAAGATAACGGGGAGAGCGTGGGAAAGTTTTCCCTCTCCCTGTGGGAGAGGGTCAGGGTGAGGGCTACCTTTGAAAAAAGGACCGGCCGGTCGGTCGGCCCCTACGAGTATGTAGCGGAATCGCGCCTCACCCGTTAAGGCGGGGGGCCATTCCGCCCTCCTATTGACATTTAATCTAATTTAGGCTAGACTATGAATGAGACTGGCTCTCAATAGGGCGGATTAAATGAGACACGACCACGGCGCCCCGCAACACTTCGGCAGGCATCATGGGTTCGGTCGCGTGGTCGAGAGGCGACCCGGCGAGGCCCTCTTCATCGAGGACCTGGCCCCCGGCGACGCCTTCGAGGTGGTCGCCGTTTACGGAGGGCGCATGGCGCGGCAACGGCTCTGCGAGCTGGGACTGGCGCCGGGCGTCCGGGCCGTCGTGGAGGAAATCTACCCCCTCATCATCTCCATCGGCGACACCCGCCTGGCCCTGGGCCGGGGCCTGGCCCGCAAGGTGGACGTGCGCCGGGTGGATTAGCGGCCCGTTCGTTTTTCTGATAGGGGGAGGGATCGGCCTCTCCTTTTTCCTCCCGCGGGACTCATGGCCGACGGCAGAACCATCCGGGTCGCCATCGCCGGCAACCCCAACTGCGGCAAGACGGCGCTCTTCAACTCGCTGACCGGCGGCCACCAGCAGGTGGGCAACTGGCCCGGCGTGACCGTCGAGCGGCGCATGGGCCGGCGCGTCTTCGATGGCTTCGACCTCGAAATAACCGACCTCCCGGGCACCTACTCCCTCTCCCCCCTCACCCCGGACCAGCTCGTGGCCCGGGATTTCATCACCTCGGGCGAGCCCGACGTCATCGTTAACATCCTCGACGGCTCCAACCTCGAGCGCAACCTCTACCTCACCACACAGCTCCTGGAGCTCGGCCTGCCGCTGGTGGTGGCGGTGAACATGATGGACGTGGTGGAGTCGCGGGGGGACACGCTGGACACGGCGGCGCTGGCGGAGCTTCTGGGCTGCCCGGTAGTCGGTGTCGTCGCCGTGAAGAGGCGCGGCCTGGACGAGCTCCTCGCGGCGGTGGTCCGGGTGTTCACCTCCGACGAGCCGCGCAAGGAGGTCCACGTCCACTACGGGCGGGACCTGGAACGGGAGATCGCCCGGGTCGAGGGATTTCTCCAGGAGCACCCCGAGGCCTTCCTGGGCGGGCCGCCGCGCTGGCAGGCGGTCAAGCTCCTGGAGTCCGACGCCGAGTACCAAAGCCGACTGGCTCGTCTCGGTGAAGCGGGCAAACCGCTGGCGAAGCTGGTGGAGGAATCCCGGGAGCGCCTGCGGAGCCTCCTGGGCCACGATCCCGAGGACCACTTCGTCGAGGCGGCCTACGGATTCGCCGCCGGGGCCATCCGCGAGACCTTGACCCGCAACGTCGAGGGGCGCGTCAAAACGGCGGAGAAGATAGACCACGTCCTCACCCACCGCATCTGGGGCCTGCCCATCTTCGCCGTCGTCCTCTGGCTCACCTTCGAGGTCACATTCCGGCTGGGCGAGCCGCTGATGGGCGTCATCGGCGGGCTGTTCGGCTGGCTGGGAGGCCTGGCGAACACGCTCATCCCGGCGGGGCTCGTCCGGTCCCTGGTGGCGGACGGGATCATCGGCGGCGTGGGCGGGGTGCTGGTCTTCGTGCCCAACATCCTCCTGCTGTTCGTGATGATTTCGCTGTTGGAGGATTCGGGGTACATGGCCCGGGGCGCCTTCGTCATGGACCGGCTCATGCACCGGCTGGGGCTGCACGGCAAGAGCTTCATCCCCATGGTCATCGGTTTCGGCTGCACGGTGCCGGCGGTGATGGCGGCCCGGACGCTGGAGAACCCCCGGGACCGGCTGGTGACGATTCTGACGGTGCCTCTGATGAGTTGCGGCGCGCGGCTACCGGTGTACATCCTTTTGGCCGGGGCCTTCTTCCCGGCGCGCTACGCGGGGACCGTAATATTCGCCGTTTACGCCCTGGGCATCGTCCTGGCGGTCGTCGCCGCCAAGGTTCTGCGCTCCACCGTCCTCAAGGGGGAGCAGGTCCCCTTCGTCATGGAGCTCCCGCCGTACCACGCGCCCACGGTGAAGGCGGTGCTCCTGCACGCCTGGAACCGGGCCTGGATGTACATCCGCAAGGCGGGGACGGTGATTCTTTTGGCCATGATCGTCATCTGGGCGCTCACCGCCTTCCCCTTGGAGCCGGAGGACGGCGGAAAGTTCGATGGCTCGATCGCGGGGGCGGACGCGGAGTACGTCGAGGAGCAGACCGCGGTGGCCGCGTCGCTCGGTCTCGGACCGGCGGAGGGCTCCGCCGCGACCGGCGACGGCTTCCTGCCGGAGTTGGAGAACGATGCGCCGCTGATGGCGGCGGTACACCGTCTGGAGGCGCTGGAATCGGCGCCGCGCCTGCCCGGCCTGGGAACTGCGGTCATGCCGACCGCCACGGGGGCGGACTCCCTCCTCGACGCCGCGGGAAAACTTCTCGCCGCACGGGATGCCCACCGCTCGCGGCTGGCCGGAATCGAGGCCGACCGTGAGGCCGAAAGGCTCTACCACACCCCGCTGGGCGTCATCGGCCGCGGCGTTTCGGTGGTGATGGAACCGCTGGGTTTCGACTGGAAGGTATCGTCAGCACTCGTCGCCGGTTTCGCCGCCAAGGAGGTCGTCGTGGGGACCTTCGGCGTGCTCTACTCCGAGAGCGGGGGCGATGCGGGAACCGCCCCGCTGCAGGGACGCCTGAAGGAGGAATGGGACGCCCGCACCGGCGGCGGAGGCTGGCTGGTCGCCCTTTCACTCATGGTCTTCGTCCTGGTTTATGTACCCTGCGTGGCGGTGTTGGCGGTGATAAGACGGGAGACCGGGAAGTGGCGCTGGGTGGCCTTCACCGCGGCGTACCTCACCGTACTGGCCTGGCTCGCGGCGGGGCTCACCCGGCTCGTCGGTTCTCTCTGGCTGTGAATGTGTCCACTCCCTCCCCCCTCTGGGGGAAGCGCGCTTACGGACCGGGGAGGGGGGAGCGGGCGGGTGTGGACACCCGCCCCTACGTCCAACCGCGAATCCGTCCCGTAGGGGCGACCGTCCACGGTCGCCCGTTTCCTCATTTACCAAACGTAGGGGCCGACCGACGGCGCGCCGTTCAGGTCGGCCCGCGGGCTGGTCTAAAGACCCGCCCCTACATCATCGCGAATACGAGGCACGGGTTAGGGTGAGGGTGAAGTTTGGGAACGTAGAAACCGCGGTGGGGATTAAAATCCCTGCCCTACGTCAGCGCAACCCGGACCGGGAACCGGGCGGCGTCTGCGCGACACCTTTTTTGTTGCCCGGCGACCGCAAATTTGGTAGCATGATTCAATTGGTCGAGGTAACCTGATACTCGTCACCTGAAAGGAGCCGAAACATGAGGAAGATAGTGATTCTGACGCTGGTCCTGGCCTCGGCGCTACTCTTCTCCTGCACCACGACTACCGATGGAGATGGTGATGGATTGACGCAGTACGCCTTCGACTGGGCGCTGGACAAGGCGAAATCCTGGGCTGAGGACCATTGGGGAAGTTGGGAATCGGCCGCCCATGTTTTCCTGTACCAGTGCGTCTGGGCCGACGACAAGTGCATGCTGGGCCGGCCCCAGGCTGATTCTTACTGGGTTGTATTCTTCCAGAACGCCGACGACGCGGCCTACAGCGTCTTAGTTGATTCTGACGGCGACTGCAACGGAGACGACTACGGCGATCAGGGGGGCGAAATTGACGAGATTGCATCGTACTCCAACGACAAGCTCGAAGAGATGATGCAGTTCGCCCTGTACGAGACGGACTCGTTCTGGGACGACTGCGGAGTAGACCCTGAGGACTTCAACTGGGCGGCCGAGGTGCGCACCGACTGGTACGACGACTTTGATGACGCGGACAACATGTTCTTAGTCTACTTCTACGAGGACCGTGGCGATGATTACGCCTGGGGCGCCATAGCCATTGATGCCGACGGCGATGGCGATGATTACGACTGGTGGTACGTCGTCTACTACGGCAACGGAGCCGCGTGGACGGCGGGCCGGTAGCTCGATACGGACGTAAAGACGGGGGCCGCGGCCCCCGTTTTTTTAATTGAACGCGAAGTAGCGCAGGTAGATGTAGAGGCTGGAGACGACCTGGGCCAGGACCATCGCCGGGAAGCCCAGACGGAAGTAGCTCCTGAAGTTTATGGGCTCCGGCGTCCGCTCGGAGATGGCGCTCATGGCCATGTTGCAGGCGGAGCCGATGAGCGTGCCGTTGCCGCCGATGCAGGCGCCCAGGGAGAGGGCCCACCAGACGGGCTCCGCCGCCGCGGGCCCCAGGCCCAGATGCGCGATGGCCGCGGCCGTGATGGGAATCATGACCGTGATGAAGGGCACCGCGGAGAGGAAGGCCGCGCCGAAGGAGGAGACCCAGAGAATCGCGATGCAGAACCAGAATGGGTTCGGGGTCAGCGAGGCGAAGAAGCGCCCCACCACGACGATGAGCCCCACTTTTTCCAGGGCGCCGGTGATGACGAAGAGCCCCAGGAAGAAAAATATCAACGGCCACTCGATGTGGCCCAACAGCTCCTTGGGCTTCGATCGGTTGACCAGCATCAGCACCCCGGCGCCGACCAGGGCCACCGCGGCCGGAGTGGCGCCGAAGGAGGGCAGCACCACGAACCCCGTCAGCACCAGGCCCAGGACGATCAGGCTCACCGCGAGGGTCGGTCGGTCCTGGATGTACTTGGTTTCGTCGAAGGAATCGGCGCTGATGGTTCGGCCCGTGGGCCTCAATTCCTCGCGCCGGGCGACGAAGAGGTAGCCGAGGCTTACGGCCAGCGCCAGGACGGAGGGCGGGCCGGTGTTTACGACGAAGTTGTGGAAGCCCAACCCGGCGGCCGAGCCGATGAGCATGTTGGGCGGGTCGCCGATGAGGGTGGCGGTGCCGCCGATGTTGGCCGCCAGCGTCAGCGCGATCAACAACAGGTAGGGCTTGTGGTGCAGGGCGTCGGCGGCGAATACGGCCACGGGGCCGAGCAACAGGATGGTGGTGACGTTGTCCAGAAAGGCGCTGGCGACGGCGGTGATGACCGACAGCGCCACCAGCAGGAGGCCGTAGCGCCCCCGGGTCAGACGCACCGCCCGCAGAGCGACGAACTGGAAGACCCCGGTCTGACCGATGACCCCGGCGATGAGCATCATCCCGACCAACAGGCCGATGGTCTCGAAGTCTATGAAGTACCGCCAGGCCTCCTCGAGAGACGTCACCCCGGCGGCGATTAAAAGCACGCCGCCGAAAAAGGCCGCCTTCGCCTTGTCGAGCTTCTCCGTGACGACGCAGAAGTAGACGAAGGCCAGGACGGCCAGGGTCGCAATGGTCGGGAAACCCCACATCTAGGAGAAGTACCTCAGGTAGATGTAGAACGAGCAGATGACCATGGATATGAGCATGGCCGGCAGGCCGACCTTCAGGTAGCTGCGGAAGGTGATGGGGTCCTTGGTCCTCTCGCTGATGCCGCCGACGATGACGTTGGCGCTGGCGCCGACCAGAGTGCCGTTGCCGCCCAGACAGGCCCCCAACGCCAGCGCCCACCAGAGCGGGTCGGCCTGGACCTGGGTCAGCCCCAGTTGGGCGATGGTGCCCTGCAGGAGCGGAATCATCGCGGCCACGAAGGGGATGTTGTCCAGGAAGGCCGAAAGAAACGCGCTGCCCCAGAGGATGATGAGGCTGAGGACCAGGACGCTCGAGGTTGAACCGGCGATGAGGCCGGCGAGCGCGGTGGTGACGCCGGTGGCCTTCAGTCCCCCCACCAGGACAAAAAGACCGGCGAAGAAGACGAGGGTGGGCCACTCTATCTCGCGCAGCAGCTCCTCGACCGGCGGCTTCGTGATGAAGGCGAGCACGGCCGCCGAGACAAGCGCCACCACCGCCGGGGGGAGCCCGAAGAGGTCGTGGACCATGAAGGCCACGATGGTCAGCCCCAGGACCACCAGGCACTTGATCAAGAGCGGCTTGTCGTGGATGGCCTTCTTCTCGTCGTAGCTGGAGATCCGGTGCCCGTCGCTCACCCCGGCGAATTGCCGGCGGAAGGCGAAACGGTTGTAGAGGATGATGACCGCGAGTACTACGACTATAACGGGGCCCAGGTTGGTCACGAATTCCGCGAAGCCCTTCCCCGCGGCCGAGCCGATGAGGATGTTGGGCGGGTCGCCGATGAGGGTGGCCGTGCCGCCGATGTTGGAGGCCAGTATCTCGGCGATTAAAAGCGGCCGCGGGCTCTTGCCCAACAGGTCCGCGATGTAGAGGGTGATCGGGGCGATCAACAGGACCGTCGTCACGTTGTCCAGGAATGCGGAGAAGACGGCGGTGATGATGGAGAACCCGACCATGACCTTCAGGTAGTTGCCGCCGCTCCAACGGGCTATCCTCAGGGCGACGAACTCGAACACCCCGGTGCGCTTCGTGATGTTCACGATGAGCATCATCCCGAACAGCAGGCCCAGGGTGTTGAAGTCTATGTACTCCCGCCAGGCGTCCCCCAGGGGGACGATCCCGGTCACCAGGAGCAGGGCTGCGCCCAGGGCGACGACCTTCGTCCGGTGGACCTTCTCCGAGATGATCAGGGCGAAGGCCGCCACGAAGAGTGCGATGGCGAAGATGGGCTCGTAAGATTCCATAATGAAAAGAGTAGGGCGTGGGTCGTCCGTCGGCCGTTCCCGGTCGTCCCGACCCGCTACCCGGTGTACTTCCCGAAGAAGGCCCGGGCGATGTCCGTGGCGGTGATGACCCCCAGGAGCTTCCCCCCGTCGTCCACCACGCAGAGGATGTCGGCCCGGTGCTTGTGCAGGAGCGCCGCGCACTTCAGGAGCGTCGTCTCCGGGCCCACCTTCAGCGGCTCGTAGTTCATCACGTCCTCGGCCAGCAGGAGGTCCGCGTCGAGGACGTCCAGGTTGCACGACTGGAGGGTGGAGAAATCCTGGATGAAGTCTATGTCGGCGAAGAGCTCCAGGTACTCGGGGAGGAAATAGCCCAGGAGGTTGAGCTTGGTGATGACGCCGCAGAGCTTCCCCTCGCGGTTCACCACCGGCACGCCGGAGATGGTGCTGGCGGCGAAGAGGGCGGCGACCTCGCGCAGCTTGTCACCGCGGCGGCAGGTGATGACGTCGGTGACCATGAAGTCGCGCACTTGTCGGGAGGGCATCGCAACTCCTTGAACTGACGACGTTTATTCGAAAGGGTCTGTAGGCTCCTCAAGCCCCGGACCGGCGGGATTACCTTCGGTCGCAGTTATCCCTTCGGGCGCAATTACGGCTCATGACGCCGCGACCATCGGGCGTCCCGGCGCCGGGGGACGGCTGCGATTGACGAGGGCGGGGCATGTTAACCGGGTATGCCGTTCATCGCGTCCATCTCCCGGATGAAGGTGAGGAAATCGCCAATCTTCTCGAGGTCCAGGAGCCGGCGGCGGTTGTCCTCCTGCTGACAGATGCGGGAGAGCTTGCCCAGGAGCTGGACGTTGAGCTCGGGGTTGGTGGAGGGTGTGAGGAGGAGGAAGACGAGCCGGACCGGCTCTCCGTCCACCGAGCCGTAGTCCACGCCCTTGACGAGGCGGGCGAAGCCCAGGACGGGGAAGGTGACCGATTTGACCCGGGCGTGGGGCATGGCCACGCCGTAGCCCATCCCGGTGGAGGAAAGCTCCTCGCGCTCGAGGATGGCCTCGCGGGCGGCGGCGGAATCCTTCACGCGGCCGGAGCGGCCGACCGCATGGGTCAGGGTCTTGAGGAGCTCGTCCTTGGTCTCGGCCTTGAGCTCGAGGAGGACGGCCTTCTTTTCAATCGCATCGGAGAGGTTCATGACGCCGATCCCGGTTCCCGTGTTTGTTTAGGTTTTCCCGCTTGAAATGTTGGGGGCTATTCTAACGCCGTTCGACCGTCTTTTACAAGGGACTTAGTTTTCCATCGCCGGTGCAGCCAGTACCAATCGGCGGGATAGCGCCGGACCCAGTCCTCCAGGGCGCGGGCGTACCCGACCGTGAGCCGGCGGACCTCGGCCGCCTCGTCGGCGGAGCGGTCGGCGCGGAGGGCGGGGAAAATCTCCGCGTGGAGGTGGCCGTTTTTGCCCCGGCGGGCGAAGCCGAAACAGACCGGGGCGCCCAGCTTGTAGGCGAAGAAGGCCGGCCCGCGGTGGAAGCTGGCCGGGGCGCCGAGGAACTCCACGAACTCGCCCGCGGGACCGGCGTCCTGGTCCGCCAGGATGTAGAGGATGCGGTTTTTTTTGAGGGCGCGGACCACCGGCCGGAGCTCCTCGTCCACGAAGATGACGTCGAGGCCGGCCTTGGCGCGCAGCTTGTTCAAGAAAACGTCCACGAGCCGGTTGTGCTGGCGGGTGGCCAGGGCCGCGCCGGGGGCCGCCTCCGCCGAGAGGTAGGCCGAGGTCAGCTCCCAGGGCCCGGTGTGGGCCGACGCCAGGATGACTCCCCCCTTCGCCTTCAGCGCCCCGTGCAGGTGCTCCATCCCCTCCACGGTCATCCACCTGTGCCGCCGTTTTTTGGTGAAGTAGGGCAGGCGCATGAAGTCCACGAAATTCTGGGCGGTGCGGCAGAAATTCCGGCGGGCGGTTTGGGCCGCCGCGCGCCGGTCCAGCCCCAGCCGATCGCGGAGGTTTCCCTTGGCGATCCGCCGGCGCCGACCGAGGACCAGGAATAAAAAATTGCCCAAAAGCCAGGCGTTGAAGCGGGCCAGGGCGCGCGGGCTCAGATTGGCCAGAAGAAAAATCAGCCAGACCAGGGCGTACTGGAGCCGGTGCCCCAGGGTGGGCCTGTAGTCTTCCTCAGCCACGTCCGCACCTCCGCGCGACCGCGCCGACTTCCCCCAAAAGCCTCGCGCCGTCCTCCCCGGCGAAGACCACGCGCCGGTCCAGGACCCGCAGGCCGTCGAGCGCCCCGGAGGGTATTTTCACCGCGTCCTTGGCGGTGGTGACGGGAAGGTCGCCGGGGTGGGCATCCATCAGGCGGCGCAGCTCGCCGAAACGCCGGGCGTCGTAGCGGGCGTGGTCGGGAAAGGCCCGCGTCTCCACCAGCTCCACCCCCAACGCCCTCAAGTCGTCGAAGAAGACCGTCGGCCGGGCGACGCCGCAGAAGGCGATCACCCTTCTCCCACTCAACCCGCCCGGTGGAAGTTCTCCGCCGTCCGGGGCGAGCTCCACGGGCTCCCGCCGGGCGCGCAGCATCAACGGGGCGGGGAAACGAAGGCTCAACCGCCGGGCCTCCTCCTCCGACGCGTCCCAGAAGACCACGGCGTCCACGCGCTCCAGGCGCACGAAGGGTTCCCGCATCCTTCCCCAGGGGACCAGACGCGTGCCGCGCTCGACGTAACCGAGCCAGTCGCCGCGCTCCAACACCGCGATGTCGTAGTCCCGCGCCAACCGCCGGTGCTGCAGGCCGTCGTCCACCAGAATCAGGTCCAGGTTCAGCGGGTCGAGGAGCTCCGCCGCCCGGGCCTTCACCCGGCAGACGGCGACCTCGGCGCGCGGGAGCCTTTTCGCCAGGAGCGCCGCCTCGTCCCCCGCCTCCTGGACCGAGAGGTCGCGGACCAGCGCCGGTCGGGCCGTTCTGTGCGCCCAGCTTCCCCGGTAGCCCCGGGCGACGACGCCCGCGGCGAGCCCCCGCTCCTCCAGCCGCCGGGTGAGCCAGTGGACGAGCGGAGTCTTCCCCGAACCGCCCGCCGCGAGGTTCCCCACGCTCACCACGGGGGTCCGGGTCCGGACGCCTCCGCGCAGGCCGTCCAGCAGGCGGTCCGCCTGGACGCCCACGGCGTATACGAAAGAGGCTGCCGCGGCGGGTGGGTTGAACATAGCGCACTCGTTGGATTATTGCGGCATGGTAGCACAGCACCCGGCCGCTTTCAACCCGATTGAATGTTGACTAGACCCGCCGGGCCCTGCTACACTCTCCTCTCCGCGAAACCAGGCGGAGGTCGGAGCTTGCGTCGCCCCAGTATCAGAATCGCCGCCATCCACCCCGACTCCCACCGCGAGTACCGCCTCACCCAGGGGCTGCCCCGGTTCAACTCGGAGTGGATCGAGCTGCAGAACGTGTCCGAACTCCCGGTGGATGTCTCCGGTTTCTTCATCATCAACGGGGGCGGGTACGAGTTCACCATCAACCTCGTCGGGCGCGAATCATTGATTCTGCGGCGCGGGCAGTCCATGCTCGTCTTCACCGGGATGCCGGACAACCCCCGGGACCCGGCCCGCTGCTACATCGCCGAGGAGGCCACCCGTGTGTTTCTCCAGCGCAAGGAGTACATCTGGAGCGTGGAGGAGGACGTGGCCTTTCTCTACGAGAGCCGCGACGACTACGAAGCCGACCCGGCCTCCTACATGGACTACCACCGCTTCACCCGCCAGGGCAACCCCAGGGAGCCCCGCCCGACGCCGGGCGCCTAGGCGGTCCGTTGACGGCGGCCCTGAATTGAATTAACATACCGCTCCCCGGCCGGGGGAGTGTTGCGATGAAAGCCCAACTGACGGCGATGGAGTTCGCCACCGTTCACCGGTCGGAGGGGCACCACCGGGCCATTTTACGGGAGTAGCCATGAAGCCCAAGATACACCCCGAGTACGTGGACGCGACCATCACCTGCGCCTGCGGCAATCAGGTCAAAACGCGCTCCACCAAGAAGGAGATCAAGGTGGACGTGTGCAGCGCCTGTCACCCCTTCTACACCGGCAAGCAGAAGCTGGTGGACTCGGCGGGCCGCGTCGAGCGCTACATGCGCAAGTACGGCCTGGAGAGGGGCGCCGAGGCGAAGAAGGATGAGGAGAAGGACGAGGAAACCGGGACCGAGGGAGAAGGAGAGGCCGATGCGTAAGTTGACCCTTTCCGTCGCTGCGGCGGCGGTCGCGCTCATCCTGGCCGCGGGCTGCGGCGGGGGCGGCGGCACCCTGGGCAATCCCGCCGTGGACTTCGAGGCCTCGGGGCTCGACGGCAAGATGTACAAACTTTCCGACTATTTTGACGATCTGGTCTTCCTCAACTTCTTCGCCAGCTGGTGCGAGCCGTGCCGCGTAGAGGTGCCCGGCATGCTACGGCTGGCCAAGGAGTACGAGGGCAAGCCCTTCCAGCTCATTTATGTCACCGAGGACACCGCGCCCGCCCTGGCCCAGGGCATGGTGGACGACCTGGGCATCTCCGTGCCGGTGCTCCTGGCCGCCGAGGAGCCATTCGCCTCTAACGAGGAGGCCAACAAGTTCTACGCCCACCAGGCCATCCCGGTCACCTTCATCATCGCCCGGGGGGACCTGGTGGAGGTGCTCGTCGGGTCCCAGATGGAAGAGACTTTCCGGGCCAAGATCGAGGCCAACCTGCCGAAGTAGGTTGGGCTGGTAGGGGGGTGGAAGTTCGCGCTAGGCCGTTCGGTTATACACCTCTGTGCGTTTTAACGTATGGCGGGGGCTCCGTACCCCACCCGTTTATTCGCCGCTTTCTGCATACATGTAGGGCGGCCCCGTGGGATACATCCCCTGCGGGCCGCCGCGTTTTATACGTTCCCAACCTTGACCCTCACCCTAACCCGTAGGCGAGCCTCTCCCTGAAAGGGAGAAGGGATATGCAGCGACCCGTGACTCGTGGATTGAGTGACGTAGGGGCGACCGTCCACGGTCACCCGCGGGCCGACCTAAACGGCGCGCCGTCGGTCGGCCCCTACGAGGGTGACGAATAAATTACGCCTCACCCGTAGGGGCGGGTGTCCACATCCGCTTTTTTTCCGTCACCCCACGGGCCCATCCACAGGGGAATTCACGGAACGTCTTGACGGCGTGTGTTTTCGGGTGTATAAGTATTAAACGTAAGTAAATACCGCACCGGGAGGTGCGCCATGCGCCGACTCAAGTTCGCCGCGGCCCTGCTGCTCGTTCTCTGCTCCGCGGCCCTCGCCGCCAAGGTCGGGGTCATCTACTTCTCCGACCAGCCGATGACCGTGGAAAAGCCGGCGACGGAGTACTACACGCGGGACTCCTTCGTTTTCGGCGCCGACATCACCATCTACGCCCGCGCCTACCTGCCCTACAACTACTCCATGCACATCGGCCTGATCAAGGTGGAGACCGGGGCGGAGAAGGTGCTTTCGTCGGGCCACCGCCTGGAGGTTTACGCGCCGGGGAGCGAGGTGCCGCTCTACACCTGGACGAAGATTGGAAGCCCCTTCAAGGGAAGCAAGGACCAGGCCACGATGCTGGGTATCCTGCCCAGCGAGTTCGGCCTGGACGCCGAGAACCGGGTGCGGACCATCGAGAACTGCGGCCGGGAGTGGGGCGATCCGCCCGTCGTGGTCACCGGGTCGTACCGCGTCGTGTACACCTACTACGTCGAGCTGGCCGGTCCCTTCGAGTTCGACAGCGGCGGGTACGCCTGGGTCAAGGAGATACCCGTCGCGGTGGGCTCCTTCGAGTTCCTGGTCCACTAGGTCGGCGGTCGGTCGTCCGGGGCCGTGCGTTCATGCGCGCCGGTTCGATGGTTGGCCGACGTCAATTAAAATGCATGGCGGGGACTTTAATCCCCGCTGCTTTTTTACCTCGCCCCTCACCCCGGCCCGCGCCGCGCGGATTGCGATGACGTAGGGGCGGGTGTCCACACCCGCCCGCCCCTCACCCCAACCCTCTCCCTAAAAGGGAGAGGGAAAACACGGGCCGACCTGAAGGTCGGCCCCTACGAGGGTGACGTGCAATTCACAGCGGGTCATCCACGCCGAAGCCGTGGTGGTGCTCGAAGGCGTTGTCGTAGCGCTCCAGCCCCCCCGGCGCGACCTCCTTCTTGTACACACGCATCCTCTTGTACTCCCGCGCCCCGAAGCGCAGCATCTCCGCCTGGACCTTGGTGTTGAACTCCAACTCCTGGTGCGCGTCGGCGTAGGTGAAGCCGGCGGCGTTGGCGTCGCGGATGAGCCCCACGCCGAACAT
>Ga0307378_10001778_pt1 | contig 34183 bp, 26 predicted proteins | sample UN1MG_FD_202238 | JGI IMG/M metagenome (GOLD analysis project Ga0307378, IMG submission 202238) | Soil microbial communities from Risofladan, Vaasa, Finland - UN-1 | ecosystem: Environmental > Terrestrial > Soil > Coastal area > Acid sulfate soil | place: Finland: Risofladan, Vaasa | collected... | reverse complement strand
CAGGAGGGTCGGCTCGGCCAGTCCGGGCGGCTCGAACCCGACGCGCTCGGCCACCGCCGGCCCCTGGGCGGCCCAGGCGGCGCCCTCGAGCGCCAGCAGGGCCGCGGCGGTCCACAGGGCCGGCCGTCCGGCGTCCCGCGGCCTTTCGCGCCGGGCTGCGGCGCTCGTATCTGCGATCATCCACCTCATCGGAGCGTTCCCTGCTTGACGGCGATTCCCCGGATGGCCATCTTGAGGGCTTCCGGATTCGGCGCCACCTCGTAAGCGACCTTCGGATCCACCCACTCCTCGCGGACCAATCGAGCCAGGTCGCGCGTGAAATCGTGCATGCCGTAATCGGTGTCGGCTGTGAGGATGGCCGAGAGGCCCGCCTCCTGGCCCTCGCGGATCATCTTGCGGATCGTCGGCGTCATGAGCATGACTTCGGTGGCGGGGACGCGCGGCACATTGGGATCGGCCCCCGGCATGAGTTTTTGGCAGACGACAGCCACCAGGCTCGACGCCACGATCTCGCGGACGACCGGCCGGTCCTCGGCCGGGAAGAACTCCAGCAGCCTCATGACGACCGCCGGAGCGCTCGTGGCGTGGAGCGACGTGAAGACGAGGCGGCTGGACTCGGCCGCACGAAGCACGCTCTCGCACGTGTCCTGGTCGCGCATCTCGCCCACGAGCACCACGTCCGGGTCCTGGCGCGACAGGTACTTCAGGGCCGACGCGAACGACGGCACGTCCGTCCCGATCTCTCGCTGGTGGATGAAGGCCTGCTTGTCCGTGAAGAGGAACTCGATCGGGTCCTCCACGGTGACGATGTGACAGCGGCGGTTCTCGTTGATGTAATCCAGGCACGCCGCGATGCTGGTGGATTTGCCGCAGCCGCGAACCCCCGCGAACACCACCAGGCCCTGGTTGGCCTCGCACACCAGACGCATGATCCGTTCGGGCAGGTGGAGTTCCTGAAAACTGGGGATATGGCGGTTGACTCGCCGCGCGGCCAGCGCCGCGAACCCCCGATCCCGATAGACGTTGACGCGGAACCGGTCTCCCGATTCCAGCATGTAGGCGAAGTCGGCGCTGCCGAGCCGATCGAACTGGCGGCGGACCCGCTCGTCCATGATCTCCTCGACGAGCGCCAGGACCTGGGCGGCCCCCAGGGGCGGCATGGCGGTGTTCTCGAGCACCCCGTGGACGCGCAGGATCGCCGGCTGGCCTACCTTCAGATGCAGGTCCGACGCCTCGCGCGCGAGGGCCAGCCCGAACAGGTTCAGCATGGTCACCGGTTGACCGGCGCTATCGCTCATCCTCGCTCCACGTTCGAACACGCGCCCCGCAAGCGGGGCGGCTAACCAGCAAACGCTGTGTCGTCGTTTTTGCCGTTCACTTCGCGTTCCGAGTTCCGCGCTCCGCGTTATCTTTCAAAATCCGCACCGGCACTCCCGCGCGGGCCAGCGTCTCTTTCGCCGCGGCGATCGAGAACTTCCGGTAATGGAAGATGCTGGCGGCCAGGACCGCGTCGGCCTTCCCCTCCGTCAGGACCGTCACCATGTGCTCGGGCGACCCGCATCCGCCGCTCGCGATCACCGGGATCGTCACGGCTTCGGCCACCGCTCGGGTCATCGGGATATCGTAGCCGTCCTGCGTACCGTCGGCGTCCATGCTCGTCAAGAGAATCTCGCCGGCCCCCAGCCGCTCGGCCTCGCGGGCCCACGCAACGGCCTCCTTGTCGGTGGGCACGCGGCCGCCGTGGATGTGGACCCGCCAGAATTCGGGACTAGAGGCTGGAGGCTGGAGGCTGGAGGCACAGCCTTGCCGTTGTGCCTTTCCTCCGGTCTCCAGTCTCCAGTCTCCAGCCTGCCTCTTGTCGCGCTTCGGGTCGATCGCCACGACGATGCACTGGTTGCCGAACCGGTCGGCCGCGCGGCGGACAAAGTCGGGGTCGCGCACGGCCGCCGAGTTGATCGAGACCTTGTCGGCCCCGGCCGCCAGGAGCCGCCGGATGTCCTCGACCGTCCGGATGCCCCCGCCGACCGTCAGCGGCATGAAACACTGCTCGGCCGTCCGCGCCACGATGTCGAGGAGAATGTCGCGCTCTTCGTGGCTGGCGGTGATGTCCAGGAACACCAGTTCGTCGGCCCCCTCGGCGTCGTAGCGGGCCGCCACCTCGACCGGGTCGCCGGCGTCTCGCAGGTCCAGGAACCGGGTGCCCTTGACCACGCGGCCGCCTTCGACATCCAGGCACGGAATGATTCGCTTCGCGAGCAACGGACTCTCCGGCGGGCCGATGCTGTGTGCCACTGGCGGCTTGTCCGCCAGTGCACACTTTGCGCGGCGGGTCACCTTTCACGGTGCGCGGCGGGTCTCCGACCTGCCGCGCATCACAGTCCCGGCGCTCCGACTCCCAGACGGCGGATTATACGGCCGCCCGCGCTCCAGCCGCAAGGGAAACCGTCGCGCGCTGGTGCAAGTGTGTGTGCCACGGCCGGTCTTGCCCGGCCGTGCGTTTTTCAGATGGCCATGCGCCCCAACTGCTCGCGCTTTTGTCCGCAAAGGTCTTGGCAACCCGCCGCCGGACGAGGTATACTCCGGCCGTCGGGAACGTACCTGCCTCGCCCCGGCGAGCAGGCTGCCGGCAGGCAGGCCGCAAGGGACACGAAGAACGCAAAGGGAGAATGGGTTAAAAACGACAAAGCGCGCGGTCGTAGCGCGTTGTTCGACACTATTCTTTTGAAATCCGAGCCACGTTCAGCGAGTAGATTGTCCGGCCGGACTCCTCCCTGACTTTTGAGACTCTCCCCATCACGCGATACGAGGCGCCCCGTTCGAGGTAGATGACTCTATCTCCGACTTCCACCCCATCGACACGATCTCCTGAGGGTCTGCGCAAGACGGAATCAGAGCAATCCGTCTTCCGGGTAAACTTCAGAAGATAGTCGGAATCCCGGCTAACGATCGCCTGCTCCGTGTTCCAGGTATCTCCTTCTTTCACCAGTTTGGGCTGGTATGTCCCGACCACCTCCTGCGACTCCTGTGAACTGCAACCGGAGGCGATGAGGACGAAAGCGACGCCACAACAAAGAGGCAGCGCCAACGGAAGATCAATCTTCATGATTTTCTCCTCAGCGGGGGGTGTTCCGGTCAGCCGCAGTCTTTTCCGCCCACTCATCGTAATTCTTGAGAATCCGCTTTCGGATGAACGGCGCCGAGAGGGCGGTGAGAATGATCCCTCCGACACCGGCGATGATGCTCAAAAAGACCGCGGCGATGAGAATGGCCGAGGGATTCGGTCGGTCATCCGACTTAAGAAGCGGAGCGGCCTGGGCGACCACGACCACGAGTGACAGAAAGGCCGCCGCCAAGGCTCCTGTGAGAAAGACGTTCTTGAGCCTCCTGGCAAGAGGCTCGAAAGCGAATGATTTCGGAAACACGCTGAAGCCTCTGGTTGCAGCGGCTGATGCGACAAGACCAATCGCGAATCCGAGGGAAATGCCCAGCACCCCCTTGACCACCACCGCGCCAAGAAAGGCACAGAGGCCGGCGAGGAGAACGACGGTCGCCGTTTTCGTCGTGCCCAGGATCAATAGCCGGGGAAGATGGGGTGTGATGGAGAAGGTTTCAAGCCGAGAGCGCGGCCACTGTTGGTTTCGGAAGAACGCAAAATCCCGTTCCTTGTTGAGGCATCTGTTGCAGAGATCGCCCTTCGAGTGCTGTGGAAGCGCCTTGCCGCACTGGACGCAGTTCCGCGATCCCATGGGTTCCTCCTCACGGCTAACGATGCGGATCAGGCGGGGAGCGGGTGAAGGGGCGGCCTCACGCACGTGAGTGAGGCGCGCCGCACCCTACCCTCATCGCCGTGCATGCGGTTGTCGGTATCCCGTCAAGTCGCCTCGCCGTTCTACGCCAACGAGAGGGCGGTGATGAGAACGACAACGACAACCGCCAGTCCCCAGAAAACCGTCCCGATGATGCCGGTGATGAGTCCAGCCATTGACAACGGTTCACAAAAGACCTTGCGTTGTTTTCTGGCAAGGACGATGGCCACGATACCGCAAACAAGCCCGAGATACGGGAGCGGTATACTGAGGATGCCCAGGACTAGACTCGCCACACCGAGCGACCGTGTTCCCGCTTGCTGGAGTGCGGGCGACCCGCCAGGCACAGGTTCATCTGGCACTGCGGGAGCGTTGTTAAGTAGGTTGCAGACTTGAAAGATAAAAATCGGAATGAGAACATAGTTTGGACCGGCGAGGACCATGCCGAGCCATGGGGCGCCGGCGAAGGCCGCGATCGTCCCTATGCTGCCGCCTATGGCACCGAAAACCGCAATGGAAAGCGGTAGACCTTCGGAAATGCGTGGGAGTTTGCCTTCTGACTTGGCCGCATAGGAGTTCCAGTCTTGAGCCCAGCCCCAGAGGGCAGGAAACCACCAGTAGAAGTTGAAGAGCGGGATGAACAGAAATCCGACGGCTTTCCCGGGCGTTGTTCGCGCCACACCGGCCGGGAGTGCCTTCCACATTTTATAGATGAGGATTGCCAACACCACAAAAGCATAGATGGCGATAAGGCTGCTCACGATTGCAAATGGCAGGTGTGCTTCCTCAATCTTGCCTTCACCCGCGATCAGGAGGCCAATCGTGAGGAGCGCCGCGAGCACCGTCGCAGCAAGATACGACCCGAAGTAGAATGGCTTACTGACGTTATTCACGGTGCTCGGTCCTCCGTTCTGGGTCGCGTCCCGCAAGTGGGTGGAAATTGGGTTCCGGCGCGACCTGTTCCCGGAGCCCAATTCGGCCCGCCGTCCGAGCGGGCCTGAGACCACCTTACGTGGCCTCCTTGTACCTGTCAAGCACTGATACGTTGATGGTAGCGTCGGCCGCCGCGGCGGGCGCTCAGAATGGCAGACCCGCTTTCACGTGCCACGAAAAACGGCCGCACTCTCCGGCGGCGGGGTTTTTGCTTGAACGCCCAGCGCGGCCGACGCATAATCGGTTGGACGCAGGTTTCGCGCCCGCGGGTATTCCAGTCGAACCTGCCTCGCCCCGGCGAGCAGGCTGCCGGGAGGCAGGGCACAAGGAGGCTCTCATGGCGTCGCGCACCGTTTGGGGTCGTCTCGGGATCGGGTTCCAGGTGGCGATGGTGCTCGGAGCGGCGCTCCTTGCGGCCACCGGCTGCGAGGATAAGGCCGTCCGCTTCAACCAGATGGGCACGGAATACTACCGGGCGGGCGACTACACCAAGGCCCGGGCCGCCTTCGAGGAAGCCATTGCCATCAACCCCGAGGTCGGCGAATACTACTTCAACCGGGGCGCCTGTGAACAGTCGCTCGGCCACTATGACATGGCCGTCCACAACTACGAGATGGCCGTCCGCCTGAGCCCGCGCATCGTCCAGGCGTTCCAGAACGAGGCCCAATGTTTCCTGGATCAGCAGAATCCCGAGAAGGCCCAGGAAGTCCTCGTGGCCGGAACACTCGCCAATCCTTACACGGCGGAGGCGTTCATCAACGTGGCCAACTTCTTCCTGAGCCGCGGCGACCAGGCCGGCGCCAGGCTCTGGTTCTCCAAGGCCATTGCCGCCGACCCCGACAACCCTCGCGGCCACCGCGAGTACGGGTTGTTCCTGGCCCGCATGGGCGACCGCCAGAAAGCCGTCGAGGAACTCCGGAGGAGCCTCAACCTGGCGCCTGCGCAGCCCGACGTTTCGGCCTCGTTGAGCGAAATGGCGCCTTCGGGCCCGCAGTTGCCTCCGCCCAAGCCGCAAACCAAATGAACTTCTCTCGGCTTTCGGACCCGCTCTTCGCAGCCTGCCGGCCGCTTCGGCGGGCGAAGAAGAGTTCCGGATTCCGGGCCGCTCGGCGCCGGCCTTATCTTCTCCACGCCCTGCTTGCAGCGGTGTTGATCGCTCTCGTCGGGCCGCGCCCGGCCTTCGCCTGGGGCGACCGGGCCCACGCGATCATCACCGAGGAAGCGATCCGGCGGCTCCCCGAGCCGCTCCAGGGCCTGCTGGACGGCGAAGGCACGCTGGCGCGCCTGAAGGAAGCCTCGATCGCGCCGGACCAGCGCCGCGAAGAAGTCAAGGCGGACAACCCGGCCGAGTATCAGGCCGAGCGCGCCAAGCACTTCTTCGACATGGATGCGATCACGACCGAGCCGCCGCCGTTCGCCCACTTTCCCCACGACCGAGCCGCGGCCGAAAAGCAGTTCGGCGCCGCCGCCTTCCAGAAGCACGGCACGGCGCCGTGGGCCGCCGAGGAGGCCTTGAAAGCCCTGACGGAGGCCCTCTCGCGCGGCGAGACGGAGGAGGTCTTCCGGGCGGCCGGCGACCTGGCGCACTTCGCCGCCGACCTCCACATGCCCCTGCACGTCTCGAAGAACTACGACGGCCAACTGAGCGGCAACTGGGGCGTCCACAAGGCCGTGGACATCGGTCTGGTGAACCGCTATGCCGACTTCTATGCCGCCGCCGTCCGCGAAGGACGCACGGAAGTCCCGTTCCTGGAGGACGCCGAGGGCGGACTCTTCCAGTGGATCGCCCAGGCCCACGCCCGCGTGCCGCCTATCCTGGAAGCCGAGACGGCCGCCCGGCGAGCCACCGGTTACTCGCCGGGCCTCGAGCCGGCCAAGGACGGGTCGCCCAAGGGCGCCGACCGCGCGCGGCTAAAGAAGGAGAAAGAGGTTGACCTGGACGACCTCGCGCGCGAGCCGGTCAAGGCCTACTACGCCGCCTTCAAGCGCGAACTGGAGGCCCGCGGCAGCCCGGAAGCCCTGGCGATGCGCGACGCCGCCGACCATGTGGCCCAACTCCTCTACACGGCGTGGGTCCGCGCCGGCAAACCCGCGAGCCTCGAACCGGCGCCGACGCCGGCCGCACCCCATGGCGTGCCGATCTGGTTCATTGGCTTGACGGCCGTGATGTTCATCCTGATCTTCTGGCCGCGACGTCGCCGGACGTGAGCGCGGTCGCGGCGGTGGAGCGGTCGTTATGGCTGTGCGGCAGGCGGCGCGTTTTCCGGCGCCGTCGGCCCCGTCGGCGGCGAGATGGAGATGTGCGGGGCGGTCGCCGGCGGGAGTTTGTCGAGGCCGAGTTTCTCGATCATTTTCGGGTAGGCTTCCTTGGCGGCCTTGACCGCCGCCGCATAGTCGAAGAGCGGTTTCAGGTCGCCGGTTACGCGGGCCCGGAACGGCCCCTTGGTCCCGAACATCTTCTCCATCACCGCGGGGTCCATTTTCTCGGCGCCCGGCTTCTTGCCCGCCAGGATGGCCTGGCGGACATAGGCGTCATCGGCATTCAGTTGATCCATGGCCTGGAGCATCTTGGCCCCGTCCATGGCGATGCGCACGCTGCCGTCGGGCTGTTTCTCGAACCCGCTGACTTCAGCCAGCGTCCCCGGCAGCCGGAACGTCATCTCTACCTTCATCTTTCCGAGCATCATCTCCATCATCGGCCGCATCTGCTGGTACTGGAGGCGCTGGGCCTGGATCTGTTTGGCTAGTTCCTCGGCCGACGGCGGAGGGGTCTTAGCCGGCGGCTCGGGCGCCTTGGCCTCGTCCTCGGACATCGTCATCTCCAGCACCATGCCGCCCTTATCGTCCTTGCGGAATACGCCGTCCCCGCCCTGGCCCTGGCCCACGTGCATGGTGGCAAAGTCCTTGAAGTAGGCGGTGCCCTTGAACTTCATGCGCCCGTCTTCGGTCCGCGCGAACGAGACGTCGGACCAGGCCTCGACGCCTTTGGAATCGTCGAGCGTCTGCTTGGCGAACTGTTTCAGCGTCACTTCGGGATCGGGCGGCGGGGCCTTATCGTCCATGCCCATACTCATGCCCATCGCCCCCATGTCCGGCATGGTCAGTTCGACGACGGCCTTGCCCGATCCGTCCGGGTTCAGCGAGGCGTCCTGCTTCAACTCGAAACAGCCGGCGAGCATGGCCGACGCCGCCAGGATGGCCGCCAAGGACAGTAGAGTGCGCATCCAATTCTCCTCACTTGTGGACGAACCATAGGGCGGGCCTGTCCAGCTCCGAGCGAATCTCCTATACCACGGCGCGGGCCGAACTCAAGGCAAAACTCTGCGGCCGCCGTCCCGCGTTGCCGAAAATCCTTGCAACCGCCGGCCGGGGGTTTAGTATCTCGTCAGGTCGGGGGGCGCGGCCGGCAGCCAAGGGTCGCGGCCATCCCTTCCGGCCTGCCTGCCGACAGGCAGGTTCACGTCAGGTCCGTAGGAGGGCGCGCCATGCTGGGCTTGATCGGCGAAATCTACTGGGGCGCCGCCATTTTCTTCGGCATCCTGTTCCTGTGGCAACTGCTGGCCACCCTCTTCGGCCATATCGGTGGCGGCGAGACGACGGACGTCGCGGGCGGTCACGACGCGGATGTGTCCGGTCATGACGCGGCGGCCGCACACGGCGCCCACGACGGCGCCGTCGGCGCCGCCGAGTCGGTCGCCAGTTTCAAACTCCTCTCGATCCGGTCCATCACGGCCTTCGGGATGCTCTTCGGATGGGCGGGGGTCCTTTACTCGCGCGCGGCGAGCGACACGTCTCCCAACCTGGTTATCGTCTACAGCCTCCTGTGGGGTTTCGTCGGGATGCTCATCGTCTCGGCGATCTTCTATTTCCTGATGCGGATGACCGAGACGGGGACGCGGCGCCTGGCGACTTGCGTCGGCCAGCGCGGCCTGGTATACATGGACATTCCGGCCGGCGGCACGGGGCAGGTGAAGACCGTTGTCAGCGGCACCGTGAGTTTCGTGCCGGCGCAGGCCGTCGGAGGCGAGATCCTGAAGGCCGGAACACCCGTCGTCGTCAAACGGCTCCTCGACGCGACGACCGTCGAGGTCGAGAAGGCGGAACAATAGGATGGCGGCGCCCCAGCATGCAAGCCTGCCACGGGACGGCCCGTGGCCATGCCAGGGGGCGACGCCGCGGCAAGCCCGGCCGATGCACGTCGGCGAGGGTCAACGCAAGGAGGTCTTATCATGATAGTGCTTCAGATACCCACCCACTCCGGCGTGTCGGGCGAAGGCGGCCTTTCGACGACCGTCATCCTGGCCCTCCTGGCGGCCCTCGTGGGCATCGTGGTGCTCCTCAGCCTCATCCGGCTCTACCGGCGATGCCCGTCCAACAAGATCCTCGTGATCTATGGCAAGACCGGCCGCGGGGTTGCCAAGTGCATCCACGGCGGGGCCGCGTTCGTCTGGCCGGTCATCCAGGCGTCCAGTTTCCTCGACCTGGAGCCGTTCGTGGTCCCGATTGACCTGACGAGCGCCCTGTCGCAGGAAAACATCCGCGTCTCGGTCCCGACGACCGTGACGGCCGCCATCTCGACCGAGCCGGGCATCATGGAGAACGCCGCCATCCGCCTGCTGGCCCTGACGCGCCAGCAGATCCAGAACCAGGCCCAGGACATCATCCTGGGCCAGATGCGCGCCGTCATCGCCACGATGAAGATTGACGACATCAACCGCGACCGCCAGGCCTTCATGGCCAAGGTCTCGGAAGCCGTCGCGGTCGAACTCGAGAAGATCGGCCTCGCGGTCATCAACGTCAACATCAAGGACATCGAGGACGAGTCCGGGTACCTCAAGGCCCTCGGCCGCAAGGCCGCCGCTGAGGCCATCAACCAGGCCAACATCGACGTCTCGGAGCAGGAGCGGACCGGGCAGATCGGCGTGGCCGAGCGCCAGCGCGACCAGCGCAAGGCCGTCTCCGCCGCCAACGCCGCCGCCATCATCGGCGAACAGACCGCCCTGCGCGACCAGCGCCAGCAGGTCGCCAACCTCGATGCCCAGGCCGTCCAGACCGAGACCGAGGCCAACGCCCGCAAGGCCGCTTTCAACGCCAGCCAGCATGTGGCCGAGGCCGAGGCCCGCTCGAAGGCCGAATCGGCCGCACGGTCCGCCGACGGCCAGATCCGCGTCGCCGAGCAGAAGGCCCAGCGCGAGGCCGAAGAGGCCAAGGCCCTCCGCGAACAATCGCGACTCAAGGCCGAGGTCGTCGTTCCCGCCGAGGCCGCACGCAACCAGGTCGTCATCCAGTCGGACGCCGAGAAGCAACTGAAGACCCTCGTGGCCGAGGGCGAAGCCAACGCCATCCTCCTCAAGATGAAGGCCGAGGCCGAGGGCATCCGACTCATCCTCGACGCCAAGGCGAAAGGTTACGGCAGCCTGATCCAGGCGGCGGCCCAGGACCCGCAGGCGGCCACGACGCTCCTCGTGATCGAGAAACTTACCGAGGTCGCACGCATCCAGGCCGAGGCCATCAAGAACCTGCCGCTCGAGAAGGTCATCGTCTGGGACAGCGGCGGATCGGGGAGCGGCCTCTCGGACCTCGGCAAACGCCTCGTGGGCGTCCTTCCGCCGATGCATCAACTGGCCAACATGGTCGGCCTCGAACTGCCGGATTTCCTCGGCAAGGTCAAGATGCATCACGAGCCGCCCGCCGCGCCGCCGGCCTCCGAGCCGCCTCCCGCGGCCGGCAAGCGCGGCTGAGGCGACATGTATCCCTCTCCCTTGATGGGAGAGGGTGGCGCAGCCGGGTGAGGGTGACTATGCCGCGGGCCAGTGTAGACCTGCCTGCCGGCAGGCAGGTTTGTGGCATAAGTGCCCGACAAGCCGCCGCCTCAGGCGTATTAAGAGGATGAGGGGACTGTCGGCCGGCCACGGCACGGCCCGTAGCCGTGCCAGGGTTGGCTTGACGACCAGGGGCCGTGGGACACGTTGAAAGGAGCCAAAGGTGACCAAGCAACCAGGGCATGAGGACGTCCCCATTGCGGAAGTGGTGAGCGCGGCCCACGCGGCCGCCGCCGGCGGAGGCGACAACAAGTTCCTGACCATGCGCCTGAATCGCCTCGAAAAGGGCCACAGTATCCTGAAGTGGTTCGTCATCGTGCTGGTTGTCCTGGTGATCGGCGGCGTCGCCGCCTACCTCCTTCTGAAGCGCGTCGAGAGCGACGAGGTCTTCCAACTTATGGACGAGCAGGGCGTCGTCCGGGCCAGCCTGACGGCTCGCGGCGGACCGCCGCGGCTCGAGTTCATTAACGCGAACAAGGAAGTCTTCGGCCAACTGGTCGCCGACGAAAACGGCCCCGGCATCGCGTTCGCCGACGGCGCTGGCAACGTCCGCGCCTCCTTCACCGCCACCCCGGAGCAATGGGGCCTCTCGTTCTTCGACAAGGACCACAAGGCGCGGGCCGTCGTGCTGATGGTCCAGGACACCCCGACCGTGCAACTCCAGGACACCGCGGGCAACGCCCTGGCCGTCCTGACGATGACCAAGGACGGGCCGTCGCTGAGGTTCTCCGACGAGAAGGGCAACGCCCGCGTCCAGATGGCTACGACCGCTGACGGCGCCAAGTTGATGATCTCCGACGCCTTGGGCAAGAAACGCGCCGGCATCGCGGGCGCTCCGGACGGGTCGATCCTGGACATGTACGACGCCCAGGGCAACGCCCGCGCGGCCGTGACGGCTGCCAAGGGCGGCGCGACGCTGAAGTTCTTCGACATCGGCGGCGGCGTCCGGACCAGCCTCTCGTCCGTCGAGACCCAATCTTCCCTGGCCATGCTCGACTTCGAAGGCAAGCCGCGCCTGGTCCTTATGGCCTCGGAGGCCGGAAGCCAGCTGGAACTGGCCGGCCATGGAGGCCAGACGGTGGCGAGCCTGGCCGTGACCCAGGGGGCGCCGCGCCTCGCCTTGGCGGACCCCGCCGGCGCGGTGCGTGCGGCGCTGGTCGCCGGCGCCGACGGCGCCAACCTGAAACTGACCGACGCCAAGGGCGCCGCCCTCGCCGCCCTCGCCGTGACCGACACGGCCGCCGGCCTCACGGTGAGCGACGCCGCCGGCAAGCCGCGCACCTCCATCAGTCTGGTCGAGGCCGGACCGAGCGTGGACCTCTTCGACGCCGCCGGAAAGAAACGCGCCGGCCTGTCGGTCAGCCAGGACGGGTCCGCCCTGGACCTCCTCGACGCCGCCGGCCAGAAACGCGCCGCCCTGACGGTGGCCGGAAAGGAACCCGGCCTGACGTTCGCCGACCCATCCGGCCAGACCCGCATGTCGCTCATCCTGGGCGAGGGCGGGTCGCGGCTGGAGTTCCTCGACGCCGCCGGCAAGAAACGCTTCGACCTCAGCATCACCGACGAGGCGCCGGGCATCCGCCTGTTCGATACCAAGGGCACTCGCCGCGTCGTCATCGAAGCCACCCAGGCCATGTCGGGCGTGGACCTGTTCGACACCGACGGCCGGCCGCGCGCGCGGCTGCTCGTGGGCGACAAGGGACCGAACCTCCTCTTCACCGATGCGGCCGGCACGGCGATCCGGCCGATGCCCTGACGGGGGTGAGGCGGACGCCTGAGGTCTCATCGACTTGATGCATCCCCGCGCGGCGGTTTCTTCGGAAGCCGCCGCGCGTTTCCGCGCTTGCCTGCCCAGCGCCGCGCCGATAGAATGGTGCCCAATCACCCTCGGGCAAGGACCGCACGCATGGTCTTGATGCCGCTGAAGGATAAGCCGCTGGCCCGCGCGAGCGCCGAGGGCGCCGCCGAGGACCGGCCCTTCGGCGGGGCCGAGGACCGGCCGATGTCGGGGTCGCCCGGAGGCGTCCACGAGGGCCTCGCGGCGCCGCGCATTATCGCGCCGACGCTCCTTCTGCCGGCCGAGATCGTCATCTTCGAACTGAAGCCTTCCCTCTGGTATGTCGTCTTTGCGAGCGTTCCGATCGCGGCCATCGGCGCGGCCATCCTCTTCTTCTCGTGGACGATCCACGAGTTGCCCGAGTCGCTGCGGCATGGGGGCGCGGTGATCGGCATGTGGATCATCGGCCTTCGGGTCGCGGTGGCCCTCCTGGAATGGCTCGGGCGGACCTATGTCCTCACGGACCGGCGGGTCCTCAAGCAGTACGGCGTCGTCAACGTCGAGGTCCGGTCGCTCGGGCTGGAGGAGATTGCCAACACGTTCGTGGCCCAGGCGGCCGCCCAGCGGATCCTCGGAATCGGCACGATCTTTTTCCAGGCCACCGCGCCGCACGGCGACAGCCTGGCCTGGGAACACGTCCGCCGCCCCAACCGGGTCCATGCCCGCGTCGTGGACCAGATCGACCGCTGGAAACGCAGCCAGGCGATCGCCAAGCCGCCGGCCCCGCCCCAGTAGGCCACAGAGTAGACCAAACGCTTGCATTCGCGCCGGCCCGCCGGTACTCTGTCGCGCCGATGCGCCGCGGGCGCTGAACCCCCAATGCACCATCCGACTCGGAAAGGCACGCGATGAGAGCACTGATTTGCTACGGCGGTTGGGACGGACACGAACCGGCCCCGGTGGCCGACATCTACGAAGCCGAACTGAAGGCCCGCGGCTTCAAGGTCACCAAGGCCCCGTCGCTCGACCCCCTGGCTGACGAGAAGGTCATGACGGGCCTCGACCTCGTGGTCGTCAACTGGACGATGGGCCAACTCTCCGACGCCCAGTGGAAGGGCCTGAGCGCGGCCGTCGCCTCCGGCACCGGCATCGCCGGCACGCACGGCGGCATGGGCGACGCCTTCCGCGGCCATTGCGGCTACAACTTCATGGTGGGCGGCCAGTTCGTGGACCATCCCGGCGGATGGATCAAGTACCGCGTCTACATCGTGGACCACGCCGACCCCATCACGGCCGACCTCAAGCACTTCGACTTCGAGAGCGAACAATATTACATGCATGTAGACCCGTCGAACCACGTCCTCGCCTCGACGCCCGTCGAGTTTAACGGCGCCACGATGCCCGTCGTGTGGAAACGCACCTGGGGCAAGGGCCGCGTCTTCTATAGCGCCCTCGGCCATAACGCCGCCAACTTCCAGGTCCCCGAAGTCCGCACGATCGCCATCCGGGGCATGGTCTGGGCCGCCGAAGGCAAAGCCCTCGCGAAATAGGCCCGCGTTGAGCCGCGACAAACCGGGCGGCAATGGCAGTAACGATGGGCATTTCGCTCGTTGACAATCACAAGGAGGCAGCGTAAGGTGATGTCAGGCCTGCTCCGACGGCAGGCTGGATTGGGTTTCAGTGAATTTTGAGGAGCGGTCGCATGATACGGATCAAAGAACCATTTCCTTGGCCCGAAGGTGATTTTACTGCCAGGCAGGATTTTGTGGATAACGCGGTTTTTTCTTTGATTCAGGAGGTCAACCCGACAAACCGGCCCATTCATTGGGACATTGAGATGATCGGCGAGATCCGTGACGCACTTGTTTGCTGGCTTTCGCAAAAGACCGGCGTAAATGAGCGTGTTATATATCCATAGTGAGTCATGGACATCCGCGAATCACAAGTAGAGGACGTTCTTGTCGGGGCACCATCCCTCACAAAAACCCTTCTGAATCTTGACGAAACGCCCAGGCTGCTGGCCCGACAGATGCCTGTCCCATCTGGGCGAATCGACCTTCTATACGCCCATCGAAGCAATCTACTCCTGCTAGAGCTGAAGGTCATTCCTTTCCGGCCACAGCATCTTGAGCAAGTCTCACGGTATGCGAAGGAACTTGCCGTTTTTCAGGATCAGGGAAGATTGCTGAAGGGGGAGATACGTCCCTATCTCCTCATCCCCGATGGCAAGCAGCCCCCTTCATTCGCGCCCAAACCCGCACAGCCTGTCTGTGTAAGATATGACCCAGCGCAAGTTCTGCGATATTTCTATGACAATTTTAAGCCCGTGGCGATGTTCACCCAGAGAAGAGCTGTTGATGTAGGCATATGGAATATCCATCTCATACACAACCTCCTATACGCGTTAGAGGGCTCGCCCGTGAGGACCGACAACCTGGCGCCCCGTATCGGGTGTGCTGCGCGTACGCTCTACAACAAGATAAAGTTTGCTGGCGAACTTCGATTCGTGCATTGGACACCGCACTCGAAAGTCGTCACGCTTACGGATGCGGGTCGGGAGTACTGCAAACGTAAAGATCCGGTTTTCCCGTCCCATATGAGCGAAGAACAGGCTTCTTTCTTGCGGGATATGGTAATGCGTAATCCATATGAATCCGGCGTGATTCTTGGAATTGCTTCAGCGGTCGAGGCGGTTTTTGCCCTTGCGAAAAACGCTTATCCGGTGCCAATGCCTACGCTCCTGCAATTCTTTACATTGTATGCGGGCAAGGTCTACGACTGGAAGACAGCCAAGGCCCGTTACAACGGAACGCGAATGTATACGAATTACGCTATCGACCTTGGATTGCTTGGCAGTGCGGAAGAATCCTTGTATCTTACTCCCGAGGGTTTTCGATTCACCATGCAGATGCAATTGCATAAGGGCATTAAGTTGGTAGAGGCTTTCAAGTTAGCCTGATTGTCCTGCCAATTGATAAACGCACGGAGCGGCCATAACCACGGCACAAAAATCAGGATGCGGCAGGGGTTCCTGCATGAACTTTACGCGGAGGTGGTGGAGTTGTAGGGAATCCGGTCGCGCGCTAACCGGCATTATCACGGGAATGGGGTGAGAGCCATGAAGCAGTTCTGCGAGAACCCGTTTTGCGAGAGTCCTGGGGTCAAAGAGGTCAGCGTGTCCGTCAACACTGCGGGCGACGAGAAACGAACACTCTGCGCGGCGTGCGAGGAAGTTTTCGTCTGGGGAGTGCAACACGGACGGGTCAGCGCCGGGACCGAGTCGGATGCGGCAGACAAAGGCCGACGCCAACATTCGCGGCGGAGATGACCGTTCACTCCCCGATGATCTTGACCAGCACCCTTTTCCTGCGCTTCCCGTCGAACTCGCCGTAAAAAATCTGTTCCCACGGACCGAAGTCGAGGCGGCCCTCCGTCACGGCGACCACGACCTCGCGGCCCATGACCGTGCGCTTCAGGTGCGCGTCGGCGTTGTCTTCGCCCGTCCGGTTGTGGGCGTACTGGTCATACGGCTTTTCGGGGGCGAGGCGTTCCAGCCACCGCTCGAAATCCTGGTGCAGGCCCGGCTCGTCGTCGTTGATGAAGACGCTCGCGGTGATGTGCATCGCATTCACGAGACACAGACCCTCGCGGACGCCGCTCTCATCGAGGCACTGCTGGACTTGAGGAGTAATGTTGATAAGTTCGCGGCGACGGCGGGTCTCGAATCCGAGTTCGTGCCGATAGGATTTCACGGGTAGTCCTTTCCGGTTGCTCTTGCTGCGCGCGGCAGGTCAGAGACCCGCCGCGCGATGGCGTTAGCTGCGCGATGGCGTTAGCTGCGCAATGGCGTTAGCCGCGCGATGGCGTTAGTCGCTCGACGGGTGGCGGCGGCGCCAGAGTTCCTCGGCTTCCGGCAAGCGGATATAGAGCGGCGCGAGGCGCAGGGGATCGGCGAACTCGCCGCGCGCCGCCATTTCGAGGCCCAGCCGCGCGACCTCGGCCGGCCGGATGTTCCACAGGTCCTCGGGCGCGAGTTCAATCCCCGCCAGTCCCGCCAGGGCGGCGCCGCCTTTGGCGATTCCGTGGCCGAGGACATAGGCGGGCGGCTCGCCCCGGCGAGCAGGCTGGATGCGCCGGGCGAGGTCGTCCGCCTCGATCACGGCCGGACCGAAGGTCTCGTCCAGGCGCCCCTCGCGGCGCTCGAAGAGGCTCGCAAAAAGTCCGCCGCGCTTGGCGTCCACGATGGTGGCGATCTGCGGGCGATCGGCGGGGGCGTTGGCGGCGAGCGCCCGGAAACTCGGCACGGCCACGACCTTGGCCCCCGCATCCCACGCGACGAACTTGGCCAGCGTGACCGCGATGCGGATGCCCGTGAACGAGCCGGGGCCGATGCTGACGGCCACCAGGGGAACCTCGCGCGGCGTCCATCCGGCCCGGCGGCAGGCGTCGCGGACCGAGAGGACGAGGTCGCGGCCGTGGCGGAGGCCTTCGGCGATGCGGACCTCTTCAAGGATGCGCAGGTTCGAGCGCGGCAGGGCCTGCCCTGAGCCTGTCGAAGGGACGGAGTCCCGCCGCGCTTTTGGGCAAAGGTCGCCCTCGGCCGCCGACTCGGCCAGGGCGATGCCGCCTTGCGAGCCGCTCGTCTCGATTGCCAGGACCCGCATCCGCGACGTTCCTTATATAAGTAGGGTGCGCCTCGCCATTGTACCTGTCGGCGGGCGATGTGCAACGGTGCCGCAACGCCCCCCGGCGATGACGTGGGCATGGGGTGTGACAGAATTTTCTGGCACGCAGGAAAAGGCTGTCATTCCGAGCGAGCGCAGCGAGTCGAGGAATCTCGCCGTGCGGACAACCCAACGGCAACGACCACGGCGAGACCCCTCGACTTCGCTCGGGGTGACAATGAAAACGGCTCTGCCAGAAAATTCTGTCACTCCCTGGGCATACGCGGAATGACAAAACGGTTGACTTGAGCGGCCCGTCGCCTAAACTGACGCCTTCCCGGCTCGCCGAGGATGGGCGGAGGGCGAGCGCCGGAGGCGAGCGAGGAGGGCGGCGCCATGATTGACCAGAAACTGTTGGACGTTCTGATCTGTCCGGCCTGTCGGGCGAAGGTCCGCCTCGACGGCGACCGGCTGGCCTGCCGGAATCCGTCGTGCGGCCTGCGGTACCCGATCCGCGACGACATTCCGATCATGCTCATCCAGGAAGCGGAAAAACCTGACGGCCGGCAACAGGCAACGGGCAACGGGAAGACTTAAGGATGGCGGCCCGATGATTGCTTTGGTCTCGGACATCCACGCCAACCTGGAAGCGCTGGAAGCGGTCTCGGCCGACATCGCCTCGAAGAAGGTCGAGGCGACCTTCTGCCTGGGCGACATCGTCGGATACGGGCCCGACCCGAAGGCGTGCCTCGACAAGGCGATGGAGTTCGAGTTCACGATCATGGGGAACCATGACCACGCGGTGTTCGTGGAGCCGTCGGGGTTCAACACGCCGGCCGAGAACGCCGTGTTCTGGACGCGGCAGGTCCTGGACGCCGAGCCGAACATGGACCTGCGGCGGCGGCGGTGGGAGTTCGTGGCCAAGATGGAAGAGTTCCGCGAGCAGGACGGCATCCTGTTCGTCCACGGGTCTCCGCGCCGCCCGATGCACGAGTACCTGTTCCCCGACGAGGCCGAGGTGAACCTGGCGCGGCTGAGCGACGCCTTCGCGATGGTCAAGCACGTCTGTTTCGTCGGGCACACGCACCTGCCGGGCCTCTTTACGGAGACGTACGATTTTCTGGTCCCCTCGCAGATCGGCCACCGGTACACCGTGAGCGACCGCAAGGTGATCGTCAACGTCGGGAGCGTCGGCCAGCCGCGCGACCTGGACGCGCGGGCCTGCTACGTCACGGTGGACGGCCGCGAGGTCCGCTGGCACCGCGTTCCGTACGACCACAAGGCGACCATGGAGAAGATCCTGGCCGTGAAGGAACTCGACGAGTTCCTGGCCAACCGGCTGGCTGAGGGAAGATAGAACAAAGAGAAAATGATAAATGCTAAATGATAAATGCTAAATGGCGGAGCGGCCTGCGGCCGCGACATCCATCATTTAGCATTTGACATTTATCATTCGAAGCGGATGGACGCCCTTTTCGCTTGAACACGTAGCGAGGAGCCCTTGGACCGAGACACCATTATCCGTGCGGTAGCGGCCGGCGCGATCATCATCGCCATCCTGTTCGGATGGAAGTATGTCGAACCGGTCTTCTTCCCGCCCAAGCCGGCGCCGACCGCGACGGCGCCCGCGCCGCCAGCGGCCGCGAAACCCTCGGCGCCGCCCGCTGGGGCCAAACCCGCGGCTGCGACGCCCGAGGCCGAGACGCCCGCCCCCGGCGCGCCGGCGCCGGTTCTCAAGGCCCCCGCGGTCCAGGTGCGCGGCGGATCGGAAGCCGACGCCGCGCCCATCGTCCTCGGGTCCGACGCCTACGAGAGCCTCTATGACCTCCGGGTGGAGGTGGCCCCGAAGGGCGCCGCGGTGCGCCAGTTGGCCCTCTCGCGGCACGACTTTTTCAAGACGGTCAAGGACCGGAACTTGCCGGCTGACGACCGGGCCGCCATGGAACTCATCCCGCCGACCGCGCCGCCGGCCTTCACGATTCCGGAACTCCGCCTCTGGCTGAGGGGCGTCGAAGACCCCGTCGAAGTGGACCTCTCGCAGGCGATCTGGAACCCCGTCGAGGTCGAGACGAACCGGAACCAGGCCGTCCTGACCGTGGACATCGTGGACGCGGACTCCAAGCCGCTCCTTACGGTCCGCAAGACGTTCCGGATCTCGTCGCTCCCCGAATCGCCGGAGGCGCGGGCCGCCGCACCGCCGCAGTACGAGATGCGGATGGCGGTGGAGTTTGTCCCGGCCGACGAGCGGGTCGTGAAGGTGGCGTACGTCCTGGACGGGCCGCCGGGCTTGCCGATGGAGGGCGGCCGCGGGTCCGTCGCGACGGCCGTGGCCGGATCGTGGGCGAAAGGTTCCATCCAGGTCACGCCCGCGGTGGCCAAGGACATCAAGACCGGCGAAGCGCTGCCGGAGACCAAGAACGTCGCGGGGCCGGAGGTGGCCTGGGCCGGCCAGATGGACAAGTATTTCGCCGTCGTCATGATCCCGCAGAAGCCTTCCAGGGATGGGACCTTCGCGGCGGGGGCCGAGATCGCCTGGGCGAGGGCGGTCCACGGCGAGCAGGAAACCGCCATGCCGCAGGTCCGACTCCTCTCAAAGGAACTCCCCCTGGCGGGCAAACCGCTGGTGAACGATTACGCCGTCTATGCCGGCCCAAAGGACGACGCGCTCCTGGCCCGGTGCTACGGCGACCTTGAACTGACGAAACTGATCCCGTGGGCGACGCCGTGCTTTTGCATCCCGATGCCGGGCCTGGAATACCTGAGCAAGTTCCTCGTGGCGGTGCTGGACGCGTTCTACACGCTGGTCCGCAACTACGGCCTGGCGATCATCCTGCTGGTGCTGGTGCTTCGCGTCATCCTCCATCCCATCACGCGGTGGAGCACTCGCTCGATGACGGAGATGCAGAAACTCGCGCCCAAGATGCAGGAGATCCGCGAGAAGCACGCCGGCGACAAGGAGAAGATGCAGCAGGAGATGGCCAAGATCGGCGGGTTCAAGGCCTTCGGCGGATGCCTGCCGATGTTCATCCAGATGCCGATCTGGATTGCGCTCTATGGCACGCTGGGCGTGGCGATCCAACTGCGCCATGCGGCGTTCCTGCCGCCGTCCTGGCTGCCGCACGGCTCGATGTTTCTCCAGGACCTCTCGGGCCCCGATGCGCTCGTGCACTGGACGACGCCGTTCTATCTGCCGGGGACCGACATCCCCCTCCTGGGCTGGCTCATCGGCAGCATCCAGGGGATGCTCGTCGGCGGGCCGGGAGGCCTGACGAGTTTCAACCTGCTGCCGATCCTGATGGGCGTCTCGATGTACCTCCAGCAGCGGCTGACGCCGACGCCCGTCGCGGCCGGCCCGCAGGCCCAGCAGCAGAAGACGATGATGGTCTTCATGACGATCTTCATGGCGCTGGTGCTCTATAGCGCCCCCTCCGGCCTGAACCTCTACATCGCCACGTCCACGTTCCTGGGGTTCTTCGAGCAGCGGTACCTGAAGAAGAAAATGGAGGAGGCCCGGACGGCCAAGGAAAGCCAGGTGCCCGAGGAGGTCAAGGCCTCGGCCCCGGCCAAGGAGCAACTCCTTGCGGCCAGTCGCCATCAGTCCCTGATCGAACGCCTGCGGGTCTGGGCCGATAATCGCGCCCGCAAGGCCAAACAAACCGAAGCCGGTCGGCCCGGAACGCCGAAATCAAAGCGGGGCAAGTAGTAGTCTGTCAGCCCTTAAGTTGGAGGTTCGGGTGCCATGCTTTTGCGCAGCAAAAGCATGCCCTGAGCCGAACGGACTCATGCTTTCGCAACGGCGCGAAAGCATGGCACCCCCCAGATAAGGGCTGACGGACCAGTAGTACTGTAACGCCACTTGGCGAAGGCAGACAGGTCCGCACCCGCCGCGCGAGATGCACCACGAGACCTGGAACCGAGGGGGGCACGACCGTCCCCGTTCAACTGAGGAAGCCCATGGCCGACTATTCCGTAAGTCCCAGCGGCAAGAAGTACCCCCTGCCCACGAAGGAAGAGTACGCGGCTGAACTCTCGCGCCTCGAAGGGCTTGTCAAGAAGGCCCGCCACGAGGGGAAGGAGATCGTCGTCGTCATGGGCGTCGGTTTCGTCGGCGCCGTCATGGCCGCCATCATCGCCGACACCGTGGATAAGAAGCGGAAGCCCTCGAAGTTCGTCATCGGATGCCAGCGGCCCAGCCCCCGCAGTTACTGGAAGATCCCGATGCTGAACCTCGGCCTCTCGCCCGTCAAGGCGGAAGACCCCGAGGTGGACCCGATGATCGCCCGCTGCGTCCTCGAGAAGAAGACCCTCACCGCCACCTACAACGCCGATTGCCTGAAACTGGCCGACTGCGTCGTCGTGGACGTTCAGTGCGACTACGCGAAGCACGACCTCGGAAACCTCAAGACCGGCGAGGCCGAGATGAGCGCCCTGGAAGCCACGATGAAAACCCTCGGCCAGCGCGTTCGGCCCGATTGCCTCGTCCTGATCGAAACGACCGTCGCGCCGGGGACCACCGAGTTCGTGGCCTGGCCGATTATGAAGAAGGCCTTTGCGGCGCGCGGCCTCCGGTCCGAGCCGCTGCTGGCCCACTCGTTTGAGCGCGTCATGCCGGGGCGCGAGTACGTCCGCTCGATCCGCGACTTCTGGCGCGTCTGCTCCGGGTGCACCGAGAAGGCCAAGCGCCGCGTCGTCAAGTTCCTCACCGAAGTCCTCAACACGCGCGACTTTCCGCTGACCCTGATGGACCGCCCGATCGAGTCCGAGACCACCAAGATCGTCGAGAACTCCTACCGCGCGACCATCCTGGCGTTCCTCAACGAGTGGAGCCTCTTTTCCGAACGCAACGGCGTGGACCTCATCAAGGTCATCCAGGCGATCAAGGTGCGGCCGACGCACTCGAACATGATCTTTCCGGGGCCCGGCATCGGCGGCTACTGCCTCCCGAAGGACGGCGGCCTCGGCTACTGGGCCTACAAGCACATCCTCGGGTTCGAGGACCAGGACACCGTCTTCAAGATCACGCCGACGGCCATTGATATCAACGACACGCGCGGCCTGCACGCGGCCGAACTCGTGCGCGACGCCCTCCGCAACATGGGCCGATACATCGCCGGGTCCACCGTCTGCCTCTGCGGCGCAAGTTACCGCGAGGACGTCGGCGACACCCGCTACTCCGGCAGCGAACTCGTGGTCCGCAAACTCACCGAGATGGGCGCCGAACTCCGCGTCCACGACCCTTACGTGGACCACTGGTACGAACTCGAGAGCCAGGACACCTATCCCGCGCCCGGCCACTCGTGGGCACGCTTCTTCCGGAACCAGGAAGACCTCGTGAACCTCCGCGTCGGGAAAGACCTGCCGGCCGCCCTCAAGGGCGCCGATGCGGTCGTCCTGGCCGTCCGCCACGCGCCGTACCTGGACTTGAGGCCCGACGACGTGGTCAAGTGGGCCGGCGCGCCGCTGGCGGTCGTGGATTGCTTTGGCATCCTGTCGGACGACGCGATCCGCCGCTACTTCGAACTCGGATGCGAGGTCAAGGCCCTCGGCCGCGGCCACATCCAGCGCCTCAAGGAAGAGGTCCGCGCCGCCGGCCGCAAGGGCCGCAGGAAGTAAGGGCCGGGCGCGGCCCGCCGTCCGATCGGCGCTCGCGCGGTGGGCAGGACTGCCCACCGCGCGACCTGCTTCGACCCGCAAGAACAAGTGTGGCGGACTTCTAGTCCATGGACCTTGAAGACACCATCGTGGCCGTGAGTTCGCCCGCCGGGGCCGGGGAGCGGGCGATCCTGCGCCTCTCCGGCCCGCGGGCGGTGGAGATCGCAGATCGTGTGTTCGCCCCCGATTGCCATCGGGGGCCAGTCAAAGATTCGCCCACCCACGTAGCCCTCCCGGGCCTGTTGGCGCTGACGGGGTCGGGCCTCTCGGTTCCGGCTCTCGTATACCTGATGCGCGCCCCGCGGTCGTACACCCGGCAGGACGTCGTGGAGTTCCACGTCGGCGCCTGGCCGGCCATCGAGGGTGACCTCGTGGCAGGTCTTGTGGCGGCCGGCGCGCGGCCGGCCGAGCCGGGCGAGTTCACCTTCCGGGCCCTGATGAGCGGGCGCCTGGACCTCGCGCAGGCCGAGGCCGTGATGGCCGTCGTCACGGCCTCGAGCGCCGCGGCGCTCCGGGCCGCCGGAGATCTTCTGGGCGGACACCTCTCGCGCGAAATCGCCGGCCTGGCCGACCAGGTCCGCCAGGCGCTGGCCCTCGTGGAAGTCGGCCTGGACTTCTCTGACCAGGACATAGAGATTATTTCACATGAAGAAGTGAAATCGCGATTGGCGTCGGTCCGGGCGGCCCTGGCGGACCTCGGCCGGCGCTCGAGGGGCCTCGAGACGTTCAGCGGCCACGTCCGGCTGGTCCTCGCCGGCCGGCCCAACGCCGGCAAGTCGAGCCTTTTCAATCGCCTGCTGGAGGCCGACCGGGCGATCGTCTCGCCCGAGGCCGGCACGACGCGCGACGAGGTCCGGGCCGCCCTCCACATCGGCGGCCTGACGTTCGACCTCTCGGATATCGCCGGCCTCGAGGCCGCCGCGGAAGCGGCGGCGGATGCGATCGCTTCGGGCATGCCACCCCGTTCCGCGGACGACCTCTCCGCCAAGGCCCGGGCCAAGGCGCTCGAGGCCCTCGGCCGGGCCGACCTCGTCGTCCTCGTGCTGGAAGCAACGGCTCCGTCCTACGAAGGGACCGACGAACTCCTGTCCCTCGTGGCGGCGCCGCTGGTGGTCGCCGTGACGAAGTGCGACCTCGCGCCGGCCGACCGGGCGATGGACCATCTGGCGGCGCGAGGCGTCCGGGCCGAGGCGGTCGCCACCAGCGCCGTGACGGGCCAGGGCATCGCCGCCCTGCGTGCGGCCCTCGTGCGGACGGTCGAGGGCGGCGCGGTGGACCGGCAGGCGGCGGGCCCCGTGGTCACCGCGCGGCACCGGGCGGCCATGGAGCAGGCCGCGGGGGCGCTCGCCCGCGCGTCCCGCCTCGGGCGGCGCGGCGAGGCCGATGAACTCGTGGCCCTGGAACTCCACGAAGCACTCGACGCGCTCGGCGTCATCCTCGGCCGCCAGGTGGACGGCGACGTTCTGGCGGAAATCTTCTCCCAGTTCTGCATCGGCAAGTGACGGCGGTCCTTCTCGCCGTCACCCTGAGTGCGGGGCGAAGGGTCTCCTCCAGTGCAGCCGCAGGGGTGCGTCGCGGCGTCCGACGGGCGCGGCGTCCGGCGGCAAACTCGGCATTGGCGCGGGGTTAGACCCAGGTTGGCCGACCTCGGCCGGGGTTTTTCCTTGACGGTTGTTCGTCAGGCTCGGTTTAATACCTATCAGCGGTGTTCGGGCGGGCCTCCGGGCGCGCCGCGCGGCCAGAACAACTGCGGCCTGCCTGCCGACAGGCAGGTCGGAGACTGTGCTCATAAGCCGGACTCGTCCGCCCAGGCGGGCTAGTGAGGAACGGGTTATGCCAAGTACGAAGACCGTGTGGGGCATTGACGTCGGCCAATGTGCGCTGAAGGCGATTAAACTTCAGTGGCGCGACGACAAGTTGCGGGCCCTGGCCTTCGACGTCATCGAGCATGCCAAGATCCTCAGCCAACCCGACGCCGACGAGCAGGCCCTGATCCGCAGCGCCCTGGGGAAGTTCCTCGGCCGCAACAGCATCAAGGGGTCCACGGTCGTCATCAGCGTTCCGGGCCAGGCCAGTTTCACGCGGTTCATCAAGTTGCCCCCGGTCGAGAGCCGCAAGATCCCCGAGATCGTCCGCTACGAAGCCCGGCAGCAGATCCCGTTCAACCTCGAGGACGTGGTCTGGGATTACCAGACGATCAGCCCCCCCTCGGCCGGCCCGCGCGAAGTCGAGGTCGGCATCTTTGCGATGAAGCGAGATATCGTCAACGATTACGTGTCGGACTTCCTGGCGATGGGGATCGAGCCGGACATCGTCCAGATGGCCCCGGTGTCGCTCTACAACTTCCTGCGCTACGACAAGAAGGACGGCGGCGGAGCCACCCTCCTCACCGACGTCGGCGCCGAAAACACCAACCTCGTCATCAGCGACGGCGACCGCGTCTGGATCCGCAACGTCCCCATCGGGGGCAACAACTTCACGCAGGCCCTCGCCAAGGAATTCAAACTCCCCTTCTCGAAGGCCGAAAACCTCAAGCGCCACGCCGCCGAGTCCAAGCACGCCCGCCAGGTCTTCCAGGCGATGCGGCCGGTCTTCGGCGACCTCCTGACGGAGGTCCAGCGTTCGATCGGCTACTACACGAGCCTCCACCGCGACAGCCGCATCGAGCGGGTCGTCGCCCTCGGCAACGCCTTCCGGCTGGCCGGCCTGGCGAAGTTCATCTCCCAGAACCTCGGCGTGGACGTCCAGAAGGTCGAGGGCATCACGAGCCTGGCGGACTCGGAGGTCCTGGGGGCGCCGCTCTTCCGGGAGAACATCCTTTCGTTCGGCGTGGCGTTCGGCCTGGCCGTTCAGGGGCTGGGCCTCGGGGCGATCCAGACGAGCCTCCTGCCGCCCGAAATCCTGAGCCAGAAGGTGCTCCGCCAGAAGCGGCCCTATTTCATCGCGGCCGGCGCCGCCATCCTCCTGGCGGTCGCCTCCTTCGCCTACGATCAGGCCAAGACCTACGGGGAACTCGCGGGCCATACCGGCCAGGTCAAGCAGTTGGCCGCCAAGGTCAAGGAACTCGCCGCCGAGAACGCCGCCCAGAAGACCCAGTTCGACGAGCAGACCACGGCCCTGGCCGCCGAGCAGGCCAAGATCCTTCAGGTCCTGGACCTCACCAGCGACCAGTCCTATGCCTATGACATCTACCGCACCCTCTGGTCCGTGTGGCCTTACGACAAGCGGTGGGAGGAAGGCCGGACGGCGTGGCGCGACCTGGACATCATTGAGATGCTGAGCCTGTCGGCTCGCTACGTGCCGGACGTCCGGGCGTATTCCGACTACGGCGCCACGGCCACCGCCGAGACGCCGGCGGAGGGCGAAGGCGGCGCGGCGGCCGGCGCGAAGACCGGCGCGCTGCCGGGCGTCCTCGTGCAGATCACCGGCCTGACGCCCAAGACCGGCCGCGACGGTCTGGAGTTCATCGACACGCGCCTCATCGAACTCTTGAAGAACCAACCCGGGACGTGGCGCCTCAAGACCGGCCAGGGCGAAGAAGTGCTGGCGAAGGTGAAGCAGTCGGCGATGTTCAACACGGTGCCGGCGTTCCAGGAGTTCTCGCGGCGGGGGGCCGGCCGATCCGGCGCGGCGGGCGGTTCGGCCGTGGACCCTGCCATCGCGGAGAAGGGGCGCGGCTCCTGGTTCGAGGCACAGTGGGTGGTCCACGTTTCCGAGGAGGCGAAGTCCGAAGCGGCCGCCGCTCCGAAGCCGGACCTGTCTCGCCCCGGCGATCAGGCTGCCGGACAGGCAGGATCGGGTGCGGTCGCAACCACGGCGGCACAGGCAGCAAAGAGCGCGCCGTGACGGGTGGTCCCTCTGGCCTGCCTGCCGGCAGGCAGGTCGCCGAGGTGACAGGCGAGGAGCCGACATATGATGGAAACGATCAAACGCCACGCGTTCCTGGTGGGACTGGTCGCCGGCGTCGTCGTCATCTCATTGGCCGTGGCGCTCGCGGCCTATTTCGGTTACACGCGGCCCGCCAGCGCGGCGCGCAGCGAGATCAAGACTGCCCAGACCCAGGCCACCACCCTCCTCAATGGGCCGGTCTTTACGCCGGACCTGGTGGTCGCCATGGCCGCCCAGGTCAAGCAGCGCGACGACCAGTACGAGGGGCTCCTCGCCTTCGTCCGCCAGTTGGGGCATAACCGCACGCCGCTCGTCAAGGGCCTGTTCCCGCAGAGCACGGACCCCGGCCCGCGGCATTCGTTCAAGGCCGAGTACGACCTGGCGCTGGCGCGGTTCGTCGCGTCGCTGGGCGGCATCGCGCCGCCGCCCCCGCCGGGCAAAGCGCCCGAGGCCGAGAAAACCGCGCGGGCCGAGGAGAAGCCCAAAGGATTGATGTATGTGCATCCGAAACTCTCCTTCTCCCGCCCCGCCTGGGTCGATAAGACCGAGGCCCCGAGCCTGGAAGAGTGCCGCGAGGGCCAGGAGAATATCTGGCTGATGGAAGACGTCGTCGGCCTCGTCGAGGCAATGGAAAAAGACCTGATGAAGGACGTCCGGGAACGGACGATCGCGAACTCGCCCGTCAAGGAGTTGGTGGAGATCCGGATCGGCATGGAGTCCGGCGCGCTCGGCGGCGTCAGGACCTCGCTGGCCTCGGGCCGCTACATGCCGCCGCCGCCGACGGCCGCGGCCAAGCCGAAGGCGGGCGAGAAGGTCGAGACGCCGCGGGCCCCGGCGCTGACCGGTCGCTGGTCCATGCCGGATGAGAAGGACTCCTCCGGCAAGTTCGTGAAACCGGGCTTCTACAAGGTGCTGCCGTTCCGCCTGGTGGTCGTCGTCGAGTCGCGGTACGCCGGCGAATTGCTGCGGCGCCTGAAGGGGACGGAGAGTTTCATCACGGTGGACGGCTTCGCCATGCTGCCGCTCACCGAAGCGACGTTCGAGAAGGCCCATCCGGGCCTGGCGGCGCCCTCGCGGAAGGCTTACGGCTCCCGCGGCGTCGTGCGCCTGGAGGTGGTCGCGGAGTCGATGATTTTCCAGTTGGAAGGCGGCCGGGTGACGACGCCGCCCGTGGAGGCGAAGGCCGCGGCGAAGGCGACGAAAGGATGATCCGGACCGGTCGCGACGCGGGCGGTGGCGAGTCCGCCCCCCGGCCTTTTCGGACCGGGCTTGCCTTGGCGTCCGGCCACGGCACGGCCACGGGCTGTCCCGTGGCAGGCTGGCAAGCCGGGCGGCCCATAAGCGGGATCGAGCGGGTCGGTTCCTGATGCTGGCCAAAGGAGTCTGACAATGGCAGCCGACTTGACGCAGACCTTTTGGGGCAAGCACTTCGAGAAGATCATCGTGCTCGCGGCCGCCGCCATCTTCGTTATCGCGCTGGTTTTCTTTGCCGTGATGCGGACACCCCAGGAGAGGCTTCTGACGGACGGCGAGCGGCTCGTCAAGGCCGCCGAAGAGAGCCGCAAGGCCCCCGTCGCTGAACAGGTGGAGAAGGCCCTGACGGCTCACGAACGGACGGACCTGGGCATCTGCCAGCCTCCCGTGACGTCCCAGGATTTGGCCCGCCAGTTGACCGGTCTGCCTCCCGCCCCCGAGTCGGGCAAGGATTTCGTGCAGGGTCTCGCGGAGATCGAGGTGGGAAATGGTCCGCCGCCGCCCGCGACGCCGGTGGCCCCGATGGTCCAGGAAGTCACGAACGTCGAGGTGGTTGTGGGTCGCGGCACGACCACCGAGGCGGTTCCGACCGCGGTCTTCCACCTCGACAAGCCCTCCTACTCGGACATCGTCTGGGCCGGCTGCGCGGGCCAGTTTGACCTGACGGCCCAGATGGAAGCCTACTGGCAGGCGAACGACCCGCCTCAGAAGATCATACTGGCGCGAGTGGAACTCCAGCGGCGCGAACTCAAGGCCGATGGTTCGTGGTCGGACTGGCAGGCCGTGACGCCCACCTTGCCGAAGGCCGCCGCAGACAAGTGGCCCAAGTGGCCCGCCAACCCGAGCGACGTCCGCGAGGTCGGGAAATGGGGCGCTGACCTGGAAACCGCGCAGGCCGCCATCCGTCTCATGCCTCTCTATCCGCTGGTGGCGGTGGACGAGGAAGGGCGGACGACGCGGGCCATCACGGGCAGCGCCACGGGCGTTGAACAGCCGGAGTTGACGCCGCCGAAGCCGGCGGCCGCGCCGGCAGCCGCTCCACCGGCCACGGCGCCGGCGGCCCCGGCGGCGGCGCCCGCCAAGGCCGCTGCCTCCGAGGAAGCCTCGCCATGGGCCGCGCGCGCGCCGTCGGCCGCCCAGACGACCGCGGCGCCCACGGAAGCGGCCCGGAAGCGCGTGGTGGCCTGGGTGTCGGCCTACGATACGTCGGTCATGCCCGGCGTGACCTATCAATACCAGATGCGCGTGGCGCTGCGGAACCCCGTGTACAGCCTGGCCCGCGTCGAGGATCCGAAGGTCCGCTGGGCCCCGATGCTGCCGGGCGAGTGGAGCCAGCCGACCCAGGCGGTCACCATCCCGCCCCTCGTCCAGTTCTATTTCGTCGGGGTCGGCGGCGACAAGCCCAACGTGGAACTCCAGCGGTGGGTCCTCGGACAGTGGATCAAGATCCCCAGCGTCCAGTGCAACCTCGGGGCGCCCATCTACTTCGTCCGGCGCGAACAACTCCGCTTGCCGGGCAGCAAGGACCAGAAGACCAAGGACACCGTCGAAGTGGACCTGAGCCCCCAGGCGGTCCTTGTGGATGTGATCCACAACTTCCCGTACCAGCCCGAGGGCAATCCCAGGCCCATTCGCACCAACGTCCTGGTCTGTGCGGATGCCGCCGGGCGGCTGTTCCATCGGATCGAATGGGAAGACAAGAAGGCGGCTGCCAACGACTGGCTGGTGCGCACGGAAAAGGCGGCGGCCCCGTCGTCGGCTGAAACGGGTCCGACCAGGCCGGTGGCCAAGCCGGCCGCCACGCCGGCGCGGCCGACAAAGGCGCCTGCCCGGCCGGTGCGGTAGGGTGTGTTTCGGCCCCTGCCGGCTCCCCCCGCGGTTCTTGGGGCCGAAAAGGGCATTTGGGCTGCCGGAATTTACTTGCGGTAGGCCGTGGTTCGGTTACATTGTTCCCCGCCGCTTTTTGGGGCGGCAGAGGATGCAGGAAACGGAATTATCTTCCATTATTACACTTATACACTGGACGGGGAAAGACCGATGTGGATGTGGGAGAGGGCTGACGGGGATCGGGGTGCACAACTCCAGTGATGCCTTGCCGAGGCAGGCAGAACCCCAGGACGGGGGGAGTTGGGTCCAGGTCCGTGCGCAAGCCCAGAGAAGGAGGTCTGTGTTGAAACTCAGCAAAGCACTTCTCGCCGTGGGACTGGTCGGGATGCTGTTCGGGGTGATGGCGACCGCCGTGGTCGCCGCCAACGGCACCGGCGGAGCCGTACCCGCCGCACCCGCTCCGTCCGCCAAGCAACTTCTGGACGAAGCCAAGAAGTTGTACGCGGCCCACAACTACGAGGGGGCTCTCAAGCGCCTTCTGGCCGTGAACCGCGACCAACTGAGTTTCTGGGACAAGGGGTCCTACGACTCCCTCCTGGAAAAGGCGAAAAAGGCCGGCCCGGCGAAGGCCGCCGATGCGAAGGCCCTCGATGACGGCAAGGCCGCCCTCGAAGCCAAGAAGTTCGCGACCGCCGTCGCGAAGTTGTCCCAGGCCGCGTCCAGCGACTACCTGGAGGCCGGCGACGCCCAGAAGGCCAAGAGCCTCCGCCTGCTGGCCGAGGACCGGGAACGCAAGGCCGCCGAACAGGCCTCCGGCCTGGTGAGCAAGGCCAAGGCCGACCTGAAGGCCGGCAAGACCGCCGAGGCCCGCAAGGACGTCGACGCCGTCAAGGCGATGGACGTGAAACTCGGCTGGATGGACAGCCGCACCCTGGCTGACGTCGAGAGCAAGTTGGCGTCGGCCGAGAAGGCCCCGCCGGCCGCCAAGCCGGTCGAGAAGACGCCGGTGGCCATCAAGGCGACCGTGGTCGAGGCGAAGGCCCCGGTGGCTCTCGCCGCCGCGGCGCCCGAGGCGAAAACTCCGGTGGCCGAGAAGCCCGCCGAGAAGGCGCCCGCCAAGCCGGCGGCCCCGTCGGCCAAGCAACGGGTGGACGAGGCCGGCAAACTCTATGATGCAAAGAATTACGATGCGGCCATGAAGCAACTGAACGCCGCCAATCGCAGCCAACTCAACCTCTTCGAAAAGTGGGGCTACGATTCGCTCCGCTCGAAGATCGCGAAGGCCGTCGCCGGCAAAGCGGCCGACGAGAAGGCCCTGGCCGATGGCCAAGCCGCCCTGGAGGCCAAGAAGTATTCGACCGCCGTGGCCGCGCTCTCCCAGGCCGCCGGCAGCGATTACCTGGCGAAGGACCAGCAGGCCGAAGCCAAGGCCCTCCAGGCCAAGGCCCAGGACGCGAAGGCGAAGGCCGACGAGCGGGCCAAGGTGCTCCTGGAAGCCGGCAAGCAGGCCTACAAGGACGGCCGCGTGGCCGATGCCCGCAAGAACGTCCAGGAATTGAAGGGCCTCGATGTAAAACTCGGCATGTGGGATAGCAGGGTCCTGTCGGACCTGGAGAGGAAGTTGGCCAAGGCCGAGGCGGCGCCGGCGAAAGCCCCGATGGCTGTGGCGGCCAAGCCGGTCGCGAAGGCGCCCGTCGTCGTGGTCGAGAAGCCGGTCGAGAAGGCGCCCGTCGTCGTGGTCGAGAAGCCGGCCGAGAAGGCGCCCGTCGTCGTGGCCGCGAAGCCGGCCGCGAAACCGGCTATGAAGGTGCGGGCGAAAGCCCCCGCCGCGGCCGCCGGCGGACGGTCGGTCCTCCAGCAGGCGAAGCGAGCCGAGGCCGAAGACGAACTTAAACTGGGCGCTGAGGCCATGGCCCAGCACGAGATTGACAAGGCCAAGATCCATTATCGCAAGGCCCTGGACCTGTGGCCGGACTCCGAGAAGGCCAAAGCGGGGCTCCAGGAAGCCATGCAGTACACCGGCGAACGCGAAGCGCCCGTCCTCGGCATGCTCACAACGGCCAACCAGGTGGAGCGCCAGCGGGTCATCGCCGACGTCCAGGAGTTGCTGAGCCAGGCCGAGGCGGCCATGGGCCGGGCCGAGCGGCCGGAGGACCTGAACGAGGCCCTGAGGCCGCTGGCGGCCGCCGACCGCGTGGTGGACCTGGCGCGGGTCCTTTCGGCCGAGGAAGCGGAGCGCCTGCGCGAAGAGGTCTACGTCCTCCGCAAGCAGATCATGGAACGCAAGAAGGTCATGGAAGACCTGCGGACCGTGCAGGCCACCAGTGAAGCCGAACGCCGCGAGGCGGCACGGCGACTCGCCGACAAGATCGAACGCCAGAATAAGATCAAGCAACTCTGGGAGCGCGCGACGGAACTGCGGAAGTCCATGCAGTTCGCCGAGGCCATCCAGATGCTCGACCGGCTGATCGCGATCAGTCCGACGGACGAACGCGCCCAGCGGTGGCGCGAGGACCTGTTGTACCTGGAAGCCCAGAAGCGGCAGGTCGAGATCCGCACCGCTCGCGAGAGCGGCGCCGTGGACGCCTTCGCCGATACCGAGGAGTCCGCCTCCCGTCCCGGAGAGTGGGTCAACGGCGAACTGACGTACCTGCGGTACCCGACCGCGAAGTCGTGGAAGGAACTGACGGAGTTCCGCCGCGCGTTCACCCAGGCCGTGACGGCCGAGCCGAAGGCCGTGGCCGAAACGCGCCGGCGCCTCGCCGAGGAGATTGACCTCGACTTCGAGCGGACCAACCTCGACAACGTCCTGAAGTATATCGCCGAGGTCCAGCGCGGCCTCAACATCGTCATCGACCCCGACATCGGGGCCGGCGGCATCGACCTGTCGACCCGCGTCGTGGACCTGAAGGTCAAGCGCGTTTCGATCGAGGCGGTCCTGAACCTCATCCTGGGCGCCGACCTCGGATACAAGGTCGAGAGCGGGTACATCCTGGTGACCACGAAGGAAAAGATGCAGCAGAACCTGCCCATGGTAACCTACCCGGTGCAGGACCTGATCGCGACGATTCCGGACTTCGGCGGCCAGGCGCCTCGCTTCGAGATCGAGAACCTGGGCCAGGGCAAGACGGGTGGCGGCGGCGGCGGCGGGTCGCTCTTCGGGGCTGGCGCGGCGCCCGCGGAGGAGGTGGCCCCGATCGGTTCACAGGAACTGATCGACATCATTAAGCGCACCGTAAGCGCCACGGCCAACCCCCAGGTGGCGGCGTGGTCCGACGAGGGCGGCCCGGCCGCCATTGATTTCCTCAACGGCCTCTTGATCGTCACGCAGACCCGGAAGGGACACGAGCGCCTGGGGGACCTCCTGGAGCAGTTGCGGCGCGAGCGGGCCATCATGATCAGCGTCGAGGCCCGCTTTGTGCAAGTGTCCGACGAGTTCCTCCAGGACATCACCCTGGATGTGGATATCGACATCAATAATCCTGGCGCGCATTGGGAACTCACACCACCCGTGGGGGAACGGGACATATCGATTTCGAGTGCCGCGGGAGCGATCTCCTTGATGACGGCCCCGAAGGTCGGCACGGCCTTCGCTTCCTTCACGGGGACGATGGGCGGCCTCAGCATCGCCGGCAACTTCCTGGATGACATCCAGGTCGGGTTCCTGCTGAGGGCCATCCAGGCCGACGTACGGTCCACCGTCCTTCAGGCGCCGCGAATCACCCTCTACAACGGCCAGCGGTCGTACATCACGGTCTCGACGGTCAGGACCTACGTCTCGGACCTTACAGCAATAGCGGGCGCAGGCGGAGGCATCGGCGGCGTCGCCGAGGCCGCCTATCAGCCTATCATCGGCGCCGTCCCCATCGGCATGACGCTCGACGTGAGGGCCACCGTTTCGGCCGACCGACGCTACGTCCAGATGGACCTCAGGCCCCAGGTGTCCGATATCGTTGAGATGCGGACTTATGGGTGGGGCGGCGGCGACGCAATAACGGCGCCGGCGAAAATCGACATGCCGGAAGTCAGTGTCCAGGACTTCAAGACGACCGTCAGCGTTCCGGACGGCGGCACGCTGCTCCTGGGCGGCACGAAGAAGCTCAACGAGACCGAGACCGAGACGGGCGTCCCGTTGCTCTCGAAGATCCCGATCCTCAAGCGGCTCTTCAACAACCGGGGCACCCTCCGCACCAATAAGAACCTCCTGATCATGATCCGTCCGAAGATCCTTCTCCAGGCGGAGGAGGAGCATAAACTCGGCTACGACAACTTCTAGCCGCGGACTTGAGCGCACGATACGGGGAGGCCCCAGTCGGCCTCCCCGTTTTTTTGTACTCCCGCCGCCGCCTGCGGACTACGATGGCCGGCGAGGCGCGGGCGCCGCCCTGGAGCAGTTTAAGATTGAATGGTGGCATCGGGTGTTCGCGCGGTGGGTCTCCGACCCACCGCGCGAAACGAGGCCAAGCGCGGCAGGTCGGAGACCCGCCGCGCAACCACGCACAGTTAATACGCTCTTATCGGACGCGGGCCTTTCACGTCACGCTCGGCCGACGGCCGGGG
>Ga0307378_10001775_pt1 | contig 34212 bp, 27 predicted proteins | sample UN1MG_FD_202238 | JGI IMG/M metagenome (GOLD analysis project Ga0307378, IMG submission 202238) | Soil microbial communities from Risofladan, Vaasa, Finland - UN-1 | ecosystem: Environmental > Terrestrial > Soil > Coastal area > Acid sulfate soil | place: Finland: Risofladan, Vaasa | collected... | reverse complement strand
CGCCTCCACTACGCGTCCGCGCAGCGTCTCCTGCGACTCGGGGGAAAGCTTCCGACCGTCATAGTTTTTCATGGAGACGATTATAGCACAAAATCAGGCAAATGTCCAATAAATAATGCTCTGATTAATATTATGATCCCTTCATCAAGGCCAAGGAAATCATTGATTCCGGCCAAGCCGGCTGGATCAGTAACCTCAAGCTGACGCTGAAGGTAACCGGCGTGAATGACCCGGAACTTGACCGCGCCGACTGGCTCATCGAAAACGAGACATCGTATCTGGGGTTGGCCGAATACCTCGTGGGCCCCGTGGCAAAGGTCTGGGCCAGGCTTGAGTCAAAAGCGACAAATGGAATTCCCTGCACCAACCTGGTGATGTGGAAATACCAGGAGAAACATCAATACGGATACCTCCAGATTGACTTCGCACCCGGCCTGCATGTCCGCACCTTTACCGAGCCGATTTACCGTTGTGCGGAAATTACCGGCAACTCCGCGAAGATTTTCATAGGTCGCGGCGAAGGACAGCTGTTGCGCCAGCCAGCGCTCATGGTCCGCGGCCGGGACCGAACCACCGTCTATGAGCTGATCAAGGACGACTGGAGGGACATCTACCCGGCCATGGCCCAGGACATGATCAGCGCGGTGCTTTTTGGAAAAGGGCCCCGATCAAACGCCGAGCTGGCCCGCAGTGCGCTTCGGCTGGCCCTTGCCGCAAAAAAATCAAGTGTAAAAAGGGAAGAGATACTTTTTGAGAGTGTTTAACCATTTTCCGTAATCGCATGAAATCCTTGTAAAAACACCCTGTAAAAAACTGTATTACTTCGGGTGCAATTAGTATCATGGTTTCCGGTTAGCGGCGTCCCGGGGCAACTTGAATTGAAAAGGGCTGACCACCAGGATCAGCCCAAAGGTAGATCGGCCTTGCGGCCGCTTTTTTATTTTTCCTTGTCCAGAATCCGCATGATCATCTCGACCATCCGCTCCTTGAAGTCCTCCGGCAGATCGGGCCAGGCCCCGATGATGAAGTCCAACTCAGCCGGAATCCCGCCTGTGCTCCGGTGCACACATAGAGCACACTTTCCGCGCAAGGAAGGGTCGGGAGAGTGTTCGGAAGATGTTGTGAAAGTGTCATCAGGCCGGCCGTGCACACCTCGAGAAGGCCCGTTGGTTGTGCGGGTTTGCGGGGTTTCGGTAGCGAAAGTGCCGTGGTTTTGTATGTGTTTTGTAATATCTTGGTACGGGTTCGACTCCCGCCGCCTCCACCATCAAGCTCTTTAAGCTCCGTCTCGATTTCCAATTGTTTTGCTCCGCGCCCCGGCCCGCCGCCGGTCTATCTCCGCTCCTCCGCAGATGACGCTTCCTGCTCGATCTCATCAATGGAGGGGACATACCATTGCTCGTCTCCCACGGAGTTGGGATCGAAGGCCTTTTTGATCCTGGCCTCCCAGAGGTGGTAGTTGTGGAGCTTGGGACCGTATACTTTCCAGGCGCCCGGCGGCAGGTTGGAGAGGCCGAGGCCCAGGGTGTGTTGGACCGTGGTCTCGGCGGAATCCTCGAGGTAGCGGGACCTTCCCTCGGCCTTGCCGTCGCGGCGGTCGAACATGGCGGCGGTCTCGCAATGCCCCCAGTTGGCGGTCCCTTCGTAGATCCCGCCCCACCCGATGTCGGACATGTCGTCCTTGAAAAAGCCCTGGTCAATGTACTTCTGCTTGCATTGCTTAGCGACCTCGGCCTGGCGGATGGCATTATCGTATTCCACGGGAGAGCCGTAGCTGGTGAGGAAATCGCCGCCGGCCCGGAAGGTGAGTGCGGTGGGAATGGACCGGACTCCCATGAGCCACCACCAGAATCCGTAGCCCGGGGCCTTGCTGAGATCGAGGAGGATGCACCCGTGTTCGAGGGCGATTTTGCGGAGGACTTTCTCCTGGTACTCGACCTCGCGCCGGGAGGGTGAGCTGAGCAGGGCCACGCCCAGGTGCTGGAAGGCCTTGAGCAAGGCCCGGAGGGGCTTGGACTCGAAGATCCGGTCTCCGGCCCGGGGCATGAACAGGTCCACGCCGGCATTGAGCGGGCTGCGGCAGAACCAGTAGGCGATCTCGGCGTTGCCGATCTCGTAGGAAATGTCGGCGTATTTTTGAAAGCTGGGGGCCACCACGAAAAACATCTTTTCCGTTTCCGGCGGCTCGGTTTTTACGTCAAGCAGTACGCCTTCGACGCGGGGCTCGCGGGGACCGTACCAGGGGAAGAGCTTGATGGCGCACTTGGTGAACACCCCGAGCGATCCCTGGGTCCCGGAAAAGCCTCTCATGATTCCGCGGAGGCTGGGTCCGGGCCCGTCTCCGCTGAACCATCCGGCGCCGGAGCCGGGTGATCCCAGTCGCAGGACCTCGCCATCGGGCAAGACCCACTCCACTCCGAGCGGGTTTCGGCCGCTGTATCCGGTGGATAGTCCGGTGCCGCCGTAGCCCCATCCGGAGGTGGCGCTGGCCAGGGGAGAGGTGTTGGGCCCGGCGCCGATGATGTGGCAGTTCAGGCCTTTTTTCATGGCCTCGGCCTGGAGCTGGGCGCAGCAGACATAAGGCTCCACCACGGCGAACTTGTTTTTCTCGTCCAGCTCGATGATGCGGTTCATGCGGCGGAGGTCAATCTGCAGCTCGCCTTCCTGGGACGGCCCTCCCCAGGCGGCCCAGCCGGTGCTGTGGGCCTTGAACTTAACCCGGTGCTGGTTGCAGGTCCGGACGATGGCCTGCACTTCCCCGGTTGTCGCCGGGAGGACCACAGCCGCGGGCCGCGGGATCCATTTCTGATTGGTGAGGTTCATTGCGGGCTGCCAGGCATAACCGTCCATGACCGCCGGCTCCTGCGAGATGTTCTCCTCGCCGAGAGCGTCGGCCAGCTCCCGGTACATGTCCTGAGGCAAAGAATTCATCTCATCCTCCCCATGAGGCGGCGATCAGATCAATCACGTCATAGACCTTCATCGGATCGCCGCTTTGCTTGAGCTCGTCCTTGAACACCCTTTCGCACCAGGGGCAGGCGGTCACGATGGCCTCCGCGCCCACGGACCTGGCCTCCTCGATCCGGTCGCGGGCCGTCCAGCCGGCGAATTCCGGAAAGGCCTCCAGCACGCCTCCACCCGCGCCGCAGCACCACGAATATTCCCTGATCCGCTCCATCTCGACCAGGTCAATGCCGGGTATGGAGCGGATCACGTCGCGGGGCGGATCGAAAATGCCCAGGTTGCCCATCTGCTTGAAACGGACCGGCCGGTGCAGCTTGTTGGATCCGCTCCAGCCGGCCTTGTAAATTTCTCCTCTCCGTCCCAGGTGGCAGGGATCGTGGTAGGTCACCCGCATGGGGGCGCACTTGCCCGGCTGGAGCCGGCCTTGCTTGATGAGCAGGTCCGCGTACTCCACGGCGTGCAGGATCTTCACTCCCGGGTCCAAGCCGTTTTTAGGGTAGAGGTATTTGAAGGTGTAGTAGCAATCCGAGCAGGGCGTGACCAGGAGGCTGGCGCCGGAGGCCTTGATCCTGGCGATCATGTCCTCGGCAAAGTTCCTCATCTCTCCCTGGTAGCCCATCTCGAACGCGCGGCCTCCGCAGCAGGATTCCTCCGGGCCGGCGGCCCCGAGGTCCACGCCCGCGTTCCGGAACAGCCGGACCCAGTTGCGTACTGTTTGGCGCAGATCCTCATCGTATGAATACCTGCACCCGGCATGGAAAAGGACTTCCACCTGCTGGGTGTTGATGTCGAGCAGATCGAGGTCTTTGGCCCAGGCGCCGCGGTCCGCCTTGAGCAGGCCCAGGGTGTTGTCTTCCTTTTTCATGCTCTCGATCATGAGCAGGTGTTCGGGGAGCACGTATCCCTCGCTCACGCACCTGGCCCGCAGGTCCAGGAGCACGTCGGCCAGGTCAATGTCATCGCGGTAGGCCTGGCATGAGACCTGGCAGGCGCCGCAGAGCTGGCAGCGGTAGATGATCTCCATCACCGCCTCGGTGATCTCGCTCCTGCCTTCGAGAATGGAGTTGGCGGCGATCAGCTTGCCCCCTCCGGAGTAAGCGTGGAAGTTATAGCGGTCCACCGACGGACAGACCTTGGCAAACCGCCAGCTCTTGATCTGGGCCATGGGGACCCACTTGCAATGAGAGCACCGCGAGCAGCCCTCCATGTCGTTTTTCAGCGCGGCCAGGTCGTTCATGGCCTATGCCTCCTTATTGAAACAAAGCTTGCCGGGGTTCATCACGCCGCGCGGATCGAAGATGTTCTTGATTTTCCTGAGCGCACTGACGGTATCCGGACATTGGGCGTAGGCCAGCTTTGACCAGGGGCCATAGGGTCGGGAGAAGAACCCCCCTAAATCCAGGCAGGCCCTGCCGGCGCGATCAAAGAGCACCGGAACCTTATCGGTGTCTTCCGGGCTCGTTGGGTCGTGCATCAGGTTGAATTCGAGATGGCAGCCGGTCCCGTGCCTGATGGGCTGGATGTACGCGCCCATATTTTCCCGGGCAAACCCGAGCTCCCGGGAGAGTCCGTCCATGGCCCGGATAAATTCGGGCGTCCGGTCCAGGGTGGTCAGGAAGAAGACGTCCTGACAGGCCCCTCTTTTTCGGAGCTTCCAATAAGGCTCCTCGCTGGGCCGGCTTACCAGGTCTACCATTCGATCGGCGGCCACGCCCTTCAGGTTCCGCCGGGGCGTGAGGTTGAGCTCACGGGCGATCTCGGCCAGGTCTTGTTCCATGTAATCCAGCCGCTCCTCGGGAAGATGGGTCAAGCCGGACAAGGAATAGAGGAGCGTCCAGGGCGGGAGGTCCTCCTGGTCGAGGCCGGCGATGGCGGCGAGGTTGACATTGTTCAAGATGAGGCAGGCGTCGGGGAGCTTGCGCCAAAGAATCTTATAGGTGAAATCAATGAGCTCGTCCGGGGTTTGGCCGGCCACGAAATAACCCTTGCGCAGCGCGGGCATGAGCTCGAGCTTGATGGTCGCCCAGGTGGCGATGCCCAGCGAGCCCTGCGCCCCCTGGATCAAGCGGGCGATGTCGGTCTGGGCCGGACCCATTGGCACTTTCTGGGCCTGGCCCGAGGCCCATTGCTCATCGAGCGAGCCGGGGCCCGCGGCGTTGCCGGTCCGGAACAGGTCGCCCGTGCCGAAAACCAGTTCGAGGCAGCACAGGGGGTCAATCGCGTCCCAGTTGTATTTAGGCCCGGTGGTCGGCTCTCTTTCGAGCAGGCTGGCCACGACCGACTTGTTCTGGCGGGGAGTGAGGGGCATCTCAAGCCTTAAGCCGTGCTTTTCGACCTCGGCCTGCAGCTCGGCGAAGGTCACGCCGGGCTCGATCATGGCGACCTTGTTGCGCTGGTCAACGCGGCGGATGGCTTTCATCTCCGAGAGGTCCACGATGACCGCTCCGGGCACGGCCGGCACGGTGTCTCCACGCGAGCGCGGGCCGCGGGAGGAGCACGGGACCAGGCAAAATCCCTGGTCATTGGCGAGCCTCACCAGTTGCCGGACTTCGTCGAGGCCGCGCGGCTTGACAATGCATTCCGGCCGCTCGCCTTTGACAAAGCTTGAGTCGAAGCTGTAAGCGATGAGCGCGTCTTCATCCGTGACCACGCGCTCGGGGCCCACGATCCGGGCCAGGTCTTCTTTGTTTACCATGGCTTCTCTCTTTTTACGTTACCGGCCCAACAGCCGCTTGCGGGCCTGTTTAGCGGCCGTGGCGGCGGTCCATCTCAGGAGCGGGGGCCTCTGATCCAGGAAGGCCTGGGCGAGCGCGTCCGCCGTCCTGCCCGCCTGGTCCCCGTCCACCGCCTTGAAAACCCCGGCCATGAACGCGGAGACGGCCTCCGGGTCCCGGGCGTGAACGTCATTGACGTAACCCGCCACGACGTTCAAGGCCCGGCCCAGACCCTGGCCATATTTGGACGCGGACTCGCGGTCCAGGCCGGAAAGGATCGCCGGGGAATTGAGCAGAAGAAGGGTGATGACCGCCTTCGACACTTTGGGCAGGGCCTCCATGAGCCGGGCCTTTTTCGCGGCCAGGAGCGCGGTGTCCCGGTCATGGGCGTCCATGAAGGACTTGAGGTATGGAGTCGCGGCGGACAGCAGCAAGGCCATCCCTTCCATCGTTTCCGGATCGGTGAGCGCGGGCATCATACGGAAAGCCTTTTCAAGCGCGTCGTCGAGAGAACTCAAGTCTTCCATCGCGCTGACCGCGTCCTCCAGGTCCGCGAAAAGCTCGGCCTGGTTCTCGTACTTCTTGTCGGTCACGGCCTTGGACAGTTTCAGGAACTCGTCGAGCGCGCCCGTGCGGAACGCGGTTTCGAGAAAATCCCAGACGATCTTGGTCTGTCCTTCCATGCGCATTTCTCCTTGTGTGCCGGTCCGCGTTTTCATCCGTGCTTGATGATTATTCCGGCGCCGCCGCCGGGGTAGCGGAAAGCGATGGCGTCGGCCTCGCACACGGCGTAGCAGGCCGCGCATTCCAGGCACAGCTCCTGGTAGCGGGGGGACAGCCTGGCCTTGTCCTTCACCGCCCAGAGATTGGCCGAGCACACCAGGGCGCAAGCGCCGCAGCCGTTGCACCGGGATTGATCGTAGGTTATGAATTCTCCGGGATCCGCGCCCTCCACCTTGAAAGTCAATTTCAAGAGGCTCACTCCGGTGAAATCTCCGCCCTTCACGTTCTTTAGGTCCATTTCATTCCTCGCTTTCGCTGATGCTGAAAAAAACGAAGGCCGCGCCTTTTCAGGGCAGTCCCAAAAACCTGCCGACCAATGACCTGATGACCCGATCGGGGATGATACGGGGGAGCTTCTTTTTAATCGAGCCGCTGATCATTGCCCCGATCCTTTCGCGGTTCTCGGTTGATATTCCCTTGCCCAGGGGCACGATGTTCTGGTTGGCGAAGTCGGAGAGCTCGGGGAGCAGGTCGAGCAGGTGCCCCAGGTGGTCGTTGAATGTCTTCATATGGTCGTCGCTCCAGTCGAACACGGGGCTGGGGAAGTTCAGGGACTGGACTTCGCCCAGGAACAGGACCATTTTTTTCATGAACTCGGGATCGAAGGCCGAGTTTTTCCAGAGGTTGACGTACTCCTGGCCGTACTCATACTCCCTGCCGACCGGGGACTCTTTCCATTTGCGCTCATAAGCGGAGAGGGCCTTCTCGGAGACGTCTCCCGCGGAAATGGCCTCGGCGGCGGTCTCGGCGGCCATTTGTCCGGTCAGGCAGGCGTGCCAGATGCCCTCGCCCTCGAGCGGACAGGGGAATCCGCCGGCGTCTCCGACCAGGATGACCCCGTCGCTAAAGGTCTTTCCGGGATGCGGCATCCAGGGCAGGAGGTGGACCTGATACTCGCGGAGCTCGGCGTCCACGGCCCGGCACATGGCCTGGAACGCCGGGATCTTCAAAATCCTCTTGACCATGTCCAGGGGATGGGTGTCCCATTTGTCCAGCCATTGGCCCAGGCCCAGGTGGAAGCCGTCGCGGAAGTTCACCTGGTACGCGCCGCAGTAAGGCCCGAACCAGACCATCTCGGCCGGTCCGATGACGTCGTCCATCCTCTGCTCGTTGCAGGAGAAGTCGAGCTGGGGCACGAGGGTTATCTGGTCCTTGTTCCATCGCTTCCTGATCCCGGAGGCAATGGCCACCAGCGAATGGGCCCCGTCCGCGCCGATCACCACGTCGGCCTCGATCTTTTCTCCCTTTTCGGTCACCAGCCCGCGGACGCGGCCTTTGTCCTTGATCACGTCGGTGATCAGGGTCGAGGTCCGGAGCTCGGCCCCGGCGTTACAGGCGAGGTTGGCGAGAAGCGGGTCCAGGTCGGAGCGGTAGATGCTGGTCCCGGTCATGCCGTAGCCGTGTTCCTTGTGCCGGATGCGGCGGTCATCCTTCGGGGTCTTGGCCGTGGAGATGGTGGTGACGAGGCGGTCGTCGGCGTCGGTGATCTTGAAGTAGCAGAAGTGGATCTCGCGGTAGGAATCGAGCTCGACGATCTCGTCCATGATGAACGGGAAATCCCGCCACCACCGCTGGCCCAGGCCGCAGCCGGAGGCGTTCTTCTCGCCCGACTTGCGGCCCCGCTCGAAAAAGACGGTCTTGAGTCCCAGCTCGGCCGCGGTCCTGGCCGCGTAGGCCCCGCCGGGGCCGCCGCCGGAAATTGCAATGTCGTATTTAGCCATGTTCATCTCCTCCGTCCGGATTCTGTTGCCGTGGATGTCATTTCTTAACCAGGATGCGGGGCCTTCCCGCCCGGTTTTCCACCTTTTTTCCCTGGACCTGGACCAGCAGGGGCGAGTTGGGGACCTGTAATATCTCTTGCAGAAACTCCCGGTCCAGTCCCTCGGGCCGGTAAAAATCATAAGGCACGCAGCCGAAGGTCTCGATGAGATATGCGCCGGCCGGCAGGCCGGTCACCACGATTTTATCCGCGGCGTATCCGAGGTCGCCGGGAAAGTTTTCCGGGGGATGGGCCGCCGACTCATCGTCATCGTAAGTGGAATAGGCCTTGCCGTCGGTCAGGAACTTGGGATCGAACCTGGTGAACTGGATCTGGGTCCCCTGCTCTCCGGTGACCAGGCGCCACTCGTCCTTGGCCTCGTTGAATTCGCGCTCGGACTCGTCCATGTTTCCGTCAATCGTAAAGCCGCCCGGATTCACGGAATTGTAATAGCGCATGCCCTTGGCCTCGGGCGAGAGGTCGGTGCCGAAGGACAGGGTCATCTCGGTAATGAGGGACCCGGGATCAAAGGGAACGTCCACGCTGGTAGTGGTCAAGGTGAGGGTGTCAACCATGATGTTGTCAAAGTAAAAGCGAGGCCCCTTGATTTTCAGGGGCAGCAGCGGATACATGGTGGAGTGAGTGAGGACCCGCACCGGCCCGGGCTTGTAAGCGTCCACGCCGCCGCTCACGATCTTTTCGTTGATGGGGACCTTGATCCGGCCGCCCAGAAAACTGATCTCGCCCCTGATCTTCTGGCGGTCCAGGATGTTCTTGCCATTGCCGCCGGCTTCGGGAAGCACCCACAGCTTGTTGATGAAGATGGTGGGGATGGGCTTTTGTTCCTGCTCGTTGATGATCGCGTCGTAACCGTAGGTGGGGAAGCGGAAGTTGAACACGCCTCCCTTGTCAACCAGCACGGTAACGGGCGGGAGCGCGGGCAAAGAGGGAGCGGCCGGGAACCTCGCCACGTACGCCCATGTCTTTCCGCCGCTCACCGGATCGGTAAGCTCGACGGCGACGGCCAGGTCCGCGCCTTCCGGCTTGAGGCCTTCCGGGGCCTGGCCGCCCGCGTCCCGGGCCATGAAGACCACCAGGTCTTGCCGGTCCAGGACGCCGTTGGCCTGGTCCGCATTGGCCTCCGGGCCGCGGGTCAGGATGAAGGTCCCGTCCGGGGTCAGCTCGTCAATCTGGAAAAGAACGGGACTGAAGCTTCCTTTTCGGAACGAGTACACCGCAAGCTTGTTCAAGGAAGCGCCCTGCAACGGGGCCAGCAGCTCGCCGGGGACCTCCACCGGCTCGTAGTAGCGGCCGTGGCCCTTGCCATTTCCCTCCGCTCCCGCCGCCGGCAAGGGCCCGCACCATAAGGCCGCCAACAGCAGCATCAAGCCCGCGCCCAGGCGCCCCGGATTATTCATGTTCCCATCTCCCTGCTTCATTTGTCAGTCCCGCCTATTTCATCTTCTCCTTCAGTCGCATGAGGAGCGGCGGAACGACTTTCCGGTAATCGCCCACCACCCCATAGTGCGCATATGAAAAGATGTTCGCGTCAGGGTCCTTGTTAATGGCGATGATCGTCTTCGAATCCTGGCAGCCGGCCATGTGCTGGGACGAGCCGGACAAGGCCACCGCCAGGTAAAGGTCCGGCCGCACCATCTTGCCGGTGAGCCCGACCTGTCGCGATGATGGGACCCAGCCGGCATCGCACGGCGGACGGCTTGCGCCCGTTGCCCCCCCTAAAACGCCGGCCAGGGCGTCGAGCAGCTCAAAGCCTTCCGGACCTCCGATGCCCCGGCCGCCGCTCACCACCACCCGGGCATCTTCCAGGGGCACGCCCTCCGCCTTTTCCCTGACCCTGGCCGCGGTCCGGCTTTTCGGGACCGAGTCGTCAATCTCCACGGATACCGTCACGACTTCTCCCCGCCTTGAGGCATCGGGTTTCCGGGCCTTCATCGCCTTGGCGCGGACCGTGGCCATCGCCGGCTTCAATGAGGAAACCTCAATTGCCACCGCCTTTCCTCCGAACACCGGACGCGACATCCTGACCCTGCCCGCATCCGGGTCCCATTCGACCTTGGTGCAGTCCATTGCCAGGCCCGCGCCCAGCCGGCAGGCCAGCCGCGGAGCCAGGTCCCGGCCCATTGAAGTCTGGCCGATCAAGACCAGCTCCGGCCCGATCCTGCATATCAACTCCGTGATCGCCTTCAGCCAGGACTCGGGCTGGTATTGGGTCAACTTCGGATTCTGGAGAAGGTAGACACGGTCCGCGCCGGAAGCGATGGACTCCTGTGCCAGGGGCTCCATTCCCTCGCCCAGCAGCGCGATCTCCAGGGGGCCGCCCATTTGGTCCGCTATGGTCCGGCCGCCTCCCAGCATCTCCGTGGTGGAGGCAGAGAGGCCGCCGTCCCGCCGCTCGCCAATGACGATCACCGCTTGGCTCAACTTGCCGCCCCCGCCCAATCAGATATTGCAATCATTGCAGATGACCTCGGCCAGCTTCTCGCCCGCCTGCTCCGGCGTCTCCCCCGCGACCATCTCGCAGACCGTGTCCCGGGCCGGGATGAACAGGTCCCGAAGCTCGGTGCGCCGTGGCGGGGGCCGTTCCATGCCCAGGTCGCCCGCCGTCCACTCCAAGACCGGTTTCTGCTTGGACCGCATGATGTCCGGCAAGGTGATCTGCCGGAGCGATCCCAGCTCGTTGGTCACGGTCACGACGCACGGCATCGAAGCCTCAACCACCTCGATGCCGTCATCCGCCACTCTCTCCACCGTTAGCGTCCCGCCATCCGCTTCGATCTTGCGGGCCACCGTGATACAGGCAACGCCAAGCAATTCTGCCAGGGCCGAGCCGGCCACTCCCCGGTCCCAGTCCGCGGCCTGGCGGCCGGTGATAACCAGATCGAAACCGCCGATTTTGTTGATGGCCGCGGCCAGGACCTGGGCCGTCCCGAAGCCGTCAAGGTCATCGAACCCGCTGTCCTCCACCAGGTAAAGAGCGTCCGCGCCGGCGCTCAAGGCCTTTTTCAGAACCGGCCGGGACAGCTTGCGGCCCACGCTCAACGCCAAAACCTCGGCCCCTTGATTGTCCTTTAGCCGGAGCGCGGCCTCGATGGCGTTCTCATCGAAAGGGCTGACCACGGGGGGAGTTCCCGGTGGAGGCACCACCTTTTTTTGCTCCCGATCCACCCGGAAGGAGGAAACCGGCATTTCGGGATCCAACACCTGCTTGACGCATACTATTATTTTCATGCGCTCACCCGGCCTTGCCCCTGGCGCCGGTTTTCGCCTTCGGGCGCTTTCTCCCGCCCTGGGCAACGCCAGGCTCCGTCCCCTGCCGCAAGAGACGGGAGGTCAATTCCTTGGTGTGCCGCTTCAACCTCTCCATGTACTCCTGGGAATCGCCGTCCAGGTTCAACAGGGCGCTGATGAATTGCTTGTTCGTGAACAGGCCCCAATACAGCATGCTCAAGGACACGAAAGTGAGCGGCAGGTCTATGCCGCGGCGCCGCTCCTTCGCCACGATCGCTTCAACCTGCATCGCCCATTGGCGCAGTCGGGGGGCCAATTGCTCCCATTCCACCCGGCGCAGGGCCGGGTCCTGCTCCAGCCATTGCCGGAAAAACAGGAGCGGAAAGTTGGGGTTTTGGCGCAGGGTCTCGAACAGCTCGTCAATCAGCTCGTTGATGGAATTGTCGAGCGTGGCCTCGTCGCCGAGATCGAGCTTCAGCATCTTTTGGATATGGCGGTTGATCATGGCGGTCACCGGCATGATGGACCGCTCGAGGATGAGGTTATAAAGCTCGCTCTTGCTTCCGCAATGGTAGTGAAGGGTCTGGATCGAGATCCCGGCCCGGGCCGCGATCTGGCGGGTGGAGGTGCCGTCATAGCCCTGTTTGGCGAAGAGGGCTTCGGCCTGGTCAATGATTCTTTCCCTGGAATCTTTTAGTTTCGCTGGTTCCGGCATTCCGCTTCCCCCGTCGTCAATCAATTGATTGATACATACCCGAAATGGAAATCAATGTCAAGAGAAATTTTTGAGGAATGTTCAGGGGCGTGGAGGAAAGCCTGATTCTTACTGCTCAGAAAATAGGGCCGCTCTGTCAGCGGTAGGGGCAGGCCCCCGTGCCTGCCCCCTGCCGGGGCGCCCACGGGGGGACCGCCCCTACACCGCATTTTCATGATTTCAGGGCGCTTCCAAGCGACGAGAGGAGCTATCTATTTCATTGTCCCCTTTCGCCGACGGCCAACCAATCAAAGGAGGACGACCCGGTCGCGGCCGCGCCGTTGATGGAAGCGAAGTTGACGGTACATCCGGCGGCGGTCACATTGGAAACAGCGGCGGGCGTGAAGAAGAGCCCTCCCACTGCACTATCAGGGGCGCCGACGATTCTGGCCTGATAATGAACGAGCCTCGGGCCCGCGGCCACGAGCAGCGCGGGCATGAGCCCGGCCATCATAACAGCCATCAGCAACATCTTGCGTTTCATGTCAGCCCTCCTTGCTCGCCCAGGGCATAATAGCCGAAGCCGGCGCTTCCGGATGCGGCGTTGCCGGACTGGGAAGCAAAGATCACGTCGAACCCGTCGGCGGTGACGTTCAGGATTTGCGCGGGCGCGAAGGTCTTCCCTCCGATGGGTGCGTCAAGATGGTTTATTATCACGCGCGGCGGCCCGGTAAAACCCGGTCAAAGGCCACGTGGATGGTGGCCTGGAAATCGGTGGAAATCGGGGTCGGGTCTGGACATGGAAATCGGCGGAAATCGGGGTCGGGTCTGGACATTGGACATTTGGCAAGGCATTGAAGGGATGTTTAATCAACCCTTAGAGGGTTGTTCGGTGGTGATGGGATGATGTCCCGGGGTAGTCCGGGGACGGCCGAGCCTGGGCTATCTTATTTTGGCCCTTTCAGGGCTGAAGAATAAGAGCCAAACAGGTTGAAACAGTAGAAGCGGCTTCATAACCCTGACAAGAAAATTAATAATAATATTCATGAGGTTCAAGATTCGGAAAACCCGGAAATCATCCTGGAACTCCTGAATATTCTTGTTAATTATCTTTTCATCCGAGATGGTTATCCTGGTTATGAAACCAGCTCTTCACTAGTTGCAGGACCGCGTTCACATGGTCCTGCCGCCGTTTAAGTAGATCACCCGGCCTTGGATGCAGCTCGCCGCCTTGGTCACCAGGAACAGGGCCATGTTGGCGATGTCGGCTGGCCGGCGGACGTAATTAATATTCGTTCACTCGTCCAGCCATTTTTTCAAATCGGGGTGGAGGAGTTTTTGGATTTCAGGTTGGTTCATGTTGTCGGGGGTCACCAGGGTTTCGCCGGTGTCCACCATTTTTTGGTAGGGTTGATGGTTCAAATGGGCGACTATGGTTTTGACTCCGAGGTATCCCATCTGAAAGGGGTCCTGTAAAATAAGGCCGTCAATCTGGCCCTTTTTCATGGCCTCGATCAATTGTTGCGAGGTGTCAAATCCCACGAACTTGACCTTGCCCGCCCAGCCGTTGTCCTGCAGGGCGCGCAACATTCCAAAGGTAGTGGATTCGTTGGAGCAGAAAATGCCGTCCATGCCCGGTGATCCATCCGGGGCCTTGAAGCGGGTGAGCAGTCCCTCGCCGGCCTGGAAGGCGGACTCGTTGGTTGCTCCGCCGTATTGATTTTCACTGAGGACCTGGATGCCGGGGTATTTCTTGACGGCGTCCAGCCATCCGCGCTCGCGCTCCAGGGTGCTGGCCGAACCGACATGGCAACGCAGCATGATCACCCTGCCCTTGCCGTCGAGGAGCCGGGAAAGATATTCGCCCGCCATGAATCCGCCCTTGTAATTGTCGGTGGCGACAAAGGAAATTAAATCCTGGCCTTGCAGGGGGGAGTCAATGATGACGACGGGAATTCCGTTACGCGCGGCGTTGCTCACCGGGGCCCTGAGCGCCACATCATCAAGGGGGGCGAGCACAAGGCCGGAAACGCCGCGGACGGTCAAATCCTCGACCACTTTGATCTGGGCCTCACGGTCATCTTCCTTGAGCGGGCCTTTCCAGATGATGTCAACGTTCAATTCGCGTGATGCCTTTACGGCGCCGGCGTGGATGGACTTCCAATACTCGTGAGTGCTTCCCTTGGGAACGACCGCGATCACGATCTTTTGAGTGCTCTGGCCGGAGTCCTGCGCCTGGTGGCATCCCGCCAGCCAGGCAACAAGTACAAGGCCAAGCGTGATGGAACGGAGCTTACGCATGGGATGATCTCCTTTATTGAAACATTTTCCTATGGACGGGGTTTTTTCTCAAGCTGAAGGGATTTTGTATTATTGAATATCAGATGGCATTGACGGCGTTTGTTTCGCCCCTTCAGGGCTTAAGAAGATATTATGGCCGCCGATATCCCAGGGTAGGCCGCGGACGGCCAACCCTGGGCTATCTTATTACCGCCCTTTCAGGGCTGAAGATTAAGAGCCGATCAAGTTGACTTCACTTTGCCCCCTTGTTAATTTGAGCAGCGGTCGTTTCCGATTTCGTTTTTACATGCCATGTACCTGCTTGAACAACCGACATTATGCATGGTGGTCGGCGTGCCGGCCAGCGGCAAAACGTCTCTGTCCCAGGCGCTGTGCCGGGAGATTGTCAATGCGAGCTACCTCTCCAAAGACCTGATCCAGTCCGAATTCACCAGGGATGAGCGTGTCACCGGAGAGACCTATTCTCTGATCCGGCGGCCGGCATTCAACATCCTGGTAAGGTTCGCGGACATCCATCTGGCGCTGGGCAAAATTCCTATTATAGATGCGCCGTTTTCGATCAACCACTGGCGGTCGGACGCATTGAGCGATTGGGTGTCGCCGTTTCGGGCCACGGCCAAAGAGCGTCATGCGCGTCTGTCCATAGTAAGGTGTGTCCCGCCGGACGAGAAAACACTCAGGCTCAGGCTCGAGACGAGGGGTTATTCATGGGACCAATGGAAACTGGCTAATTGGCCTGAATTCATGGAGAGGGAACCTTTCCGCTTCCCGATAGCTCATGATGACGTTTACGAAGTTGTCAGCGATGTGCCGGTAAAGGAGATGACTCAAGACGTTTTAACCAATCACCTGTTTGCGGTGCCTGGCACCAACTTAATTAACTTAACGATTGCTTGAGGCATCGCATGGGGACCGGTCACATGGTGCGGCCGCCGTTTAGGTAGATGACCTGGCCCTGGATGTAGCTGCCGGGTTGGGTCACCAGGAACAGCGCCATGTTGGCGATGTCGTCGGGCTGGCAGACGCGGTTGAAGGGCATTTTGGCGGAGATTTGGGCCATGTCGTTGACCTTGACCAGCTTGCGGCCCATGTCGGTCTCGACCAGGCCGGGGGCGATGGCGTTGACGTGGATGTTGTGCGACGTTTCCTCGGCGGCCAGGACCTTGGTGAGCGCCTCGACGCCCGCCTTGGCCACGGCATAGGGCCCGCCGGTCGGCGGGTTCATGCGGGTGATGGAGGAGGAGAGGTTGATGATGTGTCCGCCCTTTTGCGCGCGCATCAGGGGCAGGACCTCGCGAATGCAAAGATACGGCCCGTAGACGTCGGCCTTCATCACCTTGTCCCATTCCTCGAAGGTGGTGTCGTGGATGAAATGGCCCCAGGACGCGAGTCCGGCGTTGTTGACCAGGATGTCCACCCGTCCGAATTCCTGCTTGATCCGGGCAAAGGTCTCGGCTACCTTGTCCGCGTCGGAAACGTCGCAATGATAGGCCCGGGCCTTCACTCCCAGCTTCTCGATCTCCCCCTTCACCTCGGCCGCGGGCGCTTCCTGCTTCCGATACAGCACCGCCACGTCCGCGCCCGCCCCCGCGAGCTTCAACGCGATCGCCCTGCCGATGCCCCGGCCGCCGCCGGTAACTACCGCCACTTTGCCTTGCAACTCCATTCCCTCCTCCTTCCAATGCCTGCAACTGGAACCATAACCCGCACCATCATCCCCGACCAGAAGATCAGAAACAAGGATGTCAAGGATTTCAAGGATAAGTTCAGGGATTTTTTTATCCTGATTATCCTTAATATCCTTGTTTCTTTTTCTTGAAAGGGTTATGAAACCAGCTTTAATTGTAAATCAAGTACACGGCAAAAACAGCGAACAGACTCAGCAGGGCGCACGGAAGCCACCACGTCAGGCGGGCGCGCGGGGTGGAATATTTTTGGGCGGCCAGGAGCGGCGCGAAGATCATGATCTCCAGGATGAAGCCCCTGATGCTGCGGGGATCGAGGACGATGGAGGCGATGCCGCTCAGCGTGCGGGAGTAATAAGCGGTCGGGATGAGCTGCACGGGCGAGAGCCAGCCGCGGTCCGTGAGCGGCCATAACAGCGGGACCGGCGGGCCGCAGCCCATGAGGTAATCCAGCAGCGGGTGCGTGAGCGCGGCGAGGCCGAGAGTGAGCGGCAGGACCGCGCCGCCCCTCTTGCCCCCGCGTGAGACGACAAGCCAGGCAACGGCGGCCAGCGCCAGGGCGATTGCGATCGAGTGGCTGGCGCCGCGGTGCGGATTCATGCCCGCCGGCTTGAACAGAATCCAGATCACGATGTCCAGGTCGGGCGCGACGGCAAGGGCCAGGGCGGCAATGGTCACCTCGGGAGAGAACAGCATTTTCCGCCGCTCACCCTGGGCGGGCACGCGGGATGCGGCGACGCCGGCGAGGGCATGTCCTAAAACGGAGGCCATGTGGGAATGCACCGTAGGGACTGATGGTTATTTTTTCCCCGCGACCATAAGAATGAATTTCTTCAGCTCAAGAAAGGCCTCGGAAGCGAATGGCCAGTATTTGGCCAGGGCAGCTTCTCCCAGGCGTTTTTCGGGGACCTCGCGGGAGGCAAGGAAGGCGTGGACCCTTGCCTTGGAGATATTGTTCGGCTTCTTCAATCCGGTTTCGTCCAGACAACGGAAGTACTCATTGAGGCAACTGATGGCGGGATCATGTTTGACGCTTTCCAGGCAAAGATCTTCCAGCATTCCTTTCCTGCCGGCCCCGGGCAGAACCATCACGACAACGGCGGGCGAACCTCCCTCAAGCTGCAATTGCTTCTTGGGGCAGGGATACCCGTTCTTTTTCAGGGAACCCTGGACACTCTGGAAAGCCCCCTTGGCGTCATTATCGGCGTCTCTTTCAATTCCTAGAGTCTTGATCTGGTCCGCGCCTGGAAGGGCCTGCAAGGTTCTGAGGCGGGCCGGCAGGTTAGGTTTGCCTTGATAAGTCAAGACTTGAATCTCAGGTATCTTGAGATGAGCAAGGAGCGCCTCAAAGAATTTGATTTCTTCCTTTCCTTCCACGAGCAGGACGTGAGGGCTGACAATCCGAGTGTCATCAATAGGCTCCAACCGCGGGGAAGAAACGGAGGGGATATCAATATTGCCGGCCACCGCTACCTGATCTCCCAATTGGCTTCGATGGCGGTCTCGATTATTTCACGGTCCAATACAACGGGCTTGACTTCCTGTTCCTTCCGATCCAGCCGGATCAGTTGGAAGTCATAGTTCTTGTCTTTGGCAAAGGCCCGGTGAGCGGCCTTGATGCATTCGAGACTGTGGGTCGTTGCGAAGAGCTGGGTATTATTTTCTTTCGCGGCCTTGGCCAGGGCTGACCAGACCTTGCCCAGGATGGAGTGGTGAAGTCCGTTTTCGATCTCGTCAATAAGCACTACTCCGCCCGGAGCGCTGTAGATAGTCAACGCGTAATTGGCCAGCATCATTATGCCGTTGCCCAGCAGTGGCAAGGGCGTTAACTTGGGAGCTCCGATGTCTCCATATAGTATTGTGTGGTTGGCCTGGGGGACGGCTTCTATATTCTTCAGTCTTGGGTCAATGATATTAAGGATGCGCACGATATTTTTCGATTTCTTGTCCACGACCAACTGTCCAAATTGCTGGGCCAGAGCTTCATAATCCGGATGCTGATGGGTCAAAAAAAACGTCAGAAAGTCGGGATTAGGCATTCCAGGAACAACCCTGGAGCGGGTTTTCGAAAATACCAAATAATAGGACCCCTTTTTCGCTCCGGTCTTATGGGAAAGCTCCAAGACTTTACCCGATTCAAGCGTTTCCATGACCGCGGAGGAGTCATAACCTTCTTTTGCCAAAAAGTTGTGTGCCCGATTGATATCTTTGATGTCCGTAACTACTTTAAATTTGACTGCGCGCGTTGTACCGTTTTTTAGAGTCGCCTTAAATAAAATGGAACCGGAGGTATTGAAATCCTTGAAGATCAGTTCAAAAGGACCGTCCTCAGAAACAACTGGCTTTAGGTTGATGCTCTCTATTCCTCTTTTGTCATTAACGACGAGCGCGAGAGTGGGATTGTTTCTCGCGGAAAAAAGGAACAGCGCCTCAAGCAATGAGGTCTTGCCCGATCCGTTCTTTCCCGCCAACAGGTTAATCGTCTTCAGGGAACTGAGCTTGAATTCCGTGAAACACCTGAAGTTCGATATTTCAAAAGTTTTATACATTCAAGATCCCGGCCCCGTCTTGCTGGAGCGGATATTGATTCAATCATGCCAGTATGGTTCCGCCCTGTCAAGCAATCTCCAGGCGCGAAACCGGCGACCAATGCCGGTCTACTTTTTCTTGAGCATGCACTCCTCGCTGAGCTGTCCTTTCTTTTTGTACTCGACGAAGAGGCGGCCCCACTGGGAATCTTTTTTCCAGCGGTCGTAGATGCGGCGTTCCTTGAGGGGCCAGTGGATGAAGTCGTGGTTCATCTCGGAGACGAGGATGGGGATTTTGACGAGCCAGGTCTTGAAGATGAGGTCCTGGAAGACTTTGGTGGGGCCGTACCAGGAGAGCCACCCGAGGAACTTGTGGAAGCTTTGTCCGACCTCGAAGCCCCAGTTCTGTCCCGCGATGGAATCGCCGACGGTCTCGATCTCGCGGGGGTCGCCGATGCCGAGCTTGTCCTCGTGCGCGATCCGGATGTAGTCAATTTTGAGGGGGTCAAAGCCCATGAGCTTGGCCGCGACCGCGTCAATGGCGACCTGGTCGGCGGAGGCCAGGATGACGTTTTTCTCGACGGGGGTCATGGTGCGGGGTCCGGGTCCGTTGCCGGCCATGGTTCCGTCCATGACGGCGAAGACGCCGGGATGGATTTCCTTCTGGATGGCGAGCAGGTCGGCGAGGACCTCGTGGATCCAGGTGTGGGTGTAGTGGCGGTGGTTATAGAGGAGCCCGCCGAAGGCGTTTTTCATGGCGCCGGTGGTCTGGGTGTAGATGTGGCACTTGACGGTGGGGAGGTGGACGATGTTTTTGCCCTGGAAGAAGTCGGGGATTTTGATGCCGTCGGGGTAGATGTGGTCGAGCGCGTGCATCTTGGCCTCGGGCTGGTAGACGACCCACTTCATGTCGCTCGGCTTGTAGTTGTATTTGACCGGCACGTCGTAGCCCTTGAACAGGGGCACGTAGCAGTTGAGGTCCTCGCCCTTGTGGGTGTCAATCACCACGGTCTCGTTCTGCACGCAGACCAGGTCGTTGAAGCCCATTTTGCGGAGCGCTAAGATGGTGCCCTCCATCTGCCAGGGCGTGGTGTTGGCGGAGGGCATGGGGTAATGCCAGGAGATGTTGTCCTTGATAATGGTGGGGACGGACGGGTCGAGCGCGTCCCTGGCGCCCGCGAGGTCAAGGAGCCTCCCGTAATCGGCGAGCACGGTCTCGGGTTTGGTGAAGAGGACGGCAACTTTGGCCTTGGTCATGTTTTACCTCTCTTTTCTCAAGACAATTGGCGCATAAAATAGGGTAACCCGGCGGCCCTGAAAGTTCCAGCGGGCCCGCGCGCCGTCCGGCCGCCATTGAATAATTCCGGTTTTAGCATGTATTATAATCATAGAGGCAATGAAACGGCTGTTGTTATTGCGGCTGCTGGTTTTTCTGGCGGCGTTCCTGTTGTTTCAGGTTGAGCTGATTATCGGGAAGGCGATCCTGCCGGGATTCGGCGGGAGCTACATGGTGTGGAGCGCGTGCGTTTTTTTCTTTCAGGGCGCTCTCTTGCTCGGATACTCTTACGCGCACGCGGCGGGACGGCTGCTCAGCGCCAGGAAGTACGGTTACGCGCAGATTGCGCTCGTGTTCCTGCCCGTGCTGTTTTTCCCGATTGACCTCACCCCCATCGCCAGTCCCGAGCACCGCCTGCCCTTCGTGGCCGAGATCGGGCTGTTGCTGTTTACCAGCGTGGGCATTGCTTTCTTCGTGCTCTCCACCGTCAGCATTGTCACCCAGAAGATACTGGCGGCCACTGACCTGCCGGAGGGGGCCAATCCCTATTTCCTGTACGGCACTTCCAACCTGGGCTCGTTCCTGGCCCTGCTCACCTATCCTTTCCTGGTCGAGCCCATGCTCGACCTGGATACTCAGCTCGACGTCTGGGAAATCGGATACGTCATCATGGCGCTCATGCTTTCCCTCGCGATTGTCATGCTTAACCGCCGGTTGCGGGTGGAGCAAAAGCCGGCGCCCGGCGCGCCCCCGGCCCCCGCGACCGCGAAGCGCGACCTCCTGCGCTGGTTCCTGTTTTCCGCCGCCGGCTCGGCCATGTTCCTCTCCGTCACTAATTACATCACGTTCGACGTGGCGTCCATCCCCTTTTTCTGGGTCATGCCGCTCGGCATCTATCTGTTGAGCTTCGTCCTCAATTTCAAGCAAAAGCCTTGGGCCCCGGCCTGGCTCATGGACCGCTTTCACCTGGCCATTACGGTGGGCCTGTTCCTGTTCTTCATGACGGTGCAGGGCTACCTGGTACCGGTACCGGCGGAGCTGGCCGGCCAGCTCGGCGTGCTTTTCATTGTCTGCATGTATTGCCAAAAAGAGCTGCACGACTCGCGTCCCGCGGCCTCCTCCGGGCTTACCGTTTTTTACCTGGTGCTCGCGGCGGGCGGTTTTGCGGGGAGCGCGCTGGTGTCTTGGGTCGTGCCCCTGGCCAGTAATGCCATGATCGAGTACGTGGCCGCGCTGCTCCTGGCCTTCGTGGCGATCTCGATCTCCGCCGGGAGGGAGACCGAAAAGAAGCGGGACTATATTATCGCGTCGGCGGTGGCGCCGCTGGCCTTGTTCTGGCCGGCGCTTATCGGCCTGGCGGGGAGCGACCGATCGAGCCTGGTGTCGGTGGCCGCGGGCATCGCGCTGGTGCTGATTTATTTTTTCATCGCCGATAAGCCCCGTGCCGTCAGCTTCAGCCTGGTGCTCATCCTGCTGTGCTCGCCGTTTCTGGATACTTTCCGCTCCGACCGGTCCCTGGTCTACACGCACCGCAACTTCTACGGCATCTACCACATCTACGACGAAGGGGGCAAGCGCTGGCTCCGCCACGGCGCGACCCTGCACGGCGCCCAGTACCTGGACCCCGCCCGCCGCGGTGAAGCGCTCATGTATTACGACCGCGCCGCGCCCGCCGGCGAGCTCTTCGAAAGCGGCCTCATCCGGTTCCAGAGCATCGGCATCGTGGGCCTGGGCACCGGCACCCTCTCCGTCTATGCCAGGCCAGGACAGCGCATGGATTTTTATGAGCTCGATCCGGACGTCCTGGACCTCGCCCAAAAATATTTCACCTACCTCCGCGACAGCGCCGGCAAGTTAAGCTTCATCTTCGGCGACGCCCGCCAGTCGCTGGACCGGGGCCAAGGCGCCACCTACGACCTCTTAATCATTGACGCCTTCAGCAGCGACGCCATCCCCGTGCACCTGCTCACCACCCAGGCCATCAGCGATTACCGTAAGCGCCTCACCCCCGACGGCCTCATCCTCTTCCACATCTCCAACCGCCACCTCAACCTGCTGCCCATCCTCTACGCCGATGCCCAGGCCATCGGCATCATCCCTTTATACAAGGACAACATCAATCCGCTGCACCCGGCCCCCGACCAGTCCGAATGGGTGGCCCTCACCGCGGACCCGGCCAAAGCCGAACTCCTGGTCAAGCAACTCGATTGGACCAGCCTGCGCCTCCATCCGTCCGATATCATCACCCGCCCCTGGACCGACAACTATTCCAATCTCCTGGAGGCGCTGCTGGCGACAAGGTAAAGCGGGGATCGCGGCAGGCGATGGACCTCTGGTCATCCCTCCGGCGCCATGTAGGGCGCGACGCTGTCCGGGTTGCGCGACTCGCCCTCCGAGGTGACCAACACGGCGGCGGCGCCGGGCAGCGGGCATTTGTTCTCGCACTCGCCGCAGCCGATGCAGAGCTCATCAACGACGTGCGGCCGCTGGATCACGACCTCTTCTCCCCGGTAATTAATCACCTTCTCCTCCCGCAGCCGGATGGCCTTGTCCGGCACCGGGCACATCTCCTCGCACACCAGGCACGGCACGCCCTTGGCCCACGGCAGGCAGCGGTTGCGGTCGAACCAGGCGCGGCCGATCACGACCTTCTGCTTCTTCTCCCGCGCGAGCTTCTCGATCGCGCCGGTGGGGCAGACTTGGCCGCACAGGGTGCAGTTGAACTCGCAGTAGCCGATGCGCGGGACCAGGATGGGGCTGAAGGCGCCCTCGACCCCGGCCTCCAGCAGCGCCGGGTGCAGGGCGTTGCCGATGCAGACCTTCATGCACTCGCCGCAGCGCACGCACCGGGACAGGAACTCGGCCTCCTCCCGCGCGCCGGGAGGGCGGATGAGGCCGGGCGATGGGAGCAGGCCCTGGCCCCGCGTCTTGAGAAAAGCGGGCAGAAAGACGCCCGCGGCCAGCGCGCCGATCACGCCGCGGCGGGAGAGGCTCACCGGCGCGGGCTTGGCCTTGGGCCGCTTGAACTTGAAGCTGATGGTCCCGTTCGGGCAGTCCACCATGCAGTCGAGGCAGAGGATGCACGACTCGGGCGAGACGAGGCCGTCGTCGTCAATGGCCCCGGTCCGGCACACGTCAATGCAGCTCGTGCAGCCCTTGGCCTTGCATGCCTTGCCCGGAAGCATCCGGAGCAGCGAGAAGCGGGAGAAAAGCCCGAGCATCGCGCCCAGCGGGCAGAGGTTTCTGCACCAGAAGCGCCGCTCCACCCGCTCCAGCGCGAAGACCGCGAGCAGGATCAGAAGCGAGGGCAGGGCCAGTAAAAACGCCTTCTGCTTATAGGGCAGCACCGTGTTGCGGAGGAACGAGTAGACCGGCTCGCTCACCGCCGTCACCGAGTCAGGGGCGTGCTGATAGATGTAATCGAACGGAAGGGTCACCGCCATGTTCAAGGCCGGGTCCACCGCCAGCGTGAGCCCGCGCACCAGGATGGAAAACGGGTCGAAATAGCCGACCAGCGGCGTGCCGAAGGCCGCCGCCGTCAGCACGACGAGCAGGATGAAATATTTGTAGTTGCGCCAGCGGCGCTGCTTCCCGTCCGAGCGCGGCGGGATGATCTTGTGTGACGCGTCGAGGCAGGTCCCCAGCGGGCAGACCCAGCCGCAGAAGAAGCGGCCGAGCACCAGCGTGAGCGCGGCCACGATGGCGGCGGGTATAAGGAGAGCGATGAAGGTCCGGGCCGCGAGCATGGCGGCGGCCGCGACCAGCGGGTCCCAGCGGAAGAAAATGTTGACCGCGTACCCGATCTGGTCTTGCCCGCCGTAATCGGTCTTGCGGAAGAGGAACAGGAACAGGGCGAGGAACAGGCCCTGCGCCAGCCGGCGCCAGACGTTGAGCGGGACGGCGCGCTTTTTTGTTTCCGCCATCTCAGGCCTTGATCACCTTGATCCTGGCGAGGTTGCACTCGCCGAGCCCGGTCTGGTTGGCGATCTTGATGTAGGGGATGTCGGTGGGCTCGACGTTGAACAGCGTCTTGGCGCAGTATGAGTCCGCGGCCACGACGTCGGCGGAGGCGATCAAGGTGTTCTTGACGGCGACGTCTTCGAGGTTCCCGCCGCCGGGCCCGTGGGTGAGCATGATGCGGGTGGCGTCAATGATGGTGAGCCGAGGCCGGGCCACGGTGTTGAGGTCCACGATGCCCTGGTCCAGGCTCCAGTGGATCTTGCCGCGGTTGCCGCCGATGATGCCGAGCACGTTTTTGAGGCCCATGGTCAGCTTGGCCGAGTTGTGGTGCTTGGCCACCGCCACGTTGATGTAGGTATCCGCATCGAGCGCGTCCTTGAAAAACTGCCAGTTGTTGAAGGCCACGCCGCGGTCAATCTTCACCGGCACGAACTTGCGGTCCTCGTTCCGCTCGAACACCACCCGCGAATCGCCGATGCTCTCGATGGCCGCGCCGAGGCCGGAGTTCACGTAACACCGCCGCTCCTCCGCCAGCGTCCGGTCAAAAAGAATCACCTTGGCCGCGCCCGCCTCCAGGCACAGCTTCACCAGAGACTTGAGCACGTCCGGGTGCACGTTCGCGCCCTGCTCCGGAGTCCGGTCAAACGAGGCATTGGGCTTGATGAACACCTTGGCGCCCTTCTTCACGAACGCGCCCATGCCGCCGATCAATGCGAGCGTCGCGGCGGGCAGCGCCGCCCAGTCCTTACCCTCGGCCACCGCCACCACCGGCGCCGCCGTCTCCGCCGCCAGCGCCTCGCGGCCCATGCTGAAAACCGGCGCCGCCATCCCCGCCGAAAACGCCGCCACGTCCCGTAAGAATTCTCTCCTGTCCATTAATGCCTCCCGTCAAAGGTGTTGAATTTGGAAGTCGGTGCCGGATCCTCGTGCTGGCCTCGGGAACTGGCGGCGTCTGGCGCCGCCTCCCCATCCGATTAACCCATGCAGCTTATCAAGATAGAGTAGTACAATTTCCGTGAAATAGCAGCCCCTCCGCCCAGGTGGACCAGGCCGGGAAGAATCACCCGCTGGTGCGGCCGGGCCGGGACTTGACGGGGACAACGTGGTCGTGATGTGCTATCATCCTGCCTCAAGACCGAGACCTTCCAGGCTTTCTAAAATTCCAAGGTCCTAAAACAATTGGTTGAGTTGACGGCGTTGAGCCGCTGCTTGATCAGAGATTGGTCTGCAGGAGGGCAAAACAATGATTGGCAATCGCATGAGGCTTTTGGGCGTGGGACTGGTGTGTCTGATGGCGGCGGCGCTGATGGGGGTGAACATCCCTTTCCTGGTCAATTACCAGGGCCGGGTCAACAACGCGGCGGGCCTGCCCATCTCGGGCCCGGTGACCATGGATTTCACCATCTATGACGCGCCCACCGACGGGTCGCCGCTGTGGAGCGAGACCCAGAACGTGACCCTGAACACCGGGCTTTATAACGTGCTCCTGGGATCAATGAACCCATTAAGCCCCCAGGTGTTCGACAACGCTAACGTCTTTCTGGAGGTCAGCGTGGACGGCCAGACGCTGAGCCCGCGGCAGCAGATCGTGTCCGTGCCCTTTGCCATGCGGGCCGGGCTTGCCGGCATTGACCCCACCGACCCCGCCACCATGCTCGCGGTGGAGCAGGCCTACAACAATGCCCAGGCCAATCACGACCTCGATGGCGACCTGTGGGACCGCGACCCGTGGAGCACGGACTGCGACGACGCCAACGCCGAGGTCTACCCGGGCGCGCCTGAGCTTTGCGACGGGATTGACAACCAATGCCCCGGCGACCCTGGCTACGGCCAGGTGGACGAGGGCTGCACGTCCGGCCCCATCCTGGTCAACACCGCGGCCGATACCTTGAACTACGCGGGCGGCGGCATCGGGGCCCTGGGGGCCACCGTATCCTTGCGCGACGCCATCCTGGTCTGCAACGACTCGCCCCTCCATCAGCTCATCCGCTTCCATCCCAGTCTCGCCGGGTCAAGCATCGCGGTGGACTCAAAGCTTCCCAATATCAGCGACGGAGTGACCATTGACGGCGACATCAACGGCGACGGCGCCTACAACCCCGCCGATGACGCCACCTTGGGCCTCTCATCGCTCAGCGGCAGCGCGGCGCTGATGGTCATGGCCTCCAACGTGACCCTCCAATACCTGGGCTTCACCGGATACAACCTGGCCCCCAATATGACCGCCTTGCTCGCCATCACTACGCCGCCCGGCCTCACCGTCAGCAACATACTGGTCCAATCCTCTGAATTCAGCGGGACCGCCGGAGCGGCCGTGATGGTCAGCGGCACGCTCGGCGGCATCACCGCCGGCAACCTGAGCAACGTGACGCTCCAGTATTTGACCATCAGCGGCGGAGGCCAGAGCGCCGTCATGATCACGGGCGGGCCTTCCTCCGGGAACAACGTCTCCAACATCAACGTTTTCAACTCAAACATCACAAGCGGGACCTTCTCCAGCGGAGTGTTCGTGGATGGAGGCTTCGGCGGAGGCGACAATAACAGCGTCCTGAACGTAAATGTCGTTGCAACGGCCGTGCAAAACCTTGCGGGCGCGGGCATCGAGATTTTCGGAGGCTCGTCCTCCGGCGGCGGCAACCGGGTATCGGTGAACATGAGGAGCAACACCCTGACCAACAACCTGAGCGGGCTCGACATCCGCCTGGGGGTGGACTCGTCCTTAGGCAACTCCGTGGACGTGTCCGCGGTGTCCACCCAACTGGAAAACAATTCGAGCTACGGCGCCTACGCCACGCGGGAATCGGACTCGACCGGGACCATCAACGTGGACCTGGGCGGCAACGGCCTCTCCGGCGGGCTCAATACCCTGAGCGGCAACGGGCTCTATGGCTTTTACAACGACACTCTCGACGACATGTACGCACAAAACAATTACTGGGGCGATGCCTCCGGCCCCTCCGACGGCGACACCTTTGACCTGGACGGCATCCCCGACCCCACCGGCTCCGGCGACCTCATCTCCGGCTTTATCTACTACGACCCTTATACCCAGGGCCAGTGGGTGGCCCAGACCGCGCCGGACCTGGGGTCCGCTACCATGGCGGGCATGGTGGAGGACATCTGTGCGCCGGCGTCCAACGAGGTGTACGCGGCGGCCGGCCGCTTCGTGCTCGATTACCAGGGCTCGTCGTGGGCCGCGGACGAACCCGTCGTGAGCCCGGGCCGGTACTTCCGGTCCATCTCCGCTCCCGCCTCCGGCTCGGCCTGGGCCGTGGCCGCCGCGGACGACTATGACAAAGGCTCCGGGGTGTACCGGCTCTCCGGCGGAGTCTGGACCCGCGAGACCCTGCCCAGCGTCTCCGGAAACATGGCCATGCTGGGCGTGCACATGACTTCCGCCACCCAGGGCTGGCTGGTGGGCTGGCTGGGCAGCGGCGATAACCGCGGCATCGTCATGTCCTATGATGGGACGAGCTGGACCGAGCAGCCGGTCCCCGCCCTGGGCGGGAACTGGTGGGACCTTGAGGCCGTGCACGCGCTCGACGCCTCCCACGCCCTGGCGGTGGGCCAAATGGAAGACGCGGGCAGCAGCTGGGGCGTGGTGCTGTACTGGGACGGCTCGGTCTGGTCGAGCCAGGTAACGCCCGTGATCAGCGGCTCCTGGCAGCTCAACGAGGTGGTCAGCGTGCAGGCCGGGACCACCGTGAAAAGCTGGGTGGTGGGAAGGGACGACCAGAACGGCACGGGCGTCATGCTTTACTCGGAGAATTACTCGGGATCGTGGTCGGTGGTGAGCCTGCCCGCCCGCTCCGCAGGCTATGAGCTCGACGGCATAGACATGTCCAGTCCCACCTTGGGCTTTGCCGCGGGCGTGGAATTTTACGGCAATACCGTGGACGGAATATTGCTGCGCTACGACGGAAGCAACTGGACGGATGAGCCGGTGTCGCTCGCGAGCTCGTTCTGGGGCCTGTTCAGCGTGGACGTGGTCTCGCCGACCGAGGCCTGGGCCGGAGGCATAGATATAATCGGCAAGCAATCCGTGATCCTGTACTGGAACGGGAGCGCGTGGACGCCGCAGGCGATGCCCAGCGCGGAGCAGTGGTACGGGCTCAAGGCCGTGGACTTCCCCTCAGCCGGGACCGGATGGGCGGTGGGGGAAAATTATGACCTGCAGAGCGGCGCCATCCTTCAATATTCCGCCGGGACCTGGAGCGCCGTGGCCTCGCCCATTCCCGACATGATGTGGTCGCTCGCGGACGTGAGCTTCCCGACCACGGCCAAGGGCTGGGCAGTGGGCGGAACCAACCTGATGGACCGGGCCGGCCTGGTCCTGGCTTATGACAGCGGGACCTGGACCCGCGACACCTCCCTGCCCGACCTGGGATCAGCCGATTGGTCGCTCGCCGCGGTCAGCTTCCCCACTGACACGCAAGGCTGGGCCGTGGGCGAGGCGGAGGGCAACTCCACCAGCGGCCTCGTCCTCGAATACAACTCCGGGACCTGGTCCGTGGACACCCTGCCCTCCATCGGCAACAGTTGGTACCTGGCCGACGTGAGCTTCGATTCCGCGAGTGACGGCTGGGCCGTGGGCTTCGACTACTTCAACAACAAGGGCATCGTGCTCCATTACACCGGCGGCGCCTGGGCCGACGCCACGCCGGGAGGCTCGATGACCAATAACCTGGATCTCGCCTCGGTCTTCTTCCTGGACGCTAACCATGGCTGGGTAGGGGCGCAGAGCTGGTCCGGCGGCTGTTCGGTGCTTTCCTATGACACCGGCGTCTGGAGCCCAGCCGCCCTTAACCCCGGCGGGCCGGCGTCAGCGTGCCGGCCGGAGGACGTAACGGCCCTGGCCGCCGACCGCGTCTGGCTCGCGGGATGGAAAAAGATGCCGAACAACAATGAGTTCAGATATCCGCGCGCCTGGTACTATAACGGCTCGTACTGGGGCGTGGCCCAGAATTTCGGGCTGGCCGGCTCCAACTCCTTGTCCGGAATAGACATGCTCACAGAATCCGACGGCTGGGCCGTGGGCCTGCAATTCGACTCAACCATCCCCAACGCCAAGGGACTGATCGAGCATTATCAATAATGGCCTAACGCTAGCGAGAGAGGGGCGGGCTTCCGCCCCTCTTTTTTTACAAGCTGGTTCAGCCCCGCGGGTTGCCGCGCGCGGACGCTTCTGTTAGCATGGAAATCCGCTTCAGCTCTCCGCTGGAGGTCAGGCCCGGGAGCGATCGGTCAGACCCATGAAAAAGTATCCAGAGATCATCGCCGCGCTGGCGGCATCGGCCGCCGGCGGCGACCCGGCCGAATACCTCGCCCTGATCGCGGCGCCGCCGAAGCCGGAGATGGGAGATTACACCCTCCCTTGCTTTTCCCTGTCCAAGAAACTGAAAAAGGACCCGAAAAAAATCGCGGCCGAGCTGGCGGATAGGGTGATGCTCGAGGGCACGCCGTTCGCGGCGGCGGAGGCGGCCGGGCCGTATCTGAATTTCCGGCTCGACGGCGTGGAGCTGGCCCGCGAGGTGCTCACGTCCATCCATGAGGAGGGCGACAAGTTCGGGAACTCCGGCGCGGGCGCGGGCCGGACCGTGATCATTGATTACTCGTCGCCCAACATCGCCAAGCCCTTCCACATCGGGCACCTGCGCTCGACCGTGATCGGCGCCGCGCTCTACCGCATCTACGGCGCGCTCGGGTACCGGCCGGTGGGCATCAACCACCTGGGCGACTGGGGCACCCAGTTCGGCATGGTCATGGCCGCGTTCAAGGAGCACGGCGACGAGGCCGCGCTGGCCTCGGACCCCATCGGCTACAGCCTCAAGCTCTACGTGGAGTTCAATCAGCGCTGCGAGCGGGACGAGGCCGCGCGCGAGCCGGCCAAGCTCTGGTTCAAGCGCCTCGAAGACGGCGACCCCGAGGCCCGCGCCCTGTGGGAGAAGTTCCGGGGCCTGTCGCTCATAAAGTTCGAGAAGATCTACCGCCGCCTCGGCGTCGGTTTCGACCACTACACCGGCGAGAGCTTTTACAACGACAAGATGGACGCCGCGCTGGACCGCGTGCGCCGGGCCGGCGTGCTCTCCCGCTCGGACGACGGCGCGGAAATGATCAAGCTCGACGAGTTCGGCCTGCCGCCGTTCATTTTGAAAAAGTCCGACGGCGCGACGCTCTACGCGACCCGCGAGATCGCCGCCGTCCTGTACCGCTTCGAGACGTTCCGTCCCGAGAAAATTCTTTACGTGGTGGGCACGCCGCAGGAGCTGCATTTCCGGCAGCTTCAACAAAGCCTCAAGCTGATGGGCCTGGATTTCGCGGACCGCATCGTGCACGTCAAGTTCGGGCACGTCCAGGGCATGAGCACGCGGCGCGGCGAGGTGGTGCTGTTGGAGGACGTACTGGACGAGGCCAAGCAAAAGGCGCGGGAAAAAGTGGAGGAGAACGTGGCCGCGGGCAAACTCGATTCGTCCGCCGACCGCGACGCGCTTGCCGAGGCCGTGGGCATCGGCGCGCTCATCGCCAACGACCTCAAACACCGGCGCGAGCGCGACATCGTCTTCGACTGGGACCAGGCCATGCAGTTCGACGGCGAGACCGGGCCCTACCTGCAATACGCCTACGCGCGCATCATGGGGATCATGAGAAAGGCCGGGAGCTCTGAATCGGACGCCTCCGCGGACTTCGCGGAGCTAAACGAGCCGGAGACCCGCGCGCTGCTCCGGGCCCTCGCCGACTTTCCGGAGGCCGTGGAAAAGGCCGCCGCCGATAACGAGCCCAGCTACATCACGACCTATCTGTTCGAGCTCAGCAAGGCCTTTAACGTCTTCTACATCGTCCACCGGGTCTTGGGCGCGGGCGACCGCAAGGAGCCGGCCCGTCTGGGCCTGGTCGCGGCCTCCGGCCAAGTCATCAAGAACGGTCTTTCCCTCCTCGGCATACCGGTGCTGGAGAGGATGTAATCGGAAATACGAGCCGCTGGCCGCCGGATGGTGGCCGGCAATGGATCAGAGCAGGATTGCCCTGCTCACTGAAGGAGCCTCAGGCCCAGGCGGTAAGCATAGTGGGGATCATGCGGATGGGGATCCTTGATGCACCAGAGCACCTGCGCCGGCAGGTCCCGCTGCTCGGACTCGGAAGGCAGCTTGGTGAAGAGCACGCCCAGATCGTTGCTCGAGAGCCGGCGGTTGCAGTAGGCCCCAACGCCCTCCGAGCTCAGGTCGCGCAACTTGACTTCCCACAACACGGAGTCGTGGACAAAGAATCCATCGGTCTGCACCAGGGTCCGCTCTTCTTTTCTCCGGTTCTCCATCTCATCCTCCCTCCTGCTACGGGGCTCTTGATCGTGAATTGGCTTGGCATCCGCATCGGCGCCCGCCGCGGCAATTCTTCCATCGCGGGCCATCAAGGTCTTTGCCTACTCTTAAAATCACTCTTGTCCCAAATAGGCCGTAAGAAAACCGCCAAGACGCCAAGAGCGCCAAGGATCGCCAAGTAAATCATGATGTTCCTTTGCGGCCCAGCAAAGAACGGCTCCGGAGCGTCGGCCCCAACCGGCTTGGCGAACCGGCCGACGGGAGCGCCAAGCAAGAAACATTCGCACCCCAGCTCTCTTAAAATCGTGTTTAAAAATAATCCTTGGCGCTCTTGGCGTCTTGGCGGTTCTCCGGTCCGTTTATTTTGGACAGCACTGTCTTAAAATATATAAATTGAGCACGCGCTGTCAAGTTGCATTGGCCCCGGGTCCGCATTGCCGCGTCGTTTGTTCGCGGAACCCCGCGTCATTTTCGCTTGACTTGAAAGGCCGGGAGTATAATAATATCATCAAGAAAATCAGGAACTTAAATGACAGTCCAGTCTAGTGGCAAGAAGACGGGAGTTTTTAAAGGGGAGGAGAGTTGATGGCGGGCGAGACCGGTTTCAAGTTCGGCGAGGGCGGCTACGAGAGCATGAAGAACGTGATCATGGCCACGATCGCGGACTATGCGGACATGGACCAGAGGCCGGACGAGGAGCGGCTGATGCGGGAGATGGAGCTCATGCTCGACTCGCTGCCCTCGCTTTACCGGATGGGCATCGTGTGGATCTTGCGGGCGCTGGAGATGGCGCCGCTGGCCATGGGCTATCGCAAGCAGTTTTCCGGCCTGGAGCGGGACGATCAGGTCAAGGTGCTGGACGCGTTCGAGAAGAGCGCCAATTACGTGCAGCGCGGCATCATCCTGGTTTTGAAGAGCCTGGTGCTGGTGATTTATTTAAGCGAGCCGGAGGTCGAGCAGGCGCTGGGTTATGACCATAAATGCCTGGTGGAGGCGAGGGCGGGCCGTTAGGATTGAGGAGAGGATCAAGAAGCAAGAAGAGAGAATCAAGAAGCAAGAAGTAAGAAGAAAGAAGCAATTATTGGAGCTTGCGGCTTTTTATTCTGTCTTCTTAATTCTTACTTCTTGATTCTATCTTCTTAATAAAGATGAGAGGGAAGTGAGATGATTATAGAGGGCAAGGACGTACATTCCACGGTCCGGGAGGACGTGGACGTTTGCATTATCGGGACGGGCGCGGGCGGGGCCACCGTGGCGCGGGAGTTGGCGCGGGCCGGTCTTTCCGTGGTGGCGCTGGAGGAGGGAGGCGCCTATTTCACCAGGGACTTCACCGGCCGCATCAAGGACGGCTTCAAACGGATGTACCGGAACCAGGGCATGGACGCCACCACCGGCATCCCCTCCATCGTGGTGCCTTCCGGAAAGTGTCTGGGCGGGACCACCGTGGTGAACATGGGCACTTGCTTCCGCACGCCCGACGCGGTGCTGAAGAAGTGGGTGGACGAGGGCCTCACCGACTATGAACCGGCCCGGATGGCGCCGTATTTCGACCGGGTCGAGGAAGAGATGAGCGTGCAGCCGGTCAAGCCCGAAGTGATGGGCCGGAACGGCGAGCTGGTCGCTGAAGGCGCGAAAAGGCTTGGCCTGCATCCGCACCCGATCCGGCGCAACGTCTCGGATGCTTGCAAGGGCTGCGGCAACTGCGCCTACGGCTGCACCGAGAGCGCCAAGCAGTCCATGATCCTGAACGCGATTCCCGAGGCCGACAAGCTGGGCGTGAAGTTTTACACCGACACCCGCGCCCTCGACCTGGTGTACGACAAGGAAAAGATCACCGGGGTCCACGGCCACGTCCTCGACCGCGAGACCGGAGCCTACCGCCACGGCGTGGACATCTCGGCCAAGGTGGTGGTGCTGGCCGCCGGCGCTCTCCATACGCCGGCCCTGCTCCTCAAGAACGGCCTGTGCAACCGGAGCGGCAAGGTGGGAAAGAACCTGAAGCTCCACCTCTGCGTCCGGACCCTGGGCATCTTCGACGAGATCGTGGACTCCCACCACGGCGTGTGCCAGAACCTCTACATTGACGATTACCTGGACCAGGGCATCATGCTGGAGGCGACCTTCACCGGCCCCGCCTCCCAGTTCGTCGGACTCATCGGGGTCGGCAAGGAGCTGTGGGACCTGACCAAGCTCTACCGCCACATGGCCAGCATCGGCATCATGATCTCCGAGCAAAGCTCGGGCCGCGTCCGCGCCGACGACGACGCCAACCCGTTCATGACCTTCGCCATGGGACAGGAGGACGCGGAGACCCTGTTCAAGGCCATGATCATCTCCGACCGCATCCTCTTCGCCGCCGGCGCCAAGATGGTGGTCAACGGAAACTTCGCCGTGCCCCGGATCATGAGCGCCAAGGACCTCGACTCCCTGGCCCGCGAGAAAACCAAGCCGTCCGACTTCCTCCTCGCCGCCTTCCACCCCCAGTGCACCTGTCCCATGGGGGTAAATCCTAAAAAGAGCGTGGTCAGCCCCACCGGCCTCTGCCACGACCTGAAAAACCTCTACATCGCCGACGCCAGCATCTTCCCCACCTCCCTGGGCGTCAACCCCCAGGAAACCATCTGGGCCCTCTCCACCCGGATCGCGGAAGGCATCGCGAAAAATGTCTTCGATAAACGGGGCTGAGCACGGCGCGCGGGAATTCCGGGCGGGAGAGGCCGGCAGCTCAAGGGCCGGCCGGAGTCGGATTATGACCGCGTAATGGCATGGGACTCGCCTTGGTCAAAAAAAAGATTGAGTAGCGCGGAGCGGGAACCGAGGCAAAAAATGGGGGGGGCGACGTTAGTCGCCCCCCCTTTTGTGTGCCAGGCATGTCGCACCTGTTGGAGGTGGAAGTCCTCTGCGGGCCGCGGTGAGCGGAACCGCCAGCCTAGGCAAGGGTGTCCGCCGCGAGGCGGAATCTGAAGGAAGCCAATGGCAAAAC